>Ga0247719_1000996_pt1 | contig 13412 bp, 12 predicted proteins | sample 41E_DmetaG_FD_189046 | JGI IMG/M metagenome (GOLD analysis project Ga0247719, IMG submission 189046) | Soil microbial communities from hillslope of Landscape Evolution Observatory, University of Arizona, Oracle, AZ, United States - 4-1-E_D | ecosystem: Engineered > Artificial ecosystem >...
AGCGTCATCCTGAAGCCGCGTTCCGAGACGCGTGCGGATGTGGCGGCGGGCAGCCGGACGTCGAGGGTCTGCGCCGCGGCCGGCCGCGCGCCACGCGTGACGTCCGTGATGGCGTACACGATCGTGAGCGTGTCAGGAGGCCGTGGACCCACGAACGCGTCTGCCGGAAAGTCGATCGCCACCAGTAGCGCGGCATGGCGGCGCGTCTCGCGGAACGCCGCAGCCGCGAGGCGCATGGGCAGATCCGGCACGGGCAGCGGGGCGTTCAGCAGGTCGTCGAGGGCCGGATTGCCCGCCGCGGCCCGCCGGGCCGTTTCCGGCTTTGCGACGTAATAGCCGGGACGCGCCCGTACCACCACGTCCGGCCGCTTCACGCGGACGCTGAGCGAGGCGAAGGATCCTTCGGCGGGTGGGGGCGAGGGGGAGTAGCCCAGAAGGTAGTAGTTGCTGCTGTCCCGCACCACGCGCGAAAACCCCTCCTCGAATCCGTTCGTCCAGACCGCGGCGCTGCCGCCTGTCAACGCCGCGAGTGTCTGGAGGCTCGTCTGACCGCCCAGACGTTCGACGTCGAACGACTCCAGCGTGACGCCGAGCGCCCGCGTCGCCTCGTCCATCGGGATCTGGAGTGTCACGTCGAGCGACGCCGTGCCGAGGCCGTTCGGGTCCACCGGATAGATGTGGACGTTCGCGCGGTTCGCCGCCGAGACCGCCTGCACCAGCGCACGGCGGATCTCGTGTGCGTCGGCTGCCGAACCGGGGCGCGGATCGGGGAAGTCGTGCTTCGGGTCGTGCACGTCCGTCGGCCGCCGCAGCACCCCGTCGGGCATGTGCGTCCCTTCGCTGAACACCAGCATCGTCTTGCGGCGGCCCCTGAGGGGAGCGAGGCGGTCGGCCAGCCGGCCGATCGTCTGGTACGTGCTCGCCGCGCGCTGAAAGCGCTCCTCGACCCGGTAGTCGCGCGGGCCGAGGCCGATCTCGAGGTTTTTCGCGCGCTCGGCCGCCGCGGTGACGAGCGCGCGGCCGTCGAAGGCCTGAACGGCCGACAGCAGCCGGGCCCGATCGGTCGTGAAGTCCTGGAGGGCGTCGGTGCGGCCGCTGGTGCAGGCGACCGCCACGAGGTCGTCCGGCGCGACGAATCGCTCCACGAACAGGCGCGCCGCCTCGCGCACCGGGATCGTGTTCGCGCGCGAGATGTGGAGATCGTCGAACACGAGCAGGTAGAGGCGTCCGGCCGCCGCCCCCTCGTTCGTCGCAACGTCAGGCGCGGCCGCGGAGGCCCGTGCCGGCACGCCGTCCGGCTGCGGCAGCGCGAGGCGCACCTCTTCGAAGAACTCGATCCGCTGCGGCTTGCCCCGGTCGAGGACCTCGAAGTCGGCCGCCGTCAGCCCGGGCACGAAGCGCCCCTCGGCGTCAGTGACGATGACGTCCGCTTCGACGTAGGTGATGCGTGACCGGAAGGTCGGCTGCTCCTGCGCGGACCGCAGGTCGGCGGCGGCGCCCAGCGCGATGGCAGCCGCCGCGAAGCACGCGGGTCCGGTGATCCTGAGGGGCACGGACGGAGTCTAGCACCCGGTTTGGGGCCGTCCGCCCATGGCGGGACGGGCCGTGGCACATGCGACGCGGGCCGCCGGGCCGCGGTGACGTGTGCCGTCTCAGCGGCCGACCCGCGCCGTTGCGGCGCGGTAGTAGCGCGACGGCAGCGGATGGTCGAGCCGTGACTCGATGAACCGCGAGGCCTCGACGAGCGCGTCGAGCCGGATGCCTGTCTCGATCCCCAGGCGGTCGAGCATGTAGACGAGGTCCTCGGTCGCGACATTTCCCGTCGCTCCGGGCGCGTAGGGGCAGCCCCCGAGACCGCCGGCGGAGGCGTCGAACGTCGCGACGCCGAGATCGAGCGCCGCGAGCACGTTCGCCAGGGCCGTGCCTCGCGTGTCGTGGAAATGCAGCGCGATCCGCTCCAGGGGCACGCGCTCGGCGACGGCACCCACGACGCGCGGCACCTGCCCCGGATGCGCAATGCCGATCGTGTCGCTGACCGCGACCTCGAAGGCCCCCATGGTCAGCAGCCTCGCCGCGACGTCCGCCACGCGAGTGGGGTCCACGGCTCCTTCGAACGGGCAGCCGAACGCGGTGGAGAGGTAGGCGCGCACGCGCATGCCGAGCGCGAGCGCCCGCTGGCAGACGGCGCGGTAGGTCTCGAGCGACTCGTCGATCGTCTGGTTGATGTTGCGCCGGCTGAAGGCCTCGCTCGCCGCGGCGAAGATCGCCACCTCGGTCACACCCGCCGCGTGCGCCCGCTCGAGCCCCGCCAGGTTCGGCACGAGCGCCGTGTACCGCGTCCGGTCGCGCCTGGCGATGCCGGCGAAGACCTCGGCTGCATCCGCCATCTGCGGGACCCACTTCGGGCTGACGAAGGCCGAGACCTCGATGACGGGAGCGCCCGCCTCCGCGAGCCTGTCGACGAAGGCGATCTTGTCGGCGGTGGAGACGCGCGCCGCCTCGTTCTGAAGTCCGTCACGGGGACCAACCTCCACGACGGTGACGCGGGTCGGACGCGTCCGCGCGGGATCCGCCTCACGGGCCCCAGGACCAGCCGCCATCAGTCGTCGATCTCCGCGAGGGTCACTCCCGGCTGCACGAGGTCGCCCACGCGGCAGGAGATCGTCGCGACGGTGCCGTCGGCCGGCGCGCGGACCGGCAACTCCATCTTCATCGCCTCCAGCACCAGGAGCGTCTCCCCCTTTTTCACGGCGGCGCCCGGGGACACGTTGATGCGGATCACCGTCGCCGGCATGGGCGCGGTGAGCGAGCTGTGGTGTGCCGCGGACCGGCGGCGTCCCTGCCGCTGCACCTGGAACTCGTACACCTCGCCGTCGAGGAACACCCAGCGGCGGTCGGCGTCGGCAGCCGCGACGGCGCCGGGCGCCGGTTCGGTGACGGCGCCGTCCACGATGACGCCTGCGCGCGTCACCTCGACGCTGTAGTCGCGCTCGCCCGCTCGAAGGATCATCACGGCCATCAGCGCCCCCACCCCGCGAGCGTGTCCCACGGGTCCGCCGTTCCGCGGGCCGATGTGACTGCCTGTGCCGCGCTCTGTGCCGCTGCCTGCCCGGCTGTGACCGCCGCAGCCGCCGCGACGACACCGGCCGGCGGATCCGGTCGAACGGTCAACCGCTCGAGATGCTGATCGATGAAGCCGGTGTGCACGTCTCCCGCGCGGAAGGCGGCGTGATCCAGCACGCGGATCATGAACGGAATGTTCGTGCGGATCCCCAGCACCGGGTACCGCCGCAGCGCGGCGATCGCCCGGTCGATTGCCGCCGGCCGGCTCTCGGCGTACACGATCAGCTTTGCCAGCATCGGGTCGTACGTCACCGGGACGTCCCCCCCTTCGGCCACACCCGAGTCGACGCGGATGCCGGGGCCGGCCGGCTCCCGGTAGACGAGCAGGGGTCCTGCCTGCGGCAGGAAGCCGCTCGCGGGGTCCTCGGCGTAGACGCGGCACTCGATCGCGTGCCCGCGCTGCGCGAGCGACGCCTGCGTCCAGGGCAGCGGCGCGCCCGCGGCCACGGCGAGCTGTGCACGGACGAGATCCACGCCGGTGACTGCTTCCGTGACGGGATGCTCCACCTGGAGCCGCGTGTTCATCTCCAGGAAGTAGAAGCGCGCGGCCTCGCCGTGCCCTTCGAGCAGGAACTCCACCGTGCCGGCGTTGCGGTAATCGACGGCGCGCGCCGCCGCGACCGCCGCCTCGCCCATCCGCGCGCGGACCGCCGGCGTCAGGGCGGGTGAGGGGCTCTCTTCGATGACCTTCTGGTGTCGCCGCTGGATCGAGCACTCGCGTTCGAAGAGATGCACCACGTTGCCGTGCGCGTCGCCGAAGACCTGGATCTCGACGTGCCGCGGATGCTCGACGAGGCGCTCCACGTACAACGTGCCGTCGCCGAAGGCCGCCTCGGCCTCGCGCCGCGCGGCGGCGATCATCTCCGCCGCGTCGGCATCGGCCCGCAGCGTACGCATCCCCTTGCCGCCGCCGCCCGCCGACGCCTTGACGAGAGCCGGCAACCCGATGGCCTTCACCGCCGCGAGCAGGCCGGCGTCACTCTGGTCGTCCGGGGTCATCCCCGGGACGACCGGCACGCCCGCCGCCTCCATCAGCCGCCGGGCGCCGATCTTCGACCCCATCCGCTCGATGGTGTCTGCCGACGGCCCGATGAAGACCAGGCCCGCCTCTTCGCACGCCGCGGCGAACGCCGCCCGCTCCGAGAGGAAGCCGTAGCCAGGGTGAATGGCGTCGGCGTGCGTCTCACGCGCCGCCGCGAGAATGGCAGGGATGTTCAGGTAGCTGTCGGCAGGGGCGGGGCCGCCGATCCGGATCGCCCGATCGGCCGCCTGCGTGTGCGGGGCGCCCGCGTCGGCGTCGGAATAAACCGCCACCGATTCGACGCCTGCCTCCCGGCAGGCGCGGCTGATCCGGATCGCGATCTCCCCCCGGTTCGCGATGAGCACGCGGCGGAGCGTCATGCGATCCAGCCGGCCTTGCGCCTCTCGAGGAATGCGCGCATCCCGTCCTGGCCTTCGGCCGACACGCGATGCCGCGCGATCGTCTCGGCGGTGAGCGCTGCGACATCAGAGGGGGCGCGATACGCCACCGCCGCAATCAGCTGCTTGGCCCCGGCGATCGCTTCGGGTCCCGATGTGACCAGCTCGCGGACGTAACGGTCGACGGCGGTATCGAGGTCCGCTTCCGCGGCAAGGGCGTGCACAAGGCCGATCTCCCGCGCTCGCGCTGCGTCGAACCGGGCCGCCGTCAGGAACAGCTCACGCGCGGCAGACACGCCGATCTTCCGGATGGCGAACGGGGAGATGACCGCCGGCAGGATCCCGAGCTTCGCTTCGGTGAAGCCGAAGACCGCATCCTCGGCCGCGACGACGATGTCGCACACGGCCGCCAGACCGGCACCGCCGCCGAGCGCGGCCCCCTGGATGCGTCCGATGAGCGGGATCGGCAGCGTGTCGAGCGCGCCGAACATCGCCGCCATCGCCGAGGCGTCGCGGATGTTCTCCTCGCGGCCGTACGCGACCATCTTCGCCATCCAGTTCAGGTCGGCGCCGGCGCAGAATGCCTTGCCCGCTCCCGCGAGCACCGCCACGCGCGCGCCGCTGCCAGGCACGGCGCGCGCCCACGCCGCCAGCTCGGCGATGACGTCCTCGTTGAACGCGTTGCGGACGTCGGGCCGGTTGAGGGTGACGCGAACGACGGGACCCGAGTGGTCGATGAGGAGAGAGCTCATATCAGCCACGTTCAGTCGCAGGTTTCGACGGGGTGTCACGAGCGGCCTGCGGCCGCATCACGACGCCTCGACGGCACGACGACACGACGATCTTAGCAACGAAAACCGCTGACGTCGTCGTGTCGTCGCGACGCGAAGCGGCCAACCGTGAGGTCGTCTCTGCGCGGCAGCGACCGCGGCGCGGCGTGGACTCACATCCGGAATACGCCGAACTTCGGCGGGGGAATCGGCGCGTTGAAGGCAGCCGACAGGCCGAGCGCGAGCGCGGCGCGCGTCTGGGCAGGATCCAGGATGCCGTCGTCCCACAGGCGGGCGGTGGAGTAGTACGGAGAGCCTTCGCGCTCGTACTTTTCGAGGAGGGGGCCGCGGATCGCCGCCTCCTCCTCGGCGCTCAGCGATTTCCCCTCGCGCGCGAGCTGGTCGCGCTTGACCGTCGTGAGCACCCCCGCGGCCTGCTCGCCTCCCATGACGGAGATGCGCGCGTTCGGCCACATCCAGAGGAGCCGCGGCTCGTAGGCGCGGCCGCACATGCCGTAGTTGCCGGCGCCGAACGAGCCCCCGATGATCACCGTGAACTTCGGCACGACCGAGTTCGCGACCGCGTGCACCATCTTGGCGCCGTCTTTGGCGATGCCGCCCCGCTCGTAGTCGCGGCCGACCATGAACCCCGTGATGTTCTGCAGGAAGATCAGCGGGATTCCGCGCAGGTTGCAGAGCTCGATGAAGTGCGTGGCCTTGAGCGCCGATTCCGAGAACAGCACGCCGTTGTTGGCGACGAACCCGACCAGAAAGCCGTGCAGCCGCGCGAACCCGGTGACGAGCGTCGTCGCGTAGCGCTCCTTGAACTCGTCGAACCGGGAGCCGTCCACCAGCCGCGCGATCACCTCGCGGACGTCGTACGGCGTGCGCGTGTCGACGTTCACGATGCCGTAGATCTCCGCCGGATCGTACAGGGGATCCTCGGGGGTGGTGACGTCCGCCGGCAGGCGCTTCACCGAGTGCAGCGTGCCGACGATCGTGCGCGCGAGGTGCAGCGCATGGTCGTCGTCTTCCGCGAAGTAGTCGGCGACCCCCGAGAGCCGCGTATGGACGTCCGCGCCGCCGAGCTCCTCGGCGGTGACCTCCTCGCCCGTGGCCGCCTTCACGAGCGGCGGGCCGCCGAGAAAGATCGTGCCGGTGCCCTTGACGATGATCGTCTCGTCGGACATCGCCGGCACGTACGCGCCTCCCGCCGTGCAGGAGCCCATGACGACGGCGATCTGCGGGATGCGCTCGGCCGACATGCGGGCCTGGTTGAAGAAGATCCGCCCGAAGTGCTCACGGTCGGGGAAGACGTCGGCCTGGAGCGGCAGGAAGGCGCCGCCCGAGTCCACGAGGTAGACGCAGGGCAGGTGGTTCTCGAGGGCGACCTGCTGCGCACGCACGTGCTTCTTGACGGTGAGCGGATAGTAGGTGCCCCCCTTGACGGTGGCGTCGTTCGCGACGATCAGCACCTCGCGGCCCGCGACGCGGCCGATCCCGGTCACCACCCCGGCGGCCGGGGCCTCGTTCTCATAAAGGTCCCACGCCGCGAGCGGCGAGAGCTCCAGGAACGGCGAGTCGGGGTCGAGCAGCCGTTCGATGCGCTCGCGGGCCGGCAGCTTTCCCTGCTGGCGATGCCGTTCGAGGTACCGTGGACCGCCCCCCTGCCTGGCCGCCGCCGTCCGCTCGTGCAGTTCGGCCACGAGCGCCGCCATCCGCTCGGCGTTCGTACGAAAGAGGTCCGAGCCCGTGTCAACGTGCGTATCGAGGACGTCCATTCCCTACCATCCGCAGCAGTCGGTCTTGAAACGGCAGTTCGGGCAGCGCCAGACGGCGTGCATCCGGAACATCTCGGCGCCGCACCGCTCGCATGGCATCTTCTCGTCGGCCGGCGCGGGGCAGGCAGGCGCCGCGGGGGTGGTACGGATGGGCTGGGGCACAAACGTTTTGCGGCCGGGCTCGCTCATGCGGCGCCATTATAGCCGTAACCTCCTGACGATCCGGCATTTGCGCCACTGCGGTGTATGCTGTCAGAACAGTGTCATTATTTCGACGCATTGGACGGGCTGTGTATAATTATTTCTTTGCATGAGAGGCTTTCGTGTATCATGGGCAGCCGTTTCTGGCTGAGGTGCGTGAGATGACGACGAAGCGGAAGAACCGGGTGCTGGCGATCGACGACGAGCCTTCGATCATCGAGTGGCTGAAGATCCTGCTCGAGCACCAGGGGTACGAGGTCCGTACCGCGATGATCGGGACGCGGGGCGAGGAGATCTTCAAGACCTGGAAGCCCGACGTCGTCGTCACCGACATGATGCTGCCCGACATCGACGGCCTCGAGCTGCTGCGGCGGTTCAAGCAGGCCCACGCCGACACGGAGGTCATCGTCGTGACCGGGCACGGCTCGGTGCAGAAGGCGGTCGAGGCGATGAAGGCGGGGGCGTTCGAGTTCGCCGAGAAGCCGATCGACGCCGACGCGCTGCTCGCGAAGCTGGAGCGGGCGATCGAGCGCAAGGACCTGCTGGGGGAGAACCTCGCGCTCAAGCAGAAGATCGAAAACCAGTTCCGCTTCGGCAACATCATCGGCAAGAGCAAGAAGATGCACGAGGTGCTCGAGCTGGTGGAGAGCGTCGCCGGCAGCGACGCCAACATCCTGATCCAGGGGGAGAACGGCACCGGCAAGGAGCTGATCGCCAACGCGATCCACTACAACAGCAAGCGCGCGAAGGGGCCGTTCATCAAGATCAACTGCGCCGCGATCCCGAAGGATCTCATCGAGTCGGAGCTGTTCGGCTACAAGAAGGGCGCCTTCACGGGAGCGCAGAGCGACAAGGAAGGCCTCTTCGAGATGGCGGAGGGGGGCTCGCTGCTGCTCGACGAGATCGGCGAGATGCCGCCGTACCTGCAGACGAAGCTCCTGCGCGTGCTCCAGGAGCGCGAGTATCGCCCGATCGGCAGCGACCGCATCGTCCGCGTGGACTTCCGGCTGATCTGCGCGACGAACATCGACCTCGACGCGGCGCTCCGCGACGGCAAGCTGCGCGAGGATCTGTACTTCCGGATCAACACGATCACGCTCCGCGTGCCGCCGCTCCGCGAGCGCACGGAAGACATCCCGCTGCTCTGCGAGCACTTCCTCGACAAGTACAAGCAGCGGCACGCGCGGCAGAACATCAAGTCGATCGCCCCGGCGGCCTACCACGTGCTCATCCGCCACCGGTGGCCGGGGAACGTCCGGGAGCTGGAGAACGTCATCGAGCGCGGCGTCCTCGTGGCGAAGGGGAACGAGATCACGGTGAACGACCTGCCCGAGTCGCTGCGGACCGAGAGCACCACGGCGACGGAGTTCGTCATCCCGCCGCACCGGACCCTCGCGGAGATCGAGAAGATGGCCATCCTCCAGACGCTCCAGCGCACGAACTGGAACAAGCAGGAGGCCGCGCAGATCCTGGGGCTGTATCGGCCAACCCTCTACAGCAAGATGAAGAAGCACGAGATCCAGGACGGCGGGAAGAGCGCTTCGAGGCGCTCGGCGGCGGTCTAGTGTCCCCCATTCGGGGGCGCGCGCCCGCCCGGTGCGCGGGTGCGGGCCTCCGCCACGGGCTGCAGGGGGGGCGCGGCCCGGACCTTGCAACCCAGCCGTTCCGATGCTCGGAGCGGCCACGGCGCGCGCCACCACGCACCTCGCCACGGTCGGCGACTTCACGCTGTTCGCCTCCCGGGCGGCCCGCCAGGCGATCACCCCTCCGTTCGAATTTCGTGAAACCACGCGGCAGATCTACGAACTCGGGCTCCGCTCGGCGCCGCTGATCGCCGTGTCGGGACTGGCGGTCGGCGTCGTGCTGTCGATGCACACGCGCGCCTCGCTGGAGCGGTTCGGGGCCGAGTCGATGATCCCGGCGGGGCTGGCGATGGCGCTCGTGCGCGAGACCGGTCCGCTGACGGCGGGGCTGCTGCTGTCGGGACGGATCGGCGCCGGCATCGGCGCCGAGCTCGGGGCGATGCGCGTGACCGAACAGATCGACGCGCTCGAAGCCACGGCCGTCGATGCGTTCCGCTACCTGGTCGTCACCCGCGTGATCGCCTGCGTCATCGCCCTGCCGCTCCTCACCACGCTCATGAATTTCGCGGGGATCCTCGGCGGGTTCTTCGCCGAGACGGTCGTCACGGGGATGAGCCTCGAGCTGTACTTCACCCGCGCGTTCTCGATGGTGGAGCTGACCGACTACATCCCCGCGACGCTGAAGACGATGGTGTTCGGCTTCATCATCGCGGTGACCTCCTCGTATCTCGGCTTCACCACGAGCGCCGGCACCGAGGGGGTCGGGCGCGCGTCGACCCGCGCGGTCGTGCTCTCCTCGATCCTCATCATCGTCGTCAACGTCCTGCTGGTGCGGCTCATCTTCTTCATCTTTCCGGAGGCGGCCGGATGACGGCCGAGGAACCGGCGGTGCGGCTGGAGCACGTCACCAAGGCGTTCGGTTCGACGCGGGTACTCGACGACGTGTCGCTCGACGTGCCCCGCGGCGCCGGGTTCGCCATCCTCGGGCGCTCGGGCACGGGCAAGAGCGTGACGCTGAAGCACATCGTCGGGTTGATGCGCCCCGACGCGGGGCGGGTGTTCGTGGGCGGACAGGAGGTGAGCGCGCTGGAGGGGGAGGCGCTCGCCGCCGTCCGGCGGCAGATCGGCTTCCTCTTTCAGAACGCCGCGCTGTTCGACTCGATCACCGTCGGCGAGAACGTCGAATTCCCGCTCCGGCGGCACACGAAGCTGCGCGACACCGAGATCCGGGAGCGCGCGCGCCGCAAGCTCGAGGCGGTCGGCCTCGGCGACGATTACGACAAGATGCCGGCCGATCTCTCGGGCGGGATGCGCAAGCGCGCCGGCCTGGCGCGTGCGATGGCGCTCGACCCCGACGTGCTGCTCGTGGACGAGCCCAGCGCGGGCCTCGACCCGATCACCACCGAGGAGATCGACGACCTGCTGCTCGATCTCAAGCAGCAGGGGACGACGCTGGTCGTCGTCACGCACAACATCCCGAGCGCCCGCAAGCTCGGTGACCAGCTCGTGATGCTGCACGGCGGCCGGATCGTCGCGCAGGGCACCGTGGAGGACCTCGCGCGCAGCGACCACGAGCTCGTGCGCGCGTTCATGCAGTCGCGGCACGCCGGATAGCGATGTCACAGAACCGCCTCGCCCTCGTCGGAACGTTCGTGATCGGAGGCGTGCTCCTCTTCGCGCTGGGGCTGTTTCTGATCGGCAACCGCCGGATGCTGTTCAGCGACACCATCGAGGTGTACGCGGAGTTCCAGCGGATCGCCGGCCTGCAGAAGGGGGCGATGGTCCGGGTCGCCGGCCTCGAGGCGGGCGAGGTCGAGACGATCCACATTCCGCGGGCGCCGTCGGCGCCCTTCCGCGTGAAGCTCCGGATCCGCGAGGACCTCCACCCGCTGCTGCGGCTCGACTCGGTCGCCTCCATCCAGAACGACGGCCTCGTGGGGAACAAGTTCGTGCAGGTGGAGGCGGGCAGCGATGACTCCCCGCAGGTCGCCGATCGGGGCACGATCCAGAGCCGCGAGCCGGTGGACCTCGCCGACATGTTCGTGAAGCTGAACGAGACGATCGACATGGTCACGACGATGATCAAGGACGTCAAGGCGGGCGTCGACGAGGCGCTGGCGGCCGTGTCGACGACGGCCACCGACGCGCAGGCGCTGATCGCGGACGTCGGCACCGAGGTGCGCGAGATCACGACCGCCACGCAGAAGGTCACCGCCGATCTCCAGGTGATCGTCGCCGGCGTGCGGCAGGGACGCGGCACGATCGGCAAGCTGGTGACCGACGACGAGATCTACCAGCGCGCGAGGACGATTGCCGACGAGGCGGAGCGCGCGATGGTGAACCTGCGGGAGGCCACCGTCGAAGCGAAGCAGGCGGTCGCCGACTTCCGCGGCGACAAGGGGCCGATGCGCGGCGTCGTGGGGGACCTGCAGCAGGCGCTGGCCTCGGCGCGGGAGGCGATGGCGGACTTCGCCGAGAGCACGGAGGCGCTGAAGCGGAACTTCCTCGTGCGCGGCTTCTTCAACCGCCGCGGCTTCTTCGACCTCAACGACATCAGCGTCGACGAGTACCGCGCCGGCGCGCTCGAGTCGAACGGCCGCCGCGCCCTGCGCGTCTGGGCCTCGGCCGACGTGCTGTTCGAGCGGACACCCGAGGGGGAGGAGCGGCTCACCGACGGCGGCCGCTGGCGGCTCGACTCGGCCATGGCGGCGTTCATCCGCTACCCGCGCAACACGCCATTCGTCGTCGAAGGCTACGCTGCCGAAGGAACTGCCGACGCGCAGTTCCGGCTCAGCCGGCGCCGCGCGCAACTCGTCAGGGATTACATCGTGTCGCGCTTCGGGCTCGAGCCGCCGTTCGTTGCGATCATGCCGATGGGAGCAAATGCGCCCGGCAGTCCGCTCGACGGCCGGTGGGAAGGGGTTGCCCTGGCGGCGTTTCCGGAGGTGGCGCGGTAGCTACCTCGTCTGGCACGGCATTTGATTGAGTACCCCGGACGGGCGCTGCGGATCGGCTGCGGCGTACGCCGGGAACCTAAGGAGGCAGGTGTGGACGAACGTTCGCGGGTGCTGATGGCGACAGCCCTCGGCGCGGTGGTCGGTTGCCTGTGGGGCTGGCTGTACATGACGGAGAACGGACGCCGGGTGCGCGACCAGATCGAGCCGAAGCTGGATGACTTCATGAACGAGCTCGCCCGGCTGCGCGGCACGGTGGAGAAGGCGCGGACGGCCGCCAACGAGGGGTGGCGCTCGCTGAACGAGGTCGCCGGCGGCGGCGGCGCGCAGTCGCGCCGGTCGGCGTGAAGGAGCGCGCATGATCACGGGAGATCTCGGCACGACGAACATGTGGCTCGCCATCATGGCGATCGTCAGCCTGCTCGAGGCGCTGGTGCTGATCGGTCTCGCCGTGGGGGGCTTCCTGATGTACCGGCGCGTGATGGCGCTCGTCAACGATCTCGAAGCGCGGCAGATCGCGCCGCTGCGCGAGAAGGTCGAGGGGATCCTGGTCGACGTCAAGGCGGTCACCGCCCGCGTGAACGAGCAGACCGAGCGCGTCAACCACGCGATCTCGGGCACCATGGAGCGCGTCGACGAAACGGCCGACAAGGTGAAGGGGTCGGTGCGCGACAAGATCAACCAGGCAGTCGGGATGGTGCGCGGACTCCGCGCCCTCGTCATGTCCGTGCTCGGTCATGACACCCGGCACGACCCGCCGGCGCCGGCCGCCGGCCGGGTGTGAACGTTCCTGCGAAAGGGGAGGAGTAGATGGCTTACGAATACGATCGCTTCGAACGCGAAGATGGCGGCGGCTCGTTTCTGATGGGGCTGCTGGCGGGTACGGTTCTCGGGGCGGGCCTCGGGATGCTGTTTGCGCCGCGGGCGGGCTCCGAGCTGCGCAACCAGCTGACGGAGCAGGCGGGGCGCCTCCGGCACACGGCCGAGGACGCTTACTCCACGGCGACCGACAAGGTCAGCCAGATGGTGGATCGCGGCCGCGAAGCGTACGACCGGGCCCGCTCGGCCGGCGGCGGCACGATGGGCGGCGAGACCGGCGGCTACGGCACCGGCACGACCGGCAACTTCGGCACGACCGGCGGCACGGGGACGACCGGCGGCACGGGCAACATGACCGGCTCGCCCTACACGACGGCGGGCTCGACCGATCGCGGCTAGGCAGGAGGGCCGGAGCGCCGGGCGCGGCCCGGTGCTCGACCCCTCCGACGCGGAGGCTGGTGCCGGCGGCCGCGCGCCGGTGTGTACGGGCGGTCGGTAAAGGATGAGAGAAGAAACCGCGCGCACCATCGCCAACGTCGCGATCGGGGCCGCCGCGCTCGGCGCGGCGGTCGTGATTCTGCGCGTACCGGCCCTGCGCCGGCTGGCGTTCGGCCTCGCGCGCACCGCGATCACGAGTGCCGTCCCCGCGTGGCTCGGTCACGAGATCCAGCAGGCGTGGGCCGGCAGCGCCCCGCGGCGTGACGCCGCCGCGCCGGTCGGCGAGCCGACCCTCGTGCCGGACCCGCCCGGGGCCGGCACGAG
>Ga0247719_1001000_pt1 | contig 13317 bp, 15 predicted proteins | sample 41E_DmetaG_FD_189046 | JGI IMG/M metagenome (GOLD analysis project Ga0247719, IMG submission 189046) | Soil microbial communities from hillslope of Landscape Evolution Observatory, University of Arizona, Oracle, AZ, United States - 4-1-E_D | ecosystem: Engineered > Artificial ecosystem >...
GTTGTCATCCGCTCGACCGCGTCGCTGACGACGCGGATGTTGAGCCCGCTCAGGATGACGAAGGCGAGCGCGGCATGGATGAGGATGACGGCGGCAATCGCTTTCGCCTGTTCGGGCCGGTCGGCAGAGCCGCAATAGCTGGGCACGACGCTTTGTCCTCCGCCCGACAAACGCAGTTGCGCGCGGAAAGTTTGCGTCCCCCGCTTAGGACCCTAGTCCTCGTTGCGGCTGCGCTCGAGCCACTGCTCGAGCCATTTGATCGTATAGTCGCCGGCGAGGAATTCGGGGTCGCGGACCAGCTTCTGGTGGAGCGGGATGGTAGTCTTCATCCCCTCGACCACATATTCCTCGAGCGCGCGGCGGAGGCGGCGGATGCAGCTGTCGCGGTTGGAGCCGTAAACGATCAGCTTGCCGATCATGCTGTCGTAATAAGGCGGCACCTTATAGCCGGTGTAGAGCCCGCTATCGACGCGCACGTGCATGCCGCCCGGAGCAACGTAATTCTTCACGAGGCCGGGCGAGGGCGCGAAGGTTTCCGGATCCTCGGCGTTGATGCGGCATTCGATCGCATGGCCGTGGAGGTGGATCTGGTCCTGGGTGAAGCTCAGCCCTTCGCCCGTGGCGACGCGGATCTGCTCGCGCACCAGGTCGATCCCGCTGATCATCTCGGTCACCGGGTGCTCGACCTGGAGCCGGGTGTTCATCTCGATGAAGTAGAATTCGCCATTCTCGTAGAGGAACTCGATCGTCCCGGCGCCGCGATAGCCCATCTCGCTCATCGCCTTGCGCACCACTTCGCCCATGCGCGCGCGTTCTTCGGCGGTGATCACCGGCGAGGGCGCCTCCTCGAGCACCTTCTGGTGGCGGCGCTGGAGCGAGCAATCGCGTTCGCCAAGGTGGATCGCGCCGCCTTCGCCGTCGCCGAACACCTGAAACTCGATGTGGCGCGGGTTGCCGAGATATTTCTCCATGTAGACGGTGTCGTCGCCGAAGGCCGAGCGCGCTTCGGACGCAGCCTGGCTCATCAGGCTTTCGAGCTGCTCCTCTTCTGCGACGACCTTCATGCCGCGCCCGCCGCCGCCTGACGCGGCCTTGATCAGCACCGGATAGCCCGTCCTCGCCGCCAGGGATTTGGCTTCGGCAATGCTCGTCAGCGGCCCGTCGGACCCGGGGACGAGCGGCAGGCCGAGGCGCGCGGCGGTGCGCTTGGCCTCGATCTTGTCGCCCATGATCCGGATGTGCTCGGGCTTGGGGCCGACCCAGACGATGCCGTGGCTTTCGACGATCTCGGCGAATTGCGCATTCTCCGAGAGGAAGCCGTAGCCGGGATGGATCGCGTCGGCGTGGACGATTTCCGCGGCGGAGATGATGTTGGGGATGTTGAGATAGGATTCCGACGCCGGCGGTGGGCCGATGCACACCGTCTCGTCGGCCAGGCGCACGTGCATCGCGTCGGCGTCGGCGGTCGAGTGGACCGCGACCGTCTTGATGCCCATTTCGTGGCAGGCGCGGTGGATTCGGAGCGCGATTTCGCCGCGATTGGCGATCAGCAGCTTGTTGATGGCCATCAGCCGATGATCACCAGCGGCTGATCGAACTCGACCGGCTGGGCGTCGGCGATCAGGATCTTCTTGACCACGCCGCCGGTGGGCGCGGTGATCGGGTTCATCACCTTCATCGCCTCGACGATCAGCAAGGTGTCGCCGGCCTTGACCGCGGTGCCGACCTCAATGAACGCGTTCGCGCCCGGCTCGGGCGACAAATACGCCGTGCCGACCATTGGCGACTTGACCGTGGTTCCGGCAACGTCCTCGGCCGCAGCGGCCTGCTCCTGACCGGCAGGCGCGGCCGCGGCCGGCGCTGCGGCGGCAACAGGCGCCGAGGCCGCAGCGGGCGCTGTCCCGATGATCGCGGCCGGCTCGCGGCTGACTTTGATTCGACGCTCGCCGTCCTGGACCTCGATCTCGGTCAGCTCGTTCGCGGTCAGCAGCTCGGCGAGCTCGCGGACCAGCGAGGGATCGATGCGCATGTCGCTGTCCTTCGTGCCCGGCTGGGCGCTGCTCGCCGCTGGCTTGCGCGGTTGGGCCATTGGTATTCGTCCCCTGTTTGTGTCCGGCTCGGCGGTCCGTATCGCGGCGGTGCCTTTGCAGAGGCTGCGCGCCGCGTCCAGTATCGGCCGCGCCGTCAATTGCCCCGCGCCGCTGGCCTTCCTATCTGCACTTTGTCAATGAGTCTCAACGCCAGCCTTGGTATCCGCGTGAATGGCGAGCAGCGCCGCGTCGAGTGCGGCAGCAGCGTCGCGGCAATGTTGCGCGCGCTCGGGATCGACCCTTCGCGGGTGGCCGTAGAGCGCAACCTCGAAGTAGTGCCGCGCTCGGCCCTGGATCAGATGCGGGTCGAGGACGGCGACGAATATGAGATCGTGCACTTTGTTGGAGGGGGGTAGTGACGGCGCGGCAGAAGATGGAGGAAGACAATTGGAGCGTCGCCGGGCGCAGCTTCACCTCGCGGCTGATCGTCGGCACCGGCAAATATAAGAGCTTCGAGGAGAATGCGGCCGCGGTCGAAGCTTCGGGCGCCGAGATCGTCACCGTAGCCGTGCGGCGGGTCAATATTTCCGACCCCAACCAGCCGCGACTGACGGACTTCATCGACCCCAATAGGGTCACCTATCTGCCCAACACCGCCGGCTGCTTCACCGCCGACGAGGCGATCCGGACGCTTCGCCTGGCGCGCGAGGCCGGCGGCTGGACCCTGGTCAAGCTGGAAGTGCTGGGGGAAGCGAAAACGCTCTACCCCGACATGCGCGAGACGCTGCGCGCGACCGAGGTGCTGGTCAAGGAAGGCTTCGAGCCGATGGTCTATTGCGTCGACGATCCGATCGCCGCGAAGCAGCTCGAGGAAGCCGGCGCGGTGGCGATCATGCCGCTCGGCGCGCCGATCGGCTCGGGCCTCGGGATCCAGAACCGGGTGACGATCCGCCTGATCGTCGAGGGCGCGGGCGTTCCGGTGCTGGTCGACGCCGGCGTCGGGACGGCGAGCGACGCCGCGGTGGCGATGGAGCTCGGCTGCGACGGCGTGCTGATGAACACCGCGATTGCCGAGGCGCGAGACCCGGTGCTGATGGCGCGGGCGATGAAGTCGGCGGTCGAGGCGGGACGGCTCGCCTATCTGGCGGGGCGCATGGGCAAGCGCCGCTATGCCGACCCGTCGAGCCCGCTTGCCGGCCTGATCTAGCAACGCGGGTGAGCCCCGTGCGTTTTGCGGCGCGTGGGCCCCAGGACAACCGACTATGCCGCCGAGCGCGAGGCGATGGTCGAACGGCAGCTCAAGCGCCGCGGCATTACCGAGCGAGCCATTCTCGACGCATTCCGCGCGGTGCCTCGGGAGCTGTTCGTAACCGCGGACCTTGCCCATCTCGCTTATGCCGATCAGCCGCTGCCGATCGGCGCCGGCCAGACCATCTCCCAGCCTTATGTGGTGGCAATGATGGTGCAGGCCGCCGCCATCGGTGCGGAGGACAAGGTGCTCGAGGTCGGGGCCGGCTCGGGCTATGCCGCGGCGGTGATCAGCCGGGTCGCGCGGCGGGTGATCGCGATCGAGCGCCACCATGAGCTGGCCGCGAGCGCGCGCGATCGCCTTCGCCGCCTCGGCTATGACAATATCGAGATCGTGGAGGGCGATGGCTCTCGGGGATATGAGGGCGAAGCGCCGTTCGACGCGATCCTTGCCGCGGCGAGCGGCAACCATGTCCCGCAGCCGCTGATCGACCAGCTCCGCGACGATGGCCGGCTGGTGATGCCGGTCGGCGATCCGGGCTGGGTCCAGCAATTGACCAAGGTGACCAAAGGGCCCGGGGGCGCGACGGTGCGCGAGAATCTCGGCGGGGTGCGGTTCGTGCCGCTGATCGGGGCAGAGGGCTGGGGCGGCGCCTGACGCCCCCCGTCCAAGCCGATTCGGATTCAGTTTAGGCTAACCCGACTGGGGTTGCCCATGTAAATGTCTGAACAGACGGGGGTTTTATAAGACGAACGTTGGCAATGGGACGCGCATATCCACCGCTTATGCCCAATCTCGACCACAGCGAGGGACTGGAGATTTCTCGGAGCAACCCAGCGCAATAATGATTGTTATGGAAGTGTGCCGTAGGAAGGGGTCGACGTGTCGCAGCGCCCGCCCGGCAAGGGCAGCTTTGCAACCGAGGTGGACGAGCTGGTCGAGCTGTTTCCGCACGAGCCGGCCGCGCTGACCCGGAAGCGGCACGCGCGGCCCGCGGAGCTGCAGGAACGGATCGATATCCACGCCCGCCTGTTCGAGCGGGCCTGGCAGCTCGACCGCAAGGACCGGCGCCGCACTTGAAACGCTAGGCTTTTGCTTTTTCGCGCAGCTTGCTGATCGTCGTCGCGTTGCTGATCTGTTCGACGTCCGTCTTGCAGTGAAGGAGGCGGATGCCCTTGCGGGCGAGAGCCTCGTCGAGCGCCGGCGCGAAGTCGTCGGTCTTCTCCACCGTCTCTGCCCAGCTGCCGTATGCTCGGGCGAGGGCGGCGAAGTCGGGGTTGTTGAGCTCGGTCGCGCTGACGCGCTCGGGATATTCGCGCTCCTGGTGCATGCGGATGGTGCCGTAGCTGCCGTTGTCGGCGACGATCACCAGCAGGTCCGCGCCATATTGGGCGGCGGTGGCAAGCTCCTGCCCGTTCATGAGGAAGTCGCCGTCGCCGGCGACGCAAACCACCGGCCGGTCCCGGAAGCGCAAGCTCGCGGCGACCGCGGCGGGGAGGCCGTAGCCCATGGTCCCGCTGGTCGGCGCGAGCTGCGTCGGCATGGTGCCGTAACGCCAGTAGCGGTGCCACCAGCCCGAGAAATTGCCGGCGCCGTTGCAGACGATGGTGTTCTCCGGCAGCTTTTCGCGCATCGCCGCGACGCACGGGCCGAGGTCGAGCGCGACACCCTCGCGCGGCTGGGGCTCGCTCCATTCGAGCCACTCGCGGTGCGCCTCCTCGCCCGCTGAGAAGCGGACGAGGTCGGGGTCGATCCACTCGTCGACCATCTCGGCGAACTCGCCCATGTCGGCGCAGATCGGCAGGTCGGCATGGTAGACGCGGCCGAGCTCATTGGGGTCGGGGTGGACGTGGACCAGCGTCTGGCCGGGGTGGTCGGGGGTAATCAGCGTGTAGCCGTCGGTCGTCGCTTCGCCGAGGCGAGGGCCGACGGTGAGGATCAGGTCCGCCTCGCGGATGCGATGCTGAAGCCTGGGGTTGGGGCCGTAGCCGAGCTGCCCGGCATAGACTCCGCACGTGTTGCAGATCGCGTCCTGGCGGCGGAAGGCGGCGGCGACGGGAATTCCGTAGCGGAAGGCGAAATTGGCGAAATGGTGCGCCGCGCGCGGGCTCCAGTCGGCGCCGCCGACGATCGCGACCGGGTTGGTCGCTTCCTTCAAAAGCTCGAACAAAGCCTGGACCGCTCCGGGGTCGGGCGCTTCGGCCAGTGGCGGGACGCAAGGGCGGTCTTCGGCCTCGACCTCATCGCGAAGCATGTCTTCGGGAAGCGCGAGCACGACCGGCCCGGGCCGCCCGGCAGTGGCGACGCGGTAGGCGCGCGCGACATATTCGGGGATGCGGCGCGCATCCTCGATCCGCGCCGCCCATTTGGCGATCGGCACAAAGAAGGCCGGGAAGTCGATTTCCTGGAAGCCCTCGCGGTCGCGGTCGCCGCGCGCGACGTCGCCGATGAACAGGATTAGAGGCGTCGAATCCTGGAAGGCGACATGGACGCCGCCGCTGGCGTTGGTCGCGCCGGGGCCGCGGGTGACGAAGGCGATGCCGGGGCGGCCGGTCATCTTGCCGTCGGCGTCGGCCATGTAGGCGACGCCGCCTTCCTGGCGGCAGACGACGGTGTCGATTTCCGGCGTGTCGTGGAGCGCGTCGAGGACGGCGAGGAAGCTTTCGCCGGGCACGGTGAAGATGCGGTCGCAGCCGTGGATCTTGAGCTGGTCGACGAGGATGCGCCCGCCCGTTCTGGCGCCGGTGCGTATGGTCATAGGCGGCGCGTTACCGAGATTGACCGGCGCCGTCACCCTCCGCCTGGCGCTCATCGCCGCTCTCATTCCACCCGCGCACGCCCTTCATCAGCCGCGGATCGACATCCCCCGTCATGACGTGCATGTCGCCCGTCGTTTCGAGCACGACCGCGCTGACCTCGTCGATGCTGCTGGCGGATGAGGCGCGGATCTTCTCGAGGATATTCTCGCGCGAGACGCGGCTTTGCCGCATCGCATCCTCGAGGAATTCGCCGTCGCGCATCAGCAACCTGGGTTCGTTGCTGATCACCTTCGCCATGCCCTCCGAGATCAGCCGCAGCCGGGCGAATGCCCATTGCATGAGAAAGACCGCGCCGATTGCGGCAAGCGCCTGGGCATAGTCGAGCCAGTCGCTGCGCGTCCCGGCCTGGGCGATCAGGGAGCCGGTGGCGATCGTCGCGACGAAATCGAAGGCGGTCATCTTGCTGAACGCCCGCAGACCGACGATGCGGACGAGCGCCAAGGTCCAGACGACGGCTAGCGACGTGAGGACGATGCCGCGGAGGATGCGCTCGAGGGCGCCGTCGAGGCCGAACAGCTCAATCGGCACTCATGCCTCCCGCCCGCCTGATCCGAGCGCGGCGGCATCGCGTTTGTCGATCCGTCCCGGCCCGGCGGCAAGAAGCCGGCAAAGCTGCGCGTTGATCTGTTCAACCGAATCGCGCGCGGCCGGGTCGAGCTCGGTCCTGGCAAGGTCGACGAGGCGCTGTCGCTCGGCGTCGAGCGATCGCAGCTGCCCGGCCGCCGGGCACTCGGCCGCGACCAGCCCCATGGTCCGCAACGCATGTTGCGTCGCGATCGCATCGCGCGACAGATATTGCCGCAGCGCGCCAAAGCTCTTGTCGACGAAATTCGCGAAGTGGTCGGGTAAAGCGATGACCCGTGTTTTTCCGTCTTTGCCGGCCCGATAGGGCACGGGCATTTCGCGCCCCGCAAGTTCGCCGAGCGCGGCGCCCAGCCAGTCCATGCAGGTCACTGCGGTCACGGGGTCGCTGACTCCCGACGACAGGGCCCGGCCGGAGATTTCGACCAGCTCCATGATGAGGAAATTGAGGTCATGGTGCGGAGTGCGCTCGTTCCCGGTCACGAACGCGTTGCGAAGGTCGTCGCAGACCGCATCGCTCACCGATTCCTTGGGCCAGGCGGACATCAGCGGCCGGCCGGACGCGATGAAATCGCCCGGGCGATGGTCGAGCCGAACCAGCAGCTCATGCTGTTCCGCGACGCCCAGGAGATGCTCCTCCTCGATCGCCTGGATGTATCCCGCGGTCGTGGCCGTGACCGTGGCCGGCGGACCTGGGGGAATTGGCGGCGCACGCCCCGCATCCTCTTCCGAAGCCGGTTTTCCGATCGGTTTGGGGAAACGCTTGTCGATCCCGTCGATCAGCTGACGACCGATGCCGGCGATGACATTGTTGATGTGGATGGCCCGCGGCACGTGATGGATGAAATAGATCAGCATCGCGACCGAGCAGAGCGCGAGGACCATCCCCATCGCCACCGCCAGTTGCGGCACGAAGCCGCCTTCGTCCCCCTCGCGCACCGTGCGCAGCACGAACAGGCAGTAGACGAACGTCGCGACGAAGGTGCCGAGCGTGAAGGTATTGCCGCGATCACCCATGAAATTGGTGAGAAGGCGCGGCCCGAACTTGCCCGAGGCGAAGGAGATTGCGGCGATCGTGATCGAAAAGGCGGTTCCGGCGACCGTCAGCGTCGCACCCGCGATCGTCGAGAGAACATCGCGCGCGCCCGAGGGCTTGATGCTCTGGTACCAGCCAAGGTGCTGGTCGAGCCAGTCGTGCCCGAGCGTCACGTCGAGCCACACCATGAAGGCGGCGAGCGCTATTGCCGCAAGCGTCATCACGCTCGGCACGAACCAGTAGCTCGACCGGATCGCCGATATGATTTCCTCGATGCGCGCCTGCATGCAGCAAGGACGCGCGAGCCGCGATTGAGTGCCCCGGAAGGCTATCCTTACGGGGTCAAGCCTGGTGGATCGCCTTGACGACCTGATAAGTCTCGAGGCCTTCCTTGCCGCCTTCCGAGCCGAAGCCGCTTTCCTTGACCCCGCCAAACGGCGCATCGGCGACGGAGATGGCGAAGGTGTTGATGCCGACCATCCCGGCCTCAATCGCGTCGCCGAGCAGGTTGGCGCGGCGGCCGTTCTCCGTGAAGGCGAAGGCGGCGAGGCCGTAGGGGAGGCGGTTGGCCTGTTCGATCGCTTCGTCCATGTCGCGGAACGGGCGCGACACGGCGACCGGGCCGAACGGCTCGTTGTTCATGATCTCGGCCTCGAGCGGGACGTCGGCGAGCAAGGTCGGCTGGAAGAAGAAGCCGCTGTCGCCGCGTGTTCCGCCGGCGACGACCTTGGCGCCCTTGTCGCGCGCATCGTTGACCAGCGCCTCGACCGCTTCGGGGCGGCGGGTGTTGGCGAGCGGGCCCATCTTCGTGTCCGGCTCGAGCCCGTCGCCGACCTTCACCTTTTGCGTGCGCTCGGCGAAGCCCTGCACGAAGGCGTCGTAAATCCCTTCCTGCACGTAGAAGCGGGTCGGCGACACGCACACCTGGCCGGCATTGCGGAACTTCTGCGGCACGACCATGTCGAGCGTCTTTTCAAGGTCGCAATCCTCGAAGATCAGCACCGGCGCGTGGCCGCCGAGCTCGAGCGTGATCTTGGTCACGTTGTCGGCGGCGAGCTTCATCAGATGTTTGCCGACGGGGATCGAGCCGGTGAAGCTGACCTTGCGAATAATCTTGGAGCCGATGAGGTGGCGGCTGACCATGTCGGGGACGCCGTGGACCAGCTGGAACACGCCCTTGGGGAGGCCGGCCTCGTCGAGCGCGCGGGCGATCGCCAGCGTGTTGCCGGGCGTTTCCTCGGGCGGCTTGGAAATGACCGAGCAGCCGGCGGCGAGCGCCGCGGCGACCTTCTTGGCAAGCAGATAGATCGGGAAATTCCACGGCGTGAAGGTCGCGACCGGGCCGACCGGCTCGTGCATCACGCGGCTGAGCTCGCCGGGCGGACGGACCAGGACTCGGCCATAGTCGCGCTTGATCTCCTCGGCGTACCAGTCGAACAGGGAAGCCGCGCCCAGGACCTCGCCCTTGGCTTCGGCGATCGGCTTGCCCTGCTCCTGGGTCAGGGTGCGGCCGATCTCCTCTGCCCGCTCCTTGAGCAGCTTGGCCGCCTTGCGCAGGATCGCGCTGCGCTTCTCGACCGGCGTTGCGCGCCATTCGGGATAGGTGCGCCTGGCCGTGTCCAGCGCTTCGTCGAGGTCGGCCTCGGTCGCCAGAGGAAGCTCGGCGATCGCCTCGCCGGACACCGGGTTGACGACCGGGAAGCTGTCGCGGCCTTCGCCCGCGCGCCAGCTTCCGTTGATGAACAGCTTGAGGTCCGCTTCATATCCCATGGCGGGGGAGATAATCTCCTCCCTGTTGCGCAGCAATGGGGAGGGGGACCGCTCAGCGCAGCTGAGTGGTGGAGGGGCTAGCGAGCTCCGCGCACATCTCGACCAGCGCCGCGGCGACCGCATCCACATCCTTGAAGACGTCCGCGGCCGGTACTCGAATAACGCGGAGCCCAAGCTCGCGCATGTATGCGTCCCTTCGTTCATCGTATTCTGCGGCGCGCGCGAAATCGTGCACCGCTCCGTCTACCTCGATGACGAGCTTTGCAGCCGCGCAATAGAAGTCGGCGACATAGGGGCCGATCGGGTGCTGCCGACGAACGCTGATGCCTGACGGTGATCGGCGCAGACGATTCTACAACCGCGCTTCAGGGGGGCTCATGGCGCGCCGCTGTCGCTGAGCTGCCCGCATCGAGTTTGCAGTCGCTCGCAATGGCCCCTCCACCATGCAGTCTTCGCTGCATGGTCCCCCTCCCCACGAGCCTGCGGCTCGCAGGGAGGAGAAGTCAACCGGCCTCCCTTGAAGGCGCTGCAACGGCCCGCTAGCCTTACTGACAAAGGAGAAAATAGGCATGACCAAGCAGGAACTCGTTGAGCGGATGCAAGCCGGCCAGGCTTGGGTGCCGGGCAAGAGGGTGAAGATCGATTTCGGCGGCGATCAGGGCGCGATCATGCTCGACGGCGCTGCGAGCCAGGTGAGCGAGGAAGACGGCGCGGCCGACACCACGATCAAGGTCGGCTGGGACGACTGGCAGCAGATGGCGGCCGGGCAGCTCGACGGAATGACCGCCTTCATGATGGGCAAGCTCAAGGTCGAAGGCGACATGTCGAACGCGATGCAGCTGCAGGGCGTGCTGTCGAAGCTGCGGAGCTGATCTCGCCAAGTTGAAAGGCGGTTCAACTTTGCCTATCGCGCGCTCCGGTTTAGGGAGGGCGCCATGCAGAAAATCTATCCCAATGCCGAAGCCGCGCTCGAAGGGCTGCTGTTCGACGGAATGACCATTGCCGCGGGGGGCTTTGGCCTGTGCGGAATCCCCGAGCGGCTGATCGACGCGATCCAGGCGAGCGGGGTCAAGGATCTGACCGTCGCCTCGAACAATGCCGGGATCGACAATGAAGGGCTCGGCAAGCTGCTTCGCACCCGCCAGGTGAAGAAGATGATCAGCTCCTATGTCGGCGAGAACAAGGAGTTCGAGCGGCAATTCCTCGCCGGCGAGCTGGAGGTCGAGTTCACGCCCCAGGGCACGCTCGCGGAGCGGATGCGCGCCGGCGGCGCGGGTATTCCGGGCTTCTACACCAAGACCGGCTACGGCACCCAGGTCGCCGAAGGGAAAGAGGTCAAGGAGTTCGAGGGCGAGGCCTATATCCTCGAGCGCGGCATTCGCGCGGACCTGTCGATCATCAAGGGCTGGAAGGCGGACGAGAGCGGCAACCTCATCTTTCGCAAGACCGCGCGCAACTTCAACCTGCCGGCGGCGACCTGCGGCAAGGTGTGCATCGCCGAGGTCGAGGAAATCGTGCCGGTGGGCTCGCTCGACCCCGACTGCATCCATCTCCCATCGATCTATGTGAAGCGGATGATCCTCGGCGCGCCTTACGACAAGAAGATCGAGTTCAAGACGGTGCGCGAAAGGGAGGCCGCGTGATGGCGACACAAGTCGAGACCAAAGGCTGGACCCGAGACCAGATGGCGGCGCGCGCGGCGAAGGAGCTGCGCGACGGTTTTTACGTCAACCTCGGCATCGGCATTCCGACGCTGGTCGCGAATCATGTGCCACAGGGCATGACGGTGACGCTGCAGAGCGAGAACGGGATGCTCGGCATCGGCCCCTTCCCATATGAGGACGAGGTCGACCCCGACCTGATCAACGCCGGCAAGCAGACGATCAGCGAGCTTGCGCTGACCAGCTATTTCGACTCAGCGCAAAGCTTCGCGATGATCCGCGGCGGGCACATCGATCTCGCGGTCCTGGGCGGGATGGAGGTCAGCGAGCGAGGCGACCTCGCCAACTGGATGGTGCCGGGCAAGATGATCAAGGGCATGGGCGGAGCGATGGACCTCGTCGCCGGGGTCAAGAAGATCATCGTCGTGATGGAGCATGTGTCGAAGAACGGCGAGCCCAAGTTCATTCCCGAGTGCACGCTTCCGCTGACCGGCAAAAACGTGGTCGACATGATCATCACCGACCTTGCCGTGTTCCAGCGCGGCAATCACGAAAGCCCGTTCCGGCTGATCGAGCTTGCGCCCGGCGTGACGCGCGAGGAAGTGCGCGAGAAGACGACCGCGAGGTACGACGACTAAGAGAGGGGGAAGGGCGATGAAAAAGGTGCTTGCAGCGGCCGCGGCGTTTGTCGGTCTGACCGGAATGCAGGCGCCGCCGCCTGCGCCCGCGGCTCCGCTCAAGCTGTGGCGGCTCGACTGCGGCGACTTCGTGATGAAGCGCTTCGGCGCCTGGTTTTCCGACACCTTCCAATATCCGCCCGGGGCGCGGCCGCTGGTCGGAAGCTGCTATCTGATCCGCCACGGGGACAGCTACATGCTGTGGGATGCGGGGCTCAGCGACAGCGTGGTTCGCAATCCGGTCGACAATGACCAGCAACGGCAGTCGTTGAAGAGCTCGCTTCGCGACCAGCTCGCCCAGATCGGGGTCAAGCCGGAGCAGGTGAGCATCCTCGGCATCAGCCATTTTCACGCCGACCATACCGGGCAGGCCGCGCATTTTCCGGCCGCCAAGCTGGTCATCGGCGCCGGCGACTGGGAAGCGCTGAAGGCCAGCGACCACCCGAACGTCGCGGCTTCGAAGGCCAACCTCGCGCACTGGCTTTCGGGCAAGGGCGAAGTCGTGGCCGCGCCGGGCGACGTCGACATTTTCCGCGACGGGCGGGTCGTCATGCTTGCAATGCCGGGGCACACGCCCGGCCACAGCGCCCTACTGGTGCGGCTCGCCTCGGGCCCGGTGCTGCTGTCGGGCGACCAATATCATTTCACCGAAGCGGTGAAGAACCGCAGCGTGCCCTCGTTCAACACCAACCGCGCCGACACGCTCGCCAGCCACGACCGCTTCGACCGCATCGCCGCGAACCTCAAGGCCAAGGTGATCATCCAGCACGAGCCCGCCGACGTCGCCAAGCTGCCGGCCTTCCCCGCCGCGGCCGAGTAGATTCGCTGTTGATGCGGGCGCTCCTCTCCCACGCGCCGGGCGGTCCGGAGACGCTGCGGCTCGAGGACGTGCCCGAGCCGAGGCCGGGGCCGCGCGAATTGCTCGTGCGCGTGCGCGCCTGCGCGATCAACTTCCCCGACGTGCTCATCATCGAGGACAAATATCAGCTCAAACCCCCGCGGCCGTTCGCGCCCGGCGGCGAGATTGCGGGCGAGGTCATTGCTGCGGGCGACGAGGTCACCGACTGGGCCGCCGGCGACCGGCTGATCGCCGCGCTCGGCTTCGGAGGGCTCGCCGAACGAGTGATCGTGCCGGTCGAGCGGGCGGTGCCGCTGCCCGCGCAGCGCAGCTTCGAGGAAGGCTCGGCGCTGCTCCTTACTTATGCGACCGCGATCCACGCGCTTATGGACCGCGGCCGCCTCGAGGCGGGACAGACTCTGCTGGTGCTCGGCGCCGCGGGCGGCGTCGGCATTGCCTCGGTCGAGATCGGCAAGGCGCTGGGCGCGCGGGTGATCGCGGCGGTCTCGTCCGAGGAGAAAGCCGCGGCGGCGCGCGAAGCCGGGGCCGATGGGGCGATCGTCTATCCGAGCAGCGACGCTGACCCGCGCGCCCTGTCGCAACTGTTCAAGGACGCCGTGGGCCCGGCCGGAGCCGACGTGATCCTGGATCCGGT
>Ga0247719_1001001_pt1 | contig 13306 bp, 12 predicted proteins | sample 41E_DmetaG_FD_189046 | JGI IMG/M metagenome (GOLD analysis project Ga0247719, IMG submission 189046) | Soil microbial communities from hillslope of Landscape Evolution Observatory, University of Arizona, Oracle, AZ, United States - 4-1-E_D | ecosystem: Engineered > Artificial ecosystem >...
CGCTTGCGCCACTCGGTCTGCTCCCGACCAGCGGCGCCCAGCCGCTCGCGGTCGGATGCCGTTTCCCGGGCCCGTGTCGCCGCTTCGGCGCGTTTTTGAGCGACCGCCTCGGCGGCAGCTGAAGCCCGTTCACGCGCAGCTTCGACTTCATTCTCGATGGCGGCTGGATCGGCGAGTGCGGCGAGCGTCGCTTGCGCGCCTCGAAGTGCCTCGGCGGCGGTTTCGATCAGCGGAGCGAGGTCCGCCTGGCGTTGTTGCAGGGCGGACCGCTGAGCTTCGAGCCGCTCGATCGCCGCCGACTCGCTGTCCGCCGTCCGCGCCGCTTCCCGAGCCTCGCGCTCCGCGGAAGCGCCGCGCGACCGCGCCTGGTCGGCGGCTGCTCGAAAGGATTCGACTTCGGCCAGTGCTGAATCGCGTGCCCGCTCGGCCGAAGCAACGGCCGATTCCAACTGCGGCATTTCCTCCGCCAGCTTGGCGAGACGGTTTGCGCGGACCAGGCGCTCGGCAGTCGCAGCGCCGGAGCCGGTGGCCACGAACCCGTCCCAGCGGCGCAACCGGCCGTCACGCGTGACCAGCCTTTGGCCGACGGCGAGGGACTGGCCATGATCCTCATCAACGACCGCAACCTGGAAAAGCCGTCGCTGCAATTCGGGGGGCGCGCTGACGTGGTCCGCCAGCCTCTCCAGCCCAATCGGCAAACCCGGGTCGCTGGGCTGCGGGTCGCTGCCCTGCCAGCGCCGCGATCCATTGCTTCCGATTGCCGCATCGGCGTCTTCGCCAAGCGCCGCCGCCAGAGCCCGCTCGTACCCTGGCTCGGCCCGCAGGCTGGCGATCGCCGTGCCGCCGGCATGCTCGAGCGCCCGGGCGAGCGCATCATGTTCGGACCTGGCGGCCGAAAGCGTTGCCCGCTCCGCCGCGAGACGGCTTTCCGCCTCATCACGCGACTGCGCCGAGCGGCTTCGCCCCTCCTCCGCCGCGGCGAGCTCCTGCTCGGCTTTCACCGCCACTGCGGCCGCCGCTTCGCTGCGCTCGAGCGCCTCCCGACGAGTGGCTTCGCGGACCTTGGTGTCGTCGATCGCTTCGAGTTGACTTTCGAGGCGCTGCCTTTCCGCCTCGGAGCGCTCGACCTGCGTCTGCGCCGCTTCGAGCGCAGCTTCGGCAACACGCCGCTCGGCGCGCATCGCCGCTTGCCGCGCCAGCAGATCGGCAAGTTCGGCTTCAGCTGCTCGAGAGGCTTCCTCGGCGTTGCTCAGCTCCGTGGCGATCCGGGCGGCAATCGCCTCGGCGTCCTCCAGCCTTTGCTCGATGGCCGAGCGCTCCTGATCGAGCCCGGCTATCGCCCGGGCAGCGTCTCCCTTGAGTGAGTCCTCGCGGGCAATGTCGGCTGCGAGCGCCGAATCGAGCCGGCCGAGCTCCTCGAGGCGGCGGATCACCGTGTCGCGGCGGGCGCGGGCGGAGGCGAGCCGGTGCGCCAGGTTAAGCCCGGCATCCCGCGCCTTCGCAACCTCCGCCCGCTTGTCCGCCAGGGCGGCGCTTGCTTTTTCCTGGCCGGCTCTGGCGGAGTCGACGGCTTTCTGCAGATTCCCGACTTCGGCCCCGGCCGCCTCTGCCTCGGCGGCCGCAGCTTGCGCGGTTCGGTCCGCCTCGGCCCAGCGGGCGTGCACCAGCCGCGCCTCGACCGCCCGGATCCGGTCGCTCAGCTGCCGGTATCGCTCCGCCGCCTTCGCCTGCCGCCGAAGGGCCGCGGCGCGCTGCTCCTGGTCCGACAGGAGCTCGCTCAACCGCGCAAGATTGGCCTCGGTCGCCCGCAGTTTCTGTTCGGCATCCTTGCGCCGGGCGTGAAGCCCGGAAATGCCCGCGGCCTCCTCGAGCAAAAGCCGGCGTTCGGTCGGCTTGGCCGAGATCACGGTGCCGATCCGACCCTGGCTGACCAGCGCCGGCGAGTGGGCACCGGTCGCTGCGTCGGCGAACAGCAAAGCCACGTCCTTGGCGCGCACGTCGCGCCCGTCGATGCGATAGGCAGATCCGGCGCCGCGCTCGATCCGCCGGGTGACCTCGCTCTCGCCCGGCGGGCCGCCTTCGTCACCCGGCTCGCGTTCGAGGAGCAGCGACACTTCGGCGAAATCGCGCGGCGGCCGAGTCGCGGTTCCGGCAAAGATCACGTCTTCCATCCCGCCGCCGCGCAGCGATTTCGGGCTAGCCTCGCCCATCGTCCAGCGAATGGCTTCGAGGAGGTTCGACTTGCCGCAGCCATTTGGACCGACGATCCCCGTCAACCCAGGCTCGATTCGCAGCTCCGACGGCTCAACGAAGCTCTTGAAACCGCTGAGCTTCAGCCGCCGGATCTTCACTTGACCTGCACCCCCTCGATCGGCCGGCTATCCGCCCACAGCTTCGCGGATCTTCGGTTCGAGCGTTTCCCAGGTCGATGCCTCGGCCAGCCTGCCGTTGATCAGGAAGGCCGGCGTGCCGGGCACCCGATGCTGCGACACGGCATCCGAATTCATCTGGACGAGCCGGTTGATTTCGGCCTCGTCAGTCAGGCACTGGGTCGAGCGCGCGGTCGGCACTCCGCGTTGCGCCGCCCATTGCTGGAAGCCGAGGGTTCGTGCGACCTCGAGCGCCTGCTGGCCCGGCGGAAGCCCGGCGATTTCCTGCTGGCGTTGCGCCGTGAACACTTCCTGCGCCCGGCCGAGCCAGTTGCGCTGGTCGCTGAACAAGGCGCTGGTCAGGGGAAAGAAGCGTTCCGGCCCGCCGCAGCGAGCGACCAGCGAGGCGGCAAGATCAGCCGAATCCCGAACGAAATTGCGCACTTCGTAGCTGACCTGCCCTGTCTGCACATAATTGTCGATCAAAGGCTTGGTCCCGGTCTCTTCGAAATTGGCGCAGGCTGGGCAAGTCATCGAAATAAACTCGACCACCTTCACCCCGGCCTGCGGATTGCCCATCAGGAACCCACCCTCCTGGGTTTGCGTGACGACGTCGCTCCACTGTCCGCCTTCGGGCGGCGCGACCTTTTCGATCGAGCCCGACGGGGCCGTGCCTTGCTGCGTGCGATCGCCATTGCAGGCGGACAATGCGACGGTCAGGGCCGCCGCGCCAAGAAGATAGGGTGACTTCATGCTGGTCATTCGCTCCCTTTGATGGACGGGATGAGCGGATCCTCGGCGGGCTCGACCGCCGGCGGACCGGTCGACGTGGCGATTCGCGCAGCGAGCGATTCAAGGCAAGCCCTGAGCTCCGGATCGGCGATCTCGCGAAGACCTTCACCGAGTGCCTTGGGCACTGGCCCCGGTTGCGGCCGCTCGGGCCGCGGCGTCGCCTGGGGTGCTCGGCCCTGGCGAAAAGCCACGCGCGCGATCGCGTGATAGCCGAAGAAGCGATTGACCCGATCGATGATCAGCGGCGCGAGATGCTGAATCAGCGGCGCGTGCGCGCCCTCGACCAGCAAGGTCAGCACTCCACCCGATTTCTTGCCGGCGGGAAAGCGGATCGATTCGGGCGACGATACCTTCGCATAGCGCTCGCCGACGATTTCCGGCCAACGGCTGACGATCGCACCTTGAACGAAGCCGAACCGGCGAAAGGCCATTCCGCCGACCTCGCCGACCATGTCTCCGGCCGACCGGGCCCGCCCGCATCGCGAGGCATCGCCAAGTTGCTGCTTTCGCTTCGTCATCATCGCCGGTCATGCCATAGCCGCCTCATGGGCGCCAATGCCGCGGAGCGGCTGTTGCAACATTATGTGGATAACTTCCGCCGCCTGCCCTGGCGCTCGCCTCCGGGCGAGGCGCCGCCCGACCCCTACCGGGTCTGGCTGAGCGAGGTGATGCTGCAGCAGACAACCGTCGCCGCCGTGACACCGCGATTCGATCGCTTCCTCGAATCCTGGCCGACGATCGAAGCGCTTGCCGCCGCGCGCGATGAGGACGTGCTATCCGAATGGGCAGGCCTCGGCTATTATGCCCGGGCGCGAAACCTGATCGCCTGCGCGAGGGCGGTGGCGCAGCGCGGTGGATTCCCAAGTTCGGAATCGGAGTTGCGCCAGCTGCCTGGAATTGGCGCCTACACCGCCGCGTCGGTAGCGGCGATCGCCTTCGGCCGGCCGGTTGTTCCGGGCGACACCAATATCGAGCGCGTGATCGCCCGGCTGTTCGGCATTGCTGACCCGAGCCGGACAGAGATCGGCCGATTGGCCGGATCGATGATTCTGCCGGGCCGAGCCGGGGATTTGGCTCAGGCGCTGATGGACCTCGGCGCAACAATCTGCCGCCCGAAGCGGCCGGCATGCGGCGAATGCCCGCTTCGTCCCGATTGCCTCGCTTCCGCCGGCGCCGAGCCCGAAGCCTACCCTCGGCCCAAAGCCCGGAGGAAAAGGCCGCTGCGGTCTGGAACGGCCTGGTGGATCGAGCGCGAGGGTTGCGTCTGGCTGGTGCGACGGCCCAGCCGCGGATTGCTCGGCGGCATGGCAGCGCTTCCGGGCACCGACTGGGTCGACGACCGTGCCGGCTTGGCCCACCGGCCGCTCGGCACGATCAACCATGTCTTCACGCATTTCACCCTGGAACTTTCGGTTGCGGAAGCAGCCGAGCCTGCCGGCGATGGATGGTGGCAGCCGCTCGACCGGCTCGAAGGGGCGGGCCTTCCGACCCTCTATCGCAAGGCGGCCTCAGTTGCGCTCGATGCCAGGGGCCGGGGGCAACGTGCCGCCGCTTGAAGAAGCGCTCGAGCACCCCTAAAGGCAGCCCAAATCACACCATCTCGGCGAACTGCCGAACGGGGACTTCATGACCGACCGTTTCAACACCATCGCCGGCTGGATCTTGTTCGCCGGAATCGTCCTGCTCGGCACGTCGGTGGTGACCGGCGAGATGTTCCACGGGGGACGGCCGGCGACGATGGGCTATCCGATCGAAGGGGTCGAGTTGGAAGGTCAGGCGGCCGAGGAAGGACCGCCGCTCGCCGTTCTTCTCGCACAGGGCGACCTCGCCGCCGGCGAGCAGGCGTTCCGCAAATGCGCGGCATGCCACAATGTCGAGCCGGGCGGCGCCAACCAGCTCGGACCTGGCCTGTACGGCGTGATGGGCGCGCAAATCGCCGCTCACCCCGGATACAATTTCTCCGACGCCCTTCGCGGCCACGGCGGCACCTGGGGATGGGAAGAAATGGACGCCTGGCTCGCCAATCCGCGACGCTTCGCGCCGGGCACCAAGATGACCTTCGCCGGCATCGCCAACCCGCAGGAGCGGGCCAACCTCATGCTGTTCATGAACTCCCGCGACAATGCGCCGCTGCCGCTGCCGCCGGTTCCGGCGGAGGCCCCGGCTCCCGCCGGTGAGGAAGCCGAAGCGGAAACAGCCGGCGGCGCCGGTGGCGAGGGCCCGGCGGCCAACCAGGCCGCGCCCACCGGCGAGGAGTCGGCCGCGCAGGGGCAGTGACCCGTGGCGTCCGGCACCGCCGCGACTCCTGAAGCCTATGTCGCCGAACTCGAGCCCGGCCGCGCCGAAGAAATCGCGCGCGTACGCGACGCCCTCAACGCCGCCATGCCGAAGGGCTACGTCGAGCGAATCACATGGGGGATGATCGGCTGGGAGGTGCCGCTGGAGGTCAGCGGCCCGACCTATAACAAGCGGCCGCTGGTCTATGCGGGGCTCGCCGCTCAGAAGAACTACAACGCTCTCTATCTCAATTGCGTCTATGCATCGCCCGAGCGCGGCGCGCGACTTCGCGCGGCCTTTGCTGCCGCTGGCAAGAAGCTCGACATGGGCAAAAGCTGCATCCGCTTCAAATGCGCCGGCGATCTCGCGCTCGACGTTCTTGCCGAGGAAATCGCTTCCGTCGCTCCGCAGCAGTTCGCGGAAATCAGCCGCCGCTGATCCCTATTCGGGCGGGCCGCTCTGCGTTCGCTTGGGCGAAGGATTGCGCTCGTAATAGAGGTTGACGAACTCCCAGGCTTCGTCGGCATCCTCGCACCAGTGGAAAATGTCGAGATCGTTCGGAGCGATCACGCCTTCCTCGACCAAAGCCTCGAAATTGACCACTCGGGTCCAGAATTCGCGGCCGAACAGCAGTACCGGCAGCGACCGCACCTTTCCGGTCTGGATCAGGGTCAGAAGCTCGAAGAATTCGTCGAAGGTGCCGAAGCCGCCCGGAAAGACAGCCACCGCCCGAGCGCGAAGCAGGAAATGCATCTTGCGAAGAGCGAAATAGTGGAATTGAAAGCTGAGGTCGGGCGTGACGAAACTATTGGGCAGCTGTTCGTGCGGAAGGACGATATTGAGCCCGATCGATTCCTGGTCTTCGTCGACCGCCCCCCGGTTCGCCGCCTCCATGATCGACGGCCCGCCGCCTGAGCAGACGACGAAATGCCTCTTGCCTTCATCGTCGGTGCCGAAACGGCTGGCGTGGCGGGCAAGGGCGCGGGCGACGTCGTAATATTTCGACTTCGCCTTGAGCCTTTCGGCGATGCGCCGCTGAAATTCGTTGGTCGCCGCTGAAAGCAGCATGTCGGCCTTCGACGGCTCGGGGATTCGGGCCGAGCCGTAGAAGACGAAGGTCGAGCCGATTTTCGCTTCGTCGAGGAAAAGCTCCGGTTTTAGAAGCTCGAGCTGAAAGCGCACCGGCCGAAGATCCGGGCGAAGCAGGAACTCGCTGTCCTGGAACGCAAGCTCGTAAGCCGCGCTTTCGGTTTGGGGGGAGGACGGCACATGCTTGGCCGCCTGGGCATCGACCTTCGAGGTCGGGAAAATCCGCTTGGGAGGAACCGCGTCGTTCATCGCCGCCGTCTAGCCGAGACCGAGCCAATCCCCAACAGGGTCAAACCGGCTCATCAGCCGGCTTTGCCGGACCGCTCCAGTCGATCCTCCGGGTCCCATACATCACTCCGGCAAGCGCGAAGAACAGCAGCATCGATCCGATCAGCAGCGAAAAGGCCTCGAGGCTGAGCAGGATGTAAAGCACCGCGTAAAGCGCGACGAGCAGCCCGCCGATGTACCAGGCCCTTCGCCAGCTCTTGAGCACGGCGGCCGAGTAAGTCGTATTCAGCCCGGCGATCGCGGCCGAGGCGAGGATGTAGGCCGGGGTGAAGCCGATCACCTCGGCGAAGGCGAGCAGAAGCACGAAAAACAGGACCAGCGCCGCGCCCATCAGCAGATATTCGACCGGCGACACCCGAACCCCGCCGATGACGTCGAACATCAACAGCGCGAGGAAGGTGAATCCGATGAAAAGAAAGCCGTATTTGGTCGCCCGGTTGACCTGCGAGTAAAGATCGACCGGCTGGATCAGGCTGATATGCGCGGTCTGCACTGGGCCGCTGTCCCTGCTTGCCATGACCACCGGTCGCGGGGGCGGCGCCGGCATGTTTTCGATGACGTTGGGGGCGCCCGCATCGCCGGTCGTAACCAGTGATCGGCCAAGCGCGAGGTTGCCGATGCGATAATTTGCTTCAAATCCTTCGCCGCCAATTCGCCGCTGCCCAGGCAGGAACTCGCCGCCGAACGAGGGGTGCGGCCAGCTGGAACGAACGGTCCAGCGGGTGTCCCCGGCCTGCGGCGCCAGCATCAGCGACGCATTGCCTCGAAAGCCGTAGGCGAAGTCGACGACAAGCGGTGCTGAGGTCAGGCCATCGGCGTTCACCCAGGCAAAGAATCCGCGCCCGCCGCCGCTGCCCCCGCCGGGCTGCAGCCGAAGAGCTTCGCGGTCGATTGCCACGCGCGGATTGGTGCCAAGCCCGCGCGGATCGCTGAGCCCGAAGCGGAGCTCGGCACGGGCCATGTCCATTTGCTGGGGCGTAACTCCGTGGCGGGCAAGATCGGGAGGCAGAGTGAAACTTGCCCGGCCGCGCATCTCCGCCTCATAGACCACCGCTTCGTAGATCGACCGCTTGCGCCGCTCGGGCCGGATGTCGGTGGACATTTCGACAGCCTCTGGCGCGAGGGTCAACTCGCGGACGATTTCGCGGCTGCGAGTCACGCTCTGGCCGGCCTCGACCACGGTTTCGCTTGCCGTCGCTCGATAGGGAATGACCAAGACTGGCCCTGCGATCGACTGCGGTCCTCCCCAACCTTCGGTGATCGATGCGACTGCCTGGTCCGACTGTTGCTGGCGGTCGTAGACGAGGAACCAGACCATGAAGATTGGAATGGCGAGCGCGGCTGCGATCAGGATCGTCAAAAGCAGCTTCACTGCCGGCGTCCGTTCGCCAGTCTCCCGGTCCATCATCGCTCCTGCAGACTGCGTTTACTCGTTTCGTCTACAGAAATGCACGGTTCGTCGTCAAGGTTCCGAGTCTTGCCGCATCCGCAGATATTGCGCGAGGCCCGCTCCCGCTCCGGCAAAGATCAAGGCGAAGCTCGCATGAAGCGATATGTGAATATTGATCCAATTGGGCCGGTCCTCCGCCGGGGCGAGCAGAACAACTCCCGCCCACAGCGCCGTCGTCGCCCCCGCGGCGGCGATCATCGAAAAGGTAATCCGCCAGCGCGCGCGATATACCAGCGCGAAGGCGCCGGCCGCGCTGAGCAGGTAGAGCAGCCAGTCGAGCGTGTCGCTCAATAGACCCGCGCCTTTGGCTCGATGTAGCCGATCTCGTCGGTGAGCGCATATTCGTGCACCGGCCGATAGTCGATTCGGACCGATCCGCCATTGCCGCCCCAGCCGTCGAACCAGGCGATGGTGTGCTTCATCCAGTTCTTGTCGTCGCGCTCGGGATAATCCTCATGCTTGTGGGCGCCGCGGCTTTCCTTCCGGTTGGCGGCGCAATGCATGGTGACCACCGCCTGGGCGATCAGATTGTCGAGCTCCATGGTCTCGACCAGGTCGCTGTTCCAGATCAGGCTCCGGTCGCTGACCCTTATATCCTGCATTCGGCTGTAGACGGCGTCGATCCTCGACTGCCCTTCCGCCAAGGTGCTCTTGGTTCGGAACACCGAGCAGTCGGCCTGCATCGTGCGCTGCATCTCCAGCCGGATCTGGGCAGTCGGGCTATCGCCATCGGCATTGCGGAACCGATCGAGCCGGCCAAGCGCGAGATCGGCCGAATCCTTCCTGAGCGCCGGCTGAGGTGCGCCTGCCTCGAGCGTCTCGCCAAGCCGGTGGCCGGTCGCCCTGCCGAACACGACGAGGTCGATCAGGCTGTTGGAGCCGAGGCGATTGGCGCCGTGGACCGAAACGCAGGCGGCCTCGCCGACTGCGAACAGCCCGCGCACCACGGAATCGGGATTGCCGTCCTTCAGGGTGACGACCTCGCCATGATAATTGGTCGGGATTCCGCCCATGTTGTAATGAACCGTTGGAAGCACCGGAATCGGCTGGCGGGTGAGGTCGACTCCGGCGAAGACCATCGCCGTTTCGGTAATCCCGGGCAGCCGTTCGGCGAGAATCTTCGGGTCGATATGGTCGAGGTGCAGATAGATATGGTCTGCATGCTCGCCGACCCCGCGGCCCTCGCGGATCTCCATCGCCATCGACCGGGACACCACGTCGCGGCTGGCGAGGTCCTTGGCCGAGGGCGCGTAGCGCTCCATGAAGCGCTCGCCCTCGCTGTTCGTCAGATAGCCGCCCTCGCCCCGGGCGCCTTCCGTAATCAGCACTCCGGCGCCGTAAATTCCGGTTGGGTGGAACTGGACGAACTCCATGTCCTGCAGCGGCAGTCCGGCGCGGAGCACCATGGCATTGCCGTCTCCAGTGCAGGTATGGGCCGAGGTGGCGGTGAAGTATGCTCGGCCGTAGCCGCCGGTCGCGAGCACCACCGCCTGCGCCCGGAAACGGTGAACTGAGCCGTCGTCGAGACTTAGCGCCACGACGCCGCGGCACTCGCCCTCGTCCATGATCAGGTCGAGCGCGAAATATTCGATGAAGAAATCGGCGTCGTATTTGAGGCTCTGCTGATAGAGCGTGTGAAGCATCGCATGGCCGGTCCGGTCGGCGGCGGCGCACGTGCGCTGCGCCGCGGGTCCCTCGCCCATGTTCTGGGTCATCCCGCCGAACGCGCGCTGGTAGATACGCCCATCGTCCGTCCGGCTGAACGGCAGTCCGGCATGCTCGAGCTCGATCACCGCGGCTGGGGCCTCGCGGCACAGATATTCGATCGCATCCTGGTCGCCGAGCCAGTCCGATCCCTTGACGGTATCGTACATGTGCCAGGTCCAGTGATCCGGACCCATGTTGCCGAGCGCCGCGGCGATTCCGCCCTGGGCTGCGACAGTGTGGCTTCGGGTCGGGAACACCTTGGTGATACAGGCGGTCTTGAGCCCCTGCTCGGCAGCGCCCATGGTCGCCCGAAGCCCCGCGCCGCCGGCGCCGACGACCACCACGTCATAGATATGATCGATGATTTTGTAGGCGCTCAAGCACCGCCTCCGAACGCGATCCGGCCGAGCGCGAACAGAGCAAGGCCCGCGCCGCCATAAGCGAGGAAAAGGAGAAGAGTGTTCACCGCGAACCGATTGCCTTCATGGTCGACATAGTCGTCGACGACCACCTTCATGCCCTCGAGACCGTGGCGAAAGCCGGTGACCACGAACAATGCCATCGGCACCGCCCCCAAGGGGCTTCGCAGCCATTCCGTCAGGGTCCGCTGGTCCAGCGTCGGCAAAAGCAGCAGCGACGTCAAAAGCCATGCGCCCAGCAGCACGAGAGCCGCGCTCTGCACCTTGTCGCGCAGCCAATGCTCGCCGCCATGCTGCGCGGAGCCGAGGCCGCGAACCTTGGCGAGAGGGGTCGCGCTGTCGCCGACGGTCATTGAAACACTCCCAGAATATAGACCCACAGAGCCACGGTCAGAAGGATCGAGGCGGCGATCGTTACAATTGCCGCGCCTTTGTTGACGCCGAGCTCGAACCCCTGGCCGGCGTCCATCGCCAGGTGCCTAATCCCGGTCAGCAGGTGCTGGAAGAAGGCCCAGGTCAGGCCAATGAGCACGACCTTGCCCGTCCAGTGGCTGACCAGTTCGATGAAGCGCGCGTAACCATCTGCGCCGCCGGCGATCGCCATCAGCCACCAGACCAGGATTGCGAGACCGCCGATCGTCAGCGCTGCTCCGCTGATCCTGTGGAGAATGGAAGCCGCCATATGCGGTCCCCATCGCCAGATGGTGAGATGCGGCGACAAGGGTCGTGAAGCGCTGTTGGCCATGGGTTCGACTTGCACCTGATCGTGGATGGTGAGCGACCGCTTAGTAGCGGCCCCGAGGCGAGGCAAGTTTCTGCCTTGTCCCTAACCCGGTCTTAACCATTCACCCCGCAAGGAAGCGGCTAACGCATTCTATCCGGGGACGAGGACGTAATATGGCGGGGGCTAAAAAGGCGGACTGGAACAAGTCGGCTGGAGGTTACGACTTGCAGCGCGGGCTCGAGATCTACGACAGCCGTGGAGACCTGCCGGCGCGAGCCGCCAATCTTTGGCCGCATCTGGAGCCCGCCCTCACCGAAATGCATCGCGCATTCTGGAACGCCTATCGATCCGCCGCGGAAGTGGCCACGTTCGGGGATTCCGATCTCGATGCCTATGCCGCCAAGGTCGAGCCATATTCGCGCGCCAAGATTCTTTCGCTCGGAAAGCCGGAGTGGGTGGCCAGCGCCCGCGCCTATGTCGAAAACGCTTTTAGAGCCGGTGTTTCGCTTCCGACCCTGCTCGCCGGGCTGGCCAATGCGGTGGAACCCGCGTTCGAGGCGGTCGAAGGCATTCAGGACAAAACCGAGCGCCGCGCGGCCCAGCGCACCTTGCGCGAGATCGGCAGGCTCGAGATCGATGTCTGGGTGCATCACGGAATCGCCATCGGACGCGAGCTCAGCGAAGCGAAGGTCGCCGAGCTGGCGAGGGATCTCAATCAGAAAGTGATGAGCGTCGTTTCCAAGTGCACGGCCCAAAGCGAGCAGCTTCGTTCGCATTCGTCGACGACGTCGACCAGCGCCCGCGGCATGCTTGGCAAGACGAGCGAGGTTGCGGCGGCTGCCGAGCAGTCCGCGGTGGCGATGCGCGAGGCGGCGCAGACCGCGGCCGGGCTCATCCGCGCCATCGAGGATGCGAGGACCGAGGTCGAGGTTGCGGCGGAAGTCGCCGTTCGCGCCGGCGGCCAGGCAAGCCAGGCGGTCAAGGTGAGCCAGGCGCTGTCGGCCCATGTCGAGGCGATCGAATCGATCCTGTCGCTGATCCGCGATATCGCCGGCCAGACCAACCTTCTCGCGCTTAACGCCACCATCGAGGCGGCCCGCGCCGGCGATGCCGGCCGAGGCTTTGCCGTCGTCGCCCAGGAAGTGAAGTCTTTGGCTTCGCAGACCGCCCGGGCGACCGACGACATCACCAACAAGATCACCGCCATCCAGCAGGCGACCAGGGAGACGGTCGACGCCAACGGCTCGATCCAGGGCACGGTCGAGGAGGTCCAGTCCTCGGCCGACCGGATTCGCCAGGCGATGGAACTCCAGGCTCAGACGGTGACGATGATCACCGCCGCCGTCGACGAGACCGCGCTCGCCGCCGACTCGATGAGCTCGACCATCGCCGCCATCCGTTCCGACACCGAAAATGTCGCCAGGGACATCGACCAGGTCGAGCAGGGCTTCGGCCGCTTCTCCGAGCAAATTGACGAGTTCAGGGCAACCACTAGCGAATTCGTATCCCGCTTCGCAGCCTGACACGGGGGCACAAGATGACCACGTTGCAGCCATTGACGGACGACCAAGTGCAGAACCGACTGAAGAATTATAATTCTGCCGGGTCCCTGGAGCGCGACATCCGCGCGCTTTGGGAAGATGCCGGCGACCTGATCGAATCCGAGGTTCGCGCCCAGTTCGGCGACGAGGCGGCAGCTCGGTCGCGCAAGCATTACACGTCCCCGGTCGACGGAGCCTGGGTTCAGGCCGTGGCCGATTATGGCCAGCGCCTTTATTCCGAAAAAACGTCGGTTCCAGCCTATATTGTCGATCGCGACCGGTTGATCACCAAGATCTTCGCCAGCCTGTTCGAGCGTTACGCCCGCGACTCCGAACGGCTCCAGCGCTGCGTGACGTCTCTCCAGCGGCTGACCAGCTACGAAACCGACATCATTCTTGCCCAGGTTGCGCTGCTCGAGGCCAATGAGGCGGCCGACGCCCGAGGCAAGCAGAGCGAGGATTTCGAACGACGCGTCTCGGAACTGTTCCGGGCGAGCGCCGACCAGTCCAGCGCGCTCACCGAGCGCACCAGAGCCACCGCCCAGTCGACCCGCGGAATGCTCGGCAAGACGAGTGAGGTTGCGGCGGCCGCCGCAACCTCACTCGTCTTGCCGAGCATTCCGCGGGTCGACTGGGCGGTGGCTCTGGTG
>Ga0247719_1001002_pt1 | contig 13298 bp, 13 predicted proteins | sample 41E_DmetaG_FD_189046 | JGI IMG/M metagenome (GOLD analysis project Ga0247719, IMG submission 189046) | Soil microbial communities from hillslope of Landscape Evolution Observatory, University of Arizona, Oracle, AZ, United States - 4-1-E_D | ecosystem: Engineered > Artificial ecosystem >...
GCGACGGTCAGGTCCATATGCTCGCTGCCTCCCTTGAAGGCGAAACCGAGCGATGTCCCGCACTCGCGACAATAGGGCCGGCGGGCGATCGGCGAGCTGTCGTACCAGTCGGGCTCGCTGGCCCACTCTATCGCCTTGCGCTTCACATTCTTGAATGCGATCGAAACGCTTCCCGTGGCCCGCTGGCACATCCGGCAATGGCACAGATAGGCTTCGTCGCTGTCGATCCGCGCTTCAAACCGGACCCGGCCGCAGGCGCAGCCGCCGCTCATCCGTTCACCGGCCATGATGCTCTCCCTTTATGCCAAGCCTATTGCGCGGCTAAGGGGCGGCATGTCCAGCGCTCCCAATGCCGCCGAGGTCGCCCGCGATTCGCGCTGGCTGCTGCAGGCTCTCGACCCGGCCGCAGGGCTGGCTCGGCTGATCGCGATGGATGGCGAGGCGTACCGGGCGGCGAGCTTCCTCGACGACCGGATGCTGCAGCAGCCGCGCACCGCGCATGTCGTCGCCTGGGCGGCCGTCGCGCAAGCGGCCGAGCTGGCCGAGCGCGACGACGCACGCTGGATTTTCCACATCGGCCATGTCGGATCGACCCTGATCGCGCGCATGCTGGGCGAGCTCGAAGCGGTGCTGTCGGTGCGCGAGCCGCGGGTCCTTCGCGACCTGGCAATGCTGCAGCCGCAAGTCCGCGCCGCTTATCTCCCGGCCGTGCGCAAGCTCCTGTCGCGAAGCTTCAGCGCGGACCAGTCGGCGCTGGTCAAGGCGACCAGCTTCGTCAGCGAGATCGCGCCGGAGCTGGCCGGCCCAAGCGGCGGGGCGCTGCTGCTCTACGCGGCCCCCCGCGCCTATATCGCCACCATCCTTGCCGGGCCCAATTCGATGGTCGAGCTCGACCATTATGCGCAGAGCCGGCGGCAGCGGCTGGCGGAGCGCGGCATTGCGCTCGATGGCGCCGAAGCCAGCCCGGCGCATCGTGCCGCGGAAGCCTGGGCGTGCGAGATGACCGCGCTCGAGGCGGCGGCGGACGCCATTGGCGATGACCGGTCGTTGTGGGCCGATTTCGATGCGTTCCTTGCCGAGCCAGCCGGCCAGCTGGAGGCGATAGCCCGCTTCTTCGGCTTCGAGGCGACCGGCGAAAGGATCGCGGCGATTGCCTCGGGACCGCTGCTCGGCCGCTATTCCAAGGCGCCCGAGCATGATTACAGCCCCGGTCTTCGCCGCGAGCTGCTGGGCGAAGCGGAGCAGGCGAACCGCGCCGACATCGACGCCGCCCTTGCCATGCTCGAACGCTCGGCCGAAAACGCGCCGCTGCTGGCGCGCGCGCTCGGCCGGGCGCGAAGGGAGAGCTGAATGTACCGGATCCTGCCCGTCCTCACCGAGCAAGAAGTGGCCGAATGCCGGCGGATCGCCGCCTCCGCCCAGTTCGTCGACGGGCGGATCAGCAACCCGCACAACCTGGCCAAGCAGAACGAGCAGCTGCACGAGCCGCAATTCTACCAGCAGAGCGCCCAGCTGCTCCAGGCCGCGCTTGGCCGGACGCCGGAATTCCACGACTTCGCCTTTCCGGTGGCGATGGCCCCGCCGATGATGACCCGCTACCAGCCGGGGATGAAATATGGCGCCCACGCCGACGCCGCCTTCATCGAGCTGCCCGGAGCGACGATCCGGAGCGACATCAGCTGCACCATCTTCTTGAACGACCCCGACCAATATGAAGGCGGCGAGCTGCACGTCCGGCTCGGCGAGGCCGACCTCAGGTTCAAGCTCAAGGCCGGCGAGGCGATCCTCTACCCGTCCGACACGCTCCACCAGGTGCTTTCGGTGACCAAGGGCGAACGGCTGGTGGCGATCACCTTCATCCAGAGCAGGGTCGCCGACCCGTTCCGGCGATACATGCTCTACGAATTGAATGAGGTCGCGGCGCTCGAAGGGCTGAAGATGGAGCCGGAGAATTTCAGCCGGCTGCAGCTGGTCCAGCAGAATCTGCTTCGGACATGGAGCGACATGCCCTGAGGGGTCGGCTCAGGCCGCCTTTTGCAGATGCTTGCGGCCGAGCAGCTCGGCGATCTGGACCGCATTCAGCGCCGCGCCCTTGCGCAGATTATCGCTGACGATCCACAGCGACAGGCCATTGTCGACGGTTGAATCCTCGCGGATTCGGCTGACGTAGGTCGCATAGTCGCCGACGCATTCGACCGGCGTGACGTATCCCCCCGCCTCGCGCTTATCGACGACCATCACGCCCGGCGCCTCCCGCAGGATGTCCCGCGCCTGGTCGGCCGAAATCTCGTCCTCGAACTCGATGTTCACCGCTTCGCTATGACCGACGAACACCGGCACCCGGACGCAGGTGGCGCTGACCTTGATGGACGGGTCGAGGATCTTCTTGGTCTCGACCACCATCTTCCATTCCTCGCTGGTCGAACCGTCGTCGAGGAAGTCGCCGGCGTGCGGGATGACGTTGAAGGCGATCTGCTTGGGATAGACCTTCGGCTCGTTGGGATCGCCGACGAAGATGTTGCGCGATTGCTCGAACAATTCGTCCATGCCCGCCTTGCCGGTGCCGGAGACGGACTGGTAGGTCGCGACCACGACCCGCTTGATCCGCGCGGCGTCATGCAGCGGCTTCAAGGCCACGACCAGCTGCGCGGTCGAGCAATTGGGGTTGGCGATGATGTTCCGGGCCCGGTAGCCGGAAATCGCATCGGCGTTCACTTCCGGCACGATCAGCGGCACGTCGGGGTCCATGCGGTAGAGCGAGCTGTTGTCGATCACCGTGCAGCCGGCCTCGGCGGCGCGCGGCGCATGCTCCTTGCTTGCCGGGGAGCCGGCGGCGAACAAAGCCATGTCCCAGCCGGCAAAATCGAAATGCTCGAGATTGCGAACCTTCAGACTCTCTTCACTGTCGCCGAAATCGATGACATCGCCGGTCGATCGCGCCGAGGCGACGGCGGCGACCTCATCGAGCGGAAACTGGCGCTCGGCGAGAATGTTGAGCATCTCCCGGCCGACATTTCCGGTCGCTCCGACGACGACGATCCGATAACCCATTCTGCTCGACTCCGGCGCTTGCCCAGCGCCTAATGCCCGGGGCGGCCGCGCTTGGGGATGGTGGGCGCGGCAAGGATTGAACTTGCGACCCCTGCGGTGTGAACACAGTGCTCTACCACTGAGCTACGCGCCCGTGCCCTGACGGGAAAGCGGCAGATAGGTAGGATGGCGGAAGCTGTCCAGTGGGCGCCTTGCCCAGCTTATTGGACAGCGTCCTTGAGGACCTTGCCCGGCCGGAATTTGGGCTGGGCGCTCGGCTTGATCTGCATCGGCTCGCCGGTCCGCGGGTTGCGCCCGGTCGACGCCTTTCGCCGGGTAACGGAGAAATTGCCGAAGCCGACCAGCCGGACCTCGTCCCCGCGCTTCAGCGCGGAGGTGATGACTTCGAGCATCGTTTCGACCGCGCGGACCGCGTCGTTGCGGCTAAGGCCCGCGCGATCGGCGACCTGGCTGATCAATTCCTGCTTGTTCATCCGTCCGCCTTTCCCCGGTCGCGTCCCAAGACTCGGCGACGCGGCGCGGGCTTCTTAAGGCAAGACTCGACGGCGAAGTCAAAGCCCTTCGACGCCGAATAACGCCGCGCTGCCGCGCCGCCTAGTGCAGCGGAGCAGGCGTTTCGCCGCCAGTTCCGTGGGGCCGCGGCTCGGCGGCATGCTCGTCCGCCTCGGTCCACTCGATCGGCTGCATCGGCTGGGTCAGCGCCCTCGTCAGTACCTCGTCAACATGCGAAACCGGGATGATTTCCAGCCCTTCCTTCACGCTGGCCGGGATTTCGACCAGGTCCTTCTCATTCTCGGCCGGAATGATCACCGTCGTGATCCCGCCGCGAAGCGCCGCGAGCAGCTTTTCCTTGAGACCGCCAATCGGCAGCACCCGGCCACGAAGCGTGACCTCGCCGGTCATCGCAACGTCCCGGCGGACGGAAATGCCGGTGAGGGTCGAGATCATCGCCAGCACCATGCCGATTCCGGCCGACGGTCCATCCTTGGGCACGCCGCCTTCCGGCAAGTGGACGTGGATGTCCTTGCGGGCGAAGATGCTCGGCTTGACGCCATAGGCCGGCGCTCGCGCCTTGACGAAGCTCATCGCCGCCTGGATCGATTCCTGCATCACTTCGCCGAGCTTGCCGGTGGTCTTGATCTGACCCTTTCCGGGAACGGTCACCGCCTCGATGGTCAGCAGCTCGCCGCCGACCTCGGTCCAGGCGAGGCCGGTGACGGCGCCGATCTGGTCTTCTTCCTCGCCGACTCCGAAGCGATATTTGCTCACTCCGAGGAAGTCGCCGACATTGTCGGCCCTCAGTTCGATCGATTGCGCCTTGCCCTCGAGGATCTGCCGAAGCGACTTTCGCGCCACCTTGGCAAGTTCGCGCTCGAGAGTCCGGACGCCGGCCTCGCGGGTGTAATGGCGGATGATGCTGCGCAGGCTCTCGTCAGCGAAGGTCAGCTCCTCGGCGCGAAGGCCGTGCGCCTCCATCTGCTTGGGAATGAGGTGGCGCTTGGCGATCTCGACCTTCTCGTCCTCGGTATAGCCTTCGAGGCGGATGATCTCCATCCGGTCCATGAGGGGCTGCGGCATGTCGAGCGAGTTGGCGGTGGTGACGAACATCACGTCGCTAAGGTCATAGTCCAACTCGAGATAATGATCCTGAAAGCGGCTGTTCTGCTCCGGGTCGAGAACCTCCAGCAGGGCCGAGGCGGGATCGCCGCGGAAATCCTGGCCCAGCTTGTCGATTTCGTCGAGAAGGAACAAGGGGTTGGACGCGCCCGCTTTCTTGAGGTTTGAAATGATCTTGCCGGGGAGCGAGCCGATGTAGGTTCGCCGGTGGCCCCGGATTTCGGCCTCGTCGCGAACCCCGCCAAGCGACTGGCGGACGAACTCGCGGCCGGTCGCCCGGGCGATCGACCGGCCGAGCGACGTCTTGCCGACTCCCGGCGGGCCGACCAGGCAGAGGATCGGGCCCTTGAGCTTGTTGGTCCGCGCCTGGACGGCGAGATATTCGACGATCCGCTCCTTGACCTTCTCGAGGCCGTAATGGTCCTCGTCGAGGATTCGCTGCGCTTCCTGGATGTCCTTCTTGAGCTTGGACTTTTTCCCCCAGGGCAAACCGAGAAGAACGTCGAGATAATTGCGCGCGACCGTCGCTTCGGCCGACATCGGCGCCATCGCCTTCAATTTCTTGAGCTCGGCGGTGGCCCGGGTCCGGGCCTCCTTCGAAAGCCGGGTCTTGCGGATTTTCTGCTGCAGCTCGGTCAGCTCGTCGACGCCCTCCTCGCCCTCGTTTCCGAGCTCGCGCTGGATCGCCTTCAACTGCTCGTTCAGATAATATTCGCGCTGGGTCTTCTCCATCTGGCGCTTGACCCGGCTGCGGATCTTCTTCTCGACCTGAAGCACTCCAAGCTCGCCTTCCATGAAGGCGAACACCATCTCCATCCGACGAGCGGGGTTGAGCTCGCCGAGCAGAGCCTGCTTGTCGGCGACCTTGATCGACAAGTTGGAGGCGACCGCATCGGCAAGCACCGAAGGGTCGTCGATCTCGGCCAGCTGGATTCCGGTTTCCGGAGGAAGCCTCTTGTTGAGCTTGGCGTAATTTTCGAACTGGTCGATGACCGAGCGCATCAGTGCCTGGGCTTCGGCGCCCTCGGCCTGATCCTCGGGCACGTCCTCGACCTCGGCCACCATGTGGCCGTCGCGCTCGGTCAGGTCGACGAGGCGCGCGCGCTTGCCGCCCTCGACAAGCACCCGGACGGTGCCGTCGGGCAGCTTCAAGAGCTGCATCGCGGTCGCGATCACGCCAAGGTCGTAGAGCGCGTCGCGGTCGGGATCGTCCTCGCCCGGATCGAGCTGGGCGACGAGGAACAGCTCCTTGTCGGACGCCATCGCCGCCTCGAGCGCGGCCACCGATTTCTCGCGGCCGACGAACAGCGGCACGATTCTGTGGGGGAAAACGACGATGTCGCGAAGCGGAAGGATCGGGAGGTGACGAGTCATGGCCGCCTATATGGGCAGGCGGCCATCGCAGCGCAATGAAGTTGGCCCGGAACCGCGCGAGATGTCGCTCGCTTTCCTTTTCGACTTGGAAAGGCAGGATCGATGACCGACGACAAGGCAAAGCTCAGCACCGGGCCGAACGATCGGCCGCGCAACGAAACGATCGCCGGAACGGGCCCCGGCGTACCCGATGAAGCCCGCGGCCCGGGCGAGGATCTGCCGACGCCGCCATCTGACGAAGAGGTCGAAGCGGCTAAGCGGGCTCTGGGCGCGGAGCGCGATACGCTTCCGGTCGAGGGACAGTAGCGCCCGGCCAAGTGGCGATTGCCGGAGGATTCTGGAACCGTTCAGCTTCGCCTGCTAGAATGCGGGCGAGTGAAAAGGGGTTTCATGTCCTACCGTTTGTCCTTGATTCTCGCGGCCTTGGCGATGGCTGTCCCGGCCTCTGCATGGGATGGTTCGCCGATCGAGCCGATCGACCTGCCGCCCAGCATCGAGCAGGGCGTCGACATGATCTACATCGACGACGAGCTCGCACCGCCGCGATTCCGGGGCGGCAACGCCGCTCGGCAGGCCGGGTTTGACATTTCAGGCGGTGCCGCGATCGACCTGTTCGAGCCGGTCCACCCGCTATACATCGAGCTTCGCCGGGGGCTGGTGCGCTACCAGATGCGCTGGGCAGACCTTCCGCAGGTCATGATTCCGACCGGCCCTGCCCTCCGGCTGGGCTCCGACGACGAGCGCGTCGCGCTTCTCCGCGAGCGGCTCGGGCTGCCCGCCGGGACCCGGTTCGACGAAGCCACCGACAAGGCGGTGCGCGAATATCAGGAGGCGCACGGCCTCAAGGTCGACGGAATCGCCGGCGCGCGGATGATCGAATCGCTCAACCTTGGCTACGACCATTACGAGCGGATCTTGACCATCAACCTCGAGCGGACCCGGCGCCTGCCGCTTCCCGACGAGCGAAGCCGCTACGTGCTGGTCGATGTCGGCGCAGCCCGGCTGTGGCTCTACGAGAACGGCAAGCCGGTCGATTCGATGCGGGTGATCGTCGGCGCGAAGGAAACGGCCACTCCGATGATGGCGGCCAACCTGCGCTTCGTCAGCGTCAATCCCTATTGGAACGTCCCGCCCGAGCTTGCCCAGACTTTGGTCGCGCCGCGGGTGCTGGCCGAGGGGATGAGCTATCTCACAGACCGCAAATATGACGTGCTGTCCGACTGGACCGACGATGCGACCATCGTCGACCCGCGCACCGTCGACTGGCGCGCGGTCGCTTCGGGCAAGACCGAAATCCGGCTGCGCCGGGCACCCGGCCCCGGCAACTCGATGGGCGACATCAAGTTCATGATGCCCAACGACTTTGGAATCTACCTCCACGACACGCCGGACAAGGCGCTGTTCGCCAAGGACGACCGCTGGATCAGCAACGGCTGCGTCCGCGTCGAGGACGCCCAGCGCCTCGCCCGCTGGCTGTTCGGCTATGTCCCCAAGGGCCGGACCAGGACCGTCGAGGAGAATGTCGACCTGCCCGAGCCGGTGCCGGTCTACATGACCTATTTGACCGCCGGAGTGACCGCCAAGGGCGTCCAGTTCCGATCCGATCCCTATGGCAAGGACCAGGCCCTGCTCGCCCGCTATTCGGCACCGAAGGGCAATATCGCCGCGATCCGCTAGGCGGCGGGCGATCCGGTCTGGCCGTAAAGCAGGAGTACCGCCGGAACCAGATTTTGCAGACCGTGGACGATCGCCGGCATGGCCAGCGCCATCAGCAAGGAGCGCTGCCGCCAGGTGACGTAGAGGGTCGAGAAGACGAGGAACGGCCACCAGATCACCAGCCCCCAGGCCGGGGCGATCAGCGAATGGGCGATTCCCCACAGAACCGCGCTCGCCAGCACCGCGGCGGTCGGTGAGACGAAGCGCAGCAGCAGCGACAAGATTGCCGCCATGATCAGCGTCTCGATCACCGGCGCGAACACGACCAGCATGAGAACCGCGAAGGTGCCGTCGACCTCGAATTCCGGCTGGGTGCCGGCAGGCATCAGGCTGGTGACCAGCCAGGCGAGCAGGATGCTGGGAATGAAGGCGGTCGCCCAGCCGGTGGCGATGGCGACCAGGGGCCGCTTCGGCTCGAGCAACGGGCGGGGCAGGAAATTCAGAGGTCCGGCGGCCGGATAGCCGCCGCTTTCACGGTTCACGCGGCGTCGCCCGCCTTATCCTTCTTGGCGTAGACGCGGACCGGCTCCTTGGTCCCCATGACGACATCCTTGTCGATATGGACCTCGTCGACCCCGTCCATCGACGGCAGGTCGAACATGGTGTCGAGCAAGATTCCCTCGAGGATCGAGCGAAGCCCGCGCGCGCCGGTCTTGCGGTCGATCGCCTTGCGGGCGACGGCGTGAAGCGCGTCGTCGGCGAAGCCCAATTCGACCTCCTCCATGTCGAACAGCTTCTGGTACTGCTTGACCAGGGCGTTCTTGGGCTCGACCAGGATCTTGACCAGCGCGGTCTCGTCGAGGTCCATCAGGGTGGCGATCACCGGCAGCCGGCCGATGAATTCGGGGATCAGGCCGAACTTGAGCAAATCCTCGGGCTCGCAATGCTGGAGCACCTCGCCGGTCTTGCGCTCGTCGGGCGCGGCGACATGGGCGCCAAAGCCCATCGACTTGCCCTCCATCCGGTCTGAGATGATCTTCTCGAGCCCGGCGAAGGCGCCGCCGCAGATGAACAGGATGTTGGTCGTGTCGACCTGCAGGAACTCCTGCTGCGGATGCTTGCGGCCGCCCTGCGGCGGGACGGAGGCGGTGGTGCCCTCCATCAGCTTCAAAAGCGCCTGCTGCACCCCCTCGCCCGACACGTCGCGGGTGATCGAGGGATTGTCGGACTTGCGGCTGATCTTGTCGATCTCGTCGATATAGACGATCCCGCGCTGCGCTTTCTCGACATTATAGTCGGAGGCCTGGAGCAGCTTCAAAATGATGTTCTCGACATCCTCGCCGACATAGCCGGCCTCGGTCAGGGTCGTCGCGTCGGCCATGGTGAAGGGGACGTCGAGGATCCGCGCCAGGGTCTGGGCGAGCAGGGTCTTGCCGCAGCCGGTCGGGCCGATCAGCAGGATGTTCGACTTGGCGAGCTCGACCTCGGTGCCGCTCTTGGCGCCGTGGTTGAGCCTTTTGTAATGGTTGTGGACGGCGACCGACAGGACGCGCTTGGCGCGGTCCTGGCCGATCACATAATCGTCGAGCACCTTGCAGATTTCGGTCGGGGTCGGGACTCCGTCGCGGGTCTTGACCAGCGCCGACTTCGATTCCTCGCGGATGATGTCGTTGCACAGCTCGACGCATTCGTCGCAGATGAACACGGTCGGCCCGGCGATGAGCTTCCTCACCTCGTGCTGCGACTTGCCGCAGAAGCTGCAGTAGAGCGTGCTCTTGCTGTCGCCGCCGGAAAGCTTGGTCATCTTGTCCCTTACACCTGGCGAGGCCGAACGGCCCATGAATGGCCGATGCTAGACTCGTTTATCGCATATTCCAACGCACTGACGGTTAACGCCGCCCCGGCAGAATCTGTCCCCTGTCCCGAATATGGATAGCGACGCCGCGCAGGGCAACCCCGCTTAAAGTCCCTAATGTCCCGTAGAAGACGACCATTTTCGTGAACTTAGCGGGCGGCGAGCCGCGGCGTGAGGACCGACGAAACGCAGCAAACGCAGCGAGGCTACGCGTGCGCGTGCCTACGCGCGCGGGGCCGAGCCGAGGCGGTGCCAAAGTTTGGATCGAAGCGGGAAGCAGCATCGCCGCACTGTCTCACAGCCACGGGCCTGTAGGACAGGATTTTTTTCACGCGAAGACGCGGAGACGCGGAGGCACGGAGCGAAGCGGCTGACGTGCATCGTCAGCGCGAAACAGCGATAGATTCGCTAATTGGTATCGTGTCTCCGGAACTGGGTGTCCCCGGAACTGGTGAACTGGTGACTTTAGCGAGCGGGCGGCCCTGCTCGTCGATCGCCGGGTCATCAAGCCGTCCCATGCCGCGAGTCTGACACAACCCTGGGGCTGTAGGACAGCGAAAAATCGGCTGTCGGCGAGCCCCTGGCAGGAACCGCCCCTGCCCTTGCCCGGTTCGAAGCTGTCTGGAGGAGAAAGATCATGGCTCAGAAATCGGCAGGCGGGAACCCGGGTGGAGTGAGCAAGAAAGGCGGCGATGCCGGTGCCCAGGGCGGTCGCGGCGGCGGCGGCAAGGGCGGCAGCGGCGACAAGGGTGGGTCGAAGAAGGGCAAGAGCGGGAATAAGTGAAGTGCAAGGCTCGTAAATAGGCAAAAACCTAATCGAATCGCTCCTCGGCCCCATCATTGCCAGCAGCTTCATTGTCCGACGGCGGCGAGTCACTTCGAGCGGGCGGTGCCGACTGCGGCCGATCGGCGGACGGAGCGTTAGCAGGTGTCTGCTTGGCCAATTCAATTCTCAGAGCCCACTCAGCAGCTTGTTCTGCTGCTCGCTTGATTTTCGAAAGCCTAGTTAACACAGTGAATTGTGCCGCTCCGGCGTCATTATAGCGGTCCGACTGATTCTCCGCTTGAAACTGAAAATATGCATTGCGCGTCCACGCCGCACCGCGGGTGATCTGGTCGTCCAGATACGCTGCAGCAAAGTCGAAGGCGGCACATCGATCAGCAGCCGACCAGCTCGGGGCTTTGACGACATCTCTGTGGCACTTTTCGCTAAACTCGCGGGCGCCCATCATGCCATCGCGTAATAATGTCCTAGCAAAGCGGCTGGCGGCAGACTCAATATCCGCGAAAATCGGCTCATGCTGAGGCAATTCAGCTAACTTGACTGGCACAGGCGCCGCATCAGACGCAATTAGGTTTGCGTCGGAGAAAATCTCTGCATCGATGGTGATCACGTCGTCGCCGACGAGGTTGTCAACGTATATGGGCGGAGCCGCTGAGTTTGCACCCTGGTCTGTCGCAACTCCGATCGCAATGAGCATCAGAATTATCCCGCCGACTGCAGCCAATACTCGATAATTTTCCTTCGTCGCGTGCTGCACTGGCGCCGACGGCGGCGTTGCCGCCTTTCGCGGTGGTGATCTTGGCTCTCCCGAAGTGGACGAGTTGGGCGATTTTTTCTGGCTTTCGGTCCCTGACCTCGCGCGGGCTGCTTTGCGTTCTGCATCGTACTGACGGCGCCGAGCAATGTTGTTGAGCACAGCATAAGCTTCATTAATCTCTGTCGCACGCTGCTGGGCGTCTGGCGAACTATTCGTGTCAGGGTGGTACCGTCGCATTAGAGCGCGATAGGCGGCCTGAATGACGACCTCCTCCGAGTAAGAAGCGACCCCAAGAATACGATAGTAGTCGGGTCGGGCGGCCATTTCTGCAGCGTATCATCCTAGGACTACTGGTAAACTAGATTTTGAGATGACTGCGCGCTCCGAGCCGTTGATGATCGGCCAGCCGGTGCGGCCGATGGGCCAGGAAGGCGCGCTTCCCGGCCTACTCACTCTGACCGATCGCGGCGAAGCATTCATGCCGGGCTAACGCCATCAAGATTAACGGAACGGCTATGCTCATCGGATTGGCGATTCTTGCCGCAGCGATGGTCGCGGCCAGCGCGGGCGCACATTGGGCGGGCTCCGCGGCCCCGCCGGTTGGCACCGCGCAGGTCGTGCCGAAAGGCGCGAGGGTGGAGCCGAGCGGCTTTGCAACCATCCTCGACGCCCCGCCCGCTTCGTTCACGCCTGTTCCCCCGACTCAGCCACTGCCCCCTTCGCCCGAGCAGATCGAGGCGCAGCGGCAGTTCGCGCGTGTTGCCGAGTTCCAGAACCGGGTCCGGGACGAGGTCACGGCACTCGCCGAGCGGCTGCGCGTCGCCGAGAAGGGCAATTTCGTCGACCTCTATTTCGACAATGAAGGCGAGCCGAGCGCCGTCGTCCAGTTCCTGCGCGACGGCCCCGCGACGCTCCGCAAATATACCAGCAACCCGCGCTTTCGGGCCGAGACCGTCCGCTTCTCGAAGGAGGAGCTGATCGCCGCGATGGATTTGATGCTCGAGGCCTTCCGCGACGAGCGGGTGATCGAGTCCGGCGGAGTCGGAGCCGGCAACGCGGTGACGATCCGGATCAACATCCCCGAGGAGGAGTTTCGGGCGCTCGTCGCCAGGAAGGGCGTGAAGATCCCCGAAGCGGTGAAGCTGGAATTTCCAGTGAAGCAGCCGGCCGTCGGGATCAACCGGCCGCTGCAGCCCGCGATTGCCAGACTTGTGCGCATTTTCCCGCGCTACGATCGGCCGCTCGGAGCGGTCCCCGACACATCGAGCAGCGTCAAGGTGGTTCTCCGCGACGGCTGCTTCCGCGCTTCCGGCCGCAGGGTAGACGACGCGCTGGTGCTCTTCCCACTTGGCGCGCAGCTATTCGTCGACGGCGAAGGCTATCTCGCCTTCGGGGAGCGCGAGACCCCAGGCTACGGCCGAGTCGGCGAGGAGGTCGAGTTCCACGGCATCCCCGAAGAAGTCACCGCCCCCGAGCTTGTCCGGCCGATCCACGCGGCCTGCGGCGCCGGCAAGGTCGTGAGGATCAACGGCATGCGAAGCGGCGCAGCCGACCAGGCGCAGGAGGCGCTCGATCAGAACGCTCGGGCGCTGCGCGACCTCAGGGAGATGTACGGCCTGCCGGACGCGCAGGCGCGCAGGCTCCTGGAGGCATGCAAGAGGCATGTCGGCGGCACGGTCTGCCTGCTCAGCCCGCCGCCACCGGTGATGCGGCAGGAGGATTGCCCCGAAGGAACCGCGCTGAGCGGCAGCCTGTGCCGAACGCCCGAAGGCTACATCCGTCCCTTGCCCCGCTGGCTTCAGGATCTGCTGGACCGCTAACGCCGCCCTTGACGCCGCGGGTATTCGCGCAGGATCGGCTCGAGCGGCAGCGCCGCGATGCGTGCGCCTATAGCTTCCAGTGCTTGCGTGCCACTCCCACCATGCTCCCCCGTAAAGGACGAGAGTCAAGCCAGGTCACGGGACTGAATCCCGTGACCGCGTCGGTCCTGTCGGTCAGCGCGGCTTGGGGCCGCTCGACCGCAGGCCGGCCGGGCGTGCTACGTCTCTTCGACAGAAGGAAAAATCGCGGCGCAATTTTTGCCTTCTGCTCGGCGTCGCTACGCCGGAGTCACATCCGCGGCGCCGGTGGTGTCGCCGGTGCCGGACTCGGGGCGCTTTTCGAATACTTCGTCGATGATGCCGAATTCCTTGGCCTCGTCGGCT
>Ga0247719_1001005_pt1 | contig 13245 bp, 15 predicted proteins | sample 41E_DmetaG_FD_189046 | JGI IMG/M metagenome (GOLD analysis project Ga0247719, IMG submission 189046) | Soil microbial communities from hillslope of Landscape Evolution Observatory, University of Arizona, Oracle, AZ, United States - 4-1-E_D | ecosystem: Engineered > Artificial ecosystem >...
GTACCGGGAGGACCGGCCCCCCGGCCCGGTCCTCCCGGTACAGGGAGGCGATGCCGACCAGTGCTTCGCCGGCGAAGGCGCCGAAGTGCACGCCGGCGGCGTCGCCGGGGTAGACCGTCTCCTCGAACGCCTGCCCCGGCCGTAGGACCCGGTGCCGTAGGGGCCGGACCTCGTCGGCGTCGATCTGGCGGATCAGCGGGACGAGGGCATCCACGCCGGCCGGGACGCTTCGTAGGCGGCGATCTTGTCCTCGTTGCGCAGGCTGAGGCCGATGTCGTCGAGGCCCTCCAGGAACCGCCACCGGGTGAAGCCGTCGAGCGGGAAGGCGGCGGACACCCCGGCGGCGGCCGACAGGATGGTCGACGTCTCGACGTCGATGGTGACGACCACAGCAGGGTCGGCTTCCACCGCAGCGAGAAGCATCTCGCCCACCTCGGCGTCGACCTGCACGGGCAGGAGGCCGGCCTTGGTGCAGTTGGTGCGGAAGATGTCGGCGAAGCTGGGGGAGACGACCGCCTGGAAGCCGTAGTCCTGGAGTGCCCACACCGCGTGCTCGCGGGACGAGCCGGTGCCGAAGTTCGGCCCCGTCACCAGGACGACCGCACCGTCGTACCGAGGCTGGTTGAGCACGAACTCAGGGTCGCCCCGCCACTCCGAGAACAACCCCTCGCCGAACCCGGTGCGCTCCACCCGCTTGAGCCAGGCCGAGGGGACGATCTGGTCGGTGTCGACGTCGGACCGCCGCAGCGGTACAGCCGTGCCCGAGATGCGACGAACTGGGTCCATGAGGATGCCTTTCATTCGGCCGCCGGCCGCGAGAAGCCGCCGTAGGCGGCCTCCGCCGGCAGGCGGCGGAAGGGCTCAGGGCGAAGGGTGGCCGGCTCCGCCGGCCGCCCGGAACGCAGCTGCCTCACTCGCCAACCTCCGGTTGCCCACTGACATCCTCCGGGGTGGCGAAGTGGCCGGCGACCGCGGTCGCCGCGGCGACACCGGGGGAGACGAGGTGGGTACGGCCACCCCGGCCCTGGCGGCCCTCGAAGTTGCGGTTCGACGTGGAGGCGCAGCGCTCCTGGGGTGCGAGCTGGTCGGGGTTCATACCCAGGCACATGGAGCACCCGGCGGCCCGCCACTCGAAGCCGGCGGCGGTGAAGATGCGGTCGAGGCCCTCGGCCTCGGCGTCGGCCTTCACCCGCATCGACCCGGGCACGACCATGGCCCGCATCCCCGCGGAGACGTGACGCCCGTCGAGGACCTTTGCCGCGGCCCGCAGGTCCTCGATGCGGGAGTTGGTGCAGGAGCCGATGAACACGGTGTCGACAGGTACGTCTCGCATCGGGGTGCCCGGCCGCAGGCCCATGTAGGCCAGGGCCCGACGAGCCGACTCGGCCTGACCGGCGTCGGCGATGGCGTCGGGGTCGGGAACGGTGGCGTCGATGGCGACGACTTGCGACGGGTTGGTACCCCACGACACGTGTGGTCGGAGCGTCGTGGCGTCCATCACCACCTCCCTGTCGAAGGTGGCGCCCTCCTCGGTGGCCAGGCTGCGCCAGTGGTCGAGGGCTGCCTCCCACTCCTTGCCCTTCGGGGCGTGGGGCCGCCCCTCGATCCAGGCGAAGGTGGTGTCGTCGGGGGCGACCATGCCGGCGCGGGCGCCGGCCTCGATCGACATGTTGCAGATCGTCATCCGCCCCTCCATGGACAGCGACCGGATGGCCGAGCCGCGGTACTCGATCACGTGGCCGGCGCCGCCGCCCGTGCCGATGCGCCCGATGAGGGCGAGGATGACGTCCTTGGCGGTGACGCCGGCGGGCAGCTCACCGTCGATGGTGACGGCCATGTTGGCCGGCCGGTGCTGCGGGAGGGTCTGGGTGGCCAGGACGTGCTCCACCTCGCTGGTGCCGATGCCGAAGGCCAGGGCGCCGAACGCCCCATGGGTCGACGTGTGGCTGTCGCCGCAGACGATGGTCATCCCCGGCTGGGTGAGGCCGAGCTCCGGGCCGATGACGTGGACGATGCCCTGGTTGGCGTGGCCCATGGGGTAGAGGGTGACGCCGAACTCGGCGCAGTTGGCGGCGAGAGTGGCGATCTGCTTGGCCGAGATGGGGTCGGCCAGGGGCAGGTCGAGGCCCACCGTTGGCGTGTTGTGGTCCATCGTGGCCACGGTGAGGTCTGGCCGGCGCACGGCCCGACCGGCCAGGCGCAGCCCGTCGAAGGCCTGCGGCGAGGTGACCTCGTGGACGAGGTGCAGGTCGATGTAGAGCAGATCGGGCTCACCCTCCGCCGAGTGGACGACGTGGCTCTCCCACACCTTGTCGGCCATGGTTTGTCGTCCCATATGCTGAGACGGTAGTCTCTCCATGTGGACACTGTAAGCGGGATCGGCGTGCTCGACAAGGCGGTGTGCCTCCTCGACGCCGTCGAGGCCGCCCCCCGCACCTTGGCCGGGTTGGTGGAGGCGACGGGGCTGTCACGGGCCACCGCCCACCGGCTGGCCCTCGCTCTCGAGGCTCACCGCCTGCTGGCTCGGGACACTACGGGCCGGTTCGTCCTCGGGCCCCGTCTCGTCGGCCTGGAGCTGCCGTCGCTGGCTCGGCCGGCGCTCGAGGCGCTCCGGGACGTCACCGGCGAAAGTGCGCAGCTCTACGTGCGGCGGGGGGACCGCCGTCTCTGCGTGCTCTCGCTGGAATCACCGCATGGCCTACGCACCATCGTGCCGGTCGGCATGTCGCTGCCCCTCGACGTGGGCTCGGCCGGCAAGGTCCTCCGGGGCGACGCCGGCGACTGGGCGGAGAGCGTGGAGGAGCGTGAACGGGGCGTCGCCTCGGTCAGCGCGCCGGTGGCCGACGCCCGGGGCGACACCGTGGCCGCCGTCTCGGTCTCGGGCCCGATCGAGCGCACCACCCGCGAGCCGGGCCGCCTCTACGCCCTCCCCGTGCTGGAGGCGGCGGCGGCCGTCTCCGCCGCCCTTCAGCGGCACACGTCCTCCGGCTGAGAGCCGTCGGCCTGCACCCCGTCGTAGAGCATGCGTCGGTGTTCGGCCCGAACACCGGTCAAGCACAGCATGATGGCCAGCAGCAGGCCGCCTGGTCGCAGGAGGTACATGACATCTCATGCGATGCTGTTACGCCTCGATGTCGACGATCTCCACCTTGAGGTTGCCACCGGGAGCCTGGTACTCGACGATGTCACCCTTGCGGTGCCCGAGGAGGGCCTGCCCGAGCGGCGAGGCCGGGGACACCACGGCCACGTCGGAGCGCCGCTCCTCGATGGAGCCGACCAGGAAGCGGTCGGCATCCTCGTCGCCCTCGTAGCGCAGCGCCACGATGCTGCCCTGTTCCACGGTGTCGGAAGTCTGGGAGGCGTCGACGATGACCGCGTTGTCGATGAGGGACTGGAGCTGGCGGATCCGGGCCTCCATGCGCCCCTGGTCGTCTCTGGCGGCGTGGTAGTCGGCGTTCTCCTTGAGGTCGCCGAGCTCACGGGCCGTCTCGATGGTCTGGGCGATGTCGACGCGCCCGCGGGTGGTCAGGTCCTCCAGCTCGGCCCGAAGCCGCTCGTAGGCATCCTGGGACAGATGGGTCTCTGACATCTTTCGAGGCTACCGGAACCCAATTGCGCCGAGGGGAGCCGCAGGGCACACTTGGAGGAGGCATGTTCCCGTCCACCGTTTCCGTACTGCTCTGAGCGCACGCCCGTCGGCGTGTGCTCTGCGACCGCCCCTGGGGGCGGTCTTTTTCGTTCCAGAGGAGCCCATTGGGGTACAAGATCGGCGTCATCGGGGGTGACGGCATCGGGCCGGAGGTCACGGCTGAGGCCCTGAAGGTGGTGCGCGCCGTCGGGGTCGACCTCGACACAGTCGACTACGACCTCGGGGGCGCCCGCTGGGTCCGCGACGGCGAAGTGCTCCCAGACGCCGTCCTCGAGGAGCTGCGCGGCCTCGACGCCATCCTCCTGGGCGCGGTCGGCGACCCGAGGGTGCCGCCGGGCATCATCGAGCGGGGCCTGCTGCTGCGCATGCGCTTCGCCCTCGACCTCTACGTCAACCTGCGCCCGTTCGACGCTTTCACCGTCGTGCGCGAGAACACCGAGGGGTCCTACGCCGGCGAGGGCGGTTTCCTACGGAAGGGCACGCCGGCCGAGGTGGCCACGCAGGGCTCGGTGAACACGCGCATGGGCGTGGAGCGCTGTGTCCGCTTCGCCTTCGATCTGGCCCGGTCACGCCCCCGCCGGCACCTCACGCTGGTCCACAAGACCAACGTGCTCGGCTTCGCCGGCGACCTCTGGCAGCGGACCTTCGACGAGGTCGCCGGCGACCACGCCGAGGTCACCACGGACTACTGCCACGTCGACGCCGCGTGCATCCACATGGTCGAGAAGCCCGACCGCTTCGACGTGATCGTCACCGACAACCTCTTCGGTGACATCCTCACCGACCTCGCCGGCGCGGTCAGCGGGGGGATCGGCCTGGCCGCTTCGGCCAACCTGAACCCCGAGCGCACCGGGCCGTCGCTCTTCGAGCCGGTGCACGGCTCGGCGCCCGACATCGCCGGCACCGGTCGGGCCAACCCTCTCGCCGCCGTCCGGTCGGCGGCCATGATGCTGGAGTTCCTGGGCGAGGCCGATGCCGCGGCCCGGGTGGCGCAGGCATGCGCGGAGGTCGCCGGCCGAGCCGGTACAACAGTTGAGCTCGGCGACGCCGTCGCAGAAAGGGTCTAGGGCGAGATGCCACTGCAGAAGGTCGACAAGATCTGGATGGACGGGGAGCTCGTCAACTGGGACGACGCCAACGTGCACATCCTCACCCACACCATGCACTACGGCAGCGGCGTCTTCGAGGGCATCCGCGCCTACCCCACCAGCCAGGGCCATGCCATCTTCCGGCTCACCGACCACGTCAACCGGCTTTTCAACAGCGCCAAGGTCTACCTGATCGACATTCCCTACACCGTCGCCGAGCTGGTCGAGGCGGTGAAGGAGACGGTGCGGGTGAACGGCTTGGAGGACGCCCCGGCGATCTACATCCGCCCGCTGGTCTACCTCGGGTACGGGGAGATGGGCCTGAACCCGCTGTCGAGCCCCGTCAAGGTGTCGATCGCCGTGTGGCCGTGGGGCACGTACCTGGGTGACGAAGCGCTGCGGCACGGCGTGCGCCTCAAGATCTCCACGTGGCAGCGCCACAACCCCAACGCCGTGCCGGTGGCGGCCAAGGGCGTGGGCATGTACGTCAACTCGTCGATGGCCAAGGTCGAGGCCCTCAAGGCCGGCTACGACGAGGCCATCCTCCTGTCGTCGCAGGGCTACGTCAGCGAATGCACGGGCGAGAACCTGTTCATCGTCAAGAAGGGTCGCCTTCTGACACCACCGGTCTCCGCGGGGGCGCTGGAGGGCATCACCCAGGACTCGGTCATGACCATCGCCCGCGACCTCGGGTACGAGGTCGGCGAGGCCAACATGCTGCGCACCGACCTGTACCTGGCCGAGGAGGCGTTCCTCACCGGCACCGCGGCCGAGGTGGTGCCCATCCGCTCCGTCGACGACCGGGTGATCGGCGAGCCCGGCCCCATGACCAAGGCCATTCAGGAGACCTACTTCGCCACCGTGCGGGGCGAGGTCGACCGGTACAAGGACTGGCTCGATCACGTCCGCAGCTGACATCGGCGAATCTGTCGTCCGCCGGCGAGAACAGGAGCAGGAGACCCCATGGCTGCGCCCGATCATGTCCCCGTCACCCAGGGTGACCGCCCCCGCAAGGCGCTCGACACGCCGGGCCACGACGGCTGGACGGCAACCCGCCCGGGCGACCTCGCCGGTCTCCAGCCCACGGGCCGCCTCTTCGGCAAACCAGGCCCCGACCAGGGCTATGCCCTTGCCCTGGCCGGCCTCTTCCACGGCCGGCTGGTGCTGTCCGAGACCGAGGACGAGCACGACGTGGTCGCCGGCTGCATCGGCGTGGCCATGGCTCGGGCGTCGCTGTTCGGGCGGGCGCCGGTCGTCTACGACCTGGAGCTGGCCTTCGGGGTGTGGGGCTTCCTCGACCCGGCGCCGGCCGACCTGGTGGAGTTCCGCGGGCCGCTCTTCGCCGGCGCCTCCCACCACTACTGGGACCAGCGGGCGATTGTCGACCTGGTCCCCGAGTCCACCCTGCGCCTCACGCCGGGGGCCGTGCGTCAACGGCTGGGGGAGTGGCGGTCACTGCTGAGGGTGTGACCGGGCGTTTGGTCGGTTCCCGGCGCTATGACCCCCCCGATTGACCAGACCCGGCTCGAGCCGGCCGACTTCGACATCCGGACCGCCGGCCCCGACGGCGGCCAGGTGGTCCTGCTGCTCCACGGTTTCCCACAGCACTCGACGATGTGGCTGCCGCAGATGGAGGCGCTGGCCGCCGCCGGCTACCGGGCGGTGGCGTTCGACCAGCGGGGCTACTCCCCACGGGCCCGCCCGGCCGAGGTCTCGCAGTACCGGGTCGCCCACCTCGTGGAGGACGCCCTGGCCGTCGCCGGCCCCGATCCGTTCCACGTCGTCGGCCACGACTGGGGCGGGATCGTGGGGTGGCATCTGGCCGCCAAGCACCCCGAGCGCATCCGGACCCTGACCGTGCTTTCCGTGCCCCACCCCTTGGCCTTCGCCACCGCGCTGCTGTCGCCCAAGAGCGACCAGCGGGCGCAGTCGAGCTACGTCGCCCTCTTCCGCATGAAGGACGTCGCCGAGGAGACGCTGCTCGACGGCGGGCTGGCGGCCATGCTGGCTGCGTCGGGCTACCCCGGCGACATCGACGAGCGGGTGCGGGCCATGTCCGAGCCGGGGCTGCTGACCGCCGCCCTCAACTGGTACCGCGGCGTCGACCTGAGCCTGGTCCGGGGGGTGGGTCGGGTCGTCGTGCCCACGCTGTACGTCTGGAGCACCGGCGACGTGGCCCTGGCCCGGGAGGGCGCGGAGGCCACCGCCCGCCACGTCGACGGGCCGTACCGGTTCGAGGTCCTCGCCGGTGTCAGCCACTGGATCGCCGAGGAGGTGCCCGAGGTGCTGAACCGGCTCCTCCTCGAGCACCTGGCCGCTCAGTAGGCCTTGGCCACCGTCGCGGTGAGGCCGGCGTCGGCCGACGAGCCGGGGACGCCGCCGTCGGCGGTCTGGAGGCAGCGGACGGTGAGGGCGTCGGCGGCCAGTTCGGTCTCGGCGTCGCGGATGGCGTCCCAAGGCACCCTGGCGAAACCCGTCTGCGCCGCGTCACGGGCCTCGTCCAGGCCGTTGGCGTCGACGGTGGCGGCCTCGCGCCGGTCGAGTGCCTGCTGGTACAGGCCGCTCTGGATGTCGCGGAGGAGGTCGCGAACCCGGTGACCCAGCCCCTCGATGGCCACGGTGGCCTTGTCGCCGGTGGCGTCGCGCCGGACGAGGGTGACCGTCCCCGCGGCGAGATCTCGGGGCCCGACCTCGATACGCACGGGCACGCCCTTCAGCTCCCACTCCACCGCCCGCCGGCCGAAGCCGGTCTCGACGCGGTCGTCGAAGCGCACACGCACGCCGGCGCCGGCCAGCTCGGCGGCCAACGACGCGGCCCGCTCGCCCGCGCCTTCCTCGTCGCGCACCAGGATGACCACGGCCTCGATGGGTGCGAGGGCCGGAGGCACCCGCAGGCCGGCGTCGTCGCCGTGGCCCATGATCAGCGCCCCGACGAGGCGGGTGGAGACGCCCCACGACGTCTGCCAGGCGTGTTCCGTCGTGCCCGTCGACGACTGGAACGTGATGTCGAACGCCTTGGCGAAGTTCTGGCCCAGCTCGTGACTGGTGCCCATCTGCAGCGCCTTGCCGTCGCCCATCATCCCCTCGATGGTGTAGGTGTTCGTTGCGCCGGCGAAGCGCTCGCGCTCGGTCTTGCGGCCGACCAGCACGGGCACGGCCATGACCTCACGGGCGAAGTCCTCGTACACCTCGTGGAGGATGCGCAGCGCGTAGGCCCGGGCGTCGTCCTCGGTGGCGTGGGCGGTGTGGCCCTCCTGCCACAGGAACTCCGTCGTGCGCAGGAACACCCGGGGCCGCAGCTCCCAGCGGACCACGTTGGCCCACTGGTTGACGAGGAGCGGCAGGTCGCGGTGGCTCTGGACCCACTTGGAGAAGAAGGAGTTGATGATCGTCTCGCTCGTGGGCCGGACGACGACGGGTTCCTCGAGCTCCTTGCCGCCGGCGTGGGTGACGACGGCCAACTCGGGGCTGAAGCCCTCGACGTGCTCGGCCTCCTTGCGCAGGTAGGCCTCGGGGATGAACAGGGGGAAGTAGGCGTTCTCCGCTCCGGCGGCTTTGATGCGCTGGTCGAGCTCGGCCTGCATTCGCTCCCAGATGGCGTAGCCGTAGGGTCGGATGACCATCGTGCCGCGGACGGGCCCGTTATCGGCCATCTCGGCCTTGGCCACCACGTCCTGGTACCACCTGGGAAAGTCTTCGGACTTCGACGTCAATACCGCTTTGGCCATGGGGTGCCGAGGCTACCGTGACCGGCGTGACAGCCCGCGTCCGATTCTCTCCCGCGCCGACGGGCTACCTCCACGTCGGCAGCGCCCGGACGGCCCTGTTCAACTGGTTGTACGCCCGTTCGGTGGGCGGGAGCTTCCTGCTTCGCATCGAGGACACCGACGCCGCCCTTTCACGTGACACCCTCATCGAGGGGATCGAGCGCACGCTTCGATGGCTGGGCATCGACTGGGACGAAGGTCCCTACCGCCAGTCACAGCGTGCCCACCTCTACCGACAGGCCGGCACACGCCTGCGCGAGTCCGGCCACGCCTACTACTGCGGCTGCACCCGTGATGACGTCCAGGCCCGCACCAAGGACGACGCCGGCTACGACGGCTGGTGCCGCGATCGAGGCCTCAGCGCCGGCGCGGTGCGGTTCCGGACGCCGGACGAGGGGGCGACGACGGTCCACGATCTCATCAGGGGGGACGTGACGTTCGACCACGCCGCGATCGAGGACTTCGTCATCGAGCGGACCGACGGCTCGGCCGTCTTCCTCCTGGCCAACGCGGTCGACGACCTCGACATGGCCATCACCCATGTGATCCGGGGGGAAGACCTCCTCGCGTCGGCGCCGAAGGTGCTGCTTCTCCGCAGGGCCCTCGGCGAGACGCGCCCGCCGGCGTACGCGCATCTTCCCCTCATCGTGAACGAGAAGCGCCAGAAGCTGTCCAAGCGGCGCGACGACGTGGCCGTGGAGGAGTACCGCGAGCGCGGCTACCTGCCGGAGGCGATGCGCAACTACCTGGCTCTGCTGGGCTGGTCGCCGGCGGACGACCGCGAGATCATGCCGATCGAGGACATGGTGGCCGAGTTCAAGATCGAGGACGTGAAGCCGTCACCGGCGTTCTTCGACGTGAAGAAGCTGCAGGCGATCAACGCCGAGTACATCCGGGCGCTGCCCGTGGCCACATTCGTACGCGAGTGCCTGCCCTGGCTGGAGACCGACGCGCCGTGGCTACCCGAGCGCTTCGACCTGGCCGTGTTCGAGGCCGTCGCGCCCATGGTGCAGGAGCGAGCCCGGACCCTTGCCGAGGTCCCTGCCATGGTGGACTTCCTGTTCCTCGAGGAGCCCGTAGTCGACCCGGCGGCATGGGAGAAGGCCATCACCGCGAACCCGGCGGCCGCCGGCGTGCTCGACGACGCGATCGCCTGTTACCGCGACGCCCACTGGGACAGCGACGAGCTGTACCGCCTGACCGCCGCCCTCGCCGAACGCCACGGGTTGAAGCTCGCCAAGGCCCAGGCGCCGATTCGGGCGGCCGTCACCGGCCGAGCCGTCGGCCCCCCGCTCTTCGAGTCCCTGCACGTGCTCGGGCGGGACCGCACGCTGGAGCGGTTGGAACGAGCGAAGGACCGTCTGCCGTCGTCGTCGTGAAGCTGGCGCTGAAAGTAACGGCCGCTCTGATGGCCGCTGTCCTCCTGTACGTCGTCGTGACGTTCGGGCAGGTCTGGAGCGCCGCGCACACCGACCAGGCCGGGCCGGCGCAGGCCATCGTGGTGTTCGGCACGGCTCAGTACAACGGGGTCCCGTCGCCGGTCCTGGCCGCCCGGCTCGATCACGCCATCAAGCTCTACGAGCGTGACCTGGCACCGGTGATCGTGGTGACGGGCGGCAACCAGCCGGGCGACGAGTTCACCGAGGCAACCGCCTCGGCCAACTACCTGATCCGGCGAGGCGTGCCGGACGAGGACGTGCTGCGCGAGGTCTCGGGCACGTCGTCGTGGCAGTCGTTGGCCGCGGCCGTCAACTTCCTCAAAGACCGGTCCATCGACGACGTTCTCCTCGTCTCCGACCCGTTCCATTCCCTCCGGATCCGCGCCATGGCCACCGAGTTGGGACTGCAAGGCCGTTCCTCTCCGACCACGACCAGCCCGATCAAGGGCATGACCGAGGCCCGGTACATGGCCCGCGAGACGGTCGCCGTGGCCGTCGGGCGGGTGGTCGGCTTCCGCCGTCAGGCCAGCATCGAGGACGTGGTGAAGTCACGGGGGTGAGCTAGGCTGGTCCGACCCGTTCGGGGGTGGTGTAATCGGTAACACAGCAGGTTCTGGTCCTGTCGTTGGGGGTTCGAGTCCTCCCCCCCGAGCCAACGGGGTAGCGTGCTGCTCCGGTCACGGCCCCATCGTCTAGTGGCCTAGGACACCACCCTCTCAAGGTGGCGACACGGGTTCGAATCCCGTTGGGGCTGCAAAACAGCAGGTCAAAGGGCACTTGACACCGCAAGGAGCTGTTGTCCCCACTCGCGGAAGGTGGAGACAAGGTGGAGACCCGAAGGCGTCGAATGGTGAGCGGCCGGGTGGTGACCAGTGGAACTACCCATGCCTGAGCCGGGGGAGTCGTGCCCCAGGGGCCAGGGGTCGACAGTACGTCGCCTAGACCTTCTCGTCCCCGCGCTGGTTTTGCTACTGAAATGAGGGCCAGCGGTTTGGGCGGACCCCGAGCAGCTCCTCGGTGCGGGTGAGCCTGCCTTGGGCGGCCCCGAAGCGCAGAGCCGTCGGCCTGGAAGTAGCGAGTTCGGCGACGCCGCGGGTAACCGGCGCGTAGGTGGTGGCACGACGTCGCCGCCGGCAGCATGTCTGGGCGAACGCTCTCCGGTCGGACCCGCGCCGTCGCGCAGGTGGACGGCGAGCGACGCGCGAACCGGGCCAGCTCTCAGGCGCTGCCGCGCGCCGTTGGCCGTCGGCGCGTCGACCACCGGGCGCCGACCAGTGAAGCGATGCGACGCGTCGGGCCACGGCTGGGGCCCGGCCGCGGTCGTGGCGGAGGCGACGGAGTTCTCCCCATGGCGGCCGGCGGCGGGGAATGGCGGTCGCCACTATCGGATTCGGACAACTGGGGTGACGTGGGCGTTCTTCTCGACGAACATGAGCACTTCACTCCGCCGGCAGCGGGCGGTCCGGTGATGATTCGACGGGCGGCCGCGTACGAGCCGGACCCGCCGGAAGGGGCGCGGCAGGACGAGCCGCACACTCCCACTCTCCTCGCGCAGCCGTGGAGGGCTCTGCGACGCAACAAAGGCAATCCTGATGCCCGCATCCCTCATCGGGCAGCCACCCTGGCCACACTGGGGGGCTACTACCCAGAACCCGGGAGCATGGATGAACCGTAAGGAACTCGTCGGCGCCGTCGCCACCCACACCGCATCGAAGCGGTGGCGGCCAAAGGCGAACAGGTCACCATCAGCGGCTTCGCGAAGTTCGCCCGCGTCGACCGCCCCGCTCGCATGGCCAGGAATCCGGCCACGGGCGCGCCCGTCAAGGTCAAGGCATCCAAGAAGGCGAAGATCACCCCGCTCAAGGGCTTCAAGGACGCCGTCATGAGCGCCTCGGCTGCTCCCAAGCTGGCCAAGAGCGTGTGGCCGCCTGCGGCGAAGGGGGCACCAGTCACGAAGGCCCCAGCCGCCTCAACCTCCAAGGCTGCGACGGCCAAGGCTCCCGCGGCGACGTCAGCGATCAAGCGGCCGGCGACGAAGGTTGCTCGGGCGCCAAAGAGGGCGGCCGCAGCGAAGACGGCCGTCAAGAAGCGGTAGGAAGAAGCCGTCGGTGTGCGCCGCAGCCGGCAACGTTGTGGGGGCGCGCCGTGCTCCCCGAGCTGGTGGATTGTTGGGACGCAACCGGCGGCTCTGAGCGTCGGAAACCGCTAGCGCCCGACGGCCGAACGGAGAAGGCTGGGGCCGTGCTGACCGAAGCAGAGATCGGCCGGTTCGTCGCCGACGGTTTCGTGGCGGTCCGCCACGCGGTACCCAGGCACGTCATCGCCGCCTGCGTCGACGTCGTCTGGGCCGAGCTGGGGTTGGTACGGCGATCCCGCGGGCCCCGAGCCACTGCGCTACTGGACACGCCACCGTGGCAAACGACAACGCCCTCGGGGGGCACTCGCAACTGTTCCCGGGAATATTTCCCAGCTCGATTGGGAGCTCGCCCCCTATCGTCCCGCCGGTTGAATCGCCAACATGATCCCGTCCTGGCCGATTAGAGAAGGGATGGACTCATGACCACAGTTACAAAGCAGATCCCAGCCGCCGAGGGACGAACAGGGTGGCCGCGGGAAGGCGTCACCGGCGCCCTGGGCGGTTTGGCGTTTGTCGTTCTAATCCTCGTCGGGAATACGCTCTACGAGGAGGGAGGTCAGCGGGCGCTGGGCACGGCTCTGGAGATGCTTGGGTTCGCAGCATTCGCCTGTTTCCTCGCCTATCTAGCCTCGGTGCTGCCCCCCCGCGGTTGGGCACGCTGGCTCGCAGTCACGGGTGGCGTGCTGATGCTCGCCGTGAAGGTCGGAACCGTGGCCGCCGCGGTGGCGGCCGACAACGTCACCCTCTCCGGCGACGTCGATGAGGGGCTGCGAGCCGTTGGTGACGCCGGATTTGTGCTCAGTTGGTTGCCGCACGGGCTCTTCGTCCTCGGAGTCTCAGTCGCCGCCCTGGCCGCACACACGCTACCCCGTCCCCTGGCGTGGGCCGGCGCTGTGATCGGCGCGGGTCTGATCCTTGCCGGAGCGCTGCCATCCGCTGAGTTCGTCCTGCCGTTCCTTCTCTCGCTGCTGTGGACGATCGCGGTGAGCGTGGTACTCGCGAGGCGAGAGGCGCGAGGCGCAGACTGGACCGTCGAGGTTTAGCGAGTGACCTCAGACCGCCGCTGAGCGCCGCGGTGAGCACAAGTCGGGTGGTTCTCTGGGGGCGGTCTGAGCTCAACTCGCGTGAAAGCCAACCGAGGTGGCTGTACGTCGGGTCAGGGCCG
>Ga0247719_1001006_pt1 | contig 13236 bp, 14 predicted proteins | sample 41E_DmetaG_FD_189046 | JGI IMG/M metagenome (GOLD analysis project Ga0247719, IMG submission 189046) | Soil microbial communities from hillslope of Landscape Evolution Observatory, University of Arizona, Oracle, AZ, United States - 4-1-E_D | ecosystem: Engineered > Artificial ecosystem >...
GGCCAGCTCCGCGAGCGCGGTTTCGGCTTCGCCGAGGAGGCGTTCGATCTCGGCGGCGCGCTCGCGGAGCTGGCCCTCGCTCTCGCCGCGGCCGATCGCCTGGCGGAAGCCGGCCATCGCCCGCTCAACGCGGGTCATGAGACCCCCATCGCGTACAGCGAGCACCGCCTCGACCGGTTCGAAGCCGTCAAGATAGGCCGCAAGCGCGAGGCGGTTGGCCGCCGCGCGGTCGCCGCGAGCGGCAGCGTCGAGACTTTCGCGAAGGCGCTGGCGGGCGATCGTCAGCGAAGCGGAGGGGCCTGAGCTCGCGGCGGTCAGGACGTCAGGATTGGCTCGCAGATAGGCGGCGACCGCGGCCGCTTTCTCTGGGCCGATGCGGGCTTCGAGCTCGGCCGGCGTCAAGGCTACTAGCGCCGCCAGATCTGGCACGGCGGCTCGCACCGCAGGGTCGGATCGCCAGATCTTTTCTCCCTGTGCCACGTCCCCATAGGCCAAGGTGCCTGTGTAAAATGCGACCGCCCAGCGGTCCTCGTCGGGAAGCGAGGCAAAGCTTTGCATTGCCGTACCCTCGAGCCCTTGGGTGACCACCTGGTAGAGGCTGAAGAGGCTGCGCTCGCGGGCGCGCTCACGGTCGGCGAAGGCAATGGGCGGAGGATCGAGCTTCGCGAACTCGGCCGTTGGGCCTTCGCCGCGGGCACCGTGACAGGAGGCGCAACTCTGAGCGTAAATGGCCGCTCCCCGGGCGATGTCGGGCACGCGGGCGGGCGCGAGCGGCACCGGATAGGCAGTGAGCAGCCGCGCCGCGAGATCCTTCGCTTTCCGCGCAACCTCGGGCGGTTCCGACTTTGCCGCAATCGCCGCCTCGAGCGCGCGCGCTTGCTCGACCAGCGGGGTCCGCGCCGGCCTGGGCGGAAGCTCGGCGAGCTTCGCGGAAACGGTGGACGAGAACTCCACCATCTCGTCATATTCGAGCTGATTGGCGACCTTCCCGCCGGACACGGCCTCGCGATAGTCGACGGCGATATAGTCGAGCAGCCGCCAACTGGTCTGCACGTCCTGCGCCGCATTCTGGGCGTGAAGCGGCGCGATCAGCAAGCCGCTCAGACCGAGAATCAGCGCAAGCAGCAGGTGCAGCGGACGGGGAAGCAAGGCGGTCACCGTCACGCGCATATCAGTTTGCGAATGATTATCAATAACAGCAACGCCGGCTATCTCGGGGGATAGCGGAGCCGGCCGAGGAAGCGCGACAGACTCAGCCGCTCGGACGAGCCGCGCCACTGGGCCTTGAACCTTTCGAACTGCATCACGTCGTCGATGCGCCGGTCGAGGAAGGCCGCGGTGTCGATCCAGCCCTCGCTGCGGTCGTCCAGCCAGGCGAGCAATGTCGACGCGTAGACCGCCCCGAGCGTCATGCGCTTGGTATAGTGGTTAAAGTCGGTGCTGGTGTCGCCGGCGATGCGCCACATGAGGTCGGCGGTGCGCCACGAGATGCGCAGCGCGAGCGGCACGTTTTGCGGCATGGCGAGGATGGCAAGGCCGCGTCGCACCGATTCGCGCGCCGGGCCCATGATTTCGAGCCGGCGCCAGATCAGTGCCCGGATCTTGTCGCGGATCTTGAGGCCCTGCAGCCGCTCGGGCGTGAAATAGGCTTCGAGCGCGCGGTCCACTTCCCGGATGTAGGCATCGACCATTCCCGCCTGCGTCTTGGGCATTGCCAGGCGCGCCTGAACCGGATCGATGCCGAGCTGCTCGGCCGCGGCGTCGACGGCCTTGCGCGTCCAGCCGTCGAACACCGCATTCTCGCCAACGGCCAGCGCCAGCTGGCGGCGAAGCTGTTCAAGGGGACTCGCGCGCTCCATCCCGCTCAACTGGGCGGCTGGGGCGCGCCGCGCAAGCCCCGGTCGGGCAGCCGGACGAGGACGAGCGCCGCGGCGATGCCGAGCGCCCCGAGCGCATCGGTCAGCGACAGGCCTTCGCGATAAGCGAGCCAGCCGATCAGCGCGGAAACCGCAGGTTGGGTCAAAAGCGCGAGGCCGACCACCAGCGGGGGAAGGGTCCCGATCGAATAGACGAGAAGGCCCTGGCCGACCACCTGGCTGGAGAGCGCAAACAGCAGCAACGGCGTCCAGTCGCTCGGCCAGAGCCGTTCGCCAAGGCTTAGGCTGATCGCCATGAGCATGGGCGTCGCGAAGGCCGTGCACAGCAGCAGCAAAGGCAGCGGTTCGAGCTCGGTCCGTGCGCGGTCAATGAAGATGAGGTAGCCGCCGTAGAGGAGGCCGGCGACGAGGGCGATGAGATCGCCCGCGAAATAGCGCGCGGACAGTTCATAACTTCCGCTCATCAGCAGGGCCGCGCCGCCGGCAGCCAGCAGCAAGGCTGCGCCCTGACGCCGGGTCGGCGCGCGCCGCGCGAGCCACAAACCGTACGCCGCAAAGACGAAGCTGCCCATGTTGCCGAACAGCGTCGCATTGCCGAGCTTGGTCATGCGGATGCCGACGTTCCAGGCGGCAAGATCGAGCGCATAGAAAATGGCCGCGGCCAGGACGATCGCCATGAGAGTCCGGCGCGGGAAGTGCGGCCGCTGGCGAACCGCTTTCGACAGCAGCCAGAGGAACGGCAAGGCGATCAGCAGCCGCCAGAAGCCGACCGCAACCGAGCCCACGTCCGACAGACGCACCAGCCAGGGCCCGAAGGCCAAAGCGACATTGCCGAGCAGCAGAGCCGGGAAGGCGAGCGGGTGGGGGCGAACAGGTGTCACATCGGCCGCATAGCGACTGGCCGCGGCGGCGCGCTAGGGCGCGTATCGTCCCCGCAGGTCGAACAATGCGAGGGCGGCGCGCGCGGCGTGGCCGCCCTTGTCGCCTTGGCCGGGATCGGCGCGGGCGATCGCCTGCGCTTCGCTCTCGACGGTCAAGATGCCGTTGCCGATCGCAAAGCCCTGGAGCGTCAGGTCCATCAGGCCCCGGGCACTTTCGTTCGACACCAGCTCGAAATGATAGGTCTCGCCGCGGATCACGACGCCAAGTGCGACGAAGGCGCAGAAACGGCCACTGCGCGCGGCGAGCGCGATCGCGCCGGGAAGCTCGAGTGCGCCCGGAACGGTCAGCGTCTCATGCTTGTGGCCTGCTGCTTCGACGGCGCGGCGAGCGCCTTCGAGCAGCATGTCGTTCAGATGCGGGTAGAAGCGAGCCTCGGCAAGAAGGATGGTGGCCATGGCTTAGGCGTCCAGCTCGATCGGCCGCTCTTCGACGATCGCCAGGCCGTAGCCAGACAGGCCTACCGGCGAATGACGGCTATTGGAGAGCAGGATCATGTCGTGGATGCCGAGCGCGGCGAGAATCTGCGCGCCCGTCCCATAGCCGCGCACCGCATCCCCGATCTCGACCGGCTTGCCGGCGCGCAGGTCAATCGAGCGCGACAGCGAGCCGGGCGCTGCGGCGTGCAATGTGACGACGACTCCGGAACCCTGGCCCTCGATCATCCGCATCGCGCCCTGCAGCACGCCCGATTTCGGCCCGCGCTCGTCCAGGACATCCGCAAACAGATCCAGGCTGTGCATGCGGACCAGAACCGGCTGGTCGGGATCAAGCGCGCCGTGGACCAGCGCGAGCTGCTCCTCGCCGCTCGCCTTGTCGCGGAACACCTGCGCCTGCCACTGAGCGCCGCTGCTGGCGACGAAGGGGCTGGTCGCGACCCGCTCGACCAGATGGTCCTTCTTGAGCCGGTAGGCGATGAGGTCGCGGATCGTGCCGATCTTGAGGCCGTGGGCGCGGGCGAAATCCATCAGGTCGTCGAGCCGGGCCATCGAACCGTCCTCGCGCATCACCTCGCAGATCACGCCGCTGGGGTTGAGGCCGGCGAGCCGCGCGACATCGACCGCCGCCTCGGTGTGGCCGGCGCGGACGAGCACTCCGCCGGGCCTGGCGATGAGCGGGAAGACGTGACCCGGGGAAACGAGCGCATCGGGCCCGTGCGCGGCGTCGATCGCCACGGCGATGGTGCGCGCGCGGTCGGCGGCGCTGATCCCCGTCGAAATGCCGTCGCGCGCCTCGATCGAAACGGTGAAGGCGGTCTCGTTGCGGCTGCGGTTGGTGCGGGTCATCGGCTCGAGACCGAGCTGCTCGGCGCGTTCCTTGGCCAGCGCGAGGCAGATCAGGCCGCGGCCATGGCGGGCCATGAAGTTGATCGCGTCCGGCGTCGCCATTTGCGCGGGGATGACGAGGTCGCCCTCATTTTCGCGGTCGTCGTCGTCGACCAGGATGAACATGCGGCCGTTGCGGGCCTCGTTGATGATGGTCTCCGGCCCGACCAGCACGTCGGTGGTGCCGCGCTGGATGAGCTTTTCGAGCCGGCCAAGCGTGTCGGCGGTCGGATTCCAGTCGGGCTGGCCGAGCTTGCGCAGCGAATTGGGGTGGAGCCCGGCGGCGCGGGCGAGGCCGGCGCGGCTGACCTCGCCAGTGGCGACGATCGCTTCGAGCCGTTCGATCAAGGTCGTGCTCATTGATGCCTAGTATCACATCAAAATGTGATGTGAAGCGGAAACAATTCTGTGCCTAATGTGATCGGTTGGCCATCATCCGCGCCAAATAGCGCGCGAGCACGTCGACTTCGACATTAAGCTGTTGTCCCTCGGCGAGCTTGCCGAGGGTCGTCTGCTGCGCCGTATGGGGGATGATGTTGACCGTGAAATGGCAGCTGCCCTCGTCGGCGTCGGCCACCTCGTTGACGGTCAGCGACACGCCGTCGAGCGCGATCGAGCCCTTGGTCGCGATCATGCCGGCAAGGTCGTCGGGCACGGTGATGCCGATCCGCAGCGAATCGCCCTCCGGGTGCAGGCCGACCACGGTTCCGACCGCATCGATGTGACCGGTGACGATATGCCCGCCGAGCTCGTCGCCGAGGCGGAGCGAGCGCTCGAGGTTGAGCCGCGCCCCCTCGCGCCAATGGTCGGCCGCGGTCCGCGACACGGTTTCGCCCGAGACATCGACCGCGAACCAGTCGCCGCCCTTGTCGACCACCGTCAGGCAGACGCCCGAACAGGCGATCGAAGCGCCGAGGTCGATTGTGGCCGTGTCGTAGCCGGTGGCGATCTCCAGCCTGAGGTCGCCGCGCTGCTCGGCTTTGCGCACGGTTGCGAGGTCGGTGACGATGCCGGTGAACATGGCTGCCGCTTAAGCGCCGCGGGCGCGCTCGTAAACTTCGAGCCGGTCGACCCCGAGCCTTTGCTCGTCCGCGAGCCGCCAGCGCTCGTGCGCGTCGGCAATCGCGTCGAGGCCGACATAGCCGAACGACGACTTGCCCTGGCCAACGATGATCGGCGCGCGGTAGATCAGGATGCGGTCGACGAGATCCTCGGCAAGGAACGCCGTGGCCGTCGTCGAGCCGCCTTCGACGAGCAAATCGTTGACGTCATGAAGGCGGTAAATATCCCGCGGATCGCTAAGGGTTTCCCAGCCGTCGACCGGATCGCCGCGGGTCAACAGCGCGCGGCGCGGCGACCGCTCCTCGAGACCCGGAAGCCGGACGTCGAGGCGCGGCTGGTCGGCGAGATAGGTGCCGCGGCCGACCAGGATCATGTCGCTGTGCGCGCGTTCCTGATGGACGTGCCGCCGCGCATCCTCGCCCGTAATCCATTTCGATTCGCCCGAAGGGAGAGCGATCTTGCCGTCGATCGACAAAGCGAGCTTGAGCGTCACCCGCGGGCGTCCGAACTCGAGCCGTGTCAGCCAGCCGGCGAGGCTGCGCCGCGCCGCATCGCGCGAGACGCCGAGCGCGACCTCGATCCCGGCGCGGCGAAGCCGCCGTATTCCCTTGCCGGTCGTGCGCGGATCCGGGTCCTTGAGCGCGATCACCACCCGCTCCGGCTTCGCCTCCAGCAGCAGGTCGGTGCAGGCGGGTCCGCGCTCGCTGTCATGCGCGCAAGGCTCGAGCGTCACATAGACCGCGGCGCCGCGCGCGCGCTTGCCCGCCTGGGCGAGGGCGATGGCCTCGGCGTGCGGCCGGCCCCCGGCCGCGGTCGCGCCCCTGCCGACAATCCTGCCCGCAGGCGAAAGAATGACGCAGCCGACGTTGGGATTGGGCGCGCTCTGCCCTCGCGCTTCCTCGGCGAGCGCAAGCGCTTTGGCCATCCATGCCTTGTCGTCAATCAATACCGAAGCGCTTTTCGAGTTTCTGGAACTGGCGCTGCCGTTCCTTCTCGGCGGCTTCCTTCTCGGCCATTTCCTTTTTCTGGTCGGCGATGATCTCAGCCTCCGTCCGGTTGGAGGAATAGAGCTCGACATAGGTCACCTGCCGCGGCGGGGCAGTGTTGATCTTCGCGTCGATGATAAATTCGATGATGATGATCGCCGTGACGAGGACCGCGAGCGAGGCTCCGATCAGCTGCTCGCGCGTGCGCTGACGCATGAACGCGCCAAGGTCGCGCAGCGCAGCGACGGGGCTCGAGGGACGGGGGAACCAGGACATGGCGCGAAGATAGGCCCTGCCCGGCGCTCCCGCCAGTGCGGCAAATTAGCCGTCGAGCTGGAAGCGCAGGGTGATCGTCGTCGACCCGGTTATCGGCCGCCCGTCCTCGGTCGCCGGGCGGAACCGCCAGCGGGCCAGCACGTGCCTGCGCGCGGCATCGAGGAAGACTCGGTCCGCGCGCCCGACCGGCTCGACGGCGACGACTCGCCCGTTCTCGTCGATCGACAGGCGCAGGGTCAAAACCGCTTCCTCGCCGCTCGACAGCTTGGATAGCGGGTAGGGCGGTTTGAGCTCGGATGGCGGCGTGGTCAGCCGCGGCGGAACACGGACCGGCGGGAAGACCGCGGGCGGCCCCGGGTCGGCGGGCGGCGTCACCGCTTCGCCGCTTCCGGGTGCCGGGTCGAAGGCGGGCGGCGAGGGCGCGAGGCCGGTGAGACCGCGGGCAGCCGGTGGAAGGTCGATCGCCGGCTGCGGCTGAGCGATGTGGGGCTGGCGCGTCTGCGGTTCGGTCTGGCGCTCGATCGGGTTGGGCGGGGGCGCGACCGGAGCGGGGAGCAGCTTGACGCGGATCGGCGCATTCGAAAGCTTGGCCGGCAGGTCCATTTTCGCGCTCATCACCGCTGCAAGCAGAGCGACGTGCGCGCCGATAATGACCAGCATCGCGTTGGGGCTGGACTGGCGGGCGGCGAAAGCGGGGCGCCGAGCAAGATAGGCGAGCATCTGAACCTCCTCTCCAAGCGGTTCGAACGACTCGTATGATATATTACAACATAACTCACGTGAAGCGTCTTTGTTGCTTCGGCTGAGATCGAGCGATCAGCGCCGGGCGGCGGCTTCGAGGCGACGGATTGCGCGGGCCTTGCCCATGCGGCGCAACAGCCCCGCCATTTCCGGGCCGCTTGGGCGCCCGGTCAGCGCCAGACGCAGCGGGTGAAAGAGCTCGCGGCCTTTCCTGCCCGTGCTCGCCTTCAGCTCGGAGGTAAGCGCAGCCCAGGGCTCGGCGTCCCAATCCATGCCTTCGGCGAGCGCCGCGGCTTCCTTGGCCAGCAGCCGCTCGTCATGGCTGAGCTCGGGCGGTTCGATCTCGCCTTCGAGCACCGCGAACCAGCCGGCGAAATCGGCGAGCCGCTCGAGGTTCGGCCGCAGGAGCAGCCAGTCCGCCTCGGTTGCGCTCGCCGGCAGACGATCGGCCACCTCCCCATAGTCGAGCCTGTGCAGGAGCCGGGCGTTGAGGAGCTCGACCTCGTGCGGGTCGAAATGCGCCGGGGCTCGGCCGAAGTGGGAAAAATCGAAGCTTTTGGCGAGCTCTGCCAGTGACGTCATGGCCTCGACCGGCTGCGACGTGCCGATCCGCGCGAGCAGCGAGAGCAGCGCCATCGGTTCGACCCCCTCCTCGCGCAAATGCTCCGTGCCATAGGAGCCGAGCCGCTTCGACAATTTGCCCTCGGCGGCGACCAGCAGCGCTTCGTGCGCGAATTGCGGCGGCCGCGCGCCCAGCGCCTCGAACATCTGGATCTGCGCGGCGCTGTTCGAGACATGGTCCTCGCCGCGCACGACATGGGTGATGCCAAGGTCGATGTCGTCGATCACGCTCGGCAGCAGATAGAGCCAGCTGCCATCCTCGCGGCGCACGACCGGATCGCTGAGCAGCTTCGGGTCGAACTTCTGCTCGCAGCGGATCAGGTCGGTCCAGGCGATCGCCGAATCATGGTCGAGGCGGAAGCGCCAGTGCGGGACGCGCCCCTCGGGCACCGGCGCATCCGCCGGCTTGCGCTCATACACCGGGGGCAGGCCGCGGCCGAGCAGCACCTTGCGGCGGAGCTCGAGCTCTTCCGGCGTCTCGTAGCAGGCATAGACGCGCCCGGCGGCCTTGAGGCGCTCGAAATCCCGTTCGTAGAGGTCGGACCGCTCCGACTGGCGGACGACCCTGTCGGGGGAGAGGCCGAGCCAGTTCAGATCGTCGCGGATCGCCTGGTCGAACTCCTGCGTCGAGCGCTCGCGGTCGGTGTCGTCGATCCTCAGGATGAACGTGCCCCCGTGACGCCGCGCGAACAGGAAATTGTGCAGCGCGATGCGGATGTTGCCGACGTGGAGGCGACCCGTCGGCGAGGGCGCGAAGCGGGTGGTGACAGTCATCGCGGCAGCTTCACCTGGGGCCCGGTGTGGAAGAAATTGCTGATCGGGTAGCGCCGGTCGCGGCCGAAATTGCGGCTTCCAATCTTGACCCCAGGCGGCGCCTGCCGACGCTTGTATTCGGCTTTGAGCAGCTTGGATTCGATGTCCGCGACGAGGGCGAGGTCGAGGCCGGTCGCGAGCGCCACCTCCTTCACGCTCATTTCCTTGTCGACCAGCGCCTCCAGGATGCGGTCGAGGTCGGAATAGGGCGGCAGGCTGTCCTCGTCCTTCTGGCCGGGCCTCAATTCGGCAGTCGGCGGCTTGGTGATCACGCGGGCCGGCATCACGGGTCCGTCGGGGCCAAGCGCGCCTTCTGGCTTGTTGGCGTTGCGCCAGCGCGACAGCGCGAACACCGTGGTCTTGTAGGCGTCCTTCAAGACCGAATAGCCCCCGGCCATGTCGCCGTAGAGGGTCGCATAGCCGACGCTCATCTCGCTCTTGTTGCCCGTGGTCAGCAGCATCTGCCCTTCGGAATTGGACAAAGCCATGAGCGCGACCATGCGCAGCCGCGCCTGGACGTTCTCGGCGGCAAGGCCGCTCATGTCGGGAAGCATCTCGCCCAAAGCGGAGACGGCGGGGGCGATCGAAATGACGTCATGGCGGCAGCCGAGCAGCCGCGCGCACTCGCGCGCGTCCTCGAGGCTTTCGTCACTGGTGTATTTGGACGGCAGCATCACGCCCCACACCTTGTCCGCGCCCAAGGCATCGACGGCGATGGCCGCCGAAAGCGCGCTGTCGATCCCGCCCGACAGGCCGAGGATGACGCCGGGAAAGCCGTTGCGCCCGACATAATCGCGCAGCCCCAGGATCATTGCCTGGTAGACGTCCTCGGGAAAGGCATCGAGCGTGTGCGTCTCACGCGTCGCGCAGCGCCAGCCCTCGCCGGTGCGCTCCCACTCGGTCAGCAGCAGCTCCTCCTTCCAGTCGCACAGCTGGACGACGCGCTCGCCGTCGGGGTGGAGGATGAAGGACGAGCCGTCGAACACGATCTCGTCCTGGCCGCCGACGCGGTTGATGTAGGCGATCGGAACGCCGGTCTGGAGGGCCCGGCTGCGCACCAGCCGGTAGCGCAGTTCGTCCTTGTCGAGCTCGTAGGGGCTGCCGTTGGGCACCAGCAGCATCTCGGCGCCGGCCTCGGCGAGATGGGCGCAGACGACTTCCTGCCAGATGTCCTCGCAGATCGGGACGCCGATCTTCACGCCGCGGAAATCGAGCGGCTCGGGCAGGGGTCCGGGCGTGAAGATCCTTTTCTCGTCGAACGTGCCGTAATTGGGCAACTCGCGCTTCAGTGTACGGCCGAGCACCCGGCCGCCGTCGGCGAGGACTACCGCATTGTAGGTCGCGCCGCCCTCGCTGAAGAGGGTGCCAATCAGCAGCGCGGGGCCCGGCTCGACCGTGGCTTCAACCAGCCGGTCGGTCCATTCCATCGTCCGCCGAACGAATTCGGGCTTCAGCACCAGGTCTTCGGGCGGATAGCCGGTCAGCTGAAGCTCGGGATAGAGCAGAAGGTCGGCGCCGGCCGCGCGGCGGCGCATGTCGAGCATCGCCTCGGCATTGCCGTCCAGATCACCGACGCGCTGGTTCATTTGCGCGAATGCGATGGTGAGCCGGTCGGTCATGCGCGCGCTTTAACGCACGGGCATGGCCCCGCAACCTTTACGGAAGGCGCAAAGCCTCGCTAAAGCCGGCTCGCCGCTCGGGGGAACCGCCGCCATGAAACTGCTCGCCGGGAACAGCAACCTGCCGCTGGCCCGATCGATCGCCGAATATCTGGAAATGCCGCTGACCGACGCGAGCGTGCGCCGCTTCGCCGACGAGGAGGTGTTCGTCGAGATCAACGAGAATGTCCGCGGCGAGGACGTGTTCGTGATCCAGTCGACCAGCTATCCGGCGAACGACAATCTGATGGAGCTGCTGATCTGTATCGACGCGCTGCGGCGCGCGTCGGCCAAGAGGATCACCGCGGTTCTACCCTATTTCGGCTATGCGCGGCAGGACCGGAAGCCGGGGCCGCGGACGCCGATTTCGGCCAAGCTGGTCGCCAACCTGATCACCACCGCGGGCGCCAACCGCGTGCTGTCGATCGACCTTCACGCAGGCCAGATCCAGGGCTTCTTCGACATTCCGACCGACAACCTCTTCGCCTCGCCGGTGATTGCCGCGGACATCAACGCGCGGCTCGGCAACAAGGATCTGCTGGTCGTCTCGCCCGACGTCGGCGGCGTCGTGCGCGCACGCGGCCTTGCCAAGAGGCTCAACAACGCGCCGCTCGCCATCGTCGACAAGCGCCGCGAACGCGCCGGCGAATCCGAAGTGATGAACATCATCGGCGACGTCGACGGGCGCTGCTGCGTGCTGATCGACGACATCGTCGATTCGGCCGGCACATTGTGCAACGCGGCGGCCGCGCTGAAGCAGCAAGGCGCGACCGAAGTGTTCGCTTATTGCACCCACGGCGTGCTTTCGGGCGGCGCCGCGGCACGCGTCGCCAAGTCGGAGCTCAGCGAACTGGTCGTCACGGATTCGATCTGGACGGGCGAGCCCGACCCCAAGGACAGCAAGATCCGCCGCCTGACCGTAGCGCCTTTGCTCGCCGAGGCGATCAAGCGCATTTCTGACGAAGCGTCGGTGTCGAGCCTGTTCGACTGACGGAACTTCGCGGCGCCGTTCTGCTTAGTACGTCATGCCCACAGTCCTGATCACCGGCGCGAACCGCGGCCTTGGGCTCGAGTTCGCGCGGCAATATGCGGAAGGCGGCTGGGAGGTCGTCGCCACGGTGCGGACCGGCAACCCGGAGCTCAAGGAGTTGAACGTCCGCGTCGAAGCGCTCGACATGGCGGACCTCGATGCCGTTGCGGCTTTCGGCGAACGGCTCGACGCGCTCGACCTGCTGATCGCCAATGCCGGAACCTACGGTCCGAAAGAGGCCGCCAGCGCCGAGGAGGCGCGCGGCTGGCTCGATACGCTGGCAGTGAACACGGTGGCGCCGTACCTGCTCGCGCGCTCGGTCCTGTCGCTGGTCGAGCGGTCGAGAGGCAAGCTGGTCGCCATCACTTCGAAGATGGGCTCGATCGACGACAACAGCTCCGGCGGCTTCCTCGCCTATCGCACGTCCAAGACCGCGCTCAACTCGGCGTGGCGCAACCTCGCGCTCGATGTAGGCAGGTCAGGGATCGTCGCGGCGGTGCTCCACCCCGGCTGGGTGAGGACGCGCATGGGCGGCAGCGCCGCGCCGCTCGAACCGCAAGAGAGCGTCGCTGGCATGAGGCGGGTGATCGAGCAGCTGGGTCCCGGACATAGCGGCGGCTTCTTCAATTATGACGGCTCGGCCATTCCCTGGTAGTTGCAAGACCCGGCCGCGCCCTCTATAGGCGCGCGCTCTTCCAGATCGCTGGAAAACCAATGGCCCGGCCGAAAGGGCTGCCGTGGCGGTTGGATAATGTCGCGCCCAAAGGCGCATGAAGGAGACGAAATGCCCAAGCTGAAGACCAAGAGCGGCGTCAAAAAGCGCTTCAAGCTCACGGCGACCGGCAAGATCAAGCACGGGGTCGCTGGCAAGCGCCACCGGCTGATCAGCCACAACGCCAAGTACATCCGCCAGAACCGTGGCACGGAAATTCTCGCCGACGCCGACACGGCGCGCGTGAAGGCCTGGGCCCCCTACGGCCTGAAATAAGGAGCGGATAAGAGATGGCACGCGTCAAAAGGGGTGTAACCACCCGCGCCAAGCACAAGCGGATCCTCGAGCAGGCGAAGGGCTATTACGGCCGCCGCAAGAACACCATCCGCATCGCCCGCCAGGCGGTCGAGAAGGCGGGGCAATATGCCTACCGCGACCGCAAGGTGAAAAAGCGCAGCTTCCGCGCTTTGTGGATCCAGCGCATCAACGCCGCGGTCCGCGCCGAGGGACTGACCTACGGCCAGTTCATCCACGCGCTCAACCTCGCCGGCATCACGCTCGACCGCAAGGTGCTCGCCGACATTGCGATGCACGAGGCCGAGGCATTCAGCGCGATCGTCGCCCAGGCGAAGGGCGCGCTGGAGAAGAAGGCAGCTTAAGCTTTCGTATGGCACGAACACAGCAAGGGCGCCGGAAGCGATTCCGGCGCCCTTTTCGCATGCAACATCATTCGCAGCGCATGGTAGGCCGGTAGACCTGCATGGCGTTGGTGCCGCTGTTGCCGCCGAGCGTGATGCCGCCGCCGGGAAGGAAGACGCGGCCGCCGATCACCGCGCTGCCCTTGAGCCCGTGCATCGCGATCGGAAGGTCGGGCAGCCTGGTCCAGCGGTTGCTGCGCGGGTCGTAGCCGTAAGCGGTGGGGGTGAGGCCGAGCACGTGGCTGCGCTCGCCCTCGCCGCCGAACACGAACAGGCATCCCGCGTGGGCCGCGCCGGTGACGCCGCCGCGCGGGGCCGGCAGCGGAGCGCCCGTGGACCAGCGGCGCGTCTTCGGATCGTAGATTTCGAGCACGTCGACGCGGTCGGCCATCGCGCCCGGGCCGGTGCGGCCGCCGGCGACATAGATTTTGCCGTTGATTGCGACCATCGCGAGATGATTGCGCTGGGTCGGTAGGTCGGGGAGCTTTTCCCATTTGT
>Ga0247719_1001008_pt1 | contig 13230 bp, 12 predicted proteins | sample 41E_DmetaG_FD_189046 | JGI IMG/M metagenome (GOLD analysis project Ga0247719, IMG submission 189046) | Soil microbial communities from hillslope of Landscape Evolution Observatory, University of Arizona, Oracle, AZ, United States - 4-1-E_D | ecosystem: Engineered > Artificial ecosystem >...
CGATAACGATTCGGCGATCGACAGGTTCGGCGCCGAACAGCGCAAGCTGATGAAGGGATTGCCAGTGCGACGTCGCGCGATAACCTCCGAGAAGGCCTGCTGCCGCGAGCACCAGGGAACCCGTGCAGACGGAGGTGATATATTTCGCCCCCTTCGCCTGCAGTCTCAGGAAGTTGAGCGTCTCCTCATCCTCCATCAGGGCGAGCTGGCCCCGTCCGCCGGGGACGAGCAGGATGTCGGCTGGCGGACAGGAGGCGAAATCCACCGATGGCAGGATCTGCAGGCCGTCGCCGGCCCGCACCGGCTGGATATCCTTCCAGACGATGTGCGGGCGGATACCGTCGAAACGCGACAAAATCTCGAGAGGCGCCGTGAAATCGAGCTGCGTGACGTCCGGAAAAACGAGGATCACCAGGTTCATCGATAGTGCTGATCCGTTTTCTGGGATGCGAGCTTGATTTCTTCACGGGTCTCGCCATTTGCCGACAGGACAATCACACTTCAATTTCGGGCATAACGAATCCGGCAAATCGACCACGGCCGGCGATTACTTGCGCTTTGCAGGGTGGATCCTCAGTTGCCCGGTACGTCCGGAAGATTGCCTTTCAGCCGAGGTGCCGCTCCAGCACGACGGACGTCGACACCTCGGCGATCCCGGGCACGGCCGCGACCGCCGAACGGCCGCGCTCGATGTCCGAAACGCTCTCGCCGTCGACCCGCACGATCAGATCGAGTGGTCCGGTGACGGCGTGAATCAGGCCGATGAAGGGTATTCTCTTGAGCTTCGGAACGACATCGGCGCAGCGTTTTCCGGGCTCGAACCGGATCGCCAGATAGGCGGACTGACTCGCGCCCGCCCCCGTCCCTTCGACGATCGTGTATCCCCTGATCGCTCCGCTGGCTTCCAGCTTCGCAAGCCGCTCCTGGGTTGCGCTTCGCGACAGGTTGAGCTCGCGCGCAAGCGCGACAATGGATCGCCTGGCGTCGCGCCGGAGCAAAGTGATCAGAAGCCTGTCCCGCTCGTCCATGCCGCCTCCCCGATAAACCGGCAGATCGCCGGCAATTCCGGCACCATGCCCAAAGAATCCGGCAAAACAAAAGGGCAAGACGCAGCCTCCCACAAGGAGGAAGACAATGGACCTCGATGTCGATCTCGATCGCGCGGTGCTTCTGCCGATCGACATGCAGCAGGCGTTCGACGAGCCGAACTGGCCGCGCCGGTGGAACGGCGATATCGACCGGAACGGTCTTGCCCTCATTGCCGCCTGGCGGGCGGCGGGCCGGCCGATCATCCACGTGCGCCATGATTCGGCGGCACCGGATTCCACCCTTGCCCCGGGAAAGCCGGGAAACGCATTCCGGCCGGGATTTGGCCCCCGCGAAGACGAAGCGCTGGTTTCGAAGAGCGTCAACTCGGCCTTCATCGGCACGGATCTCGACCTGCGGCTCAGGCGGCTGCAGGCGCGGCATATATTCGTCTTCGGAATCAGCACGGACATGTGCGTGTCCACCACCATCCGGACGGGCGCCAACATGGGCTGGGACATGATCCTCGTTCCGGATGCCTGCGACTGCTTCGACCTGCCCGGTCCGGACGGCAGAACAATCCGGGCCGAGGAAGTTCACGCAGTGCATGTCGCCACGCTGGCCTATGAATTTTGCCGTACGATCTCCACCGGCGAGCTTTCAGCCCTGGAGAACGGTCAAGGGCCGAGCAGCTGTCCATCTGGATCCGGAGCGGCATGAATCTTCGCCCGAGCGCATGGGCCAGATCGACGAGCGGAACGGCGCACTGCGCAAGGCGTGGCATGAAATGCCGCCTGATTGTCCTGCGCCGCCCGAAGCTCAGCCACTATCGCGCTCGCCGAAAGTCTCGGCCGGGATCGCACGCATGACGCGCAAGACGCCGGACAATTCGCAATGCAGGAGTTCGGCTGTCCATGAGCAGCAGCAGCATGGCCGTTTCAAGGATGGACACGTCATCGTCGGGAAATGTGCGACGGACCGAAACCGGCTTTCGCGTCTATTCGGAGCGCCCGCTCTCGTTCCTCGAGCTGTGGCGACCTCCGGGCTGGACGATCAAGGTCTACGGGCTTTCCGCCATCGGGAGCGCACCGCGGCAGGAACTGATCGACCGCGCCAAGAGAGTTGCAGCGCGGCGTCTCGCCGCGGGCCCGCGCGGCCACGGAGTCGGCTGGCTCCTCATCCATGAAGGCGAGGATGGCGATTATGTCCTGATCGACTGGTGGGTCGGCCAGGACATGATCCAGCATCATCTCTACGGGGCGCCTCGAGGCAAGAACAGGCTGCGGTACCGCTGGCCAGATGGAGTCGCCTTCTGCGTCTGGGAGCTTCCTGTCTGCTGGTTCGAGCGGGAGGCCTGGGTCCGCCACGTCCTCTCCAGAGGACCGGGCGCCGATATGGACGCCTATCTGGAAGAGCGCCTGGAGGGATGGGTATGATGCCGGCGCCTGACACCATCCGTCCCCCGCGGGTCGCTCTGGCGACCTGCTCGAGCCTGCCCGAGATCCCGGTCGATGAGCTGATGCTCCAGGTCGCGCTTCGCGAGCTCGGTATCGACGCCCGAATCGCAGCCTGGGATGATGTCACCGCCGACTGGAGCGATCTTGACGCGGTGATCATCCGCTCGACCTGGAATTATCATCTTCGGCCCGAAGCCTTCTTCGCCTGGATCGAGCAACTGGACAAAGCCGGAGTCGATGTCTGGAACCGGCCTTCCCTGCTCCGGTGGAACGCCCACAAGCGCTACCTCGCCGATCTCGAGGCGCGGGGAATCGCGGTCGTTCCGACGCGCTGGATCAGCATGGACGGCGAGTTCGATCTTCGGGAGCTGTTCAGGGAGACGGGTTGGAACGAGGTTGTCGTCAAGCCGGCAATTTCCGCAAGCGCGCACCAGACCTATCGACTGGGTCCGGACCGGTGCACCCTCACGCCGGAAGAGCTCGCCGCGGCCTCCGGCCATGACTTCCTCGTCCAGCCCTTTCTTGAGGAAGTTTCTTCCGGTGAATTGTCGCTGATCTTCATCGACGGCGATTTCAGCCACGCGGTGATCAAATTCCCGCAGGCGGGCGACTTCAGGGTGCAGCGGCACTGCGGCGGTCGCGAAGAGCGGTTCGTGCCGCCGGTTCCCTTCATCGATGAAGCCAGGCAGGTGCTGGCGGCGGCGGGGGAGATCCCGCTCTATGCGCGGGTCGACGCGGTCGTGCGCGGCGGCCGCCTCCTGGTGATGGAGCTCGAGTTGATCGAGCCCTCGCTGTTCCTGACGCTCAGCGACGGCGGGGCCGGAAGACTGGCAGAGGCCATCATGCGCCGGCTGCGCCCGCGCCACCTCGAGGCGGTCGGCCCATCATTGCAACGACTGCAACAACAGGAGCCGGGACTGCGATGAGCACCGAGCTCTGGCTGGCCTATGCGGGCCTCAGCCTGCTGTTCGCGGTCACGCCGGGACCGGCCGTCATTCTGGCGGTTTCCCAGGCCGTGGCGCGCGGTTTCCGTGCCGGAATGGGCGTGACCGCCGGCGTCCAGGTTGGAAACAGCTTCTATTTCGCGATCTCGGCGGGAGGCCTGGGAGCAATCATCGCGACGTCGCAGACGGCCTTTCTCGCGATCAAATATGCGGGCGCGGCCTACCTCATCTATCTCGGTATCTGGACGATCGCCAATGCGCGCAGGAGCGCAAGCGAGGAGAGCCAGGCCCGCCAGTTGCCCTTGTGGCGGCGGCCATTCGTGCAGGGTCTTGTCAACCAGCTCGGCAATCCCAAATCGATCCTCTTCTACGGCGCGCTGCTCCCGCAGTTCATCGACGCGGGAGCACCGCTCCTGCCCCAGCTGACGATCCTCGCCATCACGCCGGTCGTCATCGAAGTGCCGATCCTGGCGCTCTACGTCGGTGCCGCGGCCAGCGGACGGCGTTATCTCAGGGGCCCGAGCAGCGCCGTCTGGCGGGAACGCGCGGCCGGGAGCGCGCTGGTCGCCGCGGGCGCTGCACTTTCGCTCGTCAGGCGGACGAGCTGACGCACTCTATCCAGAAAGGAACAGGCATGAACAACACCGACCTGCGGCGGGTCTTGGACGTCGATCCGGCCATAAGATATGCGGCGACGAACCGCTCGGGACGCGTCGAGATGGTCGAGCGGCAGGACATATCCTCCCCTTCCGATTCCGGCTCCGACCGCTACGAGGAACTGTTCGTCAACCCGGCGCTGATCTGCCTCGCGGAATCGCGGGGCAATCTCGACTGCGGTGGATTGAGCCACATCATCATCCGCTACGGGAATTTCTGGCAGGCGATCATCCCGCTCGACGAAGGCCATATCTCGATCGCAATCGAACTTCATGCGGATTTCCCGCGGATCGTCGCCTCCTTGCTCGAGACCCTCCCATCGCTCGGCTTCGTCCCTCGATACCCCCTGAAAGGCTGAAAATCCGCGAAAGATCCCGAGTCCTGAATTGACCGAGGATCGTCCTTAGACGCCCCTCCATGCGGGCCTAGCATTGGCGCCGATGCGCGACCGAGTTCCGGCTCGATGTGCGAAACGGGAGCAATGCGGTGAGCGGCATGTCGGCTGGAATTGATGGCGATAAGGGCCAGACGCCGCTTCTGCGCGTCGCCTTCCTCGTTGCCGAAGACACCAACCTCCTCGACCTCGCCGGACCGTGGGAAGTGTTCCGCGACACCGCGCTCGACGAGGCGCGGAGCAAGAGGCCCTTCTGCGTCTATACGGTCGGTCCAAGCCAGGTGAAGATGTCCGGCGGACTGACCGTTCGCCCTCTCTGCAGCATCTGGAACGCGCCGCCGGCGGACATCATCGTGGTTCCCGCCCAATCGGCGAACAAGGACAACCGGACATGGTTGCGGACGGCCAGCGCCCAGGCCCGACTGACAATGTCGGTGTGCACGGGCGCTTTCCGCCTGGCCGACGCTGGCCTGCTCGACGGCCTGCCGGCGACGACCCACCACGCCTTTCACGACGAGTTCGCGAAACTCCATCCCCAGGTGAACCTTCGGCGCACCGCGCGCTTCATCGACACTGGCGCCATTGCCACGGCCGCGGGCCTGACCGCCGGAATCGATCTGGCCCTGCATGTCGTCAAACGCTTCCTTGGCGCGCCGGTCGCCGAACGCACCTGCCGCTATCTCGAACATCAAAGCCGGCTCTGGATGACCGGCGGGGAGAGTGAATAATGACTTCTGAACTCAACGTGCGCCGCGTCGATCTCGACTGGCTGCGCATCGGCGCCTTCGCTTTGCTGATCCTTTACCATGTCGGCATGTTTTATGTTGGCTGGGACTGGCACGTGAACAGCAGCCGCCCCATCGAGGGGCTAGCGCCGGTGATGCAGTTCTTCAGCCCCTGGAGGCTTGGTCTGCTGTTCCTCATCTCAGGCTGCGCGACCGCCTTCATGCTGCGCAAGATGTCGCCGGGCGCCCTCGCCGGCTCGCGCGTCAAGCGGCTTCTTCCGCCCTTGATCCTCGGTATCTTCGTGATCGTGCCGCCGCAGTCCTATTATGAGGTGGTCGAGAAAATCGCCTGGTCGGAGGGACCTCTCAGCTTCTACAAGCTGTACCTCACGGGCTACGACGGCTTCTGCAGGGACGGCAGCTGTCTCGTGGTCCCGATCTACAACCATCTGTGGTTCGTCGCCTATCTCTTGATCTACGTGCTGCTGCTGGCGGCGCTGCTTCGCATGGACAAATCCCTGATCGAGCGCCTCAGGCAGGTCAGCGAACGTCATTTGAGCGGATGGGGCATACTTCTCTGGCCATGGCTGATCCTCGCGCTCTGCCGCTGGACGCTCGGCGCCTATTTCCCGCCGACCAACTATCTGGTCGACGACTGGTACAACCATGCCCTCTATTTCAGCCTGTTTGCCATCGGCGTGGTGCTTGCGCGATGCGATCAGCCCTGGGCCGATCTGGTCCGCCATCGCTGGCTGACCCTTGTCCTTGGAATAGCGGCATCCGCGGCGACCGCTTTTTATCTCGACCATTATCAGCAGCTCGGAACGCATCCGCCTCTGTGGCAGCGCTTCACGATGCGCGGCGTGACCGCCCTTCAGCAATGGATGATGATCGCCGCCGCGCTGGGATGGGGTCACATGCTGCTCAGGCGCGACGGGCCCGTGCGGCGTTACCTGACCGACGCGATCTTCCCTTATTACATCGCGCACCAGACGATCATCGTTGTCGCTGCCTTCTACCTGCCGCGGCTCGGCCTTCCCGTCGGGCTCGAGGCTGCGCTGCTGCTCGCGATCACGCTTCTCGGATGCGCGGCGACCTATGAGCTCGTGCGCCGGGTGGGATGGCTCCGGCCCTGGTTCGGTCTGAAAAGAGAGGAGACTCGGAAGATTTCGGATCCGTTGCCGGCAGTGTGAGGCCCCCCCCCAGGATCACTGCCTGCAGCGGACCAGCTCCGGCGCGGCGGTCCCTGTGCCGCGCCGGAGCTGAACGGCCTTCGAAGTTCGATGCGGCCGGCTGTAACATCCGGAGCGCAGATTACGTCTGAGCTGGAGAGTGCACATTCGTCGGCTGCGGCGATGCAGCTGCCAGATCAGGGTGGATGAAATGACCGGAAAGACTAACCTTGCCTGCATGATGACGGATTCCGATCGCGCATCGACCGAGACCGCATCGGCACTTCGACAGGCGCATTCGGAATTCCTCCGCCTGGTGGAGCCTCATCGTAGCGATCTCTGGCGCTACTGCCGGGGCCTGTGCCGGACGCCGTGGGACGCGGAAGACCTGCTCCAGGACACTCTGGCAAGGGCCTATTCCAAGCTTCCGCTGCTTTGGGAAGCGGTCAGCCTCCCGCACTATCTTCGCCGGATGGCGAAGAACTGCTGGCTCGATAGCCTTCGCCGCAAAAACAATTCCGCCGAAGAAAGTCTTACTGAAAGCATGCTCGACAGCACCTTGGACCCACAAGGCGATCCGCTCGCGATCCGCGCGCTCTTCCAGGACATTCTGGGGAGGCTGTCCGCTCGCCAGACGGCGACACTTCTCTATTCGGTTGCCGGTCTGAGCGGAGCGGAGATCGGCTCGCGGCTGGGAATGAGCGCGGGCGCGGTTCGGGTCGAGCTTTCCCGCGCGCGTGCCAGGCTGGCGAGCCAGGATTCCGGCGAGCCGCCCCGGCCTACGCCTCTCCTGGACCGGTTCGTTTCCGCCTACAACAATCGGGACATTGCTGCCCTTGGCAGCCTTCTCGACGAGCATGTGGAAGCGCATATCGTCGGTGTCGCCGAGGAGGCCGGTCGCCAGACGGTCCTCGAGAATTCCATCGCCGACGATTTCTCGAAAGGCGGATTGTGGGCGGAAGTCGCGCATCTCCTGGGCGAAGAACTGGTCCTGGTCAGTCAGGGCGACGAGCTCGTCCAGGCCATGCGTTTTGAAACCACTTCGACGCAGATCACCGACATCTGGACTTACTACTTCTGTCCGGAGCTGCTCGACGAAGTGAGCGTGATGACTGGAAGAAGCGCTCGCGACAACGGCTATTATTTTGACCCGGCAGCGAGCGCCTGAGCGCCGCTTCCCACGATACGAAATGAGTCGACATGATGCTCGCGGCCGCCTGCTTGACCGTCCCCTTTGCCGACGCACCCATCCTGCTGAACGGACGATGCGATGAACCCCAGTGGATGAAAGCGGCCGAGGTGCGGATGAGCAATGATTCGCGCGTGCTGCTGCTGCATGACCGCGACTATGTCTATTTCTGCGCCGTGCCGGCGCCCGGGGATGGTGCCGCCTTCGACATTTTCGTCGGTCACGAAGACCGCACCATCCAGCTGCACGTTTCAGCACAGGTTGGCGAGAGATTGCTTGTCGGCAACGCCGAGCCCCCCTGGGACTGGAACAATCACAAGGGCTGGTACGGCATTCCCACGCCGCTGGTCGCGCTGGAACGAGGTCCTGACGGACGTACGCATGCTCGGTACCTTCAAGAATCGGACCGCGAGACAGCCGTGTCAAAGAGCCGTTTCGGGCGGCTTCCATGGAAAGTCCGGCTTTCGGTCACGTCCTTCGGACAGGGAAAAGCCCATTCGGCGGAATTTCCCGTCAGCTCAACTCTGGACTCGCAGGCTGGATGGGTTGAGCTGAGAGGCGAAGGCTTCCATTCCTCGCAGAACAGATTGGATATCGCTCCCGATGGCGAAACCGGTCGATGCCCGGAAACGCGGCCGCTCCCTTGCTGACCGGTCGCCAGTCCAATTACCTATCAATGTATCGCTCTCGGCTCCAACTTGGCGGCATCAATTGATGATGATGGTGTGCCAACGGTACCGAAGCAGTCGGCTGACTGATGTCTCCCGACTGTCCGCCCGCTTGGGACAGGCAGGCGTGACGTAACGCAACTTTCGGACCCAGCCGCCCTGAATCCGAAGAACGCGGGATTTTGACGGCAGCTTGTCCTGTCGTGATCCACACCTTCCGTGAGATCGCAATCCGGCCCTGTAACGGCGAGCCTTTTCAAGGCGTCCTCCGGTTCAGACGACCATTTTGAAAAAAGGACACTGAGGCAAATGCGCTATTGTGCGTCCACTGCAGGGCCATGCTGCCGGTCGCGACAGGCCGCGCTGCGCAAATTGCATTGGACCCTCATGGTGAGTGTTGGCGCGCTGGCGCTGTCGACGCCGGCGCTTGCTCGGGAGGCCACGGCCGAAGACGGCAAAGTGGCGGCGGTTTCGGGGCCGGATGCTACGCCGGAGCCTGAAGGAACGGGGCGGACCGTTTACTCGGCTGAATTCTTTCGCGGAACCCAGCTCAACACGGCCTACGAAATGATCCTGCGAGTGCCGGGCTTCAGCTTCAGCGAAGGTGGGCAGGTTCGCGGCTATGCCGGAAGTGCCGGAAACGTCCTGATCGATGGACAACATCCAGCGGGAAAGAGCGAATCGCTATCCAGCGTCCTGGGGCGAATACCATTTGCGCAGGTCGAACGCATCGAGGTCATCCGGGGCGCGGCTCCCGGGATCGACATGCAGGGTTGGCCCGTCGTCGCCAACGTCATCCGTCGCGCCGCCACCACCACCGCCCAGGCCGCCTCGCTGCAGGGCAGCATCATGGAGGATGGGCGGTTCATTCCAGCGCTGAGATACGAGATCAATCGCCGCAACGACACGCGCGGTTTCGACCTTGCGCTCCAGTCCGGCGGGTTCATCGATTTCAGCGCCGGCGATGGCACGCGCTACCGGTACGCGCCGGATGGAACGCTGAGCGAAGCTGCCCCGCTGGAGAGCGCTGGCGACGGCCGTACCCAAACCGCGGTCGGCAATGTCCGCTTTCCAATGCTGGGCGGTCGCCTCAGCGCCAATGCGAGCATCACTCGCAACCGTTATCAGCTCGACGAACAGATCGACCGGCCGACCGGCCGCGAGGCGCAGGCAGTACGGCATTTGACTCTGGGCGGGGAGCTTGGCTCGTCCTGGGAAGGTAAGATCGTTCCCGATCTGACCCTGACGGTGCTCGCGATCCAGCGGCTCTCGGATCAGCAGATGCGCTCGAAATCGACGACGCCGACACGAACGTCCATTTTCACCTTTGATTCCCTGAGCGGAGAGAGCATCGGCCGCGCGACCTTTCGACTGCAGGCCTCCAAAGTCCTTACCGCCGAATGGGGAGCGGAAGGCGCCTTCAATTTTCTCGATCGGCGCACGACATTCGAGGTCAACGGCGATCCGGTGACTCTGCCCTCGGCAGCCGTGCGCGTGGAGGAACGGCGGGGTGAAGCTTTCGGGCAATTGATCTGGCGGCCGTCCGAATCCCTTACCGTTGAAGCCGGCAGCCGCCTCGAGCTTTCACGCATCAGCCAGTCCGGCGACGTGACCAGCGCGCGCGCGTTCAAATATGTAAAACCTCGGCTTCTCGCCACCTGGAAGCCGAGCGCCGATCACCGGATCAGGCTGCTTGCGGCGCGCGAGGTCGGCCAGCTTAATTTCGGCGATTATGTCTCCTCGGTCGAATTCCAGTTCAACGGCGTCAATGCGGGCAATCCCGAACTGCGACCGGACTCGGCCTGGCTGCTGGAGGCTGCGGCAGAGCGGAGTTTCTGGGGCCGCGGCTCCATTCAGATTGCGGGCCGGCACCGTGAAATCAGTCATGCGCGCGACCGGGTTCCGATCTTCTATATCCCGAGCTGTGATGTGGTCGACGGCAGACCGGTCATCGGCTTTCCGACTTGCGATATCGTCTACGACGGACCTGGAAACATCGGCGACGGCTGGAGCCGCGAGCTGCAGGTCACGCTGGCGCTGCCGCTCGACCGGCTCGGCCTGGCACGGGCCCTGCTGCGCGCCGACAGCCGGTTCCGCTGGAGCCGGGTCACGGATCCGACCACCGGCGAGCAGCGGGGCCTCTCCGGCCTCTTTCCATGGCACATGACTGCGAGCTTCACTCACGACGTTCCGCGGCTGCGCCTCAGCTGGGGGGTGGACGTGATCCTGCCGCACCGCTTCACGACCTATCATGTCGCGGAGGTCCGGCGCACCGAATATGATGCCGTCGTCATGGCTCATGTCGAGCATCGGCTGACAGACAGGACAAGTCTCCGTTTCACGGTCAACAATGCGACCGCCTATGCCTATCACCAGATGCGGACCGTCTATGGCGGCAATCGCGCGACCGGCCCCGTCCTGTTCGACGACGATCGCGACCTGGCTATGGAACGGAATTTCCAGCTTCGGCTGCGTCATACATTCTGAAGTTCCACGCGGCATCTCGGCGGCTCCTGACAATGATGCACTCGCCTTCCACTGTCGAAAATGGCCGCTTCGAAGCCGCCCTGCCGGTGCACCTTCGATTCGACGGCACAATTTCAGACTGCCCGCCCGGTATGGCGCAGTGTGCTGAGCCATGATCCTAGTCCCGATTGCAGCTCTAGTTCTCGCGCCAACGTCTGGAAGCGCGTCGATACCTGCTGCCTTTCGAGGCGAGTTCGCTCAGCGTTCCGCACAATGCGGCCGCCCGGGCGAAGGCTCGCTGTATGTCAGGCCTGACGGGCTCGGGTTCTGGGAGGCCTTCGCCCGGGTCGAGAAAATCATGGTCCGAAGCCGGCGGGAGTTGACGATACGGCTCACCTATTCAGCTGACGATGAAAGCTGGAGCACCGTGGAGACATTGCGTCTGTCCCGTGACGGACGGAAACTCCATCTGGTGGAGGAAGATGGGCGAACGCTGACCTGGGTAAGGTGTCCCTCGCCCCCGGCACCGCGCGCGGCAGCCAGAACGCCGCACTTCTCCCCTTGATGATCCTCGGCGCCTGACATGGACGATCCTCAGGAGGTAATTTGGCGCAGGGTCGATGACGACCTGAGCTTCGAGCACGCCAGACTGAAACGGCTTAAGGACGGGATCGAGCTCTCCGGCCTGGTGCTTGTTTCGGAGATGGGGGCGCCCCTACGGCTCGATTACCGAATTGCGTGTGACGGGAACTGGCGAACCCTCAGCGTCGAATTGTCCCAGGATTATCTTGGCCAAAATCGGACACTCCGGCTCGACCGTGACGGCGCCGGTCACTGGCGGATTAACGGGCATGACGCGCCAGCGCTGACCGGCTGCAGTGATCTCGATCTCGGCTTCAGCCCGTCCACCAACGCGCTGCCGATCAACCGGCTTCGCCTTCCCATTGGCGAGTCGTGCAAGATTCGCGCGGCATGGGTGCACTTTCCGTCGCTGGAAGTTCGCCCGGCGGAACAGAGCTACGAGAGGCTGGACGAGATGCGGTACCGCTACCGCAGCCTCGCCAGCGGCTTCGTCGCGACGCTCGAAGTCAACCCAAACGGACTGCCGACGAGCTATTCCGACATCTGGCGGCAGATCGCCCAATGGCCGCCCGCGCAGGCGAACGCAGCCGGCGACCCGGCGGCGAGCGCCTGAGCGAACCGAACCCTACCGGCCGTGCTGGCCGCTACCTGTTCGGGAACCGAACCGCACGGCGGCTGACAAAGGCACCCCTGAGCGGATGAAGGGCGACCTTGCCGGGCTTGGCGCTGTATCGATCGTCGAGAGACCGCTCGGAGCCGCTGGATCAACGGAATCATTGGCAGCGGCCAGGCGCTCTGGGCTCGAGGTCACTCCGTCGCCAAATGAAGGCTCCACGTCCTCATTGGCGGTGGCCATGTCAGCCGTTATTGGCCGATAGCAGCTCGGCACATCAAGCGCTGCCGCAAGGCCCGCCTGGCAGGCGATTCCGGCGATCTCGGCCTCCCACCTGAGGAACGACGCGCGCTTCTCCTCTTCGAGATCGTAGCGGTCGTAGGTTCGCTCCAGGCCCTTCTTGACGTGGTTGAGCATCGCTTCCGCGGTCTCGAAATCGATTCCAAGGCGCTTGGTGTTGGAGCGCATGGTCCTCCTGAAATCGTGCGGAGTGAAGCGCTCGATCGGACGGCCGGCAAGCTTCTCCATGCGCTCCTTCACGCGGTTACGGGCCTTGTGCCAGGAGGTCCTGCAGCGCGGACCCTCGCGCTTGGGAGCGGGAAAGACCCACTCGCCGTCGGTTTGCATGACGCTCCGGCCCCAGGGGCCCAGGGGAATGGAGTGCTCCACCGAATTTTTCGTGCGCTCGGCCGGGATGATCCAGGCCCGCTCGGCCAGTTCGTCCCTGCGCGCTCCCTCCACTTCGCCAAGGCGCGCGCCGCTCAGCAGCCATATCAGCATTCCCCGCTGATATTCGCGCTTTTCCTCGGCGAGCGCGCGAAGGAACCATTCGAGCTCCTCCATGCCGAGCTTGCGCGCTCGCGCAGTCTCGGGGAAGCGCAAGTCGTGGAGCCGGCGCGAGGGATCATCCTCCAAGCCCACCTCCATGCCTCGGAGCGAGGCCGCCCAGCCGAAGAATACCTTTAGCTCGGCCGCCAGCCTGTTGGCCCTGATCTTCGCACTCTTGCCCTTGAGCGTCACGAGCCGCACGAGGTCTGCCTCCGTAACCTCGTGAATGCTCTTCCTGGCAAGCGTCGGCGCAATATCCCGCTGGTAGATCTCGAGCTTGTCGGCGATGGTCCGCGGCTTGTTGGGTCGTTTGGCGCGCGATGAACGGCCCTCGCGGACCGCGACCATGTAGAGTGCGTGCGCGCGCTCGACCGTCATCGCCGACTTCTGCTCCTCCTCGCTGCGTTCCCGGCGCGGGTCGATGCCGCCCTCGATCTGCTCATTCAGGCCGCGCGCCCAGGCGCGGGCTTCGGCGATGCTGAAGGCCGGAAATGTGCCGAGGCTTAGTT
>Ga0247719_1001010_pt1 | contig 13221 bp, 12 predicted proteins | sample 41E_DmetaG_FD_189046 | JGI IMG/M metagenome (GOLD analysis project Ga0247719, IMG submission 189046) | Soil microbial communities from hillslope of Landscape Evolution Observatory, University of Arizona, Oracle, AZ, United States - 4-1-E_D | ecosystem: Engineered > Artificial ecosystem >...
GGGCCGCGCTCGGCGACCGTCACGGCGACGCCGCTGCCGCCCGTCCCCGCCCAGCCCTCGAACCTCGCCGCGAGCGCCCGCGACGGGGGCCTCGCGCTCTCGTGGGACCCGGCCCTCCGCGCCGTCACGTACGTGGTGTACCGCGACGGCGTCCGCCTCGCCGAGGTCGCGGTCCCGCGCCACGACGACGCGGTCGCCCCGGGGTCCCTCCACCGGTACGCGGTGAGTGGAAAGAACCTCGCGGGGGAAGGCCCGCGGTCCGCGGAGATCGAGGCCCGCGCCCGCTTCGCCGCGCCCGCGAACCTGCAGGGCGTCGCGGGCGACGCGCGCGCGACGCTCTCGTGGAACCCGGTCGAGGGCGCGACGACCTATCGGGTCTCGCGCGACGGCGTCGTCCACGCGGTGACGGCTGGGCCCTTCTTCAGCGAGGCGCCTCTCGAGAACGGCCGCGCCTACGCGTACCGCGTCTCCGCGATGGCCGGCGCGACGCCGGGCGACGAGACCCCGGCCCTCGTCCTCACGCCCGCGTCGCCGTGCCTTCCAACTCCGCAGCCGGAGGCCGAGGTCGTGGAGCCGAAGGACCACGCGACGGTGGAGGCGAGCTGCGACGGCGGCCTCAGCTGGATCCCGCTCGCGACGGCCCCGAGCCGGCCCGTGAGGACCGTCGCCACCCCTCCCGACGCCTGGACCGCGCGCGAGATGCCCCTTGCGGGCCTGCGGTGCGTCGAGGCGGCCGCCGGAGGTCTCCTCATCGGCTTCCGCTGGGTGTCGGACGCGGTGGACGACGGGAACCGCGGATGGGCGATCGACGACGTGGCGGTGCGCGCGGGGCCCGATCAAGGGGTGTGGGGATTCGAGCGCGGCGTCTACGACGTCGTCATCGCGGGCTCCCACGCTCGGCACGCGGCCCTCGACCACGCAGGCCTTCCCGCGAGCTTCGCCGCGTTCGCAGGGACGGGCGGTCGCGTCGTGGTCCTCGGATCCGACCACGCCGCGGGCGCGTGGCTGAGCGGCCTCGTCGCCGCTTCGGCGAGGGATCGCGTTCCCGCGACCATCTCCCTTGCGCGCACGCACGCGCTTGCGGCCTTCCCCCATCCGCTGTTCGCCTCCCTCCCGTGGCCGCTTGCGGCGAAGGCCTGGGACGTGGATGGCGCGCCGGACGCCGACCGCGTCGCGGTCGAGGGCGACGCGACCCTCCTTGCCGTCGCGAACCGCGCCGTGATCCTGAGCGCCGTGGTGCCGGGATCCTTCTCCGCCTCTGAGCAGGCGGCATGGTGGGAGAACGTGCTCACGCACGGGCGGTACCGGAGCCCCTGGCTCGACGAGGGGTCCGCGGTCCCGCCCGGCGTCGCGGTCGCGAGCGCGCGCCGCCTCCTCGTGCTCGACGTCGCGCTCGAAGGGCCCCCGACGCCGATCCTCGTGGAGGCCATCGTGACGCGGTGGTGAGCGCCGCCCGCGCCCGTCGTGGCCGGCATCCGAGACATGTCGTGGCATGGTAAAGTGTCGCAAGCTTGAAGCCCTCGCCGCGCGAAGGGTCCTCAACCACGGGGTTGAGGCACCACCATGCGTACCAGCGTAAGCGCCGTCGGGGCCGGTCGCGCGAACATCCTTCGGGCGTGCGTCGCGGCGGCCGCCTTCCTCCTCGTCGTCGCGCCGGTCGCAAGCGCCGCCTCCGCGACCGCGACGCCGAGGCTCGTGGAGCCCGGCGACCGCGTCCTGCTCGAATACCACGGCGATCCTCTTCCCGTCGTTGGCGGTCTCGTCGCGGAGGGGGAGGTCACGTGCTTCGTCGTCGCCCCCGACGGCAGCACGACGAGCCCATGCGACCGCTCGGGCTCCGCGCTCACGCTGCGGCTTGCGGCGGGCACGCCTCCGGAGGCGAGCGTCACGATCGTCGCGCCTTCCCTGTCGGGCGTGTACCGTGTCGTGTTCGACGTCGCAAGCGCGCTTCCCTCCCTGTCGCAGGGTCGCGCCGCCGAAACCACGTTCAGCGTTCTTGCTCCCGCAACGGGGACGGATGGCGCGACGCTCGATGGCGCCGCTTTCGGCGATGGATCGACGGCATCCGCGAACAGCGGAGCCGTGGCGCCCGCGATGCCCGGCCTGCCGATCTCATGGCCGCTTGCCGCGCTCATCCTGCTCGCCGTCCTCGCGCTCCTCGTCGCCCTCGCCCTCGCGCACCGCGGTCGACGGAGCAAGCCCGCGCACGCCCTTGCCGCCACGTCCGCGGGCGCGCCGAGGGCCATCGCGGGCCCCGTCGTGTTCGGGCCCGTCCGCGCGAGCGCGCCCGCCGCGCCGCTGCTCATGCGCGGCCGCGAGACGCTCGAGGAAGGGGATGCGGCGCGCGCCCTCGTCCTGTTCGACGCCGCGACCGACCTCGAGCCCCGCTCGCCGCTTGCGCGCCTCGGTCGCGGCCTCGCGCTCGAGCGCCTCGGCCGCGACGAGGAGGCCCGCGCGGAGATCGCGCGCGCCGCCGCGACGGCGCCCGCCGAGCCGTCCGTGTTCTACCACCAGGCGCGGCTCCTCGTCGCGGGCGGCCGCGCGAAGGACGCGGTGGCGAAGCTGCGCGTCGCGCTCAACCTCGACCCGGCCCTCGCGCCGACGGCGCGCGGCGACCGCGCATTTGCGGCCCTCGCGCAGGACGACGCGTTCCGTCGTATCGTCGGCACCGGGGCCGACTGAGGCCGCAAGGCCCGACAAGAGGCCCCAACCGATTTAGCGACCCCGGGTCGCTGGGATCGCGGAGGCCTTCCATGCGAGCCCTGCCGATCGTCGTCCTCGCGCTCGCAGCCGCGGTCGCGGGCTGCCTCGGCACCTTCCGGTACGACTACCTCGTCGAGCCCGAGTCCGAGGAGGCGGGGCGATCCGCCCTCGACGCGCAAGGGCAGGCCAACTGCGTCGCGGAGGCGCTCGTCGGTTCGGAAACGGCGGCCTGCCCGCTCGAAACCACCGGCTCGGACCACCCCGCGGTCGGCATCCTCGTCCTCGACGCGTTCTACGCGACGACCGCGGGCCCCTCGCAGCCCGTCCCGCTCGCGGAAGCCGTCGGCGGCTACGACCCGACGGACCCGAACGCGGGGCGGCCCGACCAGCTCGCGCATGATGCGCTGCGCGGCATGAACCTCGCGCGCGCCTCCGGCGGAATCGCGCCCGACGTCATCCCGCCAGGGCCGGGCCAATTCGTCGCGCTCCTCGGCTGGTGGAACAACCTCGACGACGACGCGACGATCGACGTGCGCACGAACGCGGAGACGGACGAGCAGGGTCAGCCTCGCTGGAACACGTCGAACGAGTGGATTCCCGTCGTCGACGCCTCGCCCATCGGGTTCCTCGAGCCGGGATCCCGGCCCGTCGCGACCTCGACGATGCGGCCGGGTCCGCACGAGCCGGATTTCGAGCTCGCCTTCATCGCTTCCGCGAGCGCGTACGCGACCGGCACCGCGCCCATCCTGTTCGCGGACGGGTCGCTCGCGCAGACGTTCCGTTCCATCGTCGTCTCGAAGTCGCACCCCGTCCCCGCCGCGGGCACGGGCCTTCCCTTCACGCCGCTTCCGGGCGCGCGCGTGGACATCGATGACTACGCGGCCATCGCGCCGGGCCCCGTCGCCGCGCTCTACGCGTCGAGCCTCGCCCCCGCGATGAACGACGTCGGGTCGCCGAGCGTCGGTTCATGCCCCGACGGGTGCGAGGTGCAGCGCGCGCCGACCACGGGCACGCCCGCGGACGCGGTGACAACGCTTGCGGCGGGCGCCCTCTGGTCGCCCTACCCGCGCGAGTGGGACCACGGTCAAGGCGGCTCGGGCGCGGGCCGCGTCGAGGACTACCGCGCCGCGTACCACGACTGGATCGACCTCTTGCCGAAGACGAAGGTCATGTACGACGAGACCCCGCCCGCGCGCGACACCGCGCCGCTCGTGGGCGGCCAGCGCGGCGGCGCGCCGACGATGGCGCCCGGCCTCTTCACGGCCGAGGTGCGCGTCGGCCTCTTCCACGACCACGACGGCGACGGCTTCGTGGGCTCGGCGGGACCCGATCCCTACGAATCCGGCCGCCGCCCGCTCCCCGACGACTACGCGCGCTCGAACGGCGAGTACCTTCCGCTTACGCCTAGGCTTCCGAACCCCGGATTCGACGGCTTCACGTTCTTCTTCAACGTCACGCTCGTCCCGCACGACACGTGGGGGGCGGGCGTCGTTCTCGCGACCTGGCACCAGCCCGTGGACCGCGCGCTCGGACGCGACCGCGACGACGCCTGCTACGAGCCCACGATGGCCCCCGCGTGCGCGGACGCCTCGCGCGCGATCGTCACCGGGCGCGAGCCCGTCACGCTCCAGCTCGGGGCCGTCATCGGGTCGCCAGGCTTCTTCGCGACGGACCGCTCCATCCTCATGCCGGAAGGCTCCCCCGGTTTCACGGTCTGCACCGAACCGCTCCACCTCGCGTGGACGACCGCCGACGGCGAGGCGCGCGACGCGTGGGTGCGCGACTGCGACCGCATCGCGCGCTGGACGCCCGCGCCATAGCCCACCGACGCAGCGCCCGCGCTCGCGGTCAGGGTCGAGAAAAGGTCCCGAGAACGAGAGTGGACGCTGTGGGATTTGAACCCACGGCCTCTTCCTTGCGAAGGAAGCGATCTACCGCTGATCTAAGCGCCCTTTGCGAATGCGCCGGCGAGCCGGCGCAACCCCGCGCCACGCCGGTCTCCGGCGCCCCGCGGGCGAGCCGTCAAAGCGGTTCGCCCTATTTAGCCGTTGCCCGCCGGTCTCCCAGCGGATCAGGTCGGCAAGCGAGCGTGGAGGGATTCGAACCCTCGTCACAGGCTCCGGAGGCCCGAAGGATATCCAAGCTACCCCACACGCCCGTTGTGTGCACCGCCGCGATGCCGCGTCGCGTCCTTAATCGTTTCTTGCCTCGGGCTCCGGAGGCCCCGAGGCGCCCGCAGGCGCCGAGGCGCGGACGAAGCGCCGCGAAGCGGCGGTTCGTCGAGCGCGAAGGATATCCAAGCTACCCCACACGCCCGTTGTGTGCACCGCCGCGATGCCGCGTTGTGGCTTTAACCGTTTCTTCGTGAGGATTGTCTCGCTCACCGAGTCCGGGCTCGGGCGCCGGGCCTCGGGACCGGGATTCGGGTCCGGGTCCGGGTGTCGGGACCGGGCGCCGGGAATCGGGACCGGGATTCGGGTCCGGGCGTCGGGCGTCGGGACCGGGCGCCGGGCCTCGGGACCGGGATTCGGGTCCGGGTCCGGGTGTCGGGACCGGGACCGGGACCGCGACCGGTGTTCGCGCCCGGATTCGCGCGTTTCGCCGGCTCAGGGGGCAGCCACGCGCGCCCCCCACACGCGCCCGCGAAAGGGGGCCGTGAAACACGGGCACCGTTCGAGAGAGAACGCGGGTCTCGGCGGGGGTCCAGGGGCGGAGCCCCTGGCGCTGGGGGGTGAGCCGCAGCGTCACGCCGCTGCGGTGGCGACGTTCTGCGGAACGTCTTCACCTTGCGTTCTGCGGAACGCTGCGGTGAGCACGAATCCGCAGGTTCGTGCGGCGTCCAGAGAGGGGGCGCGCGCAGCGCCCCCTCTCTGGCACGAAGTGATCCGCGGCGGTCGCAACCGCCGCGGCGGCGACGTTCTGCAAAACGTCTTCGCCTTGCGTTCTGCGGAACGCTGCGGCGTGCCCGACCCGCAGGTCGGGCGGACATGAGCCGAGGCCCCGCCCGCAGGCGGGGCCGAGGTGTGAAACTCATGTCACGGAGTGCACCGCTGAAGGCCCCGACCTAAGCGGCCTTGGCCTTGAACTCGGTGTAGCCGCAGTTGCCGCAGCTCGTGCGGTCCTTGTGCTCCGCGAGGAACACGCCGGGGCCGCACTTCGGGCACGCCTTGCGCGCGCGCACGAGCTTGCCGCCCTCGATCTTGTAGAGGCCGCGCTTGCCCGCCGCGGTCTTCGCGGGGGCGCCCTTCGCGCCGCCCTTCGCGCCACCTTTCTTGTCAGCCATGCTTCAACACCTCACTTCTTCCTGGGCGCGGCGGCCTTCTTCGCGGCCGGCGCCGGCTGGCTTTCCTTGCGCTTCTTCGGGGCGTGCTCCTCGAGCTTGTTGCGCTTGAGGAGGTGGAGGGGCTCGACCTTCGAGAGGGCCTCCACCGAGGGGTACACCTTCGCGTAGCCCGTGGTCTCGCCGTGGCCGAACGTGGATTCCATGTTGTCCACGACGATGTTCTGCTTCTTCGCGTTGAGGATGGCCGCGAGCTTGTCGCGGACGTCCTCGCGCTTCGGCGTCTGGGCGCCCGTGTGGAGGATCCGGAACTGGACCTCCGTGCGCCCGATGAGCGCGTTCTCCTTCTTTCCGACGATTTCGATGTCCATTATGGGGCCTCCATGGCCTTCAGGAGCTCGCGGGCGCGGGCCCGCGAGGCTTCGTTGACGGTGACGACGACCACGCCCTCGTTGGGCTGGCCGTAGGCGACGCGCGCGCCCTCGGGCGCAAGCGCGAGCGCGGGGAGCACGGCGAGGTCCTCCTCGCCGTCGACGTGCACGAGCGTGCCCCGCGTCGCGGCGGCCGCGCGCGCGGGCGCATCCGGCGCGAGCGCGTCCGCGACCGCGTCCCAGAGCGCGCGCGTGATGGTCGCGGGCGGGTTCGCGACGCGCACGAGGCGCGCGTCCTTCGCAAGCGCGCCGACGTCGTCGACGGGACGCGTGCGGTGCGTCTTCCCGTCGACCACCATGAGCGCGGGGCGGAGCCCGCGCTCGAGGAAGGTCCGCGTGACGACGTCGCCCACGGCGACAAGAAGGTGGCCCTCGACCGCGGCGAGGGCGGCCTCGGTCGTGAGGACCGGGCCCATGGGTTTCGCGAGCGCGCTTCGAAGCGCAGGGGGGAGCACGTACATGCCGGGGGTTCCTCCGCGTCCCGCTCTCGGCCAGGCCGTCATCGAGCGGGGCGGGTTCGTGTTCGGGATTCAGCGCACCTTGAGGGCGTACTTGCCCGCGGTGTCGATGTTCATCTTCTGGGCGATGATGCTCTGCTTCGGGTCGAGCACGACGACGTAGCCCGTCCAGTCCTTCGAAAGGTTCGTGGACTTGCAGGCGGGGCACGCGTCGCCCTCGGCGAGGCTGTGGCAGTCGCGGCAGGCGCGCATCTCAGTTGCCTCCGTCGCCGCGCGGGGGGCCGCGGGGTCCGCGTCCGCCGCCGCGGGGACCGCCGCGGCCGCCGCCGCCCTGGCGCACCGGCTTCGGCGCGTTCGGGTCGCGGTCTTCCTCGAGCCACTCGATCTTGCCGAGGCCGGGCTGGCGCATCGTGAGGCCGATCTTGCTCTCGCGCGGCGAGAGCTCGTTGAGCGAGACGGTGACGAGACGCGCGCGCACGCGGTCGCCGATCGCGAGCGTGCGGCCCGTCTCCTTGCCGACGAGGCGCTCCTGGCCGAGGTCGACGTTGAGGTAGTCGTTCATGATCTGCGACATGTGCAGCAGGCCGTCGAGGGGGCCGAAGCGCACGAAGGCGCCGAATTCGACGACTTCGCAGATGGTGCCTTCCACGATCTCGCCGACTTCGGGCTTGAACGTGAGGGCGTTGAAGCGCACGCGCTGGTACACGGCGCCGTCGCCGTGCACGAGGCGGCCCTCGCCGAGCCGCTCGATGTCGGCGGCGAGGACGGTGAAGCCGTGCTTCTTGTTGAGGCGTCCCTCGAACTCGCGGTGGACGAGGGTCTTGACGACCGCGTCCTGGTCCTCGCCGAGCTCGCTCGGCGGGATGCGGACCGTGTCTTCCATCTGGACCATCTGGTACATGCCGGCACTCCTCAGAAGGGCGAATGACGCGGCCGACTGGGCCCGGACCGTCCCCTTGGACGATGCCCCGGCCGCGACTCGGGCGCGCAGGCCAGCGAGGCCGCTCAACCTATTTGAACATTGGGCGGCCCCGGGCGGGGTTCGGCGCGCTCGCCGTGGGCGGATTTTCCGGGAAAACAGGGAAGGGGGAAGGAGGGCGCCGGGGCCCGAGGCCCCGGCGCGAGGGCCCGGATCAGAGGCTCATGAAGGCCACGAAGAGCGCCGCGAAGATGACGCTGATCGTGTTTATGGCCTTGATGAGCGGGTTGATCGCGGGTCCCGCGGTGTCCTTGAAGGGGTCGCCGACGGTGTCGCCGACGACGGCCGCCTTGTGGGCGTCCGAGCCCTTGCCGCCGTGGACGCCGGACTCGAAGGACTTCTTGCCGTTGTCCCACGCGCCGCCCGCGTTCGACATGAGGAGGGCCATGCTGAAGCCGCTCACGATCACGCCGATGAGGAGGCCGCCGAGGGCCGCGGGGCCGAGGAGGAAGCCGACGAGGAGGGGCGCGCCGACCGCGAGGGCGCCGGGCACGGCCATCTCCTTGAGGGCCGCGTTCGTCACGATCTTGACGCACGCCGCGTAGTCGGGCTTGCGCTTGCCGGCCATGATCTCGCCGTCCTTGAACTGGCGGCGGACTTCCTCGACGACGCTGTGCGCCGCGCGGCCGACCGCGCTCATCGCGCGGGCGCTGAAGTAGAACACGACGGCGCTGCCGATGAGGAGGCCCGAGAGCACGTACGGGTTGCTGATGTCGAAGGTGACGTCCACCCAGCTTGCGCCCCAGTGCTTCGCGCCGGCCACGTTCGTGTGGTCGACGAAGTCCGCGAAGAGGACGAGCGTCGCGAGCGCGGCCGAGCCGATCGCGTAGCCCTTCGTCGTGGCCTTCGTCGTGTTGCCGACCGCGTCGAGCGCGTCCGTGACCTTGCGGACGTCCTTCGGCATGTCGCTCATCTCGGCGACGCCGCCCGCGTTGTCCGTGATGGGACCGTAGGTGTCGAGCGCGACCACCATGCCGGCGACCGAAAGCATGCCGACCGCCGCCATCGCGACGCCGTAGAGGCCGAGTCCGGGCGCAGCGGCCTCGCCGAGCACGAAGGAGCTGATGAGGCTCGCGACGACGAGGAGCACCGGGACGAGGACGCTCTCGAGGCCGACCGCGAGGCCCTGGATGATGTTGGTCGCGGGGCCCGTCGTCGAGGCGTCGACGATGCCGCGCACCGGCTTGTAGCCCTGGCTCGTGTAGTAGTCCGTGATGAACACCAGCGCGAGCGTGAGCGCGAGGCCGATGAACGACGCGTAGAGGAAGTTGACGTGGATCTGCGGGAAGAACGCCGCGTGCACGCCGAAGAAGCCGATCGCGCTCACGACGACCGTCGCGATGACGCCCATGTAGAGGGCCATCATGATGTTCCCGCTCTTCGGGAGGCGGACGCCGAAGATGCCGACGATCGAGGCGAGGATCGCGAAGCTGCCGAGGGTCAGCGGGAAGAGGACGCCCGCCTCGCCGTAGCCGCCGAAGCCGCCCGTGCCCGCGAAGACGCCCGCGGTCGCCGCGAGGGTCATCGCCGCAACCAGCGTCACGACGTACGTCTCGAAGAGGTCCGCGCCCATGCCGGCGCAGTCGCCGACGTTGTCGCCGACGTTGTCCGCGATGACGGCCGGGTTGCGCGGGTCGTCCTCGGGGATGCCGGCCTCGACCTTGCCGACGAGGTCCGCGCCGACGTCGGCGGCCTTCGTGTAGATGCCGCCCGCGATGCGCGCGAAGAGCGTGATGAGCGACGCGCCGAACGCGAAGCCGATGAGGGTGAGGGGGATCTCCACGACGGGCATCATCGTGCGGAAGATCATGTAGAGGCCGGCGATGCCGAGGATGCCGAGGCCGACGACCGCGAAGCCGTTGACGGCGCCCGCGCGGAAGGAGAGCGAGAGCGCCTCCTTGAGGCCCTTCTTCGCGCTCTCGGCGACGCGCGCGTTCGCGCGCACCGAGGTCGCCATGCCGATGTAGCCCGCGAGGGCCGAGAAGACGGCGCCGACGACGAAGCCGGCCGCGGTGTAGTACCAGAACGCGTCGCCGGTGTAGAACCCGACAAGCGCGAAGACGATCGTGAGGAGGGCCGCGAAGGCCGCGACGACCGTGTATTCGACCTTGATGAACGCCATCGCGCCTTCGCGGACGGCCTTCGAGATCTCCTGCATGCGCTCGTTGCCGGGGCTCGCGCGCATGACGCCCGCCGCGAGGACCGCGGAGAAGACGAGGGCGAGGAGACCGGCGGCGGCACCGATGAGGGCAAAGTCGTAGGCCACGGGACAACCTTCCTTCGATTGGACGGGCGGCGAAAGGGAAACCGGGATAAAACAGTTTCCACGGCTAACGGGCGGGGTCGGGCCAGACGCCGAGATGCGCGAGCCTGAACGCGCCGCCTCCGCACACGGGAAGCGATCCGGAGGTTTCATCCCGGGGGGGCGCGAACGAGAACGCGCCCGCGAAGCCGGGCTCGACGCGGAAGGTGACCGGGCCGGGGCCGTCGAAATCGTCCCCTCGAATGTCGCATGAGGGGTTTGATCCGCGCGACTCGAGGACGAGCACGTCGCGCGATCGTTGGAGTCGCAGATGGTAGGGCGGCTCACCGATTTCGAAATGGAGCAGGTGAATGTTCGAAACGAGGAGTCTCGACGTGTTGGCTTCCAGGACTTCGACGGCGAGCATGGCGCTCGTCACAACCTCACCCGAGGCGGTGAGGGTCTGATTCGGCGCGTCGAGGTGGTAGGCCCCGTGAACGGTCACGCGTTCCCGGTTTTCAAACCGAAGGGACTCACTCTCCGCTTCAAGGCGGACCACCAAGACGCCGCGATAGGCGTCGACGTTGGATTCGGGAGGGTTACTCATGCCCGATGCCGGCGGGTCTCCCGTGGGCATCGCGACACAACCGGCGAGAAGAATCGTCGGGACCCATATCCAACTGAAGGCTCTAGATATCATCGACTATCAATTCCGATGCCCCAAAGTCCTTCGGCTTTGTGGGCGCTGCAAGGGGTCGGGGTCAGAGAGCCACCCGTCCCGCTCGTCCGTCGGCCGCCGAAGATATGTTCTTCGCATGGGTGCGGACCGGACCATTTGCCGTTCAGGTAGTCGACGTACCATGGAGTGGTTGAAGGGCCATATTCGCTCGGATAGTTATGAATGCTTCCGGACGTTCGGTACTCGGGGCGGCATTGTGGCGAACAGAAATATGCCCATAGCTGCGTGTAACCTCGTACGCCCCCAAAGTCAATGTCGCATGCAATCGCCCCCGGTTTATACCAACTTCCGCATTCGTAGTGATCGACCTTCCCATCATAATAGTGATGGGCGTCGCCGCCTCGCCGGGGGGGAAGGATTTCGCGACGTGGGTCCGGCAGTTCGATGACGTAATGATCGGACCAGGAAAATGAAGTAGGATTGCCTTGCTCGTCGAGAGGGATCTTGAGGATGGGGGGTCGCGCGCCTGCGCAGATGGGGGGCACTCTGAAGGTTCCATTTTCGACTTTCTCGCACACCACGGGTTGGCCGGAATCCGGGAGAAAGGTCATGACGTCAAGGACGACCGTGTCGTATCGCGAATCGGCTTGACTTTTCACGAGGGGGTGAGGGAGGAGTAATGCAAGCACAAGCATCAGGCCGAGGGCGACGCGCATGCGGTGCTATGGCGGGGGGGGGGTAAAAATATCTCGAAAAGTCGTACGTGGAATACGGCGATTCGTTAGGTTCGGCCGCGCCGAGCCTCGATCTCCTGCTTCAAGGCATCGAGGCGGGCCCGCTTCGCGGCCTCGTCCTCGACGGGAACTTCCCGCGTGCCGCGACGCGCGAAGCGGTCCTTGAGGCGCGCGACGAACCCGACCCTCGGGGCGCGTTCGGCCCGCGGCGCGCGCGCGAAGCGGGCGAGAAGGCCCCGCTTGGGGCGCGCTTCGTCCTGCGAAGCGCGCGCTTCTCGCGGCGCGCGTCGGAACCGGTCGAGAAGCGAGCGCTTCGCCGGCGGCGCGGGTTCGGGCGCGGGCGCCCCGGACTCGGCGGGAGCCGGTACGGGTTCGCTCGTCTTCGCGCGGCGGGGGATCTTGACCGGAATCGTGCGAACGCCCCGCTTCGCGTCGGCCTTCGCGGCCTTCTTGAGACGGACTTCGAGCACGTCGGCTTCGAGCTGGGTTTCGAACGCGGCTTCCTCGCGCTCGCCGGGCGTGAGGACGCGCTTCGCGGCGCCGGCCCCGACCGCCGCGGCGGCGAGGTCGTCGAGGAGGTCGACTTCGAGCGCGCTCGTCGCGCGCCACGTGCCGAGGTAGACGAGGAGCGTCGCGACGAACGCGACGTAGGCGAGGACCGTGACGAGGACCCACGTGTCCGTGTCCGGCATGAGGGCGAGCATGAGGACGCCCGCGAGGAAGACGAGGAGCGTGGTCGTCCAGAAGGCGCGGCGCGGCCGCGCGGCGTACGCGAGGACGCGCAGCTCGGCCTCCTGTTCCGCAAAGGGCTGGTAGACGCCGACGTAGCCGCTGCGGTGGAAGGTTTCGCCCGCGGGCGCGAGGCCCTCGAACCGGACGCGGGCGCGCGTGTGCTCCGTGACGAGGGCGCCGCGCGCGGCGAGGCGCGCCCGGACGGCGTCGACGACGGCGGGACCGTCGGCGTCCTCGAGGAAGGCGCGCTTCATGACGGGCGTTGGATCACCGGGCCGCCTAAGAAGGTTGTCGATCCCGCCTTTGAGCCACCCGCGGCCGCCATGTCGCCCGACCGCCTGCCCGCCGGCCTACATGCCGGGGATGTGGCCCTCGAGCGTGAGGAACGCGCGGGAGCGCATGTAGACGTTCGGGATGTTCTTCGCGCGCAGGCGCGCGCGGAGGACCTTGTCGTTCGTGACGACGGTCGCGTTCATCTTCTCCGCGAGGCGGAGGATGCCCGTGTCGCCCTCGCCGGGCGACTCGATGATGCGGAAGGTCTTCGCGAGCTCGACCGCCATGCGGGCCTCGGCGGCCTCCTTGCCGCCGACCTCGGCCGCGAGGGCCTTGAGCTCGTCGACGACGATCGAGGGGACCGCGACCTCGTGCGCGATGTTGAGGATGCGCTTCAGCTCGGCTTCGATGTCGATGTGGAACTGGAACTGCATCATGAGCGCGTTCGCGTCGAGGAGCACGACGCGCTTCTCGCTCTTGCCGACGGGAAGCGTCGGCGCGGCCGGGGCCTTCATCGGCGCGACGGTCGCGCGCGGCTTCGGCGCGTCGCTTGCGCCGGGCGTCTTCGCGGCCTCCGCGGCGCGACGCCACGGAGCCTTGGCAAGGACGCTTCCGACCTCCTCCTCGGCGAGGGCCTGCACGACGGCCTTGCGGGCCGCGGGCGAGGCCTCCTTCACGAACGCGGGGAGCGGCTCGGGCGCGGGCGGCGG
>Ga0247719_1001012_pt1 | contig 13208 bp, 12 predicted proteins | sample 41E_DmetaG_FD_189046 | JGI IMG/M metagenome (GOLD analysis project Ga0247719, IMG submission 189046) | Soil microbial communities from hillslope of Landscape Evolution Observatory, University of Arizona, Oracle, AZ, United States - 4-1-E_D | ecosystem: Engineered > Artificial ecosystem >...
GAGATGAACTCCGTCGGCGCCGAGCCGCTTGGCGAGCGCCATGCTGTCATTGACGATGAAGGCGACACCCGAATCGCCGCAGATGCGCTGCAGCGGCTCGGCAAGGCGCGCGAGCTCGTCTTCCGGAACGCCCTTCACCCTTAGCTGGAAAGCGGCGACGATGTCGTTCCCGACTGCCGCGCGAAGCCGCTCGGGGAAGCTTCCGCCAACCTCCTGGGGCGAGATCAGGTAGAGCTTGCATGGTTCCGCCCGCTGCGGCTGCGGCAAAAGCGATGGGTCGAAGTCTTCCTCCACCTTTATGCCGCCACCTTCTCGGTCGAGGCCTCGTAAATCTCGTCGATCGCCTCGCCGAGCGCGCGGTCGAACTCGTCGTCACTCATGTCGTGGCGAAGATCGGCGAGCAGAGCGCGGCTGAAACTGGCGATCATCCCCGGGTTCTTGGCAAGCTCGCGGCAGGCGTCCTCGCGGCTGAAACCGCCGGACAGCGCCACCACCCGAAGCACCTTAGGGTGGCGCACCAGCGGGTCGAACAGTCCCGGCTCGGCCGGTATCGACAGCTTGAGCATGACCTGCTGGCCTTCTGGAACTTGATCGAGCTGATTGGCGATTTCGTCGAGCAGGATGCGGTCGGCCTCGGCCCGCTCAGGGCTCTTGATCGACACCTCGGGCTCGATGATCGGCACCATTTCGTGGGCGAGCACCTGGCGCGCCACCTCGAACTGCTGGGCGACGACCGCAGCGATGCCTTCGCGGTTGGCAAGGTTGATCACCGACCGTTCCTTGGTCCCGAAAACGCCCAGGGCCTTTGCCCGGCTCAGCAGCGAGTCGAGTTCCGGCATCGGCTTCATCATCTGGACACCGTTCGCTTCGTCTTCGAGGCCCTGGTCGATCTTGATGAAGGGGACAACGCCCTTGTCGATCAGCGCCTGCGGCGTCGGCTTGCCGTCTATCTCGCCGTCCATCGTCCGCTCGAACAGGATGGCGCCGATCACCTTGCCCGATCCAAACGCCGGCGACGAGATGATCCGCGCGCGCATCTGGTGAATGAGGCCGAACATCTCATGGTCGTTCGACCAGGCGCCTTCCTCGATGCCATAGCCCTTCAGCGCCTTGGGCGTGGAGCCGCCCGACTGATCGAGCGCGGCAATGAAGCCGTCGCCCTCGCGGATTCTGCTACGCATCTTCGAATGATCGAAGGAGGCCATCGAAGCTATCCTTTCTTTATCTTCCTATCGGTTGCCAAAAGCCGGTCACGAGAAGCTCACGGGCTTGCGGCCGGCGGTGAGATTCATGGCGACCGAAATTCTGAGGCCCTTCCCTATCCAGGGAGTGACGGAATGGCTCAGCCACGACGGAAAGAGCACGATCAGTCCGGCTGCGGGCGCAACTGAATATTGCTGTTCAGGCTCCGCTACTCGCATTCGCAGTGCCGGCGCATGCATATCGAGGGCGGGCAGCCGCGGATCATGCAAGACAAGCTCGCCGCCTTCGCCGTCATCGACACGCACGTAATAGACCGCCGACCAATAGCAGCCGCCGTGGGTATGGGCGGCGTTGGCTGCCCCCGACTGGCTGACGTTGGCCCAGGCTTCGAGGAGCCAGCCCCGGCGCTGGCCAGACGCCGCCTGGGTGTCGAGCGTTGCCCTATCGGCAAGCTCGACGATTCGCTGGACGACAGGCGCGATCGGCTGGCGCGCCCAATCGAGCAATTTGAGGTCGGAATGCCAGCCCTTCACGTTGGATCGCTGAATTCCGGCGTTATTGGCCCGCTTCTCAAGAATGAGCTTTTCGAGCTCCGCATTGATGGCGGAGGCATCATCGAGCTGATCTGCGATCAACGGCGTTGGAAATAGAAGCTCTACTCGTTCTGCCATCAGCGAAATTCTTCAAGAGCGGCGACGCCCGGCAGGGTGCGCCCTTCCATCCATTCCAGAAACGCTCCACCGGCTGTGGAGACGAACGAAAAATCTTGCGCGACCCCAGCCTGGTTGAGTGCCGCGACGGTGTCGCCCCCGCCGGCCACCGAGACCAGTGAGCCCTCCTTGGTCAGCGCCGCCGCTGTCTTCGCCAGCGCGACCGTGGCCTGTTCGAACGGCGGCGTCTCGAAGGCCCCAAGCGGCCCGTTCCAGACCAAAGTCCGGCAGGTCTTGAGAACGTCGGCGAGCGCCTCGACCGCGGCCGGGCCGATATCGAGGATCATCTCGTCGGCCGTGACTTCATGGACGTTGCAGGTGCGCATGCTCGGCGGGTTGGGCGCGAACTCGCTTGCCACCACCACGTCATAGGGGAGGTGGATTGTGCAGCCGGCTTCGTCGGCGCGATCGAATATCGCGTTCGCCTCACCCGTCAGGTCATGCTCGCAAAGCGACTTGCCTACGTCTACCCCGCGGGCGGCGAGGAACGTGTTGGCCATGCCGCCACCGATGATCAGATGATCGACTTTGCCGATGAGATGAGCGAGCACGGCGAGCTTGGTCGACACCTTGGCTCCGCCGACGACGGCCGCGACCGGCCGCTCCGGCGAGCCGAGTGCCTTCTCCAGCGCTTTCAGCTCTGCTTCCATCGCCCGGCCGGCGAAGCTCGGCAGCAGGTGCGCGATGCCTTCGGTCGAAGCATGGGCGCGGTGGGCGGCGGAGAAAGCATCGTTGACGTAAAAGTCGCCGAGCGCCGCCATGCCTTGCGCCAGCTCGGGATCGTTTTTCTCCTCGCCGGCATGAAAGCGGGTGTTTTCGAGAATGCCGACATTGCCCGGAAGCATTGTGCGGATCGCCCGCTCCGCCTCAGGCCCATGGCAATCCTCAACGAAGCGCACCGAGCGGCCGAGGAGGTTGGCCAGCGGCTTGACCAGCAGAGCGGTCGACATGTCGGGCCTTTTCTGCCCCTTCGGGCGACCGAAGTGCGACAGCAGAAGGACGATCGCGCCGCGGTCGGAAAGCTCGGCAATCGTCGGCACCGCCGCCCGCAGCCTGGTGTCGTCGCTGACCGCGCCGTCCTGCACCGGCACGTTGAGATCGACCCGGACCAGCACGCGTTTCCCGGTCAGATCCTCAGGCAAGTCGTCGAGAGTTTTGAACTTCGTCACCGTGTCAAAACTCCGTTCGTCCTGAGCGTAGCGCCAAGCGCGAAGTCGAAGGGCGATCGGCACAACCGTCGAGCGGACGCCCTTCGACAGGCTCAGGACGAACGAACGTTGTGCCTGGCATCCTAGCTACCCCAACCGCGCCATCGCGCGGGCGGTGTCGACCATTCGGTTGGAAAAGCCCCATTCGTTGTCATACCAGCTGACCACCCGGACCAGCTTGCCTTCGAGAACCGCAGTTTCGAGGCTGTCGACCGTCGAGCTTGCCGGATTGTGGTTGAGGTCGATCGAGACGAGCGGCTCGTCGGTGTAGGCGAGGATGCCCTTCAATGCCCCCCCCTCGCTCGCCGACTTGAGCGCCGAGTTCACTTCCTCCTTCGACGTTTCGCGCGACGGCGTGAAGGTGAGGTCGACGAGGCTGACGTTGGGCACCGGCACGCGTACCGCCGAGCCGTCCAGCTTCCCCTTGAGCTCGGGCAGGACCTCGCCGACGGCGCGGGCGGCACCGGTGGTGGTCGGGATCATCGACATTCCGGCGGCGCGCGCCCGGCGCATGTCGCTGTGGATCTGGTCGAGGATCTTCTGGTCGTTGGTGTAGGCATGGATGGTGGTCATCAGTCCGCGCTCGATGCCGACCGTCTCGTGCATCACCTTGGCGACCGGAGCGAGGCAGTTGGTCGTGCATGAGGCGTTGGAGACGATTCGGTGATCGGCGGTCAGCTTGTCGTGGTTGACGCCATAGACGACGGTCAGGTCGGCGCCCTTGGCCGGGGCCGAGATCAGCACCCTTTTGGCGCCCGCCTCGATATGCTTCTCGCCCCCGGCCCGGTCGGTGAAGAAGCCCGTGCATTCCAGCGCGATCTCGACGCCATTGTCCCGGTGCGGAAGATTGGCCGGGTCACGCTCGGCGGTCACGGCGATCCGCTTGCCGTCGACGATGATTGCCCCCTCCTCGTGGCCGACCTCGCCCGGGAATGGTCCGTGAACGCTGTCGCGCTTGAACAGCAGGGCATTGGCCTTGGCGTCGGCGAGGTCGTTGATCGCCACGAGCTCGAGCCCGCAGTCGGGCCGCTCGAGGATCGCCCGCGCGACCAGCCGGCCAATTCGGCCGAAGCCGTTGATTGCAACTTTGGTCATTCCATTCCCTTTCGATCGAGATGGGCGAGCACGCGGTCAGTGATCGCCACGGGCGTCAGCCCGAAATATTCGTAGGCGTCCTTGTAGGGGGCCGAGACACCGTAGCGGTCGATGCCGATGCGAAGGCCGTGCAGGCCGGTATAGCGTTCCCAGCCGAAGGTCGTGCCCGCCTCGATCGACACGCGCAGGATTTCGCGGTTGGACACGTCCGGAAGAATGTCGGCGCGATAGGCCGGCGGCTGCGCGTCGAACCGCTCGGCGCAGGGCATGGATACGACATCGGCGCCGATCCCCTGCTCCTCCAGCCGCTCTGCGACGCCAAGCGCGATCTCCACTTCCGAGCCGGTGGCGATGAGGATCACCTGGCGCTCGCTCGCCGCGGCTTTCAGCCGGTATGCGCCCCGGGCGCAAAGGTTTTCCTGCGCCGAATGAGTACGAAGCAGCGGCAAATTCTGGCGGGTCAGGGCGAGGATCGACGGGCCGTCGCTCGCCAGCGCCAGCGCCCAGCATTCGGCGGTCTCGACCGAGTCGGCCGGGCGGTAGACCTCGATTCCCGGCATCGCCCGGAGCGACTGCAGGTGCTCGATCGGCTGGTGCGTCGGCCCGTCCTCGCCGAGTCCGATCGAATCGTGGGTCATCACATAGATGACCTTCGCCCCCTGCAGCGCCGAGAGGCGAATCGCCGGGCGGGCATAATCGGTGAAGACGAGGAAGGTGCCGCCATAGGGAATGACGCCGCCATGCAGCGCCATGCCATTCATCGCCGCGGCCATGCCGAACTCGCGGATTCCGTAATAGATGTAGCGGCCGGCATAATTGTCCGCGGTCAGCGGCTCGAGCCCCCTGGTCTTGGTGTTGTTCGACCCGGTGAGGTCGGCCGAGCCGCCGATCGTCGAGGTCACGACCGGATTGACCGCTTCCAGCGCCATTTCCGATGCCTTGCGGGTAGCGACCGGCTTGGCCTCGGCCAGCAGGCTGTCGATGTGAGGCTTCAGCCAGCTTTCGTCGGCCCTGCCCGAAAGGCGGTCGAGCAGCTCGTTCCGCCGGTCGCTTCCCTCGAGCCGACGCCGCCATTCGGAATGCTCGGCTGCACCCCGCCCGCCAACTTCGCGCCAGGCGGCGAGCACGTCGTCGGGAATGGTGAACTCCTTCGGCTCGAGCCCGAGCCCGGCCCGTGCCGCCTCGACCTCGGCCTGGCCGAGCGCCGCTCCATGGGTCGCGGCCGTCCCCTGCAAATTGGGGGCGCCGTAACCGATCACCGTCTTGCAGCGGACCAGGCTCGGGCGAGCATCCGCCTTCGCCTCATCGAGCGCCCGGCTGACGCTTCCCGAATCGAGCCCGTCGCAGTCAATCGTTTGCCAGCCCGCGGCGGCGTGGCGGGCGACCACGTCCTCGCTGCGCGACAGGTCGGTCGAGCCGTCGATGGTGATTCGATTGTCGTCCCACATCACGATCAGCCGGCCGAGCTTCAAATGACCGGCCAGGCCGACGGCCTCATGATTGACGCCCTCCATCAAATCGCCGTCGCCGGCGATCACATAGGTGCGGTGATCGACCAGATCGTCACCATAGATGGCGTTCAGATGCCGCTCGGCGATCGCCATCCCGACCGCCATCGCCAGTCCCTGGCCGAGCGGACCGGTGGTGACCTCGATTCCGGGAAGCTCGAAATTCTCCGGGTGCCCGGCGCATGGGCTGTGGAGCTGGCGGAAATTCTTGATGTCGTCGAGCGTCGGCCGGGCGTAGCCGGTCAGGTAGAGCAAAGCGTAGATCAGCATCGAGCCGTGGCCGGCCGACAGTACGAATCGGTCGCGGTCGGGCCAGTGCGGATCGGCAGGGTCGAACTTCAGGTGCCGGGTGAAAAGAGCCGTCGCCGCGTCCGCCATCCCCATCGGCATTCCAGGGTGGCCGCTGTTGGCGGCCTCGACCGCATCCATCGCCAGGGCGCGAATGGCGTTGGCGAGGCGGCGTTGGGTCGGCTGCATCGGATCTCCATCGCTGGGAACAGGCCGCGGCCGGTTTCCCGCGGCGCCGTCGCACGGCCATTTGGTCGGTGCGTTCGGCCCCGTCAATGCTTGCCCGAAGTCACTATCTTGCGTAGCGAGGATGCGATGGAAGACGGGGCCCTTTCCTCAGCCTTGGACCGTGCCGAACAGGCGCTTGGCCGCATTGAGCGGTCGCTGGCCGATCGCCGGCACGGCGGCGGCCGCGACGACCAGCTGCGCCAACGGGTCGGCGAGGTGGTCGCCGAACTCGACGAGCTCATTCGGGAAGCAGGCCGTGGCTGAGGTCGAGCTGTGGATCGCCGGCCGTAGCTACCAGGTCGCCTGCCGCGACGGCGAAGAAGAAGCGCTTCGCGCCGCCGGCCGGCTGGTCGACACGAAGAGCCGCGAAGCGCTCGCCGGACTTGGCACATTGTCCGAAGCGCGGCAGCTGCTGTTCGCGGCGCTTCTGCTCGCCGACCAGATGATGGACGATGGCAAGGGACCGGCGCCCGCGGCTCCGTCCGCAACCGACCCGGAGCTGGCGCGACGCGCCGAAGCGCTCGCCGATCGACTCGAATCGCTGGCCGATGGTCTTGAGAAGGCGCTCGCGGACGCCTAGATAGAGGGCGACGGGAACTGCCCGGTACGAAGCCAAGAAAATCCCTGAGGCGATTAAATATCCTAGGGGACTGTCCCTGTCCGGACCCTGGTCCGGTGCACATGGTTCCCACCTGACGTTTGTGGCGTCAGAGGATTTCCGGCAAACGGCCATGGTGGTCCCGTCACTCCCTCCCGGCCCGAGCGGCCCTGGCGCAGAGCCCCGGATGCCGCCGCTTACCAAGGAATCGCTTCGCCGAACCGCGCTCGAGGCGCGCAAGGCCTATGTCCGCACCCTGTCCGATGCCGACCGCGCGCTGCTCGAACGCCGGCTCGCCGAGCAGCTGACGTCGCTTTACGCCGGAGCCTCGGTGGTAGCCGGCTATGCTCCGCTGGGAAGCGAGATCAGCCCGCTCGCGGCGATGGAAGAAGCGCGCGCGGTCGGCACGATCGTCGCCTTCCCGAGCTTCGACCATCCGGCCAAGCCGTTCCGGTTCCGGGCCGGCGATCCGCTCGAGCCGGGCCCCTTCGGCATCATGCAGCCCGCCCGCCGCCACCCGCCGGTCGAACCCGACCTGGTCCTCGTTCCGCTGATCGCGGTTGACCGCGAGGGCACCCGGCTTGGCCGCGGCAAGGGCCATTATGACCGGGCTCTGGCCAGGTTGAGGAAAAGCGGCGCTCGGCTGATCGGCGTCGGATGGGTGCTTCAGCTGCTCGATCAGCCGATCCCGACCGACCCCTGGGACATTCCCCTGGACGGCTTCGCCTCGCCCGACCGGCTCGAGTGGTTTTCGGCGAAGCGCTAACCCCTGCGTTCGCTGATGTAAGCGTCAATCAGCTCCTCGAGCACATCGAGGGGGACCGAGCCATTCTCCAGCACCGCGGCATGGAAGTCGCGGATGTCGAATCGGCTGCCGAGCGACTGCCGGGCCCGCTCGCGCAGCTCGAGGATCTTCAGCTGCCCGATCATGTAGCTGGTCGCCTGTCCCGGCCAGTTGAAATAGCGCTCGACCTCCTTGGTCGCATCGCGCTCGGACAGCAGGGCATTGTCGAGAAAATATTGGATGGCCTGCTCGCGGCTCCACCTTTTCGAATGGATTCCGGTGTCCACCACCAGCCGAACCGCGCGCCACAGCTGCGTCGACAGCATCCCGAACTCGGACATCGGGTCCTGGTAGAATCCCATCTCCTTGCCGAGGCCTTCGGCATAGAGCCCCCAGCCCTCCGAATAGACGGTGTGGCCGCCTCCGAAGCGCCGGAACATCGGCACATCGGGAAGCTCCTGCGCAAGAGCGATCTGGAAATGATGGCCCGGCGCGCCTTCGTGATAGCTGATCGCTTCGATCTGCGGCCTGAGCACCTGGGTCATGTCGGCGAGGTTCACATAATAGATGCCCGGGCGCGAACCGTCTTCGGAGGGGCGGTTGTAAAAGGCGATGGGCGCCGTTTCCTGCCGCCATGCCTCGACCGCCCGCACTTCGAGCGCCGCCTTCGGCAGGCGCCGGAACCATTGCGGCGAAGCGGCCATCGCCTGGTCGCTGTAGCGCCGGGCGTCGGCGAGATATTGCTGCCGGCCGGCTTCGGTGTTCGGATATTTGTATTGCGGGCTGGCGACGATGTGGCGGAAGAATTGCTGAAGCGTTCCCCGATAGCCGACCTGGGCCTTGATCCGCTCCATCTCGCCGTGAATCCGGGCGACCTGCTCCAGGCCGATGTCATGAATTTGGTCGGCGCTGAGGTCGGTCGTGGTCGATTGGCGAAGCCGATGCGCGTAAAATGCCTCGCCTTCCGGCAGTCCCCAGGCGCCGCGATTGCCTGTCGCCTGGCGCTCCAGCGAATCCCAGGTGGCAAGGAAGGTCCGATATCCCCGCTGGAACGGTCCGGTCAGTGCCTCCCGCCCCTGGGCGACAAGGCGCTCTTTCTCGGCGGCGGGAATGTCGAGCTTCTCAACCTTCGACTTGAAATCGGCATAGACCGGCGTGTCTGCCCCGCTCGTGAAGGGCGCGCCTGCAAGCACACGCCGCGCGTCGGCGCGGACTGGAGCAAAGTTGAAGCGCGGTGGGACGATGCCCTGCTGAGCCTGGTAACGCATGTTGGCGGTGATCTCGTTCATCGCCCGCTCGACTTCGCGAAGCCGGGAAACGTAAGCCTGGGCATCCGCGAGCGTGTCGACCCGATGCTGATTGATCAGGAAGGCGGGGAAGGCTCCGGCCGGACTGCCGTTGGTGCTGGCCGGAAAACCGTGCCGGCGCCATCGGAATTCCGCGATCTCCTGCTCTACCCGCTCCTCGAACAAGCGGTAGGTCAGCCTTCCAGCGGGACTTAGATGCTCCGGATTGAACTTTCCCCGGAGCTCCGCGAGGCGCCGTTGCCCAAGCGCCAGGCTCTCCTGGCTGAACTCATCGGTGTAATTGTTGAGCTCACCATATCTTTCCTTGCGGCCAAGCGCCGTCAGGGCTTGCGGGCTTCTCGAGAGGTGCTCGGCAAAGGCGAGGTCGACAAAGGAATTGAGACGCCGGTCTTCGGCCGCCGGATCGAGTCCATTCGCCGGCGAATTGAGAACCGGCGTGATTACGGGCGAAGGAGATGGGGCCTGAGGCGCGGTAGTGCAGGCGGCCGTCGTTGCAAGAAAGGCGGCAGTCAGGGGCAGAGAAAACTTCACGGACGGGACCTTTCGAATCATGAAGATCGATTTCGCGCGTCTTAGCGGCTCGACCAAGCAGGAAGAACTATTCCACCGATGGCCCCGCGTCATCGATGAACTATGGCTGCCACGCCGATTTGGCTGGTATGGCCCGCCCCAATGCAGCCCCAGAGCACTCACCCTTCGGCCCGCAAGCTTGCCGCGATAGGAATCATCCTGCTGCTCATCGCAGTCTGGGCAGCGCTCATCGCATCGCTTGCCGGCCCGGTCGGTACTCTACCGGTTCTCGTTCAGCCGCTGTTTTACCTCGTAATGGGAATGGCTTGGATCCTGCCACTAAGGCCGCTGGTGCGCTGGTCGGAAACCGGCCGGTGGACCAGGAGTTCAGGCTCCAGCGATTGAACCCTCCGTATTAGAGGAATATAGCACCGCCCTTCATGCCCGAGTCCCTTGCCTTGATTTCCGCGCTTGACCGCGCCGGTCGCTTGTGGGTGTCGGCTCGAAGCCGATCGACGCGCCTGTGGCGAGCCTACCCGCGTGAGACGCTCGGTTTCGGCATTCTCGCGCTTACCGGCGCAGCCGCGCTTGCCGGTTCCGCCTGGTCGAGCCCAACGCTCGACGGGCTGCCGAGAGGTTCTGCAACGTCGGTCAGCACCCCGATCCCTCCCGCGCCTCCGCCGCTTCTGGTGCGCGACATCAAGCCCGAAGATGCGGCGGCGATCAATGCCGCGATCCCGATCGATGGCGGGGCAAACCCCGCTGCTCGGCCATTCGCGCTTCGCGGAGCCGATTCCGCCTCCCAGGCGCGCGCCCTCGAATGCCTGACCAGCGCGGTCTATTACGAAGCCGGAAACGAGAGTGGCGACGGCCTTCGGGCAGTGGCTCAGGTCGTGCTCAACCGAGTTCGCCATCCGGCCTTCCCGGCAAGCGTCTGCGAGGTGGTCTATCAGGGGTCGACACGATCGACCGGCTGCCAGTTCACCTTCACCTGCGACGGATCGCTTGCCCGCCGACCGGGCGCGGCAGGTTGGGCCCGGTCTCGCGCCGTCGCCGAGGCGGCGCTTGCCGGATTCGTCCACAAGCCAGTCGGCTGGGCAACCCATTATCACGCCAATTATGTGGTTCCCTACTGGGCATCGAGCCTGGTCAAGAATGCGGTGATCGGCACCCACATCTTCTATCGCTGGACCGGCGGCTGGGGCCGACCGCCCGCATTCACCCAGCGCTATTCGGGGCGCGAGCCGGACGCCGACGCGCTTCGCGCCGCGGCGGCGCTTGCCGAGCAACAGAAGCTCGAGGTGACCGCGGCGGAGGCAGCCGCCGCAATCCCGGGCGCGGAGCTGGTCGCGGCCAGCAAGGGCGAGACCCGGCCCGGCATCCGCTTCAACCTCGCAAGCGCTCGAAAAGCGGTCGAAGCGGCTCCGCAGGTCGCTTATGTCGAGAAGCATTCGGTTTCCGACAATCTGCGCTGGACGCTTAGCGGCGGAGTCGTCGCAGAGCAGGAAAAGCCGCTCGGCAGGCCGGCGCCGGTGATTGGCGAACGCGGTGGCGGCGGCCCCTCCGGAGCCAAAGAGGCGCTAGAAAACTAGAGACCCCGAGCGCAGATCATGCGGCACGGCTGCTGTCGCCTTATTTGAAGAAATGGCGCGAGTGACGGGGCTCGAACCCGCGACCTCCGGCGTGACAGGCCGGCGCTCTAACCAACTGAGCTACACCCGCGTTCTGATGTGGCGCGGCACCTAGGTGACGCTCAATTGAGTGTCAACACGACGGCAGCCGAGCCGTCTATTTGGGGCGCTCGCCCGCGGGTTCAACATCGTCGTCGTCGCTTTCCTCATGCTCGCCGGCATGGGTCAACGTTCCCTGTTCGAACAGGAATCCGGCGATGTCCGGAGTCCCGGCCGCGGCGAATACGGTCTTGATGATGATCAGCAGCGGCACCGCCAGAAGCGCCCCGGTGGTCCCCCACACCCAGGTCCAGAATGCCAAGGAGATGAGGATCGCCAGCGGGTTGATGGTCAGCCTTTTGCCGACCACCATCGGAGTGACGACATTGGCTTCGACCAGGTGAAGCGCGGTAAAGATCGCCGGCGGCAGGAGCGCCGACCAGGCGTCCGGGAAGGTCATGAGCCCACCGACGAACAACAATAGCGCGGAGGCGATCGGGCCGAGGTAGGGGATGTAGTTGAGAACGGCGACGATCCCGCCCCACATGATCGGCGAGTCCATGCCGAGCTGCCACAGCGCCAGGGCGGTGAGCGCTCCAAGGCTGACGTTGATGATGGTGATGGTGCCGATGTAGGTCGAAGTCGCGTCGACCACCTGCTGAATCACACGCGCCGTCGTCAGCGCGCCTTCGAAGCTTCCACGGCTGACGATGGTCTGCTTGCGCATCCGGGTCCAGCCGGAGAGGAAGAAGAAGATGACCAGCAAGGCAAAGAACAGCTGGATGAGGAGATGCGGCGCCGATGTCGTCAGCAGCCCCCACAGGGAGTTGGGCGTTTCGATCCGCACCGTGCTCCCCTGGTCTTCGCCGATCGCGATCTGCGACAGCGACCGGTCGATGAACCGTTCGAACTCATTGTAGAGATCGAGCACCGGCTCGAGCGCCTGGCGCGCACGGCCGATCCGCTCGGGGAACAAGGCCACCCAGTCGATCGCCGGAAGGACGATCGAAGCGATGGCGAAGACGGCTATGGTCAGGAAGATCAGCACCGACAGCAAGGCCGCCAGCCACGAAGGCGCGCCGCGCCGCTCGAGCCATTCCAGGAGCGGCACGAGCGTGATCGCGATAACCAGCGCGGCGGTGACCGGAAGGAAGAATTCCGCTCCGGCCCGGAGCGCGAACGGCAAGGCGATGATCAGCCCGATGCCGCCAATCAGGGTCAGCGAGGCAAGCAGCCGGTCGCGCTTGACCGAAATGGCTTCCGCGAGGACGTTCGGGTCCTCGGCGGCTTCGACCGTTTTCTTGCTCGGGCGCGCGTCCATTGCTCCGCAGCATATCCCCGCCCTCTCGGCGCCGCCAGCGGCGAAACGCAACCAAGGCTATGCCGCCTCGTTAATTGTCCGAGAGGAGAATTGGCTTGAAGTTTCATAATATCGCCGCGCTAGCGGCCACGGTCGCACTTGTTTCTGCCTGCGAGGTCAACGTGCGCAACGACACGGCGGCCGAAACCAATCAGCCCACCGCGCAGCAGCAGCGCGACGCCCAGCTTGCCCAGATGCGCGACCAGGCCCGGCAGGAGCTCAACCAGCTTCGAATCGTCGTCGACAAGAGCGACCGCCAGGTCCAGCTCTTCAATGGCGATCAGCTGCTGCGCACCGAACAGGTGGCGATCGGCCAGGAGGAGCATGCGACCCCGACCGGCTCGTGGAGGATCGAGCAGGTCGACCTGAATCCCGAATGGATTCCGCCCGACAGCGACTGGGCTCGCAACGAAACGCGCAAGGCGCCAGGGGATCCGGAAAATCCGATGGGACGGGCTCGGCTGATCTACAACCCGCCTTATTCGATCCACGGCACCGACGAGCAGGATTCGCTCGGGAGGAAGGCCTCGCACGGGTCAATCCGGGTGGCCAATTCGGTCGTCCTCGAACTTGCGCAGATGGTGATCAAGGCCGGAGGCGCCTGGGAAGGCGATCAATGGTTTCAGGAGAGGATCAACAACCGCAGCCGGGAATTTCAGATCCGGCTCGACAATCCGATCCCGATCGAGGTTCGCGACTAGCAGGCGGCTCGGACGCGGTCGATTGGTGGTGCCCCTGG
>Ga0247719_1001013_pt1 | contig 13205 bp, 12 predicted proteins | sample 41E_DmetaG_FD_189046 | JGI IMG/M metagenome (GOLD analysis project Ga0247719, IMG submission 189046) | Soil microbial communities from hillslope of Landscape Evolution Observatory, University of Arizona, Oracle, AZ, United States - 4-1-E_D | ecosystem: Engineered > Artificial ecosystem >...
GCCTTGAGCTTCAACCCGACCGAGCACGACGACCTCCGGGGAAGTGGAGAACTACGCCGTTGTCATTCTCCCAAACCCCGTTCGAGATCGCGAGTACCTCGACCGACTTTCTGCTGGCTCACCTAGCCGCATCGAAGGCCATCCGAGCGGCATGGACCGGCGCTGGCCGTCGACTCGGACGACTCAGGTGCCGGAGCGACCCAATCCCGCCTCCCTGGCGCGAATGATGGCCTGCGCCCGGTCAGCGACGAGCAGCTTGGTGAAGACGTTCGATGCGTGGTTTCGGACGGTCTTGGGGCTGAGGCCCAGGCGCTGGGCGATGACGGTGTTGTTCTGCCCACTCGCCATCATCTCGAGGACTTGGCGCTCACGATCGGTCAGCTCCGGAAAGGGGTCGTTCGGGACCACCGGCGTCTGAGACTGGTTTCCGAAGTAGTCACTGATCCGCCGGGCAACACCTGGGCCGAAGATGGCTTCACCGGCGCCCACCGCCCCGATGGCGCGCACGATCTCCTGGCGTTTGGCCCCCTTCACCAGGTATCCGCGTGCGCCTGCCCTCATGGCCGCGAACACCGATTCGTCGTCGTCGAACATGGTGAGCACGAGGACGGCGATGTGAGGGCTGCGCTGAACCAGTCGGCGGGTGGCTTCGATGCCATCGATTCCAGGCATGCTGAGGTCCATGACGACGACGTCGGGTTGCAGCGCCCCTGCCGCCGCCAACGCCTCGTCACCGTCGCCGGCTTCTCCAACGACGGTGACGTCTTCGTTCCCAGCTAGAGCGGCGCGAAACCCGGCCCGAAAAGCCGCGCTGTCATCGGCGAGGAGGACCCGTAGCGGCGTCTCGCTCATGGCGGGCTCATGGGTAGCCGGGCGACGATCCGGGTACCTGACGGCGTCACCGGCTCGACCAGACAGATCCCGCCCAACTCCGCCGCTCGCTCAGCCATGGACGACAGGCCGAGGCCGTGTCCGTTGATGGTCCCGATCCCGACCCCGTCGTCCTCGATGACGACGTCGAGAGTATCCGTGGTGCGTATCTGGACAGCACAGTGCGCCGCCTTCGCGTGTCGAGACACGTTGGTGAGAGCCTCGGCAACGATCCGGTAGGCCGCAACTTCCACGGCGGCGGGCAAGGCCGGGAGCCGGTCAGGGGCGTCCACGCACACGACCAGTCCCCGAGACGGCACGCTCAGCCGATTGGCCTGCTCGCGAACCGCTCCCAGCAACCCCAGGTCGTCCAGTGACGGCGGCCGCAGACCATGGACCAGCCTTCGGACGTCCTCGATGGCCGCCGTGGCCTGGGCGCCGAGGTCGGCGAGCAGGTCCTGGGCCGCTTCTCGGTTTTCAGCCACCGCGTCATGGGCCCCTTCGAGCCCCAAGGCCAGACCGGCCAGGACCGGACCCAGACCGTCGTGCAGGTCACGGCGGACATGTCGGCGTTCCTCCTCGCGTGCCGCGACCGCCGCCTCGCGGGAACGCTGGAGATCCGAGGTGAGGGCGAAGACATGGGCGGCGAGGCCGGCATGCCACAAGAGGTCGGCGAGCAGTCGCCGATCGGGGCCGGACAGGGGCTGGCCGGGGGCGCGACGGGCGATGATCATGCGTCCCACCAGGTGGTCCTGGTAGAGGACCGGGAAGGTGTCGGCGTCGGCTTCGGCTTCGTTGTCGACGGTGCCGTGGGTCGCCGAGGCCAGCACCCGCTCGCCGCTCACCAGCTCGATACGGGTGCCGGGAACGCGTAGTGCCTCGCTGACCCCCTCGGCAACCACGGGGAGGAGAGCGGCAGGGGACGAAGCTTGGCCCAGGCGTGAGCCGAGGCGCGAGAGGGCTTGATACGGCTCACGGCGATCGCCGTACATGAGCCGGTCAACTCCACCCTGGACCCGCTGCCGGAAGGGTTGAAAGGCCACGGCCACGGCCGCCGCCGCCACGACCGAGCCGCTCAGCTGCCCGGCCAGGCGCCCGACCACGGTGACGATCGCCACGTAGATACCGATGAGGCCACCGGTGAGGCCGCCGTAGACAAGTGACCGGTTGACCACGACGTCGATGTCGTAGAGCCGATAGCGCAGGACCGCCACGACGATGGCAGCGGGCAGGAGCAGCATGGCGATGAAGACCACGAAGGACGAGACCTGTCGCGGCATCACGTGGAAAGAGTCGGCGACCACCACTGCGACGAGTACGGCCGTGGCCAAGAGGAGCCAGCCGATCTGTCGCCGTACCAGAGCGTCCCCGCGTCGCCAACGGAGGGCCATCGCCGTTCCTCCGGCGATCATGGTCAGCAGGAACACCGGCAGAACGAAAGCGCGCATGAGAGCCGAGGCCGAGCCGAGTGCTGAGATGCCCAGGGGATTTCGGATCGACGGGAAGTCGCTCAACGGCCCGGGTGCCAGTCCATGGCCTATCGCAGCCAACCCGGTGGCCCCCAACCCTGCGGCCGGGACCGGCCACCACCGGGGCGACGGCAGGTTCCCGTCGGGGAACAGCAGCGGAAGAAGGGTGAGAGCCGGGATCACACCGAGCGCCCAGGACCATGAAGAGAGCCAGGCGGCGAGGTGGGCAAAGGGGAGCGACCCCGGCGCCAGGATGACCGCCCGGGTGGCGTACTGGTGGGTGAACAACGCCACCGCGCTGGCCAGGCCGACGGCGCAGAGAAGAATCCCGATGCGGTGACGGGGTCGATGGGTCAGGATGATCGCTCCGGCCAGAGGGTAGCCAGCGGCCACAGCGAGGTTGGCGGCCAGATTCGCCGCCGTGTCCCCGCTTCCCGGCATCAGCTGGCGCCAGTCCGACGCTACGGCAGCCGACGCAAGCCCGATGGCCAACAGCCAGGTCAGCCACGACCACGAAGGCAAGCGCCGTCGCGTGATCACCGCGGTCACCGCATCATCATGCGCTGAATGCAACGCCCACGCCATGGGCGTTTGTCCCGACCAACCGGGCGATCCGGCCCCCGAAGTCGGGATCGGAGACTCATGACGACGAGACGGCCTTCTTGACACCCTTCGAGCATCACTAGACGAGGGAGGGTTCATGAAGACGAGGAGAGCGAACGTGATCGGCGCAGTGAGTGCCCTGGGTCTATTCGCAGGGGCGTGCGGTGACAGCAGACCGAGCGCAGAGGCCTTCGCCGAACGTGTGACAAGCATCTGCGCGGCGACCCAGCAGCGTCACGATGAGGCGGCAAGGGGCTTCGATTTCGAGTCCTTCGATCCCGACACCTCCAACCTGGCCACGATCGTCCCGGTGATCGAAAAGAACGTGGCCATCGGCCGGGAAGCGAACCGGGAGCTCAAGAAGGTTCGAGGACCCAAGGCGGAGGAGGCGAAGCTTCAGCAGTTTGTTGCCGTCGCAGCTGAGATGCACGCACTCGGCGACAAGGAGGCCGAGGCCGCCCGTCGTGGCGACCGAGCGGCCTTCAAGGCTCTGACCGAGCAGGAGGACGCACTGGTGGCCAAGCTCCCGAAGGACCGCGCCTTCGAGGGATGTTGAAAGGAGCAGCGGTTCACCTGCGCGGGGTTGGTCTGCGCCCTACCAGGCGATTCGGCAGTCTCCCCGGTCGGTCCCCCGGATGCCGTCTGCGGTCGCCCGCACGAGGACGTGGACGGCGCCCTTTCGGCCCTCGCGTCCGAGCAGGGTGAAGTTGGCCACGAACGTTCCCAGCTCGACGGGGCTTCCGTCGTTGGCCTGGGTGTAGACAGACGAGTTGCTTGCCGAGCCCACCGCCCTGAAGACCTCGCCGGCACCGTCGGTCAGCCAGGCGTCGCGGAGCCGGAGGGCGAACACGAGCTGGTCCCCACCCCGCCGGCTTTGGTGCTCGTGCACCGTCCCGACGAGCTGCCCGGAGGTGAACACGACGGTGCCGCCTTCGCACTCGAGTGCCAGCCCGGTGAGGGCGAACACCTCCGGGCGTGGCTCGTCGGCGGCTGCCGGATATGCCGCGGTCAGGGCGGCGGCGGCGGACAACACCATGCGGGCAATCCGATGTCTCATCCCGTGCTCCTTGTGGTTGGTCATCTTTGATTCCTCCTGTCTCTGATCCGGGCCTGGCGAAGGGAATGTCGACGGCGGCGGCTTACGTCACCGTGAGGAGCTGGCGCATGCCGAGCTCGTGATGCGGCGCCCCGGGACCCCGCTCGGCGCGGCCTGACCCGGTCCCCTGCGGCACGAAGCAGGCGACCAGGTACTCGCCGGGCTCGAGAACCCCGGACGCGTAGGCCTGCGTGCCGGGATCGGCGTCGTCGACGGCGACGATGCGCGTCAGTCCCGCGAGCTCGTCGAAGGGAAGTCGCAACAGCGCGTCCCAGGACTGGTCGACACCCTTGGCACGGGCCAGGATGGCGATCTCGTGGTTCTCGTTGCCGTCGTTCTCGAGCCGTAACCGGAATCCACCCGCCGGCACCGAGGGCGGCAGACCGGAAAACCGGTAGTCGGTGGCGGTCACGGTGTGCTTGACCTGCTCACACCGGTCGAAGAGGTAGGCGGCGACGGCGTCTCCCGCCGCCGTGAACGACTCGCTGCCGAGGACCGTATCGTCGGCCGTACGACCGAAGTGGCGGAACCCGGCGGCCAACGTCCTCGCTTCGTCGTCGATCTCCGCAGGTGCGCTCTTGATGAACTCGCTCAGCGGTCGCTCCACGTTGGCCTTGAACAGGCGGCGCGTGAGCTTCACGCTCTCGGCGCTGGCGGTGGGTCCGGTCTCCGGGATCTCGGCGAACATCGCCAAGGTGCTGGTCGTGACCTCCACGTCCGCCTGACAGGCACGGGCCAGATCACCACCGTTGCCGGCATCGTCGCCGCACCCCGCCAACCCCAGCGCGGCGATGAGCGCCGCGACGAAGCCTCCACGCCTACGACCCCCGCCTCGTCTGAACAGGTGACCTTCGAGCATGCCGGCTCCCTTCCTCGCCCTCATCGGCAGACGAGCCGAGCATGAGGCCGAGGGCTTCCCGCCGTCACGGTGGCCAGGACCCGTTCAGGTCGGGATCGCCATCCCGACTCAGACGGGATCCGGTACCCGTGACGTTCGCTTGAGGGTGGTCCATGATGTGACGCATGGACGCCGGCGCGGCGCTGAAGAGGGCCATCGTGGTCCCCGTCCTGGCCGGCATCTGTGTCGTGCTGGCCTTGACCGTCGGCATCGACGGGTACGGGTTCTGGCGCGAGGCGCTGGCCGTGTCGGTGCTCTACACCGCGGTCGGCTGGTTCCTCGCCTACCGCCGGCCGCAAGAGCCGATGGCGTGGCTGCTGGTCGCGATCGGCGCCGCCGCCAGCCTGCAGCTACTGGCCGGCTCGTGGGCGGCGGCCCACCTCACGTCTCACTCGCTGGGCCGCCACGCTGCCGTGGCGTCAACCGTGTTCCAGGCGGCCGCCGTGCTCGGGCTGGTCCAGCTGATCCTCAGGTTCCCGACCGGCCGAGCGCGCGGGCGGATGTGGCGGGGCGTGTCCCACGTGCTCACCGTCGGTGCGTTGGTCCACATGGCGGGCGTCGTCCTCGCCGGAGGCTCCCTCGAGGACTTCGGCGGCGTCGACAACCCGTTGGGCCCGGTGGCTGGAGCCGGCGTCGCCGAGGCCCTCGGGGGCGTGGCGTGGCTGGCAGGAAGTTTCCTCGCCCTCGTGTCCCTGATTCTTCGCGCCCGGCGGGCGGCCGACCGGGAGCGCCAGCAGTACGCCTGGTTCGTGTACGCGGCGGTCATGACGGCCGTCCTCTTGGCCGTGGGCGACGCCGTCGGCGCGGGCGATCTGGGCTGGCTGATGGGGCCTGCGTCGCTCGCTGCCGGTGTGGCGGCCGCCGCCGTGTTCCACGGTCTCTACGACATCCGTGCCACCCTCTCGCGCTCGCTTGCATTCGCGGCGGCCGCTGCCGTGCTGGTTGGTCTCCACGTGGCCCTCACCGGTGCCCTCTCGACCCTCGTCGGCGCCTCCGACGGCGGGGCGCGCACCCTGGCGACCGCGGTCGTGGCGGTGACGTTCGCACCGCTGTTCTCGCTGCTGCACCGGGTGCTGGAACGAGCGATCTACGGGGCCCGGGGCGCTCCGTACCGGCTCCTGTCGGCGCTGCACCACCAGGTCCAGGCCGTCTCCGAGCCTGAGGCGGTGCTGTCCTCTATCGCCAGGACGATCGGCACCGGGCTGCGCCTGCCGTTCGTAGCCATCGATGTCGAGGACGGGCGATCGGCCTCGTTCGGCGATCCCTCGGGCTCGGGTGCCACCGAGGAGTTGACCCTCACCTACCAGGGCCGCCGCATAGGCCGCCTGGCCGTCCGTCCCCGCCGAGGCGACGAGCGCCTCGGCCAGCGGGACCGGGCCGTCCTGGAGGAAGTGGCGACCCAGCTGGCCTCAGCGGCCCACTCCGTATCGCTCACCGACTCCCTCCGAGCCTCCCGAGCGCGTCTTGTGACGGCTCGGGAGGAGGAGCGCCGGCGCATCCGGCGTGACCTGCACGACGGGCTGGGCCCCATGCTGACCGGGCTCGGGCTGAAGCTGGACGTGGTCCACAACCGGGTGCGGACCATGGATGACGGGGCGGCGACCATGCTGGCCGGGCTACGGGCCGAGACGGGTGACGCCATCGAGAGCGTCCGCCGGCTCGTCTATGACCTTCGGCCGCCCGCCCTGGACGACCTGGGCCTGATCGGGGCCATCGAGGAGCAGGCGAAGCGCCTCGAAGGCGCTTCGCCCTCCACGAACGGCATCGGCGGCCAGCGGGGCTTGGCCATACGGGTGGAGGCCCCCGCCGAGCTCGGTCCCCTTCCCGCGGCGACCGAGGTGGCCGCCTTCCGGATCGTGTCGGAGGCCATGAACAACGCGGTACGCCACTCGAGCGCGTCGTCGTGCGTGGTCCGGGTCGCCGTCAATGGCGCGCTGGAGGTCGAGATCGCCGACAACGGGTCGGGGCTCCCGCCTGACCTTCGTGAAGGGGTCGGCATGTCGTCGATGGCCGAGCGGGCGGCGGAGGTCGGCGGGCGATGCCTCATCGAGAACGCACTGCAGGGCGGTACCCGCGTCGTGGCCTGGCTCCCCGCCGGTGACCCGACGTGAACGACGGCATCCGCGTCGTCGTATGCGATGACCACCCGATGGTCCGGGAAGGCCTGCGGGCGGTCATCAACGACGCGCCCGGCTTCGAGATGCTGGCGGAGGCGGCCACGGGCGAAGAGGCCGTCGAGCTCGCGCTCGAGCTCCTCCCCGACGTCCTGGTCATGGATCTCCATCTTCCCGGCATCAACGGCATCGAGGCCATCCGTCGCATCACCGCCGCCGCCCCCTCTGTTGCTGTCCTGGTGCTCACCATGTTCGAGGACGACGACTCGGTGTTCTCGGCGCTGCGCGCGGGTGCCCGGGGGTATCTGCTCAAGGGCGCCGGACAGGCCGACATCCTGCGGTCGCTGGAGGCGGTGAGGACGGGCCAGGCCATCTTCGGACCCTCGATCGCGTCCCGCGTGCTGGCCCGCTCGGTGGCCCGACCGGAGGTCGAGTCACTGTTCCCGGAGCTGACCGAGCGCGAGCGCGAGGTCCTCCGTCTCGTGGCGACCGGGCTGGACAACGCCGGCATCGCTCGGAAGTTGGTGGTCAGCCAGAAGACGGTGGCCAACCACGTCTCCAACATCTTCTCCAAGCTCCACTTCGAGTCGCGTGCCCAGGCCATCGTGACCGCCCGAGAGGCGGGTCTCACCGGTGCTGCCGGTGTGTGACGACGGCGGGCTGTGAGGCTGCGGCTTGCCCAAGGCCGCGGGCCCGTTTGCCAGACTGGCACGGATCGCCCCCCACCTAATCCGAATCGCCTGCCTAGGTGACGGGAGCGTGGCGCTCAAGTGTTGCCGCTCAACGCTCGCCAGCCCGTGAAACAAGTGACCGGCAGAACGCTCGTCGGGCGAGGGGCTGGCCGCCAACCCCGATCCATACCCGGCTGCAAGCGCACGACCCTCAGCGCCCGTCCCACACCCTGGCCACCGCCATCGGAAACCACCGCCAGGCGATCCTTCGCTACATGTACGACCTGGACGTCAGCTTCACGAACAACCAGGCGCAGAGAGACCTCCGGCCGATGAAAATCCACCGGAAGGTTTCCTCCTGCTTCCGAAGCCAGGCCGGCGTCGAACGCCTCGCCCACGTCCGCAGCCTGTCCGCCACCCGCAAGAACGATGTCGGCGCCCTCGATGTGCTCACTCGTCTCTTCAACGGAGACCCGTGGATGCCTGAAGGGTCCGAATATGGGAGCTCATCCCCAAGGTTTTCGCCAACACCATCTTGCAGCATCTCGGCCATCACACTCCACCGGGCCTACAGTCCGGCGCGGTCCTGCCACAGGGTGATCCCTGGGAGGGCGCCGAAAGTTGGCGCTATGGGACCCACGCGGTTCCTTCACCAAGTCACCGTCGCGGCCGCCGACGTCAACCGGTCGCCGGCGCGATCCGGCGCCGCGGATCACGCGGACACACATACGCCCTCGGTGCACTTGAGCCCATAGCAACACTCGAGGTTGTCGCAGGCCTCACCGGCTCTCCCGCACACGCCGGGGGGGAACAGGCAGGTGGAAGTGTCGGGGTCGCAGACGAACCCATCACAGCAGGCGAGATAAAGGGGAGGTACTTCGCAAGGGTGCTGGTATATCCCGCAAAATGGCGGCGGTTGGCAGAAGGTGCCCCGCCCGCCCACCTGCTGGCAAATGGCCCCGTCGCAACACACGTCGCCCGCGACGCATGCGCCTTCCATTGGAATGCAGGTTACGATGGGAAGGCAGTTGCCGGAGTTGCAAGTCAACCCTTCGCAGCATTCGCCCTCCGAGAGGCATGTTGCGTTCAACCCTCGGCAGCAGACGCCGTTGACGCAGGAATGGCCCGAGGGGCAGACGTTGCCGCATGTCCCGCAGTTGTTCACATCGCTCTGGGTGTCTCCACAGCAGAACCTGCTTTCGCAGGATTCGGTGCCCAACTGAAGGCGACTCTGGGCCTCCCGTGTGCAGATCCCCGCCTGCTTACCTCGCTGGGAGCGACAGGCTTCGATATCGCTTCTGAAGATGGCTCTGTGCCCTTCCAGGCAGGCCTCGAGGCTCTGATGGTCGCAATTGCGACGAGGGGAAGCCCCGACGAGCCGTGGCATCAATGCCGCCATCGGTCCCGCGAGCACCGCCCCGGCAACGCCGCCGAAGATGACCTTCAATCCCGCACGACGAGAGATTCCCGGCGTGGCCAGGCGCCGACTGATCTCCTCGAACCGTTCGTCATTCATCTGTTCCTTGCCTCCTCGGCGGGTCGAACTTCGTTGGGTCTTCTCGGTGGTTCTGCTCGTCCGACGTCGGACGTCTTCACGCCCGTGCCTCCCTCGCCGGTTCACTTGCGGTCCCGGCATCGGTCGACGCCGCCGGTCCCGCCGACCGGTTGGCCAGGGCCAGCACGGCCGAGGCACCGGCGGCGACCTCGGAGGCAACCCTGCCCTCGCTGTCGATCAACACCGCCATGGGGGTGCCTCTGGCTCCGAACCTCGGTCCGACTTCAAAGGCGGCGTCGAGCAGCACCGGGGAGCGCAGGCCCATGGCTTCGTTGTCGGCGACCGCTCCGGTCGACACCACGACACTCTGGAGCCGCGCCTGGGAACGGGTCGCGCTCTCCCACTCCTTCCAGTCGGGGAGGAACCGCTGGCAGAACCCACACCCCGGGTTCCAGAAGACGAGCAGGGTGTCGCGGCCTCGGAACGCGCTGAGGTGCCTGGTGGTGCCGGTGAGATCTGGTAGCTCGAAGGCCGGCGCCGGCTGGCCGGGGCGAGCGAGGAGCGGCGCCGGGCGGGAAGCGGCGGCGCTCTCGGCCCCGGCGCCTTCCCCGTGGTCGCCGACCGTTTGCTGGACGAGCGCCCGGATGGCTACCGATCCGACCACCAGCGCGCTGGCGATCCGCCCCCGGGCGTCGACCAGCACCGCGCTGGGGGTGCTCCGGTAACGGTAGGAGGACGCCACCTGGTTGCCCTTCTGCTCGACGAGGACGTTGTCCAGGCAGTGCTCGCTGACCTTGGCTCGGACGGACTCGACCGTCCCGGTGGAGATCAGGGCCACGGTGAGCTGCTCGGCGTGGGTCCGCTGCCAGTCGGCGACCTCGGGCAGCAGCGTCGAGCAGGGCGCACAACGCGGGTCGGTGAAGACCACGAGCAGTGGCTTCGATCGGGCCAGCAGGTCGCTCAGCGAGCGGGTCTGGCCGGTGGACGTGGGCAATTCGAAGTCGGGCGCGGCGGCGCCCACGGGAAGGCCCGCCGGTGCAGCTCCGGTTTGCGCCGGCGCCTGGGCGCTGCCCGCCGCCGCCTTGCCCGCCTCCAAAGCGTCGAGGCGCAGGAGCAGGCGCCCGTGCTGGCGGAGGAGGTTGAGGATGGCCCACCCCTCGACCGCCACGAGGGCCGACAGGACGAGGCCGACGACGATGGCGACAGCCTGGCCCGCCTGGATACCGCCCACCCAGCCCGTCAAGCTGGCGCCGCCGTCGTCCCATCCCTCGACCATGACGAAGCCCGCCGCAGCGGCCAGCACGAGGTTGCGCCCCAGGGTGGGCCATCCCGCCGGCGCCGAATGGAGCTGGCCGAAGCAGTGGCAGTCGGGCTTGCGGCCCCGGAGCAAGTTGACGCCGATGGCGGCGACGAAAGCCGTCAGCAGCAGGAGGGCCACCAGCGCCCCCCACCCGGCGGTCGTGGCGGGAAGGAGGGCGGCCGCCGCCACCAGCTCGGCCAGTGGCACCAGCAGCGCCACCGGGGCCGCCAGGCGCTCGGGCACTCCGAAGTCGACCGCCGCCCGGCGCGAACCCGCCCGATCAGCCAGCTTCGCCAGCCCGGCGGTGGCCAGCACCGCCGCCAACACCAGTCGCCCGACCAACAGCGCGGTGCTCACTTCGCCCGCCTCCCACCAGAGTTTTCCGAGGGTGTGCTTCCTCCGGCAAAGCGGTTGGTCATTTTCTCCAGCCCCGACAGCAGTCGTTTCATCCCTACGCTCCGGCTCTCGTGCGGTTGGTGCTTCTGACGGTCTTGCCCCTGCATCTGGCTCTCCTCCGGCCGAGGCGCCTTACCGCCCGACCCAGCAGCTCGGCGGCCATCTGTGGCGAACGCGGCCCCTGGGAGCCGCTGGAAGCTGCTGAAAGCCTGGAACGAAGCGCATCATCTGCTCCGATGAAGCCTTCGTTCTGGGTAGGCGCCGACCGTGCGCGGGAATCGCTGCTTGTGGTGCAGATGCGCGTCAACGTCGCCCTCATGGCGACTCCTTCTTCGATCAACTCGCAGCCGTTGATGATGTGATGTGTCATGTCACTTTGGTTTCTTGTCCAGGGGTCCGGTGGGCTGGAGGAGGTTGCTACTCATGCCGGCGAGGGCGAGGATCACCTCGGCCGAGAGGTCGACAAGGTGGGCGTCGCGGGCGTGGGCCTGGGCAACGGCCACCAGCTCGTCACCCCCGGCCCCGCGGGCCACAAACCCGCATTCACAGTTGAGCCTCATCGGCCTCCTCCGCTTCGATGGGGACCCTACGGATCGAGCGCGAGCAAACCGCGAGCACGAGCGCGAGCAGCGCGCGAACGCCGCGATTCGCTGCTCGAGCGTTGCGACGCGCCCGGCGGTGAGGGTGGCCTCGGTGGCCAGGCGGTCACGGCGGCCGTGGTCGGGCGAGAAGTAGAGCGCCTCGGCCAGCTCGGCCAGCACCCTGGCCCGCAGCTCGTGGTGGTCGTCGCCCAGGCCGCCCAGGGCCTCCTCCAAGAGCCTTATGCGCACCTCATCGGCGATCCAGGCCGAGGCCCCGCCCCACCGCCGTCCAGGCCCAGGGCGCAGCGCGCCAGCGACACCGGGTCACCGAGGCGGCGGGCCACCGCCACCGCCCAGGTAGGACGCCCGGGCCGCGGTCACCCGCGCCGCCTTGCGCTGGGCCCCGGCCAGGGCGACGAGCAGGCCCGCCGGCCCTGCTCGGCCGGTTGGTCGAGGCCCAACCCCAGCGCTCGCTGGTAGAACGTCGCCGCCTGTTCATAGGCCAGGTGGCCCAGGGCCGAGTCCGCCGCGGACAGGGTGGCCTCGAGGGCGGTGGCCGCGGGGACGAAGGGCCCGGCGGCGGTGAGGTGGTGGGCCAGCTCGGCGACCGCCCCCGGCGACCGGTGCGCCGCCGGCTCATCGTCCAACGCCTCGGCCACCCGGGCGTGGAGGCGGGCCCGGCGAGTGGCGCCCAGGGTGTCGCGGATGGCGTCGGCCACCAGTCCCTGGGCGAAGCGGTAGCGCCCGACCGTCCCCGCCACCTCGCAGATCAGGCCGGCGGCCCGAGCCTCGTCCAAGGCGTCGAGGAGCACGTCGGCCGGGGCGGCGGCGGCCCGCTCGAGCACCTCGAGGGAGGACTCGACGCCGACGACCGAGGCCACCTCCAGGACCCGGTTGGCCACCTCGCTGAGTTGGCCCCGGCGGAGCCCGATCAGGTCCCGGACCCGGGCCGGGACGACGAGGTCGCCGCCCGACACCGCGCCCAGGAGACTGTCGACGTCGGCGGCCAAGTGGTCGTGGCGGAGCTGGTCGAGCAGCTCGGTGAGAAAGAACGGGTTGCCCCCGGTGTGGGCGCGCAGCCGCCCGGCCAGCTCGCACACCGAAGGTCCGGGCTCGGCTCCCAGCGCCTCCTGCACCAGTTCGCCCATCGCGGCCTCCTCCAGGCCCCCGAGGTGCAGGCACCCGACGCCCTCCTCCCGGCCCAGGTCGGCCAGGGCGGCGGCCAGGGCGGGGTTGGAGGCCAGCTCCTCGGCGCGGTGGGCCAGGACCACCAGCACCGGCGCCTCGGCCAGCGCCCGGACCAGGTGGCGCAGGAGCAGGATCGCCCCCGGGCCCGCCCACTGGAGGTCGTCGATGACCAACACGGTCGGTGCCTTGGCGGCGATGGCGGAGAGGAACGATGCCACGGCCACGAACAGCCGGTGGCGCTCGGCCTCGGGGTCGAGGGCACCGGCGGGGCCGATCCCGGGTAGCCGGGCCCCGAGCTGGGGCAGTAGCCGGGCCAGCTCGGGTGCCCCCCAGCCCGCCTGGGCCCGCAACTCCTCGGCCGGGGTGGCCTCCACGTAGCGGCTCAGGGCCTCCACGAATGGCTGGTAGGGGGTCCACGCCTGCCGGTCACAGCGCCCGTAGACGACGGTGGCCCCGTCGGCGGCGGCCTGGGCGGCGAAGCCGAGGACCAGCGAGGTCTTGCCCATGCCCGCCTCGCCCCCCAC
>Ga0247719_1001014_pt1 | contig 13190 bp, 13 predicted proteins | sample 41E_DmetaG_FD_189046 | JGI IMG/M metagenome (GOLD analysis project Ga0247719, IMG submission 189046) | Soil microbial communities from hillslope of Landscape Evolution Observatory, University of Arizona, Oracle, AZ, United States - 4-1-E_D | ecosystem: Engineered > Artificial ecosystem >...
ACTGCTCGGCGGCGATCGCTCCGCTTTTGCTCTTTGCCGGCCGCCCGGCCACCACGCCGGCGCCGATTATTGCGGCGGCTATTCCTATCTCAACCATGCCGCCATCTGCGCCGAGGCGGCCATTTCCGCAGGCAGCCGCAAGGTCGCGATCCTCGACGTCGATTATCACCACGGCAATGGCACCCAGGACATCTTCTGGAGCCGCGGCGACGTCGCCTTCGCCTCGATCCATGCGGACCCAACTAGTGATTATCCCTTCTACTGGGGTCATTCGGACGAGCGCGGCGAAGAGGAAGGCGAAGGCGCGACCCTCAACCTGCCGCTGCCGCGCGCCAGCGGGTGGAGCGAATATCAGCCGGCGCTGGATCGGGCGCTCGACTGGCTGGCCGCGTTTGAGCCGGAGCTGCTGATCGTCTCCTTCGGCGCCGACACCTATGCCGGCGACCCGATCAGCCACTTCCGGCTGGAGACCGGCGATTACGCGCCGATGGGCCGCCGGATCGCGTCATTGGGACTTCCGACGCTGATCGTGATGGAAGGCGGCTATGCGGTCGAGGCGCTGGGCGCCAACGTCGCCGGCTTCCTTGGCGGCTTCTAGAGCTTCTCGGTCAGCTCCGGGACGATCTTGAACAGATCGCCGACCAGGCCGACGTCGGCGACCTGGAAGATCGGCGCTTCCTCGTCCTTGTTGATGGCGACGATCACCTTGGAATCCTTCATTCCCGCCAGGTGCTGGATGGCGCCCGATATGCCGATGGCGATATAGACTTCGGGAGCGACGATCTTGCCGGTCTGGCCGACCTGGTAGTCGTTGGGCGCATAGCCGGCGTCGACCGCGGCTCGGCTGGCTCCTACCCCGGCGCCGAGCTTGTCGGCGAGCGGGTCGAGAAGCGCATGGAACTGCTCGCTGCTGCCGAAGGCGCGGCCGCCAGAGACGATGATCTTGGCCGAAGTCAGCTCGGGCCGCTCGCTTTCCGACGCGTCCATCGACACGAACTTGCTGCCCGAGGAATCGCCGCCGGCATCGACCGGCTCGATCGCCGCGCCGCCGCCCTCGCGCGCCGCCTTGTCGAAGGCGGTGCCGCGCACGGTGATGACCTTCTTGGCATCCCTGGAGCGCACCGTGGCGATGGCGTTTCCGGCGTAGATCGGCCGGGTGAACGTGTCCTCGCTCTCGACCGAGATGATGTCGGAAATTTGCATCACGTCGAGCAAGGCGGCGACCCGCGGGGCGATATTGCGGCCGAAGGTGGTCGACGGCACGACCAGGGCGTCGTGGCTTTCCATCAGCCTCGCCGCGACCGGAGCGACAGCTTCGGCGAGGCCGTGCTCCAGCTGGGCCGAATCGGCGACATGCACCTTGCCGATGCCGGCGATTTTCGCCGCGGCTTCGGCGACAGGGCCGACATTGTGGCCAGCGACGAGCGCGTGGACCTCGCCGAGCTTGCCGGCGGCGGTGACCGCGGCGAGCGTCGCGTCGCGGACCTGCCCGCCGTCATGCTCGACCAGTACCAGAACCTTCATTGCACGACCCCCAGGACCTTCAATTTGCCGACCAGCTCGTCGACCGAGCCGACCTTTTCGCCCGCCTGCCGCCTGGGCGGCTCGGCGACGCTCAGCGTTTCGAGGCGGCGCGAAATGTCGACCCCGAGCTCGTCCGGAGTCTTCGTCGCCAGCGGCTTCGACTTGGCCTTCATGATGTTGGGCAAGCTCGCGTAGCGCGGCTCGTTGAGGCGAAGGTCGGTGGTGACCACCGCCGGGAGCTTCAGCTCGACCGTCTCGAGGCCGCCGTCGACCTCACGCGTGACGGTTGTTTTAGCCTCGCCGATCTCGACCTTGGAGGCGAAGGTGCCCTGCGGCCAGCCGAGCAAGGCGGCGAGCATCTGGCCCGTCGCATTATTGTCGTCGTCGATCGCCTGCTTGCCTAGGATGACGAGGCCGGGCTGCTCCTCCTCGGCAATTTTGGCGAGGATTTTGGCGACGGCGAGCGGCTCGACCTCCTCGTCACTCTGGACGAGGATCGCCCGGTCGGCGCCCATCGCCAGCGCCGTGCGCAAGGTCTCCTGCGCCTTTTGCGGGCCGATCGACACGGCGACGATCTCGCTCACCGCGCCTTTTTCCTTGAGCCGGATCGCCTCCTCGACGGCGATCTCGTCGAACGGATTCATGCTCATCTTGACGTTGGCGAGGTCGACCCCCGAGCCGTCCATCTTGACCCGCGGCTTGACGTTGAAGTCGATCACCCTTTTGACCGCGACCAGGACTTTCATCTTATGCTCCCTTGTGTCCCGGCGCAGGCCGGGACCAGACTGGACCCCGGCCTTCGCCGGGGAACATTTCAGGCAAACTGCTTCACTTCAGCGACGATCTTCTGCGCCGCGTCGCCAAGGTCGTCTGCGGCGACGATCGGCAGGCCGCTCATCGCCAATATGTCCTTGCCCTGGGCGACGTTGGTGCCCTCCAGCCGGACGACCAGCGGGACGCCAAGCTCGACCTCGCGCGCCGCCTCGACGATGCCCTCGGCGATGATGTCGCAGCGCATGATCCCGCCGAAAATGTTGACCAGGATGCCCTCGACCGACGGGTCGGACAGGATGATCTTGAATGCTGCCGTGACCTTTTCCTTCGAGGCGCCGCCGCCGACGTCGAGGAAATTGGCCGGCTCGGCGCCATTGAGCTTGATGATGTCCATCGTCGCCATGGCGAGGCCGGCGCCGTTGACCATGCAGCCGATGTTGCCGTCCAATTTGATGTAGGCGAGGTCATGCTTCGACGCCTCGATCTCCATCGGCTCCTCTTCGCTAAGGTCGCGAAGCTCGGCCAGCTCCGGATGGCGGAACATGGCGTTGGAATCGAAGCCCACCTTGGCGTCGAGCACCAGCAGCTGGCCGTCGTCGGTGACGGCGAGCGGGTTGATCTCGATCTGCGACGCGTCGGTGCCGAGGAAGGCGTCGTACAGTTTCGCCAGCACCTTTTGCGCCTGCTTGGCGAGGTTGCCCGAGAGGCCGAGCGCGGCGGCGACCGAGCGGCCGTGATGCGGCATCAGCCCGGTGGCCGGGTCGACGGTGATGGTGTGGATCTTCTCCGGCGTGTCGTGGGCGACGGACTCGATGTCCATGCCGCCTTCGGTCGAAGCGACGATCGCGACCCGGCCGGTGCCGCGGTCGACCAGCAGGGCGAGGTAATATTCCCGGGCGATGTCGACTCCGTCGGTGATATAGAGCCGCTGGACCTGCTTGCCGGCGGGGCCGGTCTGGATGGTGACGAGTGTATTACCGAGCATCTCCTCGGCGTTGGCGCGAACCTCGTCGATCGATCGGGCGAGGCGGACTCCGCCCTTGGCCTGTTCGCCGAGCTCCTTGAACCGGCCCTTGCCCCGGCCGCCGGCATGGATCTGCGCCTTGACCACCCACAAGGGGCCGGGAAGCTTTTCCGCGGCGGCGACCGCTTCCTCGACGCTCATCGCCGCATGGCCGGCCGGCACCGGCGCGCCATATTTCGCCAGAAGCTCCTTGGCCTGATATTCGTGGATGTTCATGGACGCGGCCCTTAATCAGAACCTCGTTGCGATGCAAAGCGACCCTCGCCCGACCCGCAAGATCATCCATGTCGACATGGACGCCTTTTACGCGGCGGTGGAGCAGCGCGACGACCCCGCATTGAGGGGCCAACCGGTCGCGGTCGGCGGCGGCCATCGCGGAGTCGTCGCCGCGGCGTCCTACGAAGCGCGACGGTTCGGAATCCGGTCGGCGATGCCGTCGGTCACCGCCAGGCGGCGCTGCCCCGAGCTGATCTTCGTCAAGCCGCGATTCGACGTCTACCGGTCCGTATCGCACCAGATCAGGGCGATCTTCGCCGATTATACCGATCTCATCGAGCCGCTGAGCCTCGACGAAGCCTATCTCGACGTGACCGAGGACCGGCTCCGCCTGGGCAGCGCGCGGGCGATCGCCGAGGACATTCGCCGGCGAATTCGCGAGGAAACCGGTCTGACCGCTTCGGCCGGAGTTTCCTATTGCAAGTTCATCGCCAAACTGGCGTCCGACCAGAACAAGCCCGACGGCCTGTGCGTGATACCGCCGAGCCAGGGGGCGGCCTTCGTCGCCACCCTGCCGGTCGCGCGCTTTCACGGCGTCGGACCGGTGACGGCGCGCAAGATGGAGCGGCTCGGGATTTTCACCGGCGCCGATCTCAGGCAATGGACGCTGGCGCAGCTCGAGGGGCAGTTCGGCAGCTCCGGCCGTTGGTATTGGCAGATCGCCCAGGGAATCGACGAGCGCGAGATCCGTCCCGACCGGCCCTACAAGTCGGTCAGCGCCGAGCGGACGTTCGACCGGGACCTCGCCGATCCCGAGGCCCTTGCCGGAGAGCTCCGGCGGATCGCTGGCTATGCCTGGGACCGCGTCGAGCGGGCGCAGGTCAGCGGACGGACGGTGACCTTGAAGGTCAAGTTCGCCGATTTCACACTGATCACCCGATCGCGCAGCTTCGCCGAGCCGGTGCGGGGTCTCGAGGCCTTTGAGCGGGCGGGGCTAGGTCTTCTGGCGGCGCTTCACCCGGTGCCCAAGGGCGTTCGACTGCTCGGCCTCGGCCTTCACAATCTCGCGGAATCGGACGTCGAGAAACCGGTTCAGCTCGGACTCGCAATTTGAGGCCGGTTGTGATATAAAATCGACCCACGGGCCGCAGCGATTCCGCAGCGGCCTCTAATTTAGCAGGACCGTAGAAAAGGCAGGGAGCCACGACCGCTGGTCGTTTTGGGGGGCGATGCGGAATGTATCGGCTCTTTCTGCCATAAATGGAAAGGCATGCAATGGCTGCGAAGGCGCTGAGCTTCGACGTTGGTGATTATGTTGTCTACCCCAAGCATGGCGTTGGCCGCGTCGTAGAGCTGCAAAGCACCGAAATCGCCGGCACCCGTCTCGATCTGTACGTGCTGCGCTTCGAAAAGGAGCGAATGACGCTTCGAGTGCCCGTCAACAAGGCCGACAGCGTCGGCATGCGCAAGCTTTCGTCGGACAAGACGATGAAGGACGCGCTCGAGACGCTGAAGGGCAAGCCGAAGGTCAAGCGTACGATGTGGTCGCGCAGGGCCCAGGAATATGAAGCGAAGATCAATTCGGGCGATCTGACCTCGATCGCCGAAGTGACCCGCGACCTGTTCCGCCCGGACGACGCTCCGGAGCAGAGCTATTCGGAGCGGCAGATTTTCGAGGCCGCTTCCTCCCGCCTGGCGCGCGAGCTTGGCGCAATGGAAGGCACCGACGAGAAAGCGGCGCTGGCCAAGATCCTCGACATTCTCAACAAGGCCGCTCTCATCCATCACAAGAAGGAACTGGCCGCCTGAATCCCGGCCAGGGTTGAGTTCAAGAAAGGGCGCGTCCTTGCCGGGCGCTCCCTTTTTTTGTGCTTGGCATTTGCCGAACCTTGCTGTATTGCAAAGGTAATACAGCTTGGGAGGTGACGGTGAACAAGGCGATTTCGATCGGGCTGATGGCCGCAGCGGCGACGCTGGCGTCGTGCAGCCAGGCGCGAGGCGACGCCGGCCCCTCGGTCAGCCGGGCCTATACGGTCGGAAGCTTCGATCGGATCGAGGTCGCCGGCCCCTATGAGGTCGAGGTGCGCACCGGCGCCGACCCGAGCGTCCGGGCCGAGGGGCCGGAACAGCGGATCGAGCGGATGATCGTCGAGGTTCGCGGCGATGAGCTGAGGATCCGCAGCGAGCGGCAAAAGGGACTCGATTTCAGCTGGGGCAGCGGGGACAAGGTTCGAGTCCTGGTGACCGTGCCCGCGCTTCGCGAAGCCGCGATCGCGGGGTCGGGCGGCATTCGGATCGATTCGGTGCGTGGCGACCGGTTCAACGGGCGAATCGCCGGATCGGGCGATCTCAGGGTCGATTCTGTCGATGTCGCCGATCTTTCGATCGGGGTTGCCGGGTCGGGTGAAGCAGCAGTGCGTCAAGGGCGGGCGCGAAGCGTGAAATATGCGATTTCCGGATCCGGCGACATCGACAGTCGCGGGGTTCAGGCCGAGACCGCCCAAATATCGATCGCCGGATCGGGCAATGTCGCCGGCCACGCCAGCGCCACCGCAAACGTGAAGATTGCCGGATCGGGCGATGTCGAGATCACCGGCGGAGCGCGTTGCTCGGTTTCCAAGCAGGGATCCGGAAACGTCCGCTGCTCCTAAAGGCGATATTAACCCTCTGAGGCGAAGCATGCGCGGATGACGGCGCCACTTCGACTGATCCTCGCCTGCTGCGCGCTGAGCGCCGTCCCGGCCGCAGCGGCCGAGCGCAATTTCGGCGTTTCCGGGTTCGACCGGGTGCGGGTCGAGGGACCCTATAGCGTCAGGCTGACGGTCGGTGTCGCTCCTTTCGCACGTGCGAGCGGATCACCCCGGGCGCTAGAAGGCGTCGCCCTCGACGTCCAGGGCCGGACCCTGGTGGTCAGGCCGAGCCGCTCGTCCTGGGGCGGCTATCCCGGCGAGCAGGCCGGGCCGGTCGAGATCGCCATCGGCACCCACGAGCTTTCGGCGGCATGGGTCAACGGATCCGGCAGCCTGGCCATCGACAAGGTGCGCAGCCTGGCGTTCGAATTATCCGTCCAGGGGGCGGGTTCCGCGAGCATCGCCAGCCTCGAGGTCGACCAGTTGAAGCTATCCGTTGCTGGCTCCGGCACAGCCCAATTGTCGGGCCGATCGGCGCGAGTGTCGGCAATGGTCCGGGGAAGCTCGCTGCTCGAGGCAGGGTCTCTGGCGGTCAAGGACGCGGTCCTCGGCGCCGAAGGGCCATCGACCATTCGGGCCAGGATCAGCGGAACGGCCAAAGTCGACGCGATCGGAGCCGCTCAGGTCAAAATCACGGGCCGGCCGGCCTGCATCGTCCGAACGGCGGGATCGGCCACCGTCCTCGGCTGCAGCAGCTGATCTGCGTTAATCTGCTGCAACTTGGCGGGGATTCAGCCGTTCCCATCCACCACGCTGGAAGGAACGACAAATGAACACGCGCACTTTCGCACTCGTTTGGGGAATCGTCTTTCTCGGCCTCACCGCTACCGGGTTAATCCCAGGCCTGCTTCACCCGCCGGCCGCCGACGCCCCTGACCTGGCCGTCGACACGATGCACGGCCGTGGATTGGGAATCTGGCCGTTCAACATCCTGCACACGCTCGTCCACCTCGCATTCGGCATCTGGGGCCTGGTCGCATCGCGCAGCTGGGACGCCGCGCGCACCTTCGCCAAGGCAGTCGCGATCGTCTACGGCATGTTCGTGGTGATGGGGCTCATCCCAGGCCTGAACACGACCTTCGGCCTGGTTCCGCTGTACGGCAACGATGTCTGGCTGCACGTGCTGCTGGCGGCACCCGCGGCCTATTTCGGTTTCTTCCATCGCGACCGCGACGCCGGCGCCCGGTCCTGAGCGAGCGAAAGAACCCGGAACCGCAACGAACAAGCGTTCGTTTCCAGATCCGACAAAGGAAGGAAAGGAATCCCTCATGTATATCGGTATCGGCGGCCTCATCCTGCTCATCATCCTGCTGATCATCCTGTTCTGATATTCGGCGCCGCGAACGCGGCGGACGATCAGACGAGAGCCAGGGCGGCAAGACGCCCGAAAAGATGCGGCGGCAGCTGGGCGACGCCCGAACCTGCGTCGGCGGCTGCCGCTGCGGCTCCTTCATAATAGCGCCACCCCTGATGGGCTCGCCGGGGGACCGGGACGATCGGCTCGAGCTCGAAAGAGCAGACGATGTCGATGCGGCCGTCGTCGCGATCCTCGAACCGGAGGATCTGCTGGCAGGCGATCAGGCGATGCCTGACAATCCAGTATAACGAGCCGCCGACGAGCTCGCCTTCTCGCCTGGGCCGCATCCGGGTGACGATGCGCCGCTCGCCGGCGAGCGACCGCTCGGCGTTGCGCGCTCGAAGCGCTTCGAGGTCGCGGCACCTCACCGCCACTTTGGTCAAATGCAGGTTCGGCACCGTCCAGAGATGGCCGCTCGGGCCATACATGACAATGGTTTAGCCGACCAGACCCGTCCCCACCGCAAGCCCGAGGAAGATCAGGAAACCCATCGAGTCAGTGGTCATGGTGACGAAGATCGACGAGCCGACGGCGGGATCGACCCCCATCCGCTCGAGGGTCAGAGGGACCAGCGAGCCGACGGTTCCGGCAATCAGGATGTTGGTCATCATCGCCGCGGCAATCACTCCGCCGAGCATCGGGTCGCGGAACACCAGCATCACGCCGATTCCAAGGATGACCGCGACGGTGCTTCCGTTGAGAAGGGCGACGTTGAGCTCGCGGCCGACGGCGCGCCAGCGGTTGGAGCCGGTCAGCTGGTTGGTGGCCAGCGCGCGCACCGTCACCGCCAGGGTCTGGGTGCCGGCGTTGCCGCCAACCCCGGCGACGATCGGCATCAGGACCGCGAGCACGACCAATTGCTCGATGGCCCCCTCGAAGAAACTGATGACCATCGAGGCGACAAGCGCCGTGCCGAGGTTGGCGATCAGCCAGCGCACCCGGCTTCGGTAGCTTTCCATCACCGGCTCGTTGATGTCGCCGTCGTCGCCGGCGCCCGACAGGCGAAGGACGTCCTCGCTCGCTTCCTCCTGGATGATGTGGACGATATCGTCGACCGTCACCATTCCGACCAGCCGCCCTTCGCCATCGATCACGGCCGCGGAAATCAGCGCATATTTCTGGAAGCGCAGGGCGACTTCCTCCTGGTCCATGTCGACCGGGATCAAGGTCTGCTCGGCAAGCATGATGTCGCTTACCCTGCGGTCGCGGGGCGCGCGCAGGATGGTCGACAGCTTGCAGGTGCCGACCGGATGATGGCTCGGCGAGACGACGAACACTTCCCAGAAATCGGTAGGCAGCTCGTCGGTCGAACGCATGTAGTCGATGACCTGGCCGACGGTCCAATGCTCGGGCACCGCGATCAGGTCGCGCTGCATCAGCCGGCCGGCGGATTCCTCGGGGTAGGTAAGCGCTTCCTCGATCGCCGCACGATCGTCGGGCTCCATCGCCCGGAGCACCGCCCGCTGCTCGTCTTCCTCGAGATCCTCGAGGATGGCGACCGCGTCGTCGGTCTCCAGCTGCCCGGCGAGATCGGCGACCTGCTGGGGCCCGAGCGCATCGAGCAAAGTCTCGCGGACGTGCTCGTTCATCTCGGCGACGACGTCGGCATCGACCAGGCCGGCAAGCGCCTTGACCAGACCCTCGCGCTCATCCCGCGCGGCCAGTTCGATGAGGTCAGCGACGTCGGCAGGGTGAAGCGGCTCGACCAGCTCGCGCGCGGTCTCGTCGTCGCCGGCGGCCACCGCGTCGAGGACTCGCTCGACGAACTGCGGTCGAAGCCGGTCTTCCTCGTCCATCACCATATTGGCCTCGGCCTCGGGCGCGGTGGCGATCGGCTCGCTATCGCTCATCTATAATCCCCCGAAACCGAAAAATCGGCGCCACCCCTATTGGGGCGGCCGCTCTGGCGCAAGCAGGCGCGGGCCCCTAAATGGCCGGTGGGTTTCACCAAATCACGGAGCATTGCCGCCATGGCCGACGACCGCCTAACGCTTTCCCTGTCCACCGGCGGCGACGTCGTCATCAAGTTGCGCGCCGACCTGGCGCCTGGCCACGTCGAGCGGATCAAGACCCTGGTCGAGAGCGGCTTTTACGATGGAGTTGTCTTCCACCGGGTGATCCCCGGCTTCATGGCGCAGGGGGGGGATCCGACCGGCCGTGGTACCGGCGGCTCCCAACATCCCAACCTCAAGGCCGAATTTTCCAGCGAACCCCATGTCCGGGGCACCTGCTCCATGGCGCGCACCGCCGATCCGAACAGCGCCAACAGCCAGTTCTTCATCTGCTTCGACGACGCGACCTTCCTCGACAACCAATATACGGTGTGGGGACAAGTCGAGAGCGGAATGGAGCATGTCGACGCCCTTCCAGTCGGCGAGCCGCCGAGCAGCCCTGGAAAGATCGTCAAGGCGACCGTTTCGCGAGCATCGTGAGCGGCGTCGCGCTGATCACCGGCGCATCGGCTGGGCTGGGTGTCGAATTCGCCCGGCAACTGTCTGCCCGCGGTGTCCGGGTCGTGCTCGCCGCCCGGCGAAAGGACCGGCTGGAGGCGCTCGCGGCGGAGCTCGGCAATGCTCGAGCGGTCGCCATCGACCTTGGTGCTCCCGGCGCGGCCGCGCAACTCATCGAGAACGTGGCGCAGGCCGGGGAAGCAGTACACCTGCTCGTCAACAATGCCGGTTTAGGGCTGAGCGGCCGCTTCGCGGAGCTCGACGCAGCGCGCCAGCGGGAGATGATCGACCTCAATATCGGAAGCTTGACCGACTTGTGCCGACTGGTGGTGCCGATGATGATCGCGCGGCGATCAGGCGGCATCCTCAACGTCGCATCGACCGCCGCCTTCCAGCCCGGGCCGGGAATGGCGGTCTATTTCGCGACAAAGGCCTATGTTCTGTCCTTCACCGAGGCGCTTCACGAGGAGGTGAAGCCGCACGGAGTGCACGTGAGCGCGCTCTGTCCCGGCCCCACCGCGACCGAATTCGGCGAAGTCGCCGGTTTCGGCGAGCGCAGCGCGCTCAAGCGCATGTCGATGGAGGCAGGGCCGGTGGTTCGGGCCGGGCTCGAGGGACTCGACGCCAATCGCGCCGTCGTCATTCCGGGTCTGGTCAACAAGTCTGGAGCCGCGCTCGTCAAGCTGACGCCGCGCGCGCTGGTTCGAAAGTTGGTGGGAGCGATCAACTGACATGGACCTTTTATCGTCCTTGCGCCTTCCCACCTTTTGAACCCGGACATGCGCATGGTCGTTACGTGAACGGCACAAGCGGCTTCGAGCGAAAGAGGGCTGATGGCCGAGACTGACACTCTGGAACGACCCGCCACGCGTCGCGTGCAGGTCGCCAACCTGCCGCCGGCCGACAGCGGCCGCGGAGTCGCCCGATTGCCCCTCAAGCTGATGCAAGCGCTCGGGATCGACGAAGGCGATGTCATCGAAATCGTCGGCAAGCGATCGACCGCGGCGGTTGCACTGCATCGCTACGGCGAGGACGAGGGACTCGACATCGTCCGTCTCGACGGGCTTCAGCGGTCCAATGCACGCGTCGGTTCGGGCGACTTCGTCGAAATCCGCAAGACCCGTTCCAAGCCCGCCACCCGGGTGGTCTTCGCCCCGGCACAGAACAACGTCCGGTTGCAGGGCTCGGCCGAGGCGCTGAAGCGAAGTTTTGCCGGGCGCCCCGTTTCCGAAGGCGACGTCGTCGCCACGGCCGGGCACCAGAGGGTCAACGCCGACATTCCCGACCATGTCCGGCAAATGCTCAACGCTCCGGCCTTCGCTCTACAGGAAGTGCGGCTGTCGGTGGCGACGACGACTCCCAAGGGCATCGTCCATATCGACGCCAAGACTCAGGTCGAGCTGCTCCCCGAATATCGCGAGCAGGACGGCGAGCGGCGCGCCGACGTCACTTACGATGACCTTGGCGGAATGGGCGATACGATCGATGCGCTTCGCGAGATGGTCGAGCTGCCGCTGCGTCATCCCGAGCTGTTCCAGCGGCTCGGGGTGGACCCGCCCAAGGGCGTGTTGCTGCACGGCCCACCCGGCACCGGCAAGACCCGGCTGGCGCGCGCTGTGGCCAACGAAAGCGATGCCCGCTTCTTTCACATCGCCGGCCCGGAGATCATGGGTTCGGCCTATGGCGAGAGCGAGAAACGGCTGCGCGAGCTGTTCGAGCAAGCGGCCGCCGCGGCACCGTCGATCATCTTCATCGACGAAATCGACTCCATCGCTCCCAAGCGCGGCCAGGTGACTGGCGAGGCAGAGAAAAGGCTGGTCGCGCAGCTATTGAGCCTGATGGACGGCATCGAACCCCGGCAGAATCTGGTGGTGATTGCCGCAACCAACCGCCCGGAAGCGCTCGACGAGGCGCTCCGCCGCCCGGGTCGGTTCGACCGCGAAATCGTCGTCGGAGTTCCCGACGAGCAAGGGCGGCGCGAAATCCTCGGCATCCACACGCGCGGCATGCCGCTGGCCCCGGACGTGGAACTCGACGGGCTGGCGCGGCGCACCTATGGCTTCGTCGGCGCCGATATCGCCGCCTTGACCCGCGAGGCTGCGCTTGAGGCGGTCCGCCGGATTATGCCTCGGATCAACCTCGGCGAAGACAGCATCCCGACCGAGATCCTCGACGCATTGTCGGTCGAGCCGGCCGATTTCGACAATGCGCTCAAGCGGGTCCAGCCCTCCGCCATGCGCGAGGTAATGGTCGAGACGCCGCACATCGGCTGGGACGACGTCGGCGGGCTCGACGAAGCGCGTGACAAGCTTCGCGAGGGTGTCGAGCTGCCACTGAAGCATCCCGATGCCTTCCGCCGGCTCGGGATCCGCCCGGCCAAGGGATTCCTGCTCTACGGCCCTCCCGGCACCGGCAAGACCTTGCTGGCGAAGGCGGCGGCGCGCGAAAGCGAGGCCAATTTCATCGCCACCAAATCATCCGACCTGTTGTCGAAATGGTATGGCGAGAGCGAGCAGCAGCTCGCCCGGCTGTTCGCCAGGGCGCGGCAGGTTGCGCCGACGATCATCTTCATCGACGAGCTCGACAGCCTGGTCCCGGCGCGCGGCGGCGGGCTGGGCGAGCCGCAGGTGACCGAGCGCGTGGTCAACACCATCCTTGCCGAGATGGACGGACTCGAGGAGTTGAACAGCGTGGTCGTCATCGGCGCGACCAACCGCCCCAATCTGATTGATCCGGCACTGCTTCGGCCTGGGCGGCTCGACGAGTTGATCTATGTCGGCACGCCCGACACCGGGGGGCGAAGCCGGATCCTCGCCATCCACACGCGCGACATGCCGCTGGCAAAGGACGTCAACCTGGATTCGCTTGCGCAGCGAACCGAGCGGTTCACCGGGGCCGACCTCAAGGACCTCGTCCGGCGGGCGGGAATGACCGCGCTTCGCCGGGCGCTCGACGAAAGCGAAGTCGGCATGGCGGACTTCGAAGCGGCGCTGAAGGAAACGCGCGCGTCGGTCACGCCGGAGATGGAAGAGGAATATGCGCGCATTCAGCAGACTCTGAAGAGCGATGCGGTCCGCCCCAACGGCGGCATCGGTTTCGTCCTTCCCGGAATGCTGCGCTCGCGCGGCGGCAAGGGCGAGGCCTAGGCGCCAAGG
>Ga0247719_1001015_pt1 | contig 13182 bp, 9 predicted proteins | sample 41E_DmetaG_FD_189046 | JGI IMG/M metagenome (GOLD analysis project Ga0247719, IMG submission 189046) | Soil microbial communities from hillslope of Landscape Evolution Observatory, University of Arizona, Oracle, AZ, United States - 4-1-E_D | ecosystem: Engineered > Artificial ecosystem > Mesocosm...
AGCCGGTGCTTCCGTGGCGCCGCCCAAGACTCCACCCGAGAAAGCGAACTCCTCTTCCGTGAAGGCGGTCGGCAGCACCATTGCCCGGTCCTTCGCGAGCCGCGCTGTGAGCCAATCCTTGATGACCGGAAGCGGCGTCTCGCGGAAGATTTTGGCCATGGCCGTGACGGCGCTGGTCTCGCCGACAACGATCGTGGGGCGGCCTCCAAGCCCCGCGCCGTCGAGATAAGCCTGCCAGTCGAAGCCCGGAGCCTTCGCCTTGAGCTCCGCCACGGTCCACGGATTGTAGGTTTTCTCCGCGTCGCGGGATTCGGCGAGTGGCCAGTGCGCCTGCGCGAGCTTGCGTTCGAAGTCGTAGACAGCGGCGGCTCTGGCAGGTGCGCTGGCCGCTGGCGCGCCGCTCAGCTTCAACAGATTGGCGACATGGGCACGGTAGGCCTGCTGTGTCGTCTTCGCCGCGTCGTCCGAATTCAGGTAATAATCGCGGTTGGGCATGCCGAGGCCGCCTTGCCCGAGGCCGGGCACATAGCGCTCCGGATTCTTGTCGTCCTGGCCGATCCCGAGCGGGAAAAGCGAGGGGAAGTATCGCGGCATGCGTCCGACCGGCGGGGTCGGCCGCCAGCGGCGCACGAGCTTGCCCATTTCTGCCGCCAGCGCGGAATGGCTCGTCGCGCTGCGCACCGGCGCAAGCTCCGCCAGCAAGGGCTTCGCGCCGCGCGCGTCGATCGCCGCGCGATCCATCAGCGCGGCATAATAATCCGCCACGCGCGCTTCATCTCCCGAGATGGAAGCGCGCCGGGCGATCATCTCGTCGATGATCGCCCTGACCTGCGATGCGGCAAGGTCGTTGAGCCGCGCGACTTGGCTCAGCGCGCCGCGGTCGGGCGGGATGACGACGGTCTTCGCCCAGGTGCCGTTGACGTAGGACCAGAAATCGTCCCCCGGATGGACCGATCGGTCCATCGAAGCGAAGTCGACGCCGAACGTGCCCCACTCGGGCTTGCCGGGCTGCGCTGCTTGCGGCTTCGGCGCTTCAGCTGCGGGCTGGGCAATTGCCGCAGGCGCTGCGGCGGCCAACAAGCAGGCGGCGGCGATGAGTTTACGGTGCAAGGGTAAATCCTCGGTCAGTCAGGATGACCGACTATGGACCCACGCAGGGACCGGGGGCAAGCTAGCGCGCCTCGAACCCCGCAATGCATTCGGCGAGCCAGCGCGCCGCGGTCAGGGCACTAAGGTCGGACTGGTCGAGCGGCGGGTCCCATTCGGTGAGGTCGATCAGGCGCACGCGCGGCTCGGAGGCGAGCGTGCGCACCGCCCAGAAGAAGTCCTGCACCGCCATGCCGCCGGGCCGGGCCCCCGGAGCGCCAGGCATTTGCGCCCGGTCGATCACGTCGATGTCGCAGTCGACAACGAGTGCATCGCAGTGGCGCGTGTGCCGGATTGCGCGCTCGATCGAGCGGCGGATCCCGTCGCGGCGGACGCCCTCCAACGTTACTACGAGATTGCCCGCGGCAAGCGCGTCGCGGTGCATGTCGGCGGTGTTGGCGAAGCTTGCCAGCCCGACCTGGGCGATGTTCTTCCCCGGCAATCCGTCCTCGATCAATGCCCGAACCGGATTGCCGTTGGACAGGCCCTGCTCCAGCCCGCGCATGTCGAAATGCGCATCGAGGGTGATCAGCCCGATCTTGTCGAGCGGCATGTCCAGCCCAAGCAGCGCCGGGCGGGTCACGGCATTGTTGCCGCCGACCAGCAGCGTCAGCGCCTTGCCCCGCGAGGCCTCGCCGACCGCATTGCGGATCAGCGGCGTCGCCTGCTCGATCGTCAGCCCGTCGAGCGCGACATCGCCGAAGTCGGCGACGGGCGTAAACAGCGCTCGCCCGATCTCGACATCATAGGTGCCGATCCGCCGAAGCGTCTTGCGCAGCAAGGCCGGCGCTTCGTCGCAGCGGCCCGGCGTCACTGACCCCGCGGCCAGCGGCGCACCGACCAGCGCCAGCGGAACCTTCGCTTCGCAGCCGAGCAGCAGGTCGGAAAGATTGGCCCAGGCGCTCACCTCTTTGCCGTAGCAACCCGCCTCGCCTATGCGCAAATCCATGTGGGATCGCCTTCTCGTCGACTGTCATATCGCCACGCTCGAGGCGCGGCCGGGCAATCCGCTGGGACTGGTCGAAGATGGCGCGATCGGCATCGACGGCGGAAAGATCGTTCGGGTCGGCAAACGCACCGAACTTGCCGGCTTCCGCGCGAAACAGATCGACGCGCTCGGCGGTGCCTGGGTGACGCCCGGGCTGATCGACTGCCACACCCACCTCATCTTCGGGGGCACCCGCGCCGACGAACATGCGATGCGCCGCGCCGGTGCCACCTATGAGGAGATTGCCCAGGCCGGCGGCGGGATCGCCTCGACCGTCAAGCGCACCACGGCCGCGTCCGACGAGCAATTGATCGAGCAGAGCCGGCGCCGCCTTCACGCGCTGATGCGAGGCGGCTGCACCACGGTCGAGATTAAGTCGGGCTACGGCCTCGATGTGGAGAGCGAGCTCAGGCTCCTTCGGCTCGCCGCGCAGCTCGGCGAGGGCGAGGCGGTGCGCATCGTCCCGACCCTGCTCGCCCTCCACGCGCTTCCCGCCGACCAGAAGGACCGCCGCGCCCATTATGTCGGCGAGATCGTCGACAAGCTGATCCCGGCAGCGGCGAAGCAGGGCCTTGCCACCAGCGTCGACGCCTTTTGCGAAGGCATCGCCTTCACCGCGGAAGAGGTCGAGCGGCTGTTCAAGGCGGCGGCGCACCACGGTCTCCGCGTCCGCCTCCACGCCGAGCAGCTTTCCAACCAAAAGGGTGCCGCGCTCGCCGCGCGTTACCGCGCGCTTTCGGCCGACCATCTCGAGCATCTCGATGAGGCTGGAGCGAAAGCGATGGCCGCCGCCGGAACTGTCGCGGTGCTGCTCCCCGGCGCATTCTATGCGCTGCAGGAGGAGCGTAAGCCGCCGGTCGCGCTGCTCAGGAAGCATAAGGTGCCGATCGCGGTCGCGACCGATTGCAACCCCGGCACCTCGCCTTTGCTCTCGCCGACCCTGGCGATGAACATGGCGTGCACTTTGTTCGGCCTGACCCCCGAAGAAGCGCTCGCGGGAATGACGACCAACGCCGCCCGCGCGCTCGGCCTCGCCCATAGCGTCGGAAGCATCGCTGCGGGCAAGCAGGCCGACCTTTGCGCCTGGCGCATCGAAACCCTCGCCGAGCTTGGCTATTGGGTCGGCCTTCCCGGCCCCGAGCGCCGCATCTTCAATGGAGCAAACAGCTGAACACCGACCGACGCGACAACAGCCGACATATCCGCGCCCGGCGCGGAAGCGAGATCGTGGCCAAGAGCTGGACCACCGAGGCCGCGGTGCGGATGCTCCAGAACAATCTCGACGACGAGGTCGCCGAGGATCCGCAGAGCTTGGTGGTCTATGGGGGGATCGGCCGCGCCGCGCGCAATTGGGAGTGCTTCGACAAGATCGTCGAGACGCTCGAGCGGCTCGAGGAGGACCAGACCCTGCTCGTCCAGTCGGGCAAGCCGGTCGGCGTGTTCCGCACCCACAAGGACGCGCCGCGCGTACTCATCGCCAATTCCAACATCGTCCCCAAATGGGCGAACTGGGAGACGTTCAACCAGCTCGATCGTGCAGGGCTGATGATGTACGGCCAGATGACCGCCGGCAGCTGGATCTACATCGGCACTCAGGGGATCGTCCAAGGCACGTACGAGACCTTCGCCGAGATGGGCCGCCAGCATTATGGCGGCGACCTCACGGGCCGCTGGATCCTCACCGCCGGCCTCGGCGGCATGGGGGGAGCGCAACCGCTCGCGGCGGTGATGGCGGGCGCCCATTGCATCGCCATCGAGTGCCAGGACAGCCGCATCGAGAAGCGCCTCGAGACCCGCTATCTCGACAGGCGCGCGACCAGCATCGACGAGGCGCTCGACATAATCCGCACTGCGGACGAGCCGACCAGCGTCGGCCTGCTCGGCAATGCCGCCGAAATCCTTCCCGAAATGCTCGCGCGCGGCATCAAGCCCGACGCGCTGACCGACCAGACCAGCGCCCACGACCCCGCCAACGGCTATTGTCCCATGGGCTGGAGCGTCGCCAAATGGCAGGAGATGCGCGAAAAGGATCCCGCCGCCGTCGCCGAGGCCGCGCGAATCTCGATTGCCCGCCACGTGGAGGCGATGTTGTCCTATAAGGAGATGGGCATTCCCGTCTTCGACTATGGCAACAACATCCGCCAGGAAGCGCTCGATATGGGCGTCACCCATGCCTTCGACTTCCCCGGCTTCGTGCCCGCCTACGTCCGCCCGCTTTTCTGCCGCGGCATCGGCCCGTTCCGCTGGGTCGCGCTGTCCGGCGACCCCGAGGACATCTACCGCACCGACGCCAAGGTGAAGGAGCTGATCCCCGACGACCCGCACCTCCACCGCTGGCTCGACATGGCGCGCGAGCGGATCGCCTTCCAGGGGCTTCCGGCACGCATCTGCTGGGTCGGCCTCGGCCAGCGCAACCGCCTCGGCCTCGCCTTCAACGAGATGGTCAGGAACGGCGAAGTCTCCGCCCCGATCGTCATCGGCCGCGACCATCTCGACAGCGGCTCCGTTGCCTCTCCCAACCGCGAAACCGAAGCGATGCAGGACGGCAGCGACGTCGTCTCCGACTGGCCGTTGCTCAACGCTTTGCTCAACACCGCCTCGGGGGCGACCTGGGTCTCGCTCCACCACGGCGGCGGCGTCGGCATGGGCTATTCGCAGCACGCCGGAATGGTGATCGTCGCCGACGGCAGCGACGACGCCGCCCGGCGGCTCGAGCGCGTGCTGTGGAACGACCCCGCCACCGGCGTCATGCGCCATGCGGATGCGGGTTATGAAATCGCCATCGAGTGCGCGCGCGGACAGGGGTTGGATTTGCCGATGGTGAACCTGTGAGGCTGACTCCTGAACAGGTGACGCTCGAGCAGCTCCGCCAGCTTTGGCAAGGGGCGGACGGGCGGCTCGACGACGCTGCTATGCACCATGTCGCCGAGGCCGCTGCCTCGGTCGAACGCATCGTTGCCTCGGGCGAGACCGTCTACGGCGTCAACACCGGTTTCGGGCTGCTTGCGAACACGCGCATCCCCGACGACCGCCTGGCCGAGCTTCAGACCAATCTGATTCTGTCCCACAGCGCCGGGCTCGGCGACCCGCTTCCGCGCCACGTCACGCGGCTGATGATCGTTCTCAAATTGCTCGGGCTCGGCCGCGGCCATTCGGGCGTCCGCGTCGAGGTGATCGAGGCGCTGCAGGCGCTGCTCGATGCCGACGCCATGCCGCTTATTCCGAGCCAAGGCAGCGTCGGTGCCTCTGGCGACCTCGCGCCGCTCGCGCATCTGATCGCGGCGCTGATGGGTCATGGAAGCATCGACGTCGGCGGCGAGATACTGGCCGCCGGCGCGGCCCTGCAGAAGCTGGGCATGGAACCGCTGCAGCTCGCGCCGAAGGAGGGCCTAGCGCTGATCAATGGCACGCAGGCGAGCTGCGCGATCGCGCTCGACGCGCTGTTCGCCGCCGAGCGGGTCTTCGCCGCCGCGATCGCCGCCGGCGCTTTGTCGGTCGATGCGCTCAAGGGCAGCGTCAAGCCGTTCGACGCGCGAATCTCCGAGCTGCGCGGGCAGCCGGGTCAAATCCGGGTCGCCGCGGCGCTGCGCGAGCTGCTCGAGGGCAGCGAGATCGTCGCCAGCCACGCCCGCTGCGGCCGGGTGCAGGACCCCTACAGCTTCCGCTGCCAGCCGCAGGTGATGGGCGCTTCTCTCGACCTGCTTCAAAACGCTGCCCGCACGCTGACCATCGAAGCTGCCGCGGTGACCGACAATCCGATCCTGTTCCCGGACGATGACGAGGCGATCAGCGGCGGCAATTTCCATGCCCAGCCGGTCGCCTTCGCTGCCGACACGATCGCTATGGCCTTGTGCGAGGTCGGGTCGATCTCCGAGCGGCGCACCGCGGTCCTGATCGACCCCAAGATGAGCGGGCTCCCGCCTTTCCTGACCGAGGATTCGGGCGTCAATTCCGGCCTCATGATCCCGCAGGTCACGGCCGCGGCCCTGGTCAGCGAGAACAAGAGCCTGGCTTTTCCCGCGAGCGTCGACACCATCCCGACCTCGGCGGGTCAGGAGGATCATGTGTCGATGGCGCCGATCGCCGGGCGCAAGGCGGCCGAGATCGCGCGCAACGCGGCCGGAGTGGTCGCGGTCGAGTTGCTCGCCGCCGCGCAGGGCATCGACCATCATGCGCCACTCAGGACATCAGCGAAGCTGCAACAGGTGCACGCCGCCGTGCGCGAGCTATCGCCGCATTTCACCGCCGACCGCTATTGGGCCGACGAGATGCGCGCGCTTCAGGATGCAATATTGAGCGGCGCAATCGCCGCCGACGGAGTCGCGCTCAGCTGACGCGCGTCCAGCGCTGTTCCTTGCACACCAGCCCGGCGACCGCGCAGCCGCGCACGATCATCACATTGTCGCCCGACTGGCGCACCGTGGCCGAGCCGGCGACGCCGTGCTTGGGGTCGAAGGCGCGGCCGCGGTAGACGCCGCCGCTGACCTGCCTCAGGTCGGTGAGGACGCGGGCGCCCGGCTCGACGCCCTTCTCGCGGTTTTTGGACGAAGCCCAGCTGACGGTGCCGCAATAGGCCGAGCCGCACGGGGCGACGCGGACGATCACGCTGCCCTTTTCATTCTTCCAGCGCCCTTCGAGCGGCGTCTGCGCCGAAGCGGCTGCCGGAACGGCCGTGGCCAGCAGGGCCAGGCCTGCGCATGAGAGAATCGCTTTCATGGGCCCCTTATACCGCTGATTTGCGGCAAGAATCGCGCATTGCCCTTGCGCTTGGATGAACGGGGCAGATGGACCGCCTGACGCGGTCAGTGGAAATCGCGGCTCTTGGGGATGATTTCGACGTCGCGCGGATGGCGCGGCGGAGGCGGGCGCCCGAGCGGTGCTTGCGTCCCGGGCGCGTCGCCGCGCGACAGCGGCGCATCCATGATGTCCGCGCTCAAATGCCCAAGCATGTAGGTGTGGTCCTCGAGCCGCCTGGCAACGACGTGGATCACGTCGCTGTCCGGGTCCCGCTGCACAATCCCCTGCACCGCCATCAGCCGCGCGCCCATGACGATCTTGCGCTGCTTTTCGAACACGTCGGGCCAGACCACCAGATTGGCGATTCCGGTCTCGTCCTCCAGCGTGATGAAGACCACGCCCTTGGCGCTGCCCGGCCGCTGCCGGATCAGCACGATTCCGGCGATCGACAAGCGCTTGCCGTCCCGGGTCGCGTTCAGTTGCTCGGCGGTGACGAAGCCGTTCGCCGCATAATGGGTGCGAAGGAAGTGCATCGGATGGGCTTTCAGGCTGAGCCGCAGCGTCTGGTAATCGCTGACCACATGTTCGCTAAGCGGCATCGCCGGAAGCGTCGCGGGCTCTGCCTCGACGCCCTCGTCGCGCGTCTCGGCCGCGGCGAACAAGGGCAGGTCGGGAGCAGCCTTGAGCGCGCGCGAATCCCACAGTGCGGCGCGGCGGTCGAGGCCGATTGACCGGAAGGCGTCGGCCGCGGCGAGCCGCTGGATCGCATGCACCGGAACCTTGCCGCGGCGCTGGAGCTCTTCGACCGAGGCATAGGGGCGCCCGGCGGCCAGCCGCTCCGCCGCCTCGCGCTGCAACCCGTCGACCTGGCGCAGGCCGAGGCGGAGGGCGCCGTTCTCGAGCCTGCAGTCCCATTCGCTGTGATTCACATCCACCTCGCGCACTTCGACGCCATGCTCGCGCGCGTCGCGGACGATCTGCGCGGGGGCGTAGAAACCCATCGGCTGCGAATTGAGCAGCGCCGCGGCAAAGGCCGCTGGATAGCGCCAGCGCAGCCAGCTCGACACGTAGACGAGGTGGGCGAAGCTCGCCGCATGGCTCTCGGGAAAGCCATACTCGCCAAAGCCCTTGATCTGGTCGAAGCAGCGCTGCGCGAATTCGGGATCGTAGCCGCGCTCCACCATCCGCCCGACCATCTTGTCCTGCAGCCGTTCGATATTCCCCTTGGAGCGGAAGGTCGCCATCGCCTTCCTTAGCTGATTGGCCTCGGCGGCGGTGAAGCGCGCCGCATCGATCGCGATCTTCATCGCCTGCTCCTGGAAGATCGGCACGCCGAGCGTCCGGCCGAGGATCTTTTCGAGCTCGTCGGGCGGCCCATGCTCGGGCGATGGGCAGGGGAAGGTCACCGCTTCCTTGCCGCTGCGGCGCTTCAGATAGGGATGGACCATGTCGCCCTGGATCGGCCCCGGGCGGACGATGGCGACCTCGATGACGAGGTCATAGAAGCAGCGCGGCCTGAGGCGCGGCAGCATGTTCATCTGGGCCCGGCTCTCGACCTGGAACACGCCCAGGGAATCCCCGCGGCACAGCATGTCGTAGACCTCCGGCACGTCCTGCGGGACGGTCGCCAGCTCGAACCGCTCCCTGTGGTGCTGCTCGATGAGGTCGAAGCATTTGCGGATGCAGGTCAGCATGCCGAGCGCGAGCACGTCGATCTTGAGGATTCCGAGCTCGTCGATGTCGTCCTTGTCCCATTCGATGAAGGTGCGATCGGCCATCGCGCCATTGCCGACCGGGACCGTCTCGGTCAGCGGACGGTCGGTCAGGACGAAGCCGCCGACATGCTGCGACAGGTGCCGCGGCATGCCGATCAGTTGCTCGGCGAGCTTCACCGTGCGCTTCAAATGCGGGTCGGAAAGGTCGAGCCCGGCTTCGCTGACATGGCTTTCCGGCACATCCTCGCCCCAGCTGCCCCAGATGGTGGACGCGAGCGCTCCGCACACGTCTTCGCTAAGTCCCATTACCTTGCCGACTTCCCGGATCGCCGAGCGCGGGCGGTAGTGAATCACGGTCGCGGCGATCCCGGCCCGCTCACGGCCGTATTTCTCGTAAATGTGCTGGATCACCTCCTCGCGCCGCTCATGTTCGAAATCGACGTCGATGTCGGGCGGCTCGCGCCGCTCCTCGGAAATGAAGCGCTCGAACAACAGATCGCTGGTCGACGGGTCGACCGCGGTGATGCCGAGGCAATAGCAGACCGCGCTGTTCGCCGCCGAGCCGCGCCCCTGGCACAGGATCGGGGGCGAGAGGCTGCGGGCGAAAGCGACGATGTCGTGGACGGTCAGGAAGTAACGCGCGAAGTCGAGCCGGCCGATCAGCGCCAGCTCGTGACGGAGCTGCTTTAAGACCTTTTCGGGAATGCCGTCCGGCCAGCGCTCGCCGGCACCCTTCCAGGTCAGCTGTTCCAGATATTCCTGTGGCGATTTGCCCTCGGGCACGGTTTCCTTGGGATATTCATAGGCCAGCTCGTCGAGGCTGAAGTTGAGCGCGTCGGCGAATGCGCGCGTCGCTTCGATCGCGTGCGGCCAGCGCGCGAACAGCCGCATCATCTCTTCGGGCGATTTCAAATGCCTTTCCGCGTTCGCCTCGAGCAGATAGCCGGCCTTGGCGATCGTGGTCTTCTCGCGGATGCAGGTCATCACGTCCTGCAGCGGCCGTTTGTCGGGCGCGTGATAATGGACGTCGTTGGTCGCGAGGACCGTGCAGCCGTTCGCCTTGGCCATCCGGTCGAGCCGTTCGATCCGCGCATTGTCATTGCCGAGATAAAGCCAGCTTGCAGCGACGTGGCGCAGCGACGGCAAGGCTTCGCGCAGCCGGGGCAACTCGGCTTCGAAAGCGTCGAGATCGTCTCCGGGCCAGGCGATGAAGGCAATGGCCTCCCGCTGCTCGGCGACATCGGCCAGGCCCAGCAAACATTCCCCTTTGTCTGCGCGCATCTTGCCGAGGCTAAGCAGCCGCGACAGCCGGCCATAGCCGTCGCGGTCGACCGGATAAGCGAGCAATGACGGCGCGTCCGTCAGGCCCAACCGGCAGCCGATCAGCGGCCTCAGCCCCGCGCCCTTGCACGCGCTGTGCATCCGCACCACGCCGGCCAGCGTGTTGCGGTCGGCGATGCCGATCGAGTCCATGCCGAGATCGAACGCGCGGAGCACCAGCTCGATTGCGTCCGAGGCACCGCGCAAGAAGGAGAATGGCGAAGTGACGCCGAGCTCGACAAATGGCGCGCGTTCGACCGGCGGCGGCGGACCGCCGTCCTTCGGCACCAGCTTCAGCCGCGAGAAACCGACTTTCTCGGGCATCAGCCGAACAGCCCGTGGATGAACCAGGCGGGAGCGCCGCCGCGGCCGTCGCCGATGAGGCCTTCGCGGTAGATCCAGTAGCGCCGGCCAGCCTCATCCTCGACGCGGTAATAATCGCGCAACCGCGCCGAGCCGGGCTGCCGCCACCATTCGGGTGCGATCCGCTCCGGCCCTTCGGCGCGGGCGATGTCATGGACTCCGCGCCGCCACACGAACCGCCGCGGCATGCCTTCGGGCGTGGCGTAAATGACGTCGATGGCTTCGGGCCGGTCGAGGAGTCGCTGGGGGCGTCGACAAAGCCCCTCTCCCCTTTGCGGGAGAGGGGTTGGGGAGAGGGGGTGTTTCGCTTCTCTCCCCCTCTCCCTTCCGCCGCTTCGCGGCTCCCTCTCTCCCCCGCAGAGGGGGGAGGGGCTAACAGCCGCAATCCACCCGCTCGCCCGCTCGGGCAGATGGCTTTCGTGGCGCTGCGGGCGCCGCACGCGTCTCGCGCCGAGCTTGACCGTCAGCCGGTCGACCAGGCGGGCGATTTCGGCATCGCCGGACGGCTCCTCGACCAAGCTCTCCTGCGCGGCGTCGAGATCCTCGCTCCACTCGGCGGCCAGCGCGAACGCATCGAAGCCGAAGCTAGGATCGAGCGCCGCCGCTTTTTCGGCGAGCAGCCGCTGGAGATGCTTCGGATCGCGGCTCGGAATCGCCGTCGCGACCGAGGCGAGCGCGACGCTGCCGTCGACGCGATAGCCGGCGAGCGAGAGGCGCCGCGCGCCGAGGTGCCGTTCTTCCAGTTCGCACACCAGGCTGGGAATCAGCCGTTCGAGCGCTTGCGCCGCGGCCTCCGGATGAGTCGCCGGCTCCTCGAGGCGAAGGCTGGCGCGCGGCGCTGGTTCGGCTGGGGCAGCGGTCAGCGGCTCCGGCTTGCGCCCGAGCATCCGGTCGAGCGCGTCGACCACGTCCGCCGCGCCGCGGAAACGACGCGCGAGCGCGAGGCGCGGCACGGCGGTCAGCGCCCCGATCGTCTTGAGCCCCAGCCGCTCGAGCGTCCGCACTGTGTCGGGGTCGAGACGAAGCGCGGCGACGGGAAGGGGGGAGAGTTGCGCGACCAGGTCCTTCTCTCGCGAAGAGGAGAGGGGCTGGTACCGGGCCAGCGCCCAGGCCGCGGCCGCGGTCGGAGCAATGGCGATCCGCGCGGTCAGGCCGAGCGCGGCGAACCGCTGCTCGATGTCGGCTGCCAGCGCCTCCTCGCCGCCGAACAGATGTGCGACTCCCGTGACGTCCAGCCTCAGCCCGTCGCCGTCGGCCTCGACCAGCGGCGACCAGCGGCCGGCCCAGCTCGCCAGCCGCTGCACCAGCGCTGCATCGCCGCCCGGGTCGGCCGGAACCGAGATCAGCGCCGGGTCGAGCGCGCGGGCGTCGGTCAGCCGCGCGCCGGCTCTCGCACCGCGCGCCGCAGCCGCCCTGGTCACGGCATGGATGACCGGCCCGTGCGTCCCTTCGACCGTCAGGACAACCGGCGCTTCAGGCGCGCAGTCGCTCGCTTTCGTCCAGCGCTCGATCGCCAGATGCGGCAGCCAGATGGAAGCGATCCGCCTGGGTCCCATCAAAGTCATACTTTGATGGGGGCCCTTCATGGCCGATTGTCCACCGGCCAGGCGGAGACCCGCGGGCACGGAACAGCTCTGCGTCCCAGGCGGGCAAACCCGGCGCGCGCGGGTCGAGATCGTTGATGAACGAGGGCGCCGATCCGATCCGCCAGCGCATGCGCGCGCCGCTGAGGTTCGCCGTGCCGCCGAGGCGCACCAGCCAGCACGGCGTTGCGCTGCGTTCGGCAGCGACCGCAAGACGCCGGGTCGCAGTGAAGTCGAGCGCGCGCGGGTCGCCCCAGATTTCGCCGATCACGCAGGAAAGGGCCGAACATCTTAGCCCCTCCTCCATCGCCCATAGCGCGCCCTGCGCGTCGCGGGCCTCGACATGGATGAGATCGCAGCAGGGCAGTCCTGGCGGATGCACGCGGCCGCACTCCGCGATCGCCATCCGTTCCTGGACCCAGAGGACGGTTTTCGCCGGATCGACCTGCGCGAGCAGGAACCCCGCCCAGCCGCCGTCGCGCGGATGGGTTGCGAAGAGCTCACAGAGGGTGGGGCCGGACGGCGCGGGCAAGCGCCATCGCTCGCCCAGCCCCTTGGGGAGACGGTCGAATTCCGCCGGCCCGGAGCACGTGCGGACGGCTCCGCCGGCGACCAGAGACAAGCCTCTCGCCACACGACTCACAACGTTTCTGTTCTACTTTTGTTCTTTTCCTGCGACTCCGGATCGAGAGTCAATGGGGCGACTCGGCTTCCCTCATCCAGACTTTGCAGGGGAGCTATTCCGTGCGACCATCGACCGGTGCACCGGCTACTGCTCATCCTATGCGCCCTATTCCTGATTGGAACGTCGCCTCATCCCTACCAGGAAGGGCAGGTGTGGACGTACCACACCCGGCCCGGCGAAGAATCGTCTTTGCTGAAGATCCAGAAAATCGAAGCTTCACCGGAGGTTGGCCAAATCTATCACATCACAGTCATCGGGCTGCACCTCAAGAACCCACGCATGGCCCCCATCATCGCTCACGCGCCCGTTTCCCAGCAGGTTCTCGACCAAAGCGTCGTTCGAACCACCGAGGACCCGGGCGGATTCCCTTCAGCCGACCCTGGGATCAAAGAATGGAGGAACGCTGAAGGCGGCGTCTTCACAATCCCGGTCGCGCGGATCGTTCAAATCCTCGACGACCGAAGCGCAACGATCGGCGATTAGCGTTCCACGTCGCCGAGAAAACGAACCATTTCGCGGACGGCGGCCCGCGCGCCCGTTGGCGACATCGCAAAGCCCATGTGGCTGGTGCGAACCTCGACCGCCTTGTCGCGGCTTCGCTCGGTCCCCCGGGCCGAGCGAAGCCGCGACAAGGCGGTCGAGGTT
>Ga0247719_1001016_pt1 | contig 13180 bp, 12 predicted proteins | sample 41E_DmetaG_FD_189046 | JGI IMG/M metagenome (GOLD analysis project Ga0247719, IMG submission 189046) | Soil microbial communities from hillslope of Landscape Evolution Observatory, University of Arizona, Oracle, AZ, United States - 4-1-E_D | ecosystem: Engineered > Artificial ecosystem >...
CCACAAAACCCCTCCGGTGGCGCCGTCGCGAAGGGAAGGCTCAAGGCGCGCGGGCGGTCTCGGGATGCGATGGCCGACCCGGAGGCGAAGCAGGCGGAGGTCTCGCCCCCGCCGTCCGGGCCCCCGAAGGGCGGTCCGCCGCCCCCGGAGCAGATCCAGAAGACGGTGGACTGGCTCCAGGCGCGCTTCGGCGCATGGTACCGCGCGAACCCGCCCGAGATGCCGCCGCGGTACGGTCGCCGCGAGTTCGGATTCATGTGGCTCGCGAAGACGTTCATGCAGCGGCACGTCGCGTTCCCAACGCGGGCCGACCTCGCGCGCTTCCTCGTGGACCGCACCCCGGGCCACTGCTATTACTCGACGGCCTACTACAAGCGGCCGGACGCGCCCACGATGAAGGAGAAGGAGTGGCTCGGCGCCGACCTCATCTTCGACCTGGACGCGGACCATCTCGAAGGCGCCGACAAGCTCTCGTTCGAGGAGCAGCTCGGCGCGGTGAAGACGGAGGCCGTGAAGCTTCTCGAGGATTTCCTCCTCCCGGATTTCGGTTTCGAGCCCGAGGACATCCGCATCGTGTTCTCGGGCGGTCGCGGCTTCCACTTCCACGTCTCGAACGAGCGCGTGTGGCGGCTCGGCGCGAGCGAGCGGCGCGAGATCGTGGATTATCTCGAAGCGCAGGGTTTCGCGACGGATTCCCTCGCGATCGAGGCCACGCGCGACAAGGACAAGTTCGGCAACCGAACGAAATCCCTCGTCATCCCGAAGCCCACGGAGCCGGGCTGGCGCGGGCGATCGACGCGCGGCCTCCTCGCGCAACTCGCCCGCTACCGCGCGATGCCGGATCGCGATGCAGCCCGCGAGCTGCAGGAGTTCGAGGGGATCGGCCCGAAGAAGGCGGCCGCGATCGTCGCGGAGCTGCACAAGGAGGACGCAAGCGGCCTCTCCCCGCTCGAGATCGCGGCGGCGACGGGGGTCCTCGGCCACGGGGAACTCATGAAGCTCGCTTCCATCACCGAGCTTCGCGTCAGGGGCATCAACGACGAGATGGGCGAGTCGGACGAGCCGGTGACCGCGGACGTGAAGCGCCTCATCCGCCTCCCCGGGAGCCTGCACGGCAAGACGGGCCTCGTGGTGACGCCGGTCCCGATCGGGGGTTTCCGGGACTTCGAGCCCCTCCGGGACGCCGTCGCGTTCGGCGAGGAGCCGGTGGAGGTCGTGGTCTCGAAACCCGAGACGTTGACGCTCGGGACGACGCGATTCGAGATCAAGCCGGGCCTCCAGGAGCTGCCCGAGAAGGCGGCCATCTTCATGATGCTCCGCCGCAAGGCCTTGCTGCCGCTCGCGTGAAACCCTTATTTCTGAAGTCGCGCATGCGCGGACGAGTTCCATGCGCGCCCTTGCGATCCTTGTCCCGCTGCTCTTCCTCGCCGCCGGTTTCGCCGGCTGCCTCCAGCCCGATGCCCCCGCCCCGCCCAAGGACGACGGGAAGGGCGCCCCCGCCGCCGCGAAGGGCTGCGTCTCGTCGAAGGACACGAACGTGACGGCGAAGACCCCGACGTGGGTCCTCAACACGTCGAAGGGCGTCATGCGCATCACGCTCTTCTGCGAAGACGCACCGAAGACGACCCAGAACATCGTCGATCTCACGGAAGACGGCTATTTCGACGGCACGCGCTTCCACCGCGTCATCCGGGGCTTCATGAACCAGGGCGGCGACCCGCTTTCGAAGGACGACGCGCAGCAGAGCCGCTGGGGCACGGGCGGGCCCGGCTACCGCATCACGGACGAGTTCACCTGCAAGAACGGCACGATCGACGCGCGCATGAACGAGCCTCAGTACCTCCAGCGCCCGGGCGAGACGTACCGCTATCAGCCGTGCGGCGGCGCGCTGAAGTACAAGCACGACAAGCCCGGCGTTCTCAGCATGGCGAACTCGGGCCCGAACACGGGCGGCAGCCAGTTCTTCATCACGGCCGCCCCCGCGTCGCACCTCGACGGCGCGCATCCGATCTTCGGTCAGGTCGCGGACCCGGCAAGCCTCGCGGTGAACGACGAGATCAACAAGGTCCCGACGACGGGTCGACCCACGGACCGCCCGCTCTCGCCGGTGGATCTCAAGAAGGCCACGATCGAGTGGGCGTGAGGCGGATCGACCGCGCCCGGCGGTCTCATTCCGCCCTAACGTCGTAGGCGCGGCCGTCCTCGAGCACGAACGCCTCGCCGCCGAAATGCCCCTTCGCCTCGAGGAGCGAATCCTCGCGGCGCAGGTAGAACGGGACGTGGGCGAGCGCGAGCCGGCGCGCGCCGGCTTCGCGCGCAAGGCGACCGGCCTGGCCCGCGGTCATGTTGGTCGTCGCGACCTCCTTCCCGGCCTCGCGGTCGAGGAGGAGCGTATGCGCGACCACGAGGTCGGCGCCGCGCGCGAGGTCGACGAGGCCGGGGCGCGCGCCCGTGTCGGCGAGATACGCGAGCGCGGCGCCGTCCGCGTCCGCGCGCAACGCCACCGCGATGCAGCCGTGGCGCGCCTTCGCGAAGCGCAGGCGAAGGTCGCCGACCCAGGCTTCGGAACCCGCGCTCGCAGGCCGCATCTCGGCGAGGGCGATCGCTTTCGGGTCCATCGCGCGCCGGTCGAAGATGTCGCGGATGTGGCGCTCGGCGCCCGCGGGCACGAAGAACGGCGTCGGCCGGTCGAGCGACGCGAGGACGGGCAGCATGTCGGCGAACGCGTCGAGGTGCAGATGCGTCATGACGACCGCGTCGAGACGCGAACCCGCGAGGCGAAAGTGCGTCCCGTTCGTCGCGTCGAGAAGGACGCGGCGGCCCGCGGCCTCGAGGAGGTAGCTCGCGCCCGCCCCGAGGGGCAGGAGGAGCCGGCCGGAGTTTCCAAGAACCGTGACGCGCACGAGGATTCCTCGCCGCCCCGCCGCATAAGCCTTCGCGGAGCGGGCGAGGCTTGACGTGGGGGCCGCGCGTTCGCGGAGGCATGCCCTTCACGCTGCGCCGGACGGACGGCGCGACGCTCGTCGCAGGCAAGATCGTCGCGATCGGCAAGAACTACGCGGCGCACGCGCGCGAGATGGGGGGCGAGGCGCCCGCGGAGCCGATGTGGTTCCTGAAGCCGCGAAGCGCGCTCGTCCACTCCGGCGGGGCGGTGGAGATTCCCCCCGGCATCGGAAGCGTGCACCACGAGGTCGAGCTGGCGGCGATCGTCGGTCGCGACGTCCCGCGCGGGTCCGACGCGGGGACGGCGCTCGCGGCCCTCTGGGGTTACGCGCTCTTCCTCGACATGACGGCGCGCGACCTGCAGGCCGCCGCGAAGAAGGCCGGGAATCCTTGGTCGCTTTCGAAGGGCATCGACACGTTCGCTCCGATCGGGGAGGCCGTTCCCCCGGGGGCGATCGACCCGGGCTCGCTCGACCTCACGCTCGCCGTGAACGGCGCCGTGCGCCAGCGCGGCAACACGCGCGACATGGCGCACCCGGTCGGCGCGCTCCTCGCGTCCGTCCTGAGGCACGTCACCCTGGAAGCGGGCGACATCCTCGCGACGGGAACCCCCGAGGGGGTCGGGCCCGTTTCTCCCGGGGATCGCCTCGAAGCGCGCGCGCCGGGCCTTCCGCCCCTGGACGCGCGCGTCGTGGCCCGCGCCGCGTGAGCGCGCCGCACGCGCGAAACGGAACCCGTCAAGCGTCGAAGGCCGCGCGCCCGCCGATTGCGAATGAGTTATAGGGGGGAGCATGGTTCCTGGGGGTCGAGGATACTTGAAGCGGCGTCTTCCGGGGCGCCCTTCGGGGCCATGAAGCCGCGGCGGTCCGCGGCGGAGCTCGTCACCCGGAACATCTTCTTCTCACCCCGCTCGCCGAGCGGAAGCTCGGCGTGATCCGGGGGAAACCTTTGTCAGCCGGTTCCGCGTACGAGTGACGATGCCGGCCGAGGAGGTGTCGTACGAGGCGCTCATGAACCGATGGCGCCGGGAGCGTTCGACGCCCACCCTCACGAAGATCGATCCCGGCTTCTACCTCGCGCTCGAGGCTCATCTTCGCGCGCTCTCCGAGGACTACCAGCGCGAAAGCGGCGTCAACCCCGCGGCCCCGAAGGCCGTGATCCTCCAGGACGAGCTGCGCAATCTCCAGCGGGCGCGCGACGATTTCTACGACCTGCGCGAGAAGAAGATCGCGGTCGCGGCCCTCATCGGGGCGCGCGGCGGCAATCCCGACCGCGCGAACATGACGAAGGGCGAGCAGGAGCTTTTCGACGAGATCCTCCGCGCGTTCCGCGACGCGCGCAAGAATCTCCTGAAGCGCGGCGAGCGCGAGGCGGCGGTCGTGCCTCCGCCCCCGGTCTCCGCCCACGCGAACCCGGCCGCGCTCCTCGACGAGATGATGGCGACGACGCGCACGGGCCCCGAGCCCGCCCTCACCACGTTCCAGCCCGCCGAGGCCGCGCCTGCGGAGGCGGCGGCGCCCGCGCCGCACGAGCCGACGCACGCGCTCGTCCGCGTCACGACGGAGATCGAGCCGTTCGTCGCAAGCGACCTCAAGACGTACCAGCTCGCCGAGGAGGACGTCGCCTCGCTCCCGCGCGACACGGCGCGCGCGCTTGTCATGCGCGGAAAGGCCGAGCCGATCGGCTGGACGCTCACGCCCGCTTGATCAGAGCGAAACGCCGAGGTCGTCCGGCTCGCGGAACTCGACCTTGAGCGTGTTCTCCTCGTTGTAGGAGGCGCAGTCGAGATCCTCGAGGATGAGGAAGCCGACGTCGCCGAGGTCGTTCTCCTCGACGATGATGAAGAGCTTCTTCTCGCTCACCTCGTACCAGACCCGGACGAAGAAGGCGTAGGTGAAGGAGGAGTCGAGCCAGAGGAGGTGCTCGGTTTCGAGCCCGTCCTCGAGGGCCTCCTTGTGCGCCGTCTCGGCGAAGCGCTTGATGGTCTCGATCGTCTTGTCGTCCTGGAGCGCTTTGAGGATCTCGCGCTTGAGCCGCGGCTCATCCTCGAACTCCGGATTCCAATCCATCCTCCAGACGATCGATTCCATGGAGCCCGTTCATTCCATGGGGCTTCCTACACCATGAAGATTGTGTTGCATTCGCTGGATCAGAAAATGAAGCGTCCCGTACGATCGCTGGAACGGGTCCGGAGCGGTCCTTCAAACCGCTACAAGGGGCGGGCCGGGCGAGGGGTTAGACCGAAGAAACGGAGGTGACCGAGCAGGGCGGCCTTCGTGGTGACGTGCTCGTCGAAGGCGAGCGAGACGCGCTCGGACGCGAGGTCCACTTCGGCCGCGAGCACGCCTTCCTGGGCGAGCACCTCGTCGAGGATGGCCGCCTCGTCCGCTTCGCAGCGGAGCGTGTCGACCTCGAGCGCGACGCGCCTCATCCTGCCTTCCATCGGTCGCGCTCGATCATATAGGCGATGTCCGGATCGGGACGCGTGGCCCCCCTCGCGCCTGGTTTCGGACGTCAACAGGGGGACACGCGGCAGGCCGCGCAGGCGCACCGCCAGCCGGCGAAAAGCGTGGCCGGCGCCGCGCGCTCCGCGAGGGGCGCGCCGCAGAGCCGACAGGCGGCGCGCGCCGACCTCGCGACGGCCCCGTGGCCGCACGCCGTGCAGACCGCGAAACGGTGCGCGGCCGCGGCCATGCTCACACCTTCGGCTGCTGCTGCGTCACGCAGTGGATGGCGCCGAAGCCCCACACGAGCGGCTCGCAGTTGATCGGCACGATGCGCCGCGTCGGGAAGAGCTTCTTCAGCACGTCCACGGCCTCGGCGTCCGCATCGTGGCCGAAAACCGGGGCGAGCACGACGTTGTTCGCGATGTAGAAGTTCGCGTAGCTCGCCGGGAGCCGGCCCTCCTCGTCGCCGACGAAGTCGGGCATCGGGAGCGTCGCGACGTCGAGCCTGCGGCCGTCCTGGTCCGTCATCTCCTTCAGGCGCGCGAGGTTCGCCGCGAGCGGCGCGTGGTTCGCGTCCGTCTCGTCCTCTTCGATCACCGTCACGACCTTGCGGGGCGCGACGAAACGCGTGATGTCGTCGACGTGGCCGTCCGTGTCGTCGCCCTCGATGCCGTCGCCGAGCCACAGCACCTTGGAAACGCCGAGGTAGTCCCGCAGGTAACCCTCGATGTCCTCGCGCGAGAGCTTCGGGTTGCGGTTCTTGTTGAGAAGGCATTGCTCCGTCGTGAGCACCGTGCCCGCGCCGTTCACGTCGAGCGAGCCGCCTTCCATCACGATGCCCGGCTCGAAGAGCGGCGTGCCCGCGGGGAAGAGGTGCCGAACCCGCTGCGGGATGTCGTCGTCCGGGAGGAGCGCGTCGTACTTGCCGCCCCAGGCGTTGAAGATCCAGTCGGTCGCGGCGAGCCGGGGCTCGGGACCGCCGGGGCGCGTGAGGAAGATGGGGCCGTAGTCGCGGATCCACGAGTCGGCGGTGGGGACGAGGTGCAGGCGCACGCGCCCCTCGTCGACGCCGCGCGCGCGGAGGCGTTTCGGCACGCTCGCGAGGAGGTTTTCGTCCTTCACGAGGAGCTCGACGCGCTCGTGCGGCGCGAGCGCCTCGCAGAAGTCGAGGAAGATCTCCTCGACCTGCGCCACGCGGTCGGGCCAGGTGATCGGGTCGTGCGGCCACGCGAGCCACGTGGCTTCGTGGGGCTCCCACTCGGCCGGCATGCGGTAGCCCATCGCGCGGGGGGTCGTCGGCGTCATGCGGATGCCTCAGTCAAGATAGCGCGAGGTGATCGGTCCGTAGGCGTCGATGCGGCGGTCCCGCAGGAAGGGCCACCCCTGCCGGGTGCGCTCGATCGCGCCGAGGTCGAGCGTCGCGAGCACGACCTCCTCCTTGTCGTCGGAGCCCTTCGCGAGGATCGTCCCGAGCGGATCCGACACGAAGCTGCGGCCCCAGAAGACGAGATCGTCCTCGACGCCGATGCGGTTCGCGACGGCCACGTAGACGCCGTTCGCGACGCCGTGCGCGCGCTGGATCGTTTCCCACGCCTGGTGCTGCTTGTCGGGGATGCCGTCCGGCTCGCCCGGCCAGTAGCCGATCGCCGTCGGATAGAACAAAATCTCGGCGCCCGCGAGCGCGGCGAGGCGCGCGGCTTCGGGGTACCACTGGTCCCAGCACACGAGGACGCCGATGCGGCCCTTCTTCGTGTCGAAGGCCTTGAAGCCGAGGTCGCCCGGCGTGAAGTAGTACTTCTCGTAGAAGCGCGGGTCGTCGGGGATGTGCATCTTGCGGTACTTGCCGACGAACGTGCCGTCCGCGTCGATGACCGCGGCCGTGTTGTGGTACACGCCCGCCGCGCGGCGCTCGAACAGGCTCGCGACGATGACGACGCCGCGCGCCTTTGCGACCTTCGCGAGCGCGTCGGTCGTGGGGCCCGGGACGCTCTCCGCGAGGTCGAAGTTCGCGGGGTCCTCCGTCTGGCAGAAGTACTTCGTGAGGAACAGCTCCTGCAGAAGCACGATCTCCGCGCCCTTGTCCGCGGCCTGCCCGATGAGATCGATCGCGCGCTTGAGGGACGAGGCGGGCTCGTCGCGCGCCTGCATCTGCACGAGGCCGACCGTGACCTTCCGCTCCTTCGCGTTCGCCATGGCTCGTCTCCCGACGGACGAGCGATGGCGGGTTTCGGAGTTTAAGGTTTCCCCGGGGACGGCTCCAGCCAACCGACGAGTCCCCGTTCCTCGTCCGTTCCCGGGATCAGGTTGTCGAGCACGAGCGCCCAAAGACCCGAGACCATCATGGGCGTCGCGAGGAACGTGTTCGCGAGGACGCGGACGCCCGTTTCTCCCGCCTCGATGGGATTCTCGCGCACGTAGGCGGGCAGCGCGAGGCCGAGGAGGAGCGCGGTGCCGATGATCGCCTCGTTGCGGGAGGTCGTCACGCGCGCCCTGAGGACGAGCCGGAGCCCCGTCATCACCAGCACGCCGAAGACGACGAGGTAGACCGCGCCCAGGATCGATCGCGGGACGGCCCCGAGCGTGGCGCCGAGCTTGCCGAAGATCCCGAGCGCGATCAGGATCGCGCCCGCGAGCACGCAGACGAAGAGGCTCGCGACGCCCGTGAGCCTCACGACGCCGACGTTCTGCGAAAAGGAGCTGGTGGCGGTGCCTCCGAGGATCGCGCTCAGGGCGCTCGCGAGCCCCTCGGTCGCGATCCCGCGGCTGATCCTGCGCGGCGACGGCGTCTCGACCCCGCTCGACCGGGCGACCGCGAGGTAATCGCCGAAGGACTCGAAGATCGTCGCGAAATAGGGGATCGTCATCGCCAGGATGAAGCCCACGTCGAACCGGGGCGCGCCCCACGCGAAGGGCGTCGGCGCCTGGAACCAGGGCGCGGCCGCGATGGCGCCGAAATCGACGTGGAGCGCGTGGCCGGCGCCGAACCATCCCAGGGCCGTGCCGGCCGCGGCCGCGCCGTAGCCCACGATCACGGCGAGGAACACGGCCATGGTCCGGGCGGTGGTCCCGAACGCGAAGCTGAAGACGAGGACGAGGACGAAGACGGCGATCGCGACGCCCCACGCGTCGCCGATGAAGTCGTTGACGAGCGGCCAGAGCCCGAGGCCGACCATCATGATCACGATGCCGACGGCGATCGGCGACACGAAGCGCCGCAGCCTCGGGATCACGTTGCCGAAGCCGATCGCGGCCTCCATCACGCCGCCGACGAGGAGCGCGCCGACGATGTACTGCATCGTGAGCGTCGCGTCCTGGAAGAGCGCCACGCCGACCGATCCGAGCGCGAGGTAGGCGGGAAGGTGTCCCGAGGTCGAGCCCTGGATCACGGGGAGGCGGACCCCCCAGCGCACCTGCGCGATCGTGGCGATGCCCACGGCGACGTTGATGATCCCCACGAGTCGGCCGATGGCGGCGTCGTCGAGGCCTATCGTGGTGCCGATCACGACCGCGCCCGTGATGCTCCCCACGATCATCGCGAAGATGTGCTGGAACGCATACACGACGGCGCGCCCCGTGGGTGGGCGCTCGTCGAGGCCGTAGACCACGCGGCCTTCCTCGTCGCCGCCGGCCGCGACGGAGCCGCTCACGACGACCCGGACGGCTCGCGTCGCACGCCCTTGCCCTGGCGCGCCAGTCCGGCCTCCTCGAGCCCCTGGATGAAGGAAGCCGAATCGGAGACCCAGCCGAAGACGCCGCCCTGCATCTTGATCATCTTGACCGCGGCCTCGTAGTTCTTGTCGTCCGTCGCGCCGGTGCAGTCCTTGAGGAGCATGCACCAGAATCCGAGGTCGTTGGCCTGCGTCATGATGGTGTCCACGCACACGTCCGTCGTGATGCCCGTGATGACGAGGTGGGTGATGCCCTGGTTCTGGAGCCTCATGAAGAGCGTGCTCACGGCGAGCGCCCCCTTCCCGGCCTTGTCGACCACGATCTCGCCGGGAAGCGGGTAGAGCTCGTCGATGATGTCCCAGTTGGTGTCGCCGCGCACGAGCAGTCGACCCAGGCCGCCTTCGGGGGCTTCGCCGATGCCGACGCCGTTGCCGATGATCTTGCTCCTGAGAAGCTTGTTGTACGGGGCGTCGCTCAGGTCCGGCAGGTGGCCTTCGCGCGTGTGCACGACGGTGATGTCGGTGCCCCGGACGGCCTCGAGCGACCGCTGGATGGGGGCGATCGCGCGGGCGGTGTTCTCGAGCGGGTAACCCATGACGTCCACGTACCCGCGGTCGCCCGCGAAGTCGATCTGCATGTCGATGCTCAGGAAGGCCGTGCGGCCGGAATCGAACTCGAGATGCGACGTTTCGCCGAAGTCGGGGCTGTCCTCGCACTTGACCTTGAAAAGCGTCCCCTTGGGCGGGCCGTAGAGCCACGTGGGGACCTTGAACGTCCGCGTCTCCATGAACGACTCGTAGCCCTTGCGGACCTGCTCGAGAACGCGCTCCCGGCCGGCGTCCATGAAGGCCTCGTAGGTCTTCTGTCCGGGGCGCGGCGTCGCGCCGGGCCGGTGCTCCTCCGCTTCGCTCGATCCGCCCTGCCTTTTCGTTGCCTGGGTTTCCTTCGCCATGTCCAGTCCTCCTTCCGTCGTCATCGCGCGGTGGTCCCGCGATCCCCGCGCGCCGGTCGATCGGGCGCCCCCGATTCCTGGCGCGGCGTAGAACGCCGCGGCTTCGTCTTGCGCAGGATGACCTGCTCCATCACGATGACGAAGAGAATGACGCTGATCACGGGGTTCGAGAGGACCGTGGTGACGAGCGTGGGGACCCCCGACCAGGCGCCCTCGGGCAGGAGATAGAGGCCGAGGGCGAGGAAGACGGAGAAGCCCACGAGCGTCTGCTCGCGGCGTCCGAACTCCGGCGCGTCGGCCATCATCGAAGCCCCGATGCCGATGACGGTCGAGGCGACGCCGAGGAGGACGGCCCCGGCGATGGGGCCCGGCATGGCCGCGAGGAAGCCGCCGACGGGACCGAGAAACGCGAGGAGGATGAACACGACCGCCGCGACGATGATGAACGCGCGGGCCGCGACGCGCGTGAGGAGGACGATCCCGAGATTCTCGCCGTACGCGACCGTGGCGGGAACGCCGAGAACTCCGGCGAGGCCGGTTTCGACCGCTCCGAGGATCGCGAACGAGCGGCGCTCGCGACGGGGCGGCACCTCCTCGCCGACGACGTCGGCGTAGCCTCGGAGATTCCCGAAGAGGTTGAGCGCCGCCATGAGGTTGACGACGAGCATCACCGCGAGAAGGTCGAGCGGCGGCATCGCCAGGCCGTAGGGGAAGAGGGCGGGGAGGACGAAGGTCGGCGCGGCCGCGGAAAGGCTCCAGTCGAGCGCGCCGGTCGCCGCGAAGACGAGGTACCCGAGGCCGATGATGAGGAGCGGCGCGAGCGTGGCCGCGAGGCCACGTCCACGGATCGAGAGCGCCGCGCCGCCGACGGCGAGCGCGAGGCCGAAGGCGAAGGGCCACCCGAAGCCGAGGGCCGCGAGCTGCTCGAGGCCCACGCCCGCGATCGCGAGGCCGACCGTCAAGACCATGCTTCCGAGCACGAGCGGGCTCCACACCTTCCGGACGAGACCGAGGACGCCGACGAGCCCCAGGGCGGCGACGGCGATGCCCGTGATCGCCTGGGCGGTGAACGCCTGGAGCGCGTATTCGCGTCCTCCGGCCGCAAGCGCCGCGACGATTGCGAGGGACGGGATGATGTTCGGTCCAGAGACCATCGCGAAACGATGGCCCGCGAGGGCCTGCGCGAGCGTCCCGACGCCGATCGTCAGGACGATCGCCGACATGTAGGCGGAGAACTCGGCGCCTTCGAATCCAAGGCCGAGCCCGACGATCGCGTAGCCCCACACGACCGCGTAGAACATCGTGACGACCCATTGCAGGCTGTAGAGGCCCCAGTCGAACGCGGATCTCGGCTTCTCGTCGGGCGCGTAGACGAGATCCGCATCCGCCATCGGGCGAGCGACGGTCATCGCGTGCATAGGGGTGTCGCCTCGCCGAAGCGCGCTGCCGGATTTGTCACGGACGCCACAGGAGGGTCAAGCGCCGCGCGCGGGCGCCGGGGAGAGGCGTCGGTCGAGCCAGTCGACGGCGGCCTCGGCGACGCGGTCGAGCGTCCCGGGCTCCTCGAAGAGGTGGCCCGCGCCCGGGATCACGGTCAACGCCGTTTCGCCCGGGATGTCCGCGAGGGCGCGGCGGTTGAGGTCGAGCACCGCATCGTCGCGCGCCCCGACGACGAAAAGCGTCGGCGCCTCGACGCGCGGAAGGGAGGCGGCGGCGAGGTCCGGTCGGCCGCCGCGCGACACGACGGAGGCGACGTCGCCGGGCCGCTCGGCGGCTGCGATGAGCGCCGCCGCTGCGCCCGTGCTCGAGCCGTAGAGCGCGACGGGGAGGCGCGACGTCGAAGGCTCGCGCCGGCACCAGTCGACGACCGCGACGACGCGGTCCGCAAGCCGCGGGACGTCGAAGCGGAGGTGATGCGTCACGGCGTCGACGGCGGCCTCCTCGCGCGCGAGAAGGTCGAAGAGGAGCGTCGCGTAACCCGCTTCGCGGAAGCGCTCGGCGACGGCCCGGTTGCGCGCGCTCGCGCGGCCGGAGCCGGAACCGTGGGCGAAGACGACGAGACCCTTCGCGCGGGAAGGCATCGCGAGGTCCCCGTCGAGGACGCGATCGGCTGCGGGGATGGACACGGCGCGCGTGCCCTCGGACCCCGGGGGGGCGAGCGCGTCCATCACCTCCTTGTCCGTCGTCTGAGTGAAGTCGTCGTACCAGAGGCCGACGGCGCGGAAGTGGTGCGGCGCTTCGAGGCAGACGACCTCGTCGGCCTCGCGCTCGAGGCGCGCGATCGCTTCCGGCGAGGCGACGGGGATGGCGAGCACGACCTTCGAGGCACCGCCCGCGCGCAAGGACCGCACCGCCGCCGTCGCCGTCGCGCCGGTCGCAAGCCCGTCGTCCACGACGAGCGCGACGCGGCCGCGGACGTCGGGCGGCGCGTTTTCGCCCCGGTATCGCGCAAGACGCCTCTTCATCTCGTCCCTCTCCGCGGCCACGATCTCCTCGAGGTCGTCGCGGCCCACCCGCAAGGCCGAGACGAGGCGCTCGTCGACGACCCGAACGTCGCCCGGCGCGATCGCGCCGAGGGCAAGCTCGCGCTGCGATGGCGCGCCCAGCTTGCGCGCGACCGCGACGTCGAGCGGCGCGCCGAGCGCGTCCGCCACCGCGCGCGCCACCACGACGCCGCCGCGCGGGATGCCGAGGACGAGCGGGTCCTCGGTGGAGAACCGGTCGAGGACCCTGGCGAGGCGGCGGCCCGCGTCGCGGCGGTCGGTGAACGGCATTCAGCAGTCCTCCGAGGCGCGCATTTGTATCCCTGGACCGAACGGGGCGCGCGGGGCCGATGAACGTTCTCGCCGGGATCAAGGAAGCGGCCAGTGCCTACTTGCCGGATCGCCCCGCAAACGATGGATCATGTGGGGTCCACTGCTCGCCCTCATCGGAGGCATCGCTTACGGCTATCTCTCGCCCGGACGGGAGGACAAGTCCCGGCTCTTGGTCAAAGGCTTCCTCATCGGCCTCGTGATCGCGGTCGTGCTTTCGATCCTGGGCGCGATCTTCGGCGCGAACCCGCTTGGCCTGGGCGGCGCCGGATTCATCGACCTCATCATCGCGACGCTGGTCATCGTGCTCGCGTTCGTCGTGGGCGTCTGGATCGGCGACGGCTTCTTCGCCTCGC
>Ga0247719_1001018_pt1 | contig 13174 bp, 13 predicted proteins | sample 41E_DmetaG_FD_189046 | JGI IMG/M metagenome (GOLD analysis project Ga0247719, IMG submission 189046) | Soil microbial communities from hillslope of Landscape Evolution Observatory, University of Arizona, Oracle, AZ, United States - 4-1-E_D | ecosystem: Engineered > Artificial ecosystem >...
GCCGTCGCGCTCCATTGACGACCGCGTCGAGGCCGGACCTTCGAGCCAGCCCGTCCGGCAGCCCGGGCCCGGGCACCCGAGCGGCGATCTCGACCGCCCAGGGCCACTGTCAGCCGCTATGCGCTTGCTTGAGGATTAGATCCTGACCTTCGGCGCCATGGAGATGCGTCGTCGGGCAGAGGTCAGGTCGTCGCCGAGCTGAGCAAGTGCTCGATCGCCGACTCGAACGTCGGATGGTCGAACTCGAAGCCGGCGGCGAGGAGACGCTGCGGCACGCAGCGTCTCCCGGTCAGAGCCAGCGCCGGATCCGTTCCCAAGAGCAGCGCACCCAGGTGCACGAGGGGCTTCGGTGTGGGTGGCGACCACGGCCGGCGGAGCGCGCCGCAGAGCGCGGACATCATGTCGCGGTTCTGAGTCGGCTTCGGCGCGGTGACGTGCACGATCCCGGCAATCTCGTCGTGCTCGCGGATGAAGTTCACGGCGCGCAGGAAGTCGTCGATGTGGATCCAGCTGATCCACTGCTCACCCTTGCTGATGCGGCCGCCGAGGCCGACCTTCGTCAGCCGCGCGAGTCGCTCGAATGCGGGCGTCCCGTGGTCGAGCACTACTCCCGTTCGCATGACCACGAGCCGATTCGTTCGCGCCCCCTGAACCGCTTCCTCCCATGGCTGCGCGACGCCCGCCATCTGCGGTGGGCCATCGGCGGCGGGATGGTCTTCATCGACGATCTCCTGCCCGGCATCCCCGTAAATGGCCAGCGTGCTCATCTGCAGCCAGAGCCTCGGCTGCGTCGTCAGATTCGAAGCTGCCTCGACGAGTGCACGAGTCGGCTCGACGCGCGAGCGCCGCAACAGCTCGATGTTCTTCACCGTCGGGCGCTTGTCGACGAGCTCACCGGCGAGGTTGAGGACGATCGCTCCCTCGAGTTCCGTGCTCCATGGCCCGACGGTGCGGCCGTCCCAACTGACCTGCCGGTGTGCAGTCTCGCCCCGCGGGCTGCGCGTCAGGATCACCACCTCGTCGCCGCCTCGGGCACAATCGTCGGCCAGCCGGCGCCCGAGGGCGCCGGCGCCGCCAGCGATCACGACCTTCACGAGAACGCCTCGATGCTCGACAACGGCGGCACCAGCTCGCGCGTCCATGTCACCTCGACGTCACGCATCAGGTACGAGGGCGCGGAGGTTGCGCTCGTGAAACTCGCCAGGAACGCAGAGTCGAGGTGGTGGACCTCGACATCGTGGGCCTCTCGATGGCCTGTCGTCATCCGAGCGCCTCGAGTACGCCGTCGCGCCCAGGCGACAGACCGATCTCTGCGCTGAGGCAGGTGCCGCCGATCGGTTCGCATTGAGCGAGCGGTGAGCGGTCGCGCGAAGAAGCATCGACGCGCACGGAGTACGCCCCCGGTTCATCGCCGGCCTCGACCGACCACCCAAGATTCCGACCGTCCTCGGTCAGCTTGGCGGAGGCCCGACCGTGGACGCCTGGAAACATCCGACCTCCGAGGGCGATGGCCGCCCGTGAGTCGGTCAGCCTGAGGGGGACGTACACGCCCACGGTCGTCGCACCGAAGTCGTCGCTCCACTCCACCGAGATGCGATGCGCAGCCGCCCGGAGCGACGTGCCGACCATGCCCGGCAACCGGGTGGGCCGGATGGAGACGATGTCGAGGAGGCAGCAGCCGACGACCGTGCCCTGGCCGGTGACATGTGGCCGCAGCCCGAGCGGCAGCCGCTCAGCCGCCTCGTCCGGGTCGACCAGCGCGTTCACCAATAACCGGCTCCGGATGGTCCCCCGCATCGTCCTTGGACTGACCACTTCTTGTCCGCTCATGATTGATACGCTACCATATACTCACGTACCAATCGAAAGCGGACGGAGAACTCAGTGGGAAGCGAGTACCGGCTGGACGAGTTGGCACGGCGAGCAGGCGTGGCCTCGACCACCGTGCGGCTGTACCAGAGCCGAGGCTTGCTGGCGCCGCCGCGGCTCGAAGGTCGGACGGGCTGGTACGACGACTCGCACCTAAGCCGCCTTCGGCTGATCGCACGGCTCCAGGGCGAGGGCTACTCACTGGCTGGCATCGCCAACCTGCTCGAGCAGTGGGAGCAGGGTCGCAGCCTCGATGCCGTGGTCGGTGTCGAGGCAGAGCTCGACGCACTGCTGGGGGAGGTGCACGCGGCCGTCGTCGACCCTTCGGAGCTGCTCAGCCGGTTTCCGGAGGGAGCGATGACGTCAGAGGTGATGCAACGAGCGGTGTCCCTCGGCCTCGTGCAGCCCACGGAAGAGGGCAAGGTCCGGGTGTCCGATCGGCGGTTCCTCGAAACCGGCGCCGGCTTGGCACACCTCGGCATCCCGGCCGACGTCATCCTCGACGAGTGGGAAGCGCTCGTCGTCCACACCGACGACATCGCGGGGCGCTTCATCGCCTTGTTCGAGACCCACCTGGCCCCGACCGACTGGCAACGCCGCCTCGAAACGGAAGAGGCGCGAGAGCTCGCGCACACCCTTGCCCGTCTCCAATCCATTGCCCGCCAAGTGCTTGCTGCTGCGCTCGATGCGAGCGTCGCCCGCATCGGCCGGGAGCGCCTCGGCGAGTTGATCGAGTCATGAAGGCGAACCGAACCGCCCGCCAGCGGCGACCGATCTATGTCGAGACGCGGATCAACGCGCCGATCGAGCGCGTGTGGGATGCAACGCAACAGCCCGGCCAGCACCAGCGCTGGGACCTTCGCTTCGGCACGATCTCGTACCTCCCGCGCGCGGACGGCGAGCCGCAGCGCTTCACCTACGCCACGACCGTCGCCCCCGGCTTCACGGTTGGCGGCACCGGGGAATCGCTCGGAGATCGAGATCGGCCGGACGGGACTCGGTGGTCTGGGCTGAAGTTCTGGGCGGCTGATCGCCGGTCGATCATCGACGCGGGCGCTGGCTACTGGCGGTACATCCCTACCGACGACGGCGTGCGGTTCCTGACGCGCTACGACTACCGGCCCCGTTGGGGCCGAGCCGGCGAGTTCGTCGACCGGTGGGCGTTCCGGCCGATCTTCGGTTGGGCGACGGCGTGGAGCTTCGACCGCTTACGTCTGTGGCTCGAGGACGGCACACCCCCCGAGCGCAGTCGGAGCCAAGCCATCTCGCACGCCGTCGCCGTCAGCGGGCTCGCTGGTGTCTTCGCGTACCAGGGCTTGGTGCCGAAGGTCTGGAAGGTCGACGGTGGCGAGGTCGCCATCTGGCAGGGCCTCGGCCTGCCGCGTCGTCGTGCAAGGCGAGTCGTGCGCGCCGTGGGAGCCGCCGAGGCGGCGTTCGCCGTCGCGACGGTCGCCCGATCGAACAAGCGGTGGCCATTCGTGGTCGCAGTGGCGGCGATGCCGGCCCTGGCGATCGGTGCCGCCAAGGCGGATCGATCGATCCTCACGAAGGCCTTCAATCCCGCCTCGCTGGGCGTCGCCGTCGCCTCGCTCGCCGGCGTCGCGCTGGCCACGAAGGAAGGCCGCCCCAGCGGCCTGCGACCGCTGCGTCGCGCCCCCGACCTTCAGCCAGACGTGGAGGAGCTTCCATGACCTCGATCTACCGGCAGGCCCTCGGTGCAGACTTCGATCGCCTCCATCCCCGAATGCAGTGGCGGTTCGGCTTCTCGTCCATCGACGAGACCTGCCAGATCGGCACGGGTGTGATGGACGAGGTCTGGCGGGGTCCGTGGTGGACGCTTCCGTTCCTGCTGCTCGGCTCCACGAGGCGAGTTCTGTTCCCGAGCCGCGGCAATAGCGTCCCGTTCACGATCGCCAACTACGCCTACGTCGACCGGTTCGGCCGCGAGACCGTCACCTGGGCCCGCCGGTTCCACTTCCCACGCCGGACTCGAGCGTTCGACGCGACGATGGTCTTCAGCAAGCGCCGCGACACGATCGTCGACTACCTCGGCACACATCAGCATCTCGCCGTCGACCTCGGGTGTTATGTGGACGACGACGGCGGTATGTGCATCCGCAGCGGTGAGCAGCGCTTCTACGAGGGCCCGGTGGCGTTCCGCTTCCCGCTCGTCCTCTCCGGCGTCGCCAGCGTGCGGGAGTGGTGGGACGAGGGTGCTGCGTGCTTCCGCATCGAGGTCCGCGTCGCCAACAAGATTCTCGGACCCCTGTTCGGCTACCGAGGCTCCTTCACCGTCGAGGAGTGTCTTTGCCCGGTCGCTGACATCCTCGCGGACGTGCTGCCCGTTAGCGAAGAACATCGGGAGTAGCCATTGCGATGACTGTTCGGTTTGAGCATGAGACACAGATCGCGGCGCCCCTGGAGCTTGTGTTCGACCTCTCGCTCGACATCGACGCGCACCGAGGTTCGATGTCAGCATCGAACGAGCGAGCCATCGCCGGGGTGACCTCTGGTCAGATCGGTCTCGGCGAGACGGTGACATGGCGTGCGACGCATTTCCGCATCCCGTTCACGATGACCAGCCGCGTGACCGAACTGGAGCACCCACACGGGTTTGTCGACGAGCAGGTCCGCGGCCCGTTCCGCTCGTTCCACCACGAGCACCTCTTCAAGCACGTGGATGGCGGCACTCGGATGATCGACCGCATCCGCTTCGACGCTCCGCTCGGACCGATCGGTCGACTGGTCGAATGGGCCGTCCTCGCGTCCTATCTCAAGAAGCTCATCGTCGTCAGGGCCAAGTACCTCAAGGCCGAGGTGGAAAGAAGAAGCCGGGCCGCCGACTCCCCTTGGTGAAGCGACAACAGGAGGTCGGCCGCGCTGCCTGGACCTCGCGCTCACGGCGACCAGGACGATGAAGGTCGGTGCCGCGGCAGCGAGACCGAGCATGGTGCTGGCGACGACGGCACCGCCGGCTGCGAGGTCGCGGGCCCGACCCGGTCGGCGAGCCGACCGGCGACAGGCTGACCGAACGACGACGTGGCAGCGAGCACAGCTGCGAGCACTGCGACCTGAGCCCGGAGAGCCCGAATCGCCCTTGCAGGTAGGGCAGCGACGCCCCGAACGCTCCGATGAGGAGGTCAGTGGCCAGATGAGAGGACACCACGATCGCGATGGTGGTGTCGCTCCGGATAGCCGAGGCAGGTCGCGGGGCGCGCTTGACGAGGGTGCTGGACATGGTTTCACCGTGACGGTCGGGTAGCGATGGAGTTCGGCTTTCGCCCTCGAACGCCGTCGCTCAGGCCGGGTCGGAGATCGATGCGGCGGAGGAGCTGGGCGTTGGCGGCCACGATGATGGTCGAGACACTCATGAGCAAGGCGGCGACGGCCGGGGGCATGGACACGCCGGCCCAGGCGAGCGCTCCGGCAGCGATGGGGATGGCGGCGATGTTGTAGCCGGCGGCCCACCAGAGGTTCTGGAGGCTCTTGCGGTAGGCGGCCTTGGAGAGCCGGATGATCCCGACGACGGCCCGAGGGTCGGAGCTGGCCAGGATGAGGCCGGCCGACTCGATGGCGACGTCGGTGCCGGCGCCGATCGCGATGCCCACGTCGGCCCGGGCGAGGGCGGGGGCGTCGTTCACGCCGTCGCCGACCATGGCGACCTTGAGGCCCCGGGCCTGGAGGTCGGCGACCTTGGCGTCCTTGTCCTCGGGCAGAACCTCGGCGAAGACCTCATCGACACCGAGGTCGGCGCCGACGGCGTCGGCCACCTGGCGGGCGTCGCCGGTGATCATCACGACACGTCGACCCATGGACTGGAGCTCGCTGACGGCGGCACGGGCCTCGGGACGGATCTCGTCCTCGAGGGCGAGGCCCCCGACGATGGACTCGCTGCGGACGAGGTAGAGAACTGCGGCGCCGCGGTCCTTCCAGCCTTGCGACCAGGCGGCCAGCCCGGTGGGTTCGTCGAGGGACCGTTCCCTCAGGAGGGCCGGTCCGCCGACGGCGTAGCGGTCGCCGTCGACTGACGCCTCGACGCCTCGACCCGTGATGGACCGGAAGTCCGTGGCGGTGGAAACCGGTCCGCGGTTCCGGGCGTAGGCGACGATGGCCTTCGCGAGGGGGTGCTCGCTGTCGGACTCGACGCCACCGGCGAGGCGCAGCACCTCCTCCTCGGTGATGCCGGCGCCGGCGACGCCCATGACGGTGTGCTCGCCCTTGGTGAGCGTGCCCGTCTTGTCGAACAGGAAGGCGTCGACGGTTCGGCTCTCCTCGAGCGCCAGGCGATCCTTGACGAGAATGCCGTTGCGGGCCGCCATGGCCGACGACAGCGACGTGGTCAGAGGGATCGCCAGCCCGAGGGCGTGGGGGCAGGAGATGACCAGCACGGTCACGACCCGGACCACGGCATCGTCGGCGTCGCCGATGGACAGCCACACAACCCCTGTGACGGCCGCGGCCGCGGTGGCCACGTAGAACAGCAGAGCAGCGGCCCGGTCGGCCAGCGCTTGAGCTCGCGAACGTGACTCCTGGGCCTGGGCGACGAGACGCTGGATTCCGGCGAGCGTCGTCTCCTCGCCGAGGGCGTCCACCCGCACGCGGATCGCGGAGTCGGTCGAGACCGTGCCGGCCACGACGCGGTCGCCGACGTCCTTGGTGACCGGCTTGGACTCGCCGGTGATCATCGACTCGTCGAGCTCTGCGGATCCCTCGACGATCTCGCCGTCAGCGGGCACCCGGCCGCCGGAGCGGACGAGCACGACATCACCGGCGCTGAGTTCACTGAGGGCAATCGTCTCGACCTCGCCGTCGGCGCCGACGCGCTCAGCTTCGTCGGGCAGCAGCGCAGCCAGGGCGGCGAGGGCGTCCTGCGCCTGGCCAAGAGCCTTCATCTCCTGCCAGTGGCCCAGCAGCATGATCGTGACGAGAAGCGACAGCTCCCACCAGAAGTCGAGGTCGAACCAGTCCAGCGAGGTCGCCATCGACGCGCCGTACGCAACCGTGATGGCCATCGCGATCAGCAGCATCATCCCGGGCTGGCGCTCCTGGATCTCACGGCGACCGCCCTCGAGGAACGGCCAGCCACCCCAGAAGAAGATGACGGAGCCGAGAAGCGGACCGACCCACTCCATCCCGTAGAAGTCGAGGTCGTAGCCGAACCAGTCCATCACCATGTGGCTGGTCAGGACCACCGGCACGGTCAGCAGCAGGCTCCACCAAAACCGGCGTCGGAACATCTCCACGTGGTGACCAGCGTGCTTGCCGTGGCCGGCACCACCCCCGCCGTGGTTTCCGTGCGCGGAGGGCTCATGACCCTCGGGAGCAACGGGCGGGGCATGAGACGGCTTGTGCTCACTGTGATCCTGCACGGACGTCGCCGTGGCTGCATCTGCGAGCTCGTGATTCATCATGGCCGGCTCCTAAGTCTCGCTCCTCGGTGGTGCGATGGCCGTAGTTGACGCCATCGACCTGTCATGGACCTTGCACGCCGGGAGCGACGCGGGAGCTGTCGCACCTGCCGCTGCATACACGACGATCCGCGCGTCGAGTTCTGCGATGAGGACGGGCGCGAGCCGATCGACATGTAGTTCCCTGGTGTGTCGGAATGACCTGGGCGAGTCACCGGGCTGTGGGGTCACGCGCCGTTCGCTGGTCGGTCGACCGGAAGGCCGTGTTCAACCCAGTCCTCCTTGCCGCCCTCGTAGACCCGAACATCCGAGTAGCAGAGACCCTCGAGCTCGCGAGCCACGATGCGGGAGCTGTCGCACCTGCCGCTGCAGTACACCACGATCCGCGCGTCGCGGTCTGGGATGAGGACGGGAGCGAGCCGATCGACCTGCCCTGGCGGGATGTTGATGGCGCCGGATAGGTGGGCGTCGGCGAAGTAGGCGGCGCCGAGCGCTTCGACGAGGACGGGCGGCTCTGATCCCTCCATCTCTAGCCGGAGGTCGGTGCGCGTGATCGGTGTGGGCACGGGTGCGGGGGCTCCTCGGTGGTGCGACGGCCGTAGTTGACGCCATCGACCTGTCATGGACCTTGCACGGTCGAGCGACCACAGGACGTGGAAGGACGCCGTCAGTACCCTGGGTCGGGTGGAGTTCCATATCCTCGGACCGCTTCGTGTTCAGGAGGGTGGGGGCGAGGTCGAGATCAGACGGGGCATCTCCCGCACGTTGCTCATCGCTCTGCTGCTTCACGCCCGTGAAACGGTCGGCGCCAGCTCGTTGATGGAGCTGCTGTGGGGGGATGACCAGCCCCGCAACCCGGCGAACGCGCTCCAGATCCAGATCTCCTACCTGCGGAAGACGCTTTCGTCGGGCTCAGCGTCGGCGCGGCAACCGATCGTCACAAGGCCGGGGGGCTACACGCTCGACATCGAGCCCGACGCTGTCGACGCGGTTCGCTTTGAGCGGCTGCTCGCCGACGCCTCGCCGGTCGCGCCGGTGACATCCGACGCCATGGTCGACGCCCAGCTGCGAGCGATCGACGAGGCGCTCGCACTGTGGCGGGGGGAGGCGCTCTCGGATGTCGCCGGCGAGTCGTTCGCTCAGGGCACCACGACGCGTCTGGAGGAGATGCGCTGGAGTGCCCGCGAGCGACGGATCGATCTCCTACTCACCCTCGGGCGGCATCTCGAGGCGGTGGGTGAGCTCAGCGCGCTGGTCTCAGAGCAGCCCTTGCGGGAACGGTTCCACGAACAGCTGGTGCTGGCGATGTACCGCTGCGGACGGCAAGCGGACGCCCTGCGTGCCTTCGAGGCCGCTCGGTCGACCTTGGTCGACGAGCTGGGGCTGGATCCGGGCCCGGCCCTTCAGGCCATGGAGCGCAAGGTGCTGTCGCAGGACCCGTCACTGGACTGGCAGCCGCTCACACCCGCCGCGGCGGTCGTCGAGCCCATCCCGACGGCGCCGGCCGAATGGCGCCGCAACTTCGTTCCCGCGCCCCTAACGGCGCTCATCGGCCGGGACACCGAGGTGAGACGAGTCCGGGACCTGCTGGCCAGATCGAGGCTCGTCACGCTCACTGGCCCAGGCGGTGCCGGCAAGACGCGTCTGGCCATCGACATCGGCGCCCGAGAGGCCGCCAACGGACAGGTCTGGTACGTCGATCTCAGCTCAATCGACCTCCCTGAGCTCGTTGCTTCCACCGTCGCCGGAGCGCTCGGCGCCACGACGGGCCCCAACGAGGACGCCGCCGACGTGGCGGCATCAGCGCTGGCGGCCGAGACGGGGCTGCTCGTGCTCGACACCTGCGAACATGTCTTGGCCGGTGCGTCGAACCTGGCCAGCACGGTCCTGCACAGAGCTCCGGGCATGAGGGTGCTGGCGACCAGCCGTCGCCCCCTGGCCGTGGCGGGCGAGGCCGCCTGGCCCGTTCCGCCCCTCGGGCTAGCACCTGTGGACGCCGACTCGACCGAGGAGATCCGCTCCTCACCGGCCGTGACCCTCTTCTGCGAACGGGCTCAGGACGTCCGCCCCGACTTCGAGCTCTCGGCCGACAACGCGGCAGACGTTGCCGGGATCTGTCTGGCGCTCGACGGGCTCCCGCTCGCCATCGAGCTCGCAGCGGCGCGAGCGGACGTACTGTCGCCCCGCGCGATCCTCGACCGGCTGCAGAACCGCTTCGACCTCCTCGTCCAAGGCGCGACCGACGTCGCCGCCCGCCAGCAGACGCTCAGAGGAGCGATCGACTGGAGCGTGGAGCTGCTCTCCGATGAGGAGCGGTGCTTCTTCGCTCGCCTTGGCGGGTTCGCAGGGGGCTTCGACCTCGAAGCCGCTGAGGTGGTCGCCGGCGACGGATCACAGGATCCGCTGAGACTTCTCTCATCGCTCGTACGACATTCCATGGTGGCAATCGACGGGGATCGCTTTCGCCTGCTCGACACGCTGCGAGCCTACGCAGCAGAGCTGCTCGCGGATCTGGATGCCGACGACACCCGCCGCCGCCACGCCCGTCACTACACCCAGGTCGCCGAACGCTCCGAGTCGCTCGTGCGGGGAGTGGAGCAGGGAGAGGCCCTCGCGCGCCTACGTGCCGAGGTCCCGAACTTCCGAGCCGCCCTCGAGTGGTCGCTCAGCATCGGTGACCTCGACATCGCGACACGCCTCGCCGGATCCCTCGCCTGGTTCTGGGTGCTCGACGGACGGCTCGACGTCGCCGACCGCCACCTGCGGCGCGCAATCGCCATCGACAGCGTCCCCGGCGAGACCCGCGCCAAGGTGCTATGGGGCTACTCCTTGATGGTCGCCGGCCTCGGCCACCTCGACGAGGCACTCGACACTGGTGAGGCCAGCACCGCGCTCGCCCGTCAGAGCGGTGACAGCGCCGCCATCGGCTGTGGGCTCAACGCCACCGCCGTCGCGCACTGGGCCCTCGGCGACCTCGACGCCGCCGTCGCCGCCCATGACGAGGCCATCGAGCGATTCGTGGCCGTCGGGGACCTGTGGGGAGAGGCGATCTGCCGCGTCCTGCGCGCCCGCACGGCATTGGACCGAGGCGATGCAGACTCCGAGGGCCACTTGCGAGCGGGCCTTGCCGCGGCCCGACGCTGCGGCGACGCGCACGTCATCGGCATCGCGCTGGGACTATTGGCGAACCTCCAGGCGAACCGCGGAGAGCGGGACGCCGCGATCGAGAGCGCCCGCGAGAGCCTGCGCCTACAGGAGTCCATCGGCTACACGGAAGGCACCATCGCCGCCCTCCACTTGCTCGCACGGCTGCACCTCACGACCGGTGACACGGCCGACGCGAAGGACGAACTGCTCCGCAGCCTGCGGCTGGCGTGGAAGATGCAGCACGCGGCAGCCATCTGCGAGGCCCTCGAGCACCTCGCGCAGATCGCCTCCACCGACGGCGACGACCGAACGGCGACGCAGCTCCTGACCTCCGCCGAGACCGAACGGACTGCACGCAAGCTGCCCCTGCGGCCGGCAGATCGGCCGACGATCGACAAGCTCCAATCGCACCTGCGGTCTTCGATCACCGGGGATCAACCGGAGATCCAGGCGATAGCCGAAGTGGTCGCGAACTTGTTGCGATGAGCAGCCAGCACGTGTCCATCGACGTTGCCGCACCACCAGCAGTCGTCTACGACCTCCTCGCGGACATCACACGGATGCCCGAATGGAGCCCGGAGGTCACCAGCTGTGCATGGCTCGGCGACGCAACCCAGGCCGCGCCCGGTGCACGATTCCGCGGCTGGAGTCGCAAGGGATGGCGACGCTGGTCCACCCTCTCGACTGTGTCTGTAGCCGACCGACCGGCGCTCTTCGAATGGCGCGTGAGGTTCGCGGGGCTGCCCGTGGCGACGTGGCGGTACCGCTTCACCGACGGCGCCCTCGGGACGACGATCACCGAGACCGTGATCGACCAGCGAGGCCGCCTTCTCCGGCAGCTGTCGCCCTTCATCACAGGCTCGAGGAACCGTCAGGCCCGCAATGAAGAGACGATGCACGTCACGCTCGAGCGTTTGAAGGATGCCGCCGAACGGACCTCCTCGCACTGAGCTGGAGCCCGTCACAGGTCCGTGACAGGAACAATGAAGTGCCGAGATGTCTGCTCTTAGGACGTGAGCAGACGAGGACACGAGGAGCGCCCGATGAAGACCGCACAGCGCGACGAGACGAAGCCAAGGGCCGCCGGGGTGACCATGGCGGCCATTGTGCAGGACGAGTACGGCCCGGCTCCCGACGACGTCCTTCGCCTAGCGCGTGTCAGGCGGCCCACGATCGGTGCGGGCGAGGTGCTGGTGCGGGTACGGGCGGCCAGCGTGGACCGGGGCACCTGGCACATCATGGCCGGCCTGCCCTACCCCATCCGGTTCGCCGGGTTCGGGCTGCGCACGCCGAAGCACCTCAACCCGGGGCGGAGCCTGGCCGGAACCGTCGAGGCCGTGGGCTCGGACGTCACGGGAGTGCGTCCGGGCGACCAGGTGTTCGGCACCGGGGACGGCTCCTTCGCCGAGTACGCCGCAGTCCAGGCGGACAAGGTGGCGCCGAAACCAGCGAACCTGTCCTTCGAGGAGGCCGCTGCCGTCCCGGTGTCGGCGGTGACCGCCCTCCAGGCCGTCCGCGATCACGGGCGGGTGCAGCCCGGTCAGCAGGTGCTGATCGTGGGTGCCTCGGGTGGGGTGGGTACCTTCGCCGTGCAGATCGCCAGATCCTTCGGGGCCGTGGTCACCGGGGTGTGCAGCACGTCGAAGGTGGAGATGGTCCGGGGCCTCGGCGCCGATCACGTTCTCGACTACACCCGGGACGACTTCGGTGACGGCACCCACCGTTACGACGTGATCCTCGACATCGGTGGCAACACCCGGCTGTCTCACCTGCGGCGGGCGCTGACCCCCACCGGCCGCCTAGTCATCGTCGGCGGTGAGACCGACGGGCGATGGCTGGGCGGGGCCGACCGCCAGGTCCGGGCCCGGCTGCTATCTCTGTTCGTCGGCCAGAAGCTGGGCACATTCATCGCCTCGGAGAACGCCGACGACCTGGTGGCCCTCCGAGACCTCATCGAGACAGGCGACGTCAAGCCAGTGCTCGACCGGACCTACTCCCTCAACGACACCGCCTCCGCTATCCGCCGCCTCATCCATGGCCAGGCCAGAGGCAAGATCGTCATCACGATCCCGTCGCCCACTCAGGGCTGACGCCACTCGTCCGGCAAACTGCAATACAGGCGCGTCGCCAGCTCCGACGTCCTCCGCCGCGCTGACGTCGACGCCCCGACCAGTCGGCGACGACCCGGCCCTCGTCGTCGTCCACGCCGCGTCCCGCAACCCCGCCAACCTGAAGGAGGGAGCGAAACATGAAGACCTCAGCCCCCATTTCGACCCCGAAGACGCCGCCCCGCTGGTTCGTCCACACGGCGTGGCGGGTCCACCGAGCGCTGCACCGCCTCAGCGGCGGACGCTTCCTCTGGACGCCCGCGGACAAGCGCGGGTGGGGCGCCCTCCAACTCACCACCACCGGCCACAAGTCCGGGCAGCCACGCAGCGTGATCATCGGCTACATCGAGGACGGACCCAACCTCGTCGCCCTTGCCATGAACGGCTGGGACGAAGGCCATCCGGCGTGGTGGCTCAATCTCCGAACCCGCCCCGACGCGCGGGTCCGGTTGGCGGACCAAGACCCACGGGCCGTGCGGGCACGCGAGGCAACCGGTGGCGAGCGGGACCGGTTGTGGCAGCGCTGGGTCGATACCGACCCCGACCTCACCGCCCCGGCTCAGACACGTCGTACCGAGACACCCGTCGTTGTTCTCGAGCCCGCCTCACCAGGAAACACCGGCTGACACGCCCGCCCCCAGC
>Ga0247719_1001020_pt1 | contig 13151 bp, 9 predicted proteins | sample 41E_DmetaG_FD_189046 | JGI IMG/M metagenome (GOLD analysis project Ga0247719, IMG submission 189046) | Soil microbial communities from hillslope of Landscape Evolution Observatory, University of Arizona, Oracle, AZ, United States - 4-1-E_D | ecosystem: Engineered > Artificial ecosystem > Mesocosm...
CCGGCACTGGCACCGATGTGAGCGGAACCGGAGCTGCTGGAACTGACGCGGGGTCAGGCCAAGGTACAGGAGCAGGCGCAGGTGAGGCGGCCCCAAGTCCCGGTGCGGATGGCGGCGCGGGGGCCGGTGGCACCGATGCGCCCGGAACAGGCGGTGCCGGAGCGGGCGGCGGGGCAGGTGCCGCGGGTGGCGCTGGAGCTGGAGGAAACTGATGCGACAGAAACAAGCGTCACCCCGGCAGCCCGCAGGGAGATCAGGTGATGGCAAGCCAACATCCGGCCGCCGACCACGGCGGCCGGAGCCCCAGCCCGCGGAGCCCCTCAAAGCACACGGTGACGCCCTGCGACAAACCGGCCGGCGCAGCGGCAGCCGACACTGACTTTGTGTCGCCCGTGCCATCGGCACCAGCGAACGCGAGCGTGTGGTTCCGCCGCGATCATCTCGGCAGTTGTGGAACAGCGGTAACTTTCTCACAAAAACCCAACGAAGCCCGCTTCAGTTGGACCGTCCTTTGCCCGACGCTGGTTAAGGAGATGGTTTCTTTCTGAAGGAGCGTAGATGCATTTGCAGTCTCACCCGGTAAATGGGCAGGGCAACTCACCACTGGTTCCCTTGACGCGCGACGAGATGAACGCTTTGCGTGAGCCGTTCAGGTTGGAACGGATGCCGGCCGAGCAAAGCCCCGCGCCGCCATCAGCCGACATGGCTCAGTTCCCTCACGACGTTGACGAGCCGGCCATTGCCGTAACGGCGAGGGGCTAGCCGAAGGTCGCGGTTTGCGTGGGGCGTGTCGAAGGTGAAGTTGCTGCCCAGAGCAAGTGATTAATCATCGATGACGAAGGGCAAATCTGGCGGCGCCCCGAAGAGTGGGGTGCAGGTCGCGCAGCGCCGCGACGAGTTACATCCACTCCATTGCCATCCTGCAGCCCGTACGGCGTCTGGCGGATGATGCGCGAGTTCGCCTCGCACTCCTCCACGCTCGGCAGCGGCCAGAGCTCGTTGAAGTTCTCGAGCGTGATATCCGAAACGTCTGGCTTGTCGCTCATTGTCAATCCACCGTCGTGCCGACAGGCTGTTGTTTTCCGATCGGGTTGCCGGTTCCTTTGATGGCGAGCATGCGTTCGAGCGCGACGGTCGCCCACTGGCGCGTGTGCGCGTCCACCTTGATCTCGTTGACCACCTTGTCGTCGAGCAGGTTCTCCAACGCCCAGCAAAGGTGAGGCAGATCGATGCGGTACATCGTGGTGCAGAGGCACTGGCAATCGCTGAGCACGACGATCTTCTGCTCGGGGTGCTGCTGGGCCAGGCGGTTGATGAGGTGCACCTCGGTCCCGACGGCCCATTCGCTGCCGGGTGGGGCGTTGCGGATTTGCTGGACGATGTAAGCGGTCGAGCCAGCGAGGTCCGCCTTCTGCACGACCTCGAAGCGGCACTCTGGGTGAACCATCACCTTCACATTAGGGAACTGCTTTCGCACCTGATCGACGTGCTCGGGGCGGAAGAGCTGATGCACAGAGCAGTGGCCTTTCCAGAGGACGAAGTCGGCCTCGCGGAGGTCATGGATGCTGTTGCCGCCGAGGTCTTGCGTAGGGTCCCAGACCACCATGCGATCGAGTGGGTAGCCCATGGCGTGGGCAGTGTTTCGGCCGAGGTGCTGGTCGGGGAAGAAGAGTATTTTGATCTTCTTTGTTTTCGGACGGGCGGCCGAGCCGCTCTGCTCCGTCCCCGCCGCGCCGCCTTTGAGCGCCCACTCGAGGACGTTGCGACAGTTGGAGCTGGTGCAAACCGCGCCGCCGTTTTCACCGACGAATGCCTTGATGGCGGCGCTGGAGTTCATGTAGGTGATGGGGACGACGAGTTGGTCGCCGCAGGTTTCCTGCAGCTGTTCCCACGCCTCGTGAGTCTGGTCGATGTTGGCCATATCGGCCATCGAGCAGCCGGCGCCGAGGTCCGGCAGGATCACGCGGACCTGCTCATCGGTGAGGATGTCGGCGCTCTCGGCCATGAAATGGACGCCGCAGAAGATGACGTACTCGATTCCCTTCTGCTCGGCCGCCTTGCGCGACAGCTCGAAGCTGTCGCCGACGAAATCGGCAAAGTCGATCACCGCGTCCTGCTGGTAATGGTGGCCAAGGATCACGAGCTTCTCGCCGAGCTGCTCCCTGGCTGCCTCGATGCGGAGGCGCAGCTCGGCGTCGGATAGCTCGTTGTAGATCTGCGGGAGTGGTTGTTGCCAAAGCTTAGCCATGGTTCGTTTCTCGACTCATCAGTGTAGGCGATCTCTCCACAAATGATATGCATCTCGTGGCGGCAGGTGCAGGGGGTGATTGAGCGGGCGCCACCTGCGCTGTTTTTCGTCAGTGGCGATGAGAATGTCTGCGCGCTGCTTAGCACGTGCGCGCTGTAGCCGCTGCGGCGAATGGTTTTTGGGCTGAAGATACTGATTCCGCTGCTGGCACCTCGTTTGTTCTAGCTCTCGCGGGCAACAGGGACCCAACAGGATCAATCCGATCTCGAGGAGAAACCATGAAGAAGCTGCTTAGCGTCTTGACCCTCTTGGCTGCGCTGATTTTCCCCGCCGCGGCGGCGGGGCAGGAAGAAGAAGCTGCCCCCAACACCGGAGCACTGAGCTTCGAAGGCGGCATCGACTATACCACCGCCTATTTCTTCCGCGGCTACCTGCAGGAAGACAGCGGTCTGATTCTGCAGCCGTACGCCTCGATATCCGCCGACTTCATCGACCGCGAGGGCCTGGGCCTCAGCGGCTACGTCGGCATCTGGAACAGCATCCACACCGAAAAAACCGGCCACGTCTCCGGCCCATCCAGCTGGTACGAATCGGACATCTACGGCGGACTCGATCTCGCACTCGGCGACTTCACCGTCGGCACCGTCTACACCTTCTACACGTACCCAAACGGCGCCTTCGACACGATCCAGGAGATCGGCTTCACCCTCAGCTACGACGACAGCAAGCTCGGCCTGCCGGTCGCGCTCTCGCCGTTCGTCGGCGTCTACTTCGAGACGCGCGATAGCGGCGGTACCGAAGACGCGTACGGCGAGGTCGGCTTCGAGCCGTCATTCCCGGTCGGGGATACCGGCATCACCATCTCGGTGCCGATGGTGCTCGGCTTCAGCATCGACGACTACTACTTCGATGATGATGGCAAGAATGAGTTCCTCGGCTACGGGGCCGTGGCGCTGGCGGCAAGCGTCCCGCTCGGTGGGCAGGGACGCTTCGGGCAGTGGACGCTCAACGCCTCGGTACAGTACCTGCACCTGTTCGCCGACAGCGCCCGTGCCGCCAACGACGACGATCGCAATGAGGTGATCGGGACGGTGGGGGTGAGCTTCACATACTAACGGCAATACCAACGCCGCCCGGTACTGCACGGCTTCGCCATTGGAATTTTGCGGGACGTTGTGGCGCGGATATACTTGAGCGGCGCCTCACCTCCGCGATGCAATGGCCGAGCGATCCGGAAAAAGTTCAAACGATCCCACCTACGCTGGGCCGCGCCTGCTCCCGATCGACGGTGCCGAGTCCGCCGCGGGATCCGCCGCGCCCTCCAACGCGGGCGAGAAGATTTCCGCCGATCAGGCCGCGCCGGGGCAGCGCATCGGAAAGTACCAGGTCATCCGCCTGCTCGGCAAAGGCGGCATGGGTGTCGTCTACGAAGCCCTCGACGTGGTGCTGCATCGAAAGGTTGCGCTGAAGATCCTGCCGCGCGAGTTCTCCGACAACGAGCAGGCCCTTAAGCGCTTCATCCGCGAGGCCCGCACCGCCGCTCGGCTCAATCATCCCAACGCTGTCGCCGTCTATGACATCGGCCGAAAGGGCCAGACCTGCTACATCGCGATGGAGTTGGTGAACGGCGAGAGTCTCGAGCGGTTGCTGAGCGATCGGGTGGTTGAGACGCAGCAGGGGCTGGATTACCTCGAGGCCACGCGCTGGATCGCCGACGCCTGCCGCGCTCTCATCGCCGCACACGACGCCGGCCTGATCCATCGCGACATCAAGCCCGGCAACCTTCTCCGCGGCGAGAGCGGCGTGATCAAGGTGAGCGACTTCGGCCTCGCCAAGCCGACGGAGAGCAGTAACCTCACGCTCACGCAACCCGATGCCTTCGTCGGCACACCGCTGTACATGAGTCCCGAGCAGTGCCGCAACGAGAACGTCGATCATCGCGCCGACCTCTATTCGCTGGGGGCGACGTACTACACGCTGCTGAGCGGCGAGCCGCCGTACAGTAAGGGCAGCTCGCTGCAGATTCTGTTCGCGCATTGCAGCGCCCCGATTCCGGATGTGCGCGAGCGCCGCGGCGAGATTCACCCGCTGTGCGCGCAGATCATCCGCCGCGCTATGGCCAAAGATCCCGCTGAGCGCTACCAGAGCGCACGCGAGATGCTCGCGGACCTCGAGGCGGTGCTCGGGCAGGACCCGGCGGCGGATCCGTTTGTCTCTGCGATGGAAGGTCTCCTGCCGGCAGGGGCACAGGCGGACGATGTCGTCCCGGAACATGCTGATCAGCCGGCTGTGTGGCAGCCGACGCTAACGTCGGCCCGCCGGCGCAAGCAGCGCATCATCCTCGGCATCGCTGCGGGTGGTGGGACGGTTGTCGTCGCGATCATCATCGCGATCGTGGCGGCGACACGCGGGCCAGTGGGCTTGCCAGACTCGCAGCCGGCCGCGGCGACGCAGAGGCAGGGCAGCGGCTCGCCGGTAACGGTGATTCCGCCGCCCGACGCGCCCGCGCCTCCCGCCGCCGATGCCACGCCGCCGGTCCCGCCGCAACCTGAGGAGCAGCCCCGTCCGTGGCGCGATGCGGGGCATGTCCCGCTGTTCAAGCAGTTCACCTCGCCCCAACCGCTCGCGCAGGCGCCGCTCGAGCCGGCGTCGGCCGATCCGCCATCCTCACCGCCAGCCGAGCCCATCGGTTCCCAAGCCGCCGCAAATGATCCCGCGTTGCGCGAATTCGAGTCCGCGAAGAAGTGGCTCGCCGCTGCGGCCCTGCGCGACAACAAGGTGCTGATGACCAACGGTGCACGGGCGATGATGCTCTGGCACGACTTCTTCGAGAAATCTCCGCACGCCTTCCACAAGCCCGCCGCCGAAGAGGCCAAGGCACTGGCCGACGAGCATGTGCCCGGCATTTCGCAGCGCCCACGGATCACGCCGCCCGCGGGCCCGCCCGTGCCGCCGCAACTGCAACAGCCGCCTCAGGACCGGACTGAGCCACCTCCCGCGGATCGTCCTGATTCCAGCCAGCGACCTCGTCCGCCGCTTCGCGGCAACCGCGCCCCGCCTCCGCGATAAGCGTTACTGAGGTCGGTGGAATTGCCTCGTCCAGCCGTTTAGACTTGCCCGTCATGCGGATCGATCAGGTTCTGAAGCAAAGCAGCAAGCCCGCGGTTTCGTTCGAGTTCTTCCCTCCGAAAACCGATGCGGGCTTCGCTTCGCTGTTCAACACGATCGACGAGCTCAAGCCGCTGCAGCCGACGTACGTCTCGGTCACCTACGGTGCCGGCGGGAGCACGCGGCAGAAGACGGTCCAGCTCGTCGAGCGCATACAGAACCAACTCGCCATCCGCGCGATGGCACACCTCACCTGCGTCGGGCACACCGCTGATGAAATCGGCGGCATTCTCGATGAGCTGTGGAAGTGCGGGATCCGCAACGTGCTCGCCCTGCGCGGCGATCCGCCGGCGGGGCAGAGCAGCTTCACGCCGACCGAGGGCGGCTTCGCTTACGCCGATCAGCTCGTCAGCTTCGTCAAGTCGCGCCAAGACTTCTGCATCGGCGTCGCCGGCTATCCGGAAGGCCACCCCCAGTGCCTCAACAAGACGCGCGACATGGAGCACCTCAAACACAAAGTCGACAACGGCGGGTGCTTCGTGATCACGCAGCTGTTCTTCGACAACGCCGACTTCTACCGCTTCCGCGACGACGCCCGCGCGATGGGCATCAACGTGCCGATCATCGCCGGCATCATGCCCATCACCAACGTCGGGCAGATCAAGCGCTTCGTGAGCATGTGCGGGGCGAAGATTCCCCACCGGCTGCTGACCAAGCTCGAAACCGCCGAGGCCGATCCGGAAACGGTCGCTCGTGTCGGCGTCGACTACGCCGCCATGCAGTGCCGCGACCTGCTCTTCAACGACGTGCAGGGCCTTCACTTCTACACGCTCAACAAGAGCAAGGCGACGGTCCAGATCTGCAAGGCGCTCAACGTCGAGCATGCGCGGTAATCGATCACCACTTCGCTTGATACTCAGCGGGCCACTTCCCGTGCCGGCGCGACATCATCCGCATCCGTAACCGACGCCCCACAGTGGGCACAATACGTCCCGACGCGCGTCGACCCGCACCGCGGGCACGGCGTGCCGCCCATCGCGCTGCGCGCCGTGTGCCGCGGGTAGAACAACAGCAGGAAGACCAGGCATGCCACCGCCACCCACATCGGCACCGAGAACAGCCGCGTGTAGTCCGTCACAGTCCCCTCCGTCGCCCATTCGCCGATATAGCCGGCCACAACACTGCCCACGATGATCCCGATGCCGATGATCACCAGGTTGAACAGGTTCTGCGCACTGGCCCGTATGTCCGGCGCGGTGTTCTCGTCCACCACCATGAACGCCACAAAGATGAAGCAGCCGAAGCACAACCCATGCAGCGCCACACCCGCCACAAGGATCGCAATCTCAGGGATGCCGGTGGCGGCGCTGATGCTCTCCACGTAAGCGAACAGCGCCATCCGCACTGCATACGCGCTCACCCCGATCGCCAGCAGCGTCTTGCGCGAAAGCGTCTTGGCCACCAGCGGGATCAGCGCCAGCACCAGCACCTCCGAGATCTGCCCGATCGTCATCAACCCGCCGCCGCCGACACCGAAGATGCTGTTGATCCCCGACGCCAGCCGGTTCTGGAACGTCGCGAGGAACGGGCTCGTGTGGATGAAGTAAAACTGATGGATACAGCTGATCGGCACCGCCAGCAGGAACAGCGTCAGCAGCGGCTGACGCTTCGCCTCGGCCAGCGCCTTCGCCGCCGCGTTCGATCCCTTGTTCCGCGCCGGCGGCGTCTTGGGCAGCAGCAGGCAGTAGATGCCCATGACGATCCCAAGCACCGCGCTCAGCCGAAACGCATTGGCAATCCCCGCAGCCTGCGCGCGCAGCGTCGCTTCCTCGGTGGCGGCGGCGGGGGTGTGATAGTGCAGCAGGTACTGACCGATTCCGATCCCCACCACGATCCACCCGATCGTCCCCCACAGCCGCACCCGCCCGAAGTCCCGGTCACGATCCACCAGGTGATGGAATGCCAGCGAATTCGTCAGCGCCAGCGTCGGCGCATAAATCAACGAATACAGCAACGCGAACAGCAGGAACGCCGAATAGCTCTCGATCCACGACAGCTGCCACACCAGCACCGCACCCAGCAGATGGCTGATCGCCAGGAACTTCTCCGTGTTGAAGTAGCGGTCAGCAATCTGCCCCGCGATAAACGGGCCAAACAAGGCACCGACCCCGCCCACCATGAACAGATACCCGATCAGCGACGGCGCAAAACCCCTGTCGAAAGCGACAAACAGATACATCAGCGGCAGCCACGCCCCCCAAATCGCGTACTGCAGGAACATCATAATCGACAGCCGCACGCGCACGTGCAGCGGGGTAGGGGGCAGGGCCGCGTTCGAGCTCAAGTCGCTGGTCATGTCACTCCGCCTGTAGAAGGGGCCGCGGGCATGTTACCGGGAAGGCCCGGTGGCGTCATGCGGGAGTGGGCGCTTGCGCCACCGCGGGAGGGGGCGAGCACATTTGCGCCGTGGCGAGGCTACGACCACATCAGCGTCTGCGGCGAATCGGCGCGCTGCAACTGGCAGCGGGCAGAAGCGTGGTCCCATAGCCGGCGCATTTCGCCGTCCAAGCTTGCCTCGTTGGCGTCGAACCAGTTGAGGGCGTCGATGAAGCGGACTGCGGCGCGGAAGCGTGGGCTGTGGCCAAGCTGCAGCAGGATGAACGCCGAGACATACGCATCCGCCGGGAGCCGCCGGAACGGAACCCGCGGCCAGATGCCCTCGGGCTTCTGCAGGTTGGCCAGGTAGAAGATGCCACGGTCGATCGCGAGGCCCTCTCCGCGGCCGGCCAGTAGAGCACGTACACATATAGCGGTGGTGAGGGGGTCTCCCCAGCCGCCATCCGCCTCCTGCCCCTGCAGCAGCCACTTAAGCAGCCGCAGGTACAGCGGCACGTGCGGCTGCGAGAGCTCATCCAGCCGGACCAGCGCCAGAGCCGCACAGGCCTTCGGCGAGGCGGCGATTTCCGCCTCGAGCCGGAGCGATGCCTCCGGCCGGCCCGCGAGCAGCAGTTTCGCGAGCGTGCTATATGATTTGCTCTTCCAGAGCCGCTCAATCATTTTGACGGTTATCATGTCCGCACCTCGTGCATTTTTGGTCTTCGTTAGGGTCCCATAATGCCCTAACTCTTCCCTTACGTCAAGCCCCGTCTTCGGAAATTTTCACCGGAAATCGTGCGGGTTAGTCGAACGGAATGGTGTTCGACGCAGTATCAGCAAGTGCGTGCTGAGCGTGGTACTTATGTGGCAAGCCCCGTGATGCAAGATCTGGCATCTTTCGTAAGATTCCGGAGGCGCTGCGCGCGTGTGTGGCTTAATGTCGCTGCCGGGTGGTGGTTGTAGAATTGGCCCACGCGCACCGTACAATCCGTCACGCAGGTTGTCCCGCGTCCCCTTTCACAGCGAGAAAGCCGTTGCTCCGATCCGTCGATTTCATCCTTCGTCACACGCTCAACAGCGTCTATTTCGGCATTACGCTGATGGTTCTGACGGCGTCGTACATCGCCGTTGGCTCGGGGCTGCCGCGGGTGCGCGCTTACTTCGAGATGAGCGACATGGAGTTCTTCAACGCCTGGCCGCTGAAGGTGTTGATGGTGCTCCTGATCATGAACCTGAGCGTGGTGACGTGGATTCGCATCCCGTTCACCCCGCCGCGGTGGGGGGTCTGGTGCGTGCACTGCGGGATCATCGTGCTGGTGCTCGGCGTGATGGCGCACTATGCGAACAAGGTTGAAGGCCTGACGCGCATCCCGGTGAAGGCGACGGTCGAGCACTACTACGACTCGGCCGAACGGGCGCTCTACGCGCGTGTCGGCACAAACATCACACAGCCCGCGCCGCTGCCGACGCTCCCGCGGTTCAATACGTTCTCGAAGGAAAGCGGCAACACCGATAAGCTTTCCCGCCGCGAGCTGCGCGACGTGCAGCCCGTCTTCGCGGTGCGCAACCCGCGTAGCGGCGACGTGGAGCAGCACACGCTGGCGGAGCACCTCGGCGTGCCGCTGCGGATCGAGATCGTCGAATATTTCCCCTACGCACACATCGAGAGCGATTACGCGGTCACCGGCAACGGCAACGAAACCGGCATCCTGCTGGAGATGACCGATCCGCACGATGAGTCGAAGCAGCGGGCGTGGCTGGTCGCTTCTGATCCGCGCTGGGCTAAATCGCTCGCGGGGGTAGAGTTGGCCCACCGGCATCTGCCGCATGGCATCGACGCCGAGATGTTCGCCGACGCCGTCCGCGAGATCCATCGCCTCGATGTCACCATCGGCGACTTCAACGACACGCTAGATGTCGAGATCGGCCAGCACTACGAGCTCGCCGACACCGGCTACACGCTGGAGATCGAGAGCTACCAGCCGGCCTGGCCGAAGTTCGGCACGGGCGAGATCGTCAAGGCGATGACGCTGAAGGTGACGCTTGACCCGGCCAAGGCGCAGGTGGCGGGAAAGCCAAGTGCATTCCGGCGCATGATCCTCAACAACGATCCGCTGCAGACGGATTTTGACCTGTCGGCTCCGGATGCGGGGCCGATGGGCAAGCGCCAAACGGAGCCGCTCGACAAGGACCTGGTGCTGAACTACCGCATGAGCGACCCGTTCAGCCTGATGCCGCGGCAGGGCGTGCGAAAGCACACTCTGGTCACCACTGAGGCCGGCGGGGTCATCGACGTGATGACCCGCGTGGATGGCAAGGGTCACTCGAAGCATTTCGCGGACGGCGTGGTGAAGATCGAGATCGATGAGGGGGCCGCGCAGCGCGGGCCGATGCAGCAGGCGCACGGTGGGCATGGGCATGGCGCGCATGATGGGCACGTCTACAAGATCGAGGCCCGGCGGCACGATGGCGTGGGGCGCGTCGATCGCGTTGTTGAAGTTCCGCCGGTGCAGCGCGATCGCGATGCGGCGACCGTCGGGTTCTATCAGGTCGCGCGCGTGCGATTGAGCAGCGACAATTGGTCTCAGGAACTGCTCGTGCCCTACTCGCAGTGGGCCCTCGACGATGCATGGCAGGCGCCGGCGATCCGTGTCCCCGGCGCGCAGCGACCGCTGCAGCTTCAACTCGGCAACACCGCGCGGCCGCTCCCGGCCAAGATCACCCTCGAAAAGTTCGATCTCGTCCCATACCCCGGCGGCGACAATACCCGTCGCAGCATGATGCGCGACTTCAAGAGCACGCTCTGGATCGAAGACGTCAGCGGGAAGATCCCGCCGTACACCGACGTGGCACACATGAACAGCCCCGTCTACTTCAGCCGCGGCGCGTGGCTCTTCTTCCAGGCGCAGTGGGATCCGGAAGGGCAGCGCTTCACGGTGCTGGGCATCGGCAATCGCCCGTTCGTCGGCACGATGACGATGGGGTGTGTGATGATCTTCAGCGGGCTGCTCTACGCGTTCTACGTCAAGCCGATCATCATTCGCCGCATGAAGGAGCAGGCGCTGGCCAAGGCACTGGCTTCGGGCAAGGTCAAGGGCAAAGACAAGCACGGCGACGAGAAGAAAGAGCTGACGCCGGTGTAGCTACGTAGCACGGGCTACCAGCCCGTGCCTCCGAAGCACGGGCAGGTTGCCCGTGCCACTTTTGACGCATCGCACCTATGAGACGACTCATTTTCACCATCACCGTTCTGTCGCTCGTGTTCATTGCCAGCGCGGCGCGCGCCGAGAGTTTCGCCGACCAGCTGAACCTCAAGCCGATGGAGACGGTCACGGTTCAGTACCGCCAGACCCTTAAAACCATGGACAGCTTCGCCCGCGAGGCGCTGGCGCAGATCTACGGCAAGAGCAGTTATGAAGGGCAGAGCGCAGTTTACACCGTGCTGGACATGTCCTTCCGCCCCGAGCAGTACGTCGATCGCAACATCATCCGCATCCGCCACGTCCCGCTGCGGCAGGACTTCCAGATGCTCGAGTCGCTGTCGGCGGCGGAGAAGGAGCGCATTCTCAAGGAAGGGCGGGTGTCCTACCGCTTCCTGCTGAGCCCGCAGTCGCAGGAGCTGATGACGCGGCTGACCTCAACCGCCATACAGAAGGCCGGCGCCATCAACGAAGTCTACGGTGCCGCCACCATGCTCGATTCGCTGTTCATCCAGGACTTCCCGCTGCTGCGCATCATCCCGCCGGCGACGAATGACCCGGCCGATCACAAGTGGCACAATATCGCGCAGATCGGCGAATGGGCGAACAAGCACAAAGCCGGGGACATGGCCGGCGCTGCCGGACTGACCGCGTATGGTAAGGATCGCATCCCGATGCTTGGCGAGGTGGGCGAGGCGATGCTCCGCCTGCGCGACGCGTGGCGCGATGGCGATGCCGCCGCGGCCAATCAGCAGATCGAAAAGCTCGCGACCATCCTCCCGCAGATTAATCCCGACCGCTACCCATCTGCAGCGAAGCGAACGGTGGAGGTGCACTACAACCGCCTGGCGCGGCTGACGCTGCCGGGCGCGGCGCTGTATTTCGGCGCGTTCGTGCTGTTCCTGCTTTCCGCCCGCGCCGGCATCGGTTCCCTTCGCCTCTGGGGGCTGCGCCTCTTCGTCCTCGGATTCCTCGTTCACACCGCCGGCATCGGCATCCGATGGTGGCTCGTCAAGACGCAGGCTGGAAACTGGTTCGAGGGTATCCCGATCAAGAACATGTTTGAGAGCGTGATGTTCTCGGCGTGGTTCGGGTGCCTGATCGGGCTGCTGTTCGAGATGCGACGGCCGCGGGGAATCTTCGGCGCATCCGCCAGCTTCGTCGGATGGCTTTCGCTTATCGCGATCTTCACCGCACCGTTCATCTACGGCCGCGATATCGGCGGGCAGATCACGCAGTCGCAGGGCGTGCTCATGAGCTATTGGCTGTACATCCACGTGACAGTGGTCGTCGCCAGCTACGCGTTGATCGGCATGAGCTTCCTGCTGAGCATCTGGTGGCTGGCGCGCTACCTGACGCGCGACAAGGATACGCGGCTGCACGAGCGGCAGATCGCCGACGACAATGCGGCGTTCAACGTGATCGCGACCGGCGGTGTCGGCGCGGCGTCGCTCGGCTTCACCGGCACCCTCGCACGTTTGCTGTTCATCCCGGTCCGCAGTGAACCAGCGCCAACGAAGGCCGCCGCGCTCAGCAAGACCGAGTTGGCCGAGAACAACCGAAACTTTCTCGCCGTCCTCGACCTGTGTAACGTCGTGATTCTTCAGCTGGCGTTCTGGCTCCTGGGCATCGGCATTGTCTTCGGCGCGATCTGGGCCGACATGTCCTGGGGCCGCCCCTGGGGATGGGATCCGAAGGAAACCTTCGCGTTGGTCACCTGGATCGTCTACCTGGTGATCGTGCACGTTCGCTTTACAACGACGCACAAGGCGTTCTGGACGGCCATACTGAGCATCATCGGCTTCTTCATCATGCTCTTCAATTGGATCGGTGTGAACTTCTTCCTCGTGGGGTTGCACAGTTACGCGTAACTAACGATCAACAATTAGCAACCCTGGGCCGATCACTACCGCGGCGAACTTGTGCAGCACGGCGCTCTCGCAGCGCCACGCGTCGCGGTCCACCCCCAGCTTCTCGATGCACAGCCGCTGCAGCAGCTGCTCGCAGTTCCAGCCGGTTTCGCGCGCGACCTGCGGCAGAAAACATCCGTGACGGTCGCCGATCGTTAGGTGAATTCCGTCGTTCACAGGGTCGAACTCATCCAGCGACGCCAGTGGCTGCAGCGGCGAGATCAGCGTGATCTCGACGTCGAGCTGCGGCAGCTCGTCGAGCGTGACAGGCGCTTCGCGAAAGCGCGGATCGCGCAGCACGCTTCGGGC
>Ga0247719_1001021_pt1 | contig 13148 bp, 9 predicted proteins | sample 41E_DmetaG_FD_189046 | JGI IMG/M metagenome (GOLD analysis project Ga0247719, IMG submission 189046) | Soil microbial communities from hillslope of Landscape Evolution Observatory, University of Arizona, Oracle, AZ, United States - 4-1-E_D | ecosystem: Engineered > Artificial ecosystem > Mesocosm...
GCCGGGCGCGGCCGCGGACTGGCTGACGCCGGGAGGATGGATGAGCGTCGAGACGAGCCGCGCGGAAGAGGTCGATCCGGGCGATTTCGAGCTCGACGACAGTCGCGTCGTCGGCCGCGCCCGGCTTACGCTCTTGCGGCGTCCTTAGCCTTCGCGCTTTTGCGGATTTCGTCGATTTCCGTCCCGAGCCGGCGGCCAACGGCGGCCGCGGCGGCCTTGCCCGCTTCCTTGACCGCCTTGCCCGCGCGCTTGCGCCGGCTGCTGTCGCTGCCGGTGGTGAAGCCATGCTCGGCGAGCGCCGCGAGCGCTGCCGTCGCCGCGACCGCGACGAGCTCGGCAACGAGCGGGCTTTGCAGCAGCTTGATGAACGCCTCGCCCATTCCCTCGGATGCGCGCGAACCGCCGCCGCTGCTGCGAGCACCGGTCGTGCGCGTGACGGCCCTCGACCTGGACGCGCTGCCGCCGCTGCTGCGTCCGCCTCTCGTCTTGCCGCTCGTCGTGCCGGTCGCCTTCTTCGCCATGGTCTGCTGCTCCTCGTATTGGACTTGGAACGCTTAACTCCCGCGCGCAGCCGCGTATCCACTTAGGGTCGCGATCGCTGCACTTCCTCCGAACTGAACCAATCTGCAGCCGAAGGCGACTCGGTTCGCGTCGAGTCGGCCGGACCGCTCCGGTAGAAGCGGGGCATGCGGTATCAGCGTGCCGAACTCCCGCTCAAGCTTGACGGCCTGGACGCCGCGCGAAAGTTTTTCGCCGGCTGCCTCGCCGAATTCGATCCTTGCCGCGAGAGCCTGCTGGTCGCCCATGTCGATGACGACGCGCGCTGCGTGCATCTCTCGCGCCACGAGGGCGATGAAACGGGCGCCGCATTCCCGTTGCGCGAGATCCTCGGCGACGCGATCGCCCACGGCAGCAGCGCGATCCTGCTCGCCCACAACCATCCGAGCGGCGACGCGCGGCCGAGCGAGACCGACTTCCGGACCACTCGGCGGCTTGCGACTGCTGCCGAAGCGCTCGACTGCACCGTGCTCGACCATCTTGTGTTCGGCGGCGGCCAGTGCACCAGCCTGCGCCAACTGGGTTACCTTTAACACAGCGACTCATCCTGGAAGTTGGCAAAGTTGGCAGCGGCACGTGCGCGCAGGCGCGCGCGTACGCGTGAGCTTTCGACTGTTGGGGGGTGCTCGGGGTCAGGCCGGTAAACGAATGAGCAAAGCCAGGCTGCATCGCCCAGCTTAGATCATATGGCGGCCCCTGTAGGACAGCGGAATTTCGCCGACGCGGAGCGCCGAGACATGCGCTGAGGCGACCCTATTCGACATCCTCGACTTCGACCTTCTCGCCGGTAACCCGCTGCGACAGCGCCGCAGCCATGAAGCGGTCGAGGTCGCCATCCAGCACGTCGCCGGGCGAGGTCGAGGTCACGCCGGTGCGCAAGTCCTTCACCAGCTGATAGGGCTGCAGCACGTACGACCGGATCTGATGGCCCCAGCCGATGTCGGTCTTGGCGGCATTGGCGGCATCGGCCTCGGCCTCGCGGCGCTGCAGCTCGGCCTCGTAAAGCCGGGCTTTCAATTGCTTCATCGCCGACGCGCGGTTCTTGTGCTGCGAACGCTCGTTCTGGCAGGCGACCACGATCCCGGTCGGCACATGGGTGATGCGGACCGCGCTGTCGGTCGTGTTCACATGCTGCCCACCGGCGCCCGAAGCCCGATAGGTGTCGATCCGAAGCTCGGATTCGTTGATCTGCACGTCGATGTCGTCGTCGACTTCGGGATAGACCCACACGCTGGAAAAGCTCGTGTGCCGGCGCGCGTTCGCATCATAGGGGCTGATGCGCACCAGGCGGTGGACGCCGCTTTCGGTCTTGAGATTGCCGTAGGCATTCTCGCCCTTGACCAGGATGGTCGCCGACTTGATCCCTGCCTGCTCGCCGGCGTGATGGTCGATCATCTCGACCTTGAAGCCGTGGCGCTCGGCCCAGCGCGTGTACATGCGCAGCAGCATCTCGGCCCAGTCTTGGCTCTCCGTTCCGCCCGCGCCGGCGTTGATCTCGACATAGGCATTGTTGGCATCCGCCTCGCCCGCCAGCAAGGCCGCGACCTTGTCGCGGTCGGCGCGCGCCGCGAGCTCGCCCAAGCTGCGGATCGCATCGTCGACCAGCGCCTCGTCGCCTTCGGCTTCGGCAAGCTCGATCAGCTCGGCCGTCTCGGCAAGCTCGCGCTCCAAGGCCCGCGTCGCGCCGATTGCTTGCTCGAGCCGCTGCCGCTCCCGCATCACCTCCTGTGCCGCTTTGGGATCGTCCCACAGCGAGGAATCCTCGACCCTGGCGTTGAGCTCGGCGAGCCGCTTGTTCGCGCGGTCCCAGTCGAGAAACCGGCGCAGCAGCGCTGTCGCGGCGTTGATCTGGTCGATATGGGCCTGCGCCTCGGCGCGCATCGGTTGAGCTTTCCTGGTCGGCGACTTGTGCGGGACCGCCCTATTGGACGGCGTTCTGCGTTGGCAAGGGCTGCGGCGGCAAGGCCGGCTCGGTTGCTTCCTGGGGCGGCGGAGCGGGCCGCGGCCTGGGTGTCTCGCGCGCGGGCCGCTGCTGCTGCGCTTGCGGCTGCGGCTGCGCGGGCTGCTGGGCCTGCTGGTAGGGGTCGCCGATCACGGAGCGCAGCGCCCGCCGCGGTTCGGTCTGCGGCTGGAACGCTTCCCAGATCACCGATGCCTTGGGGTCGGTGCTGGTCGGGAAAGTCCCATACACGCGCTTGCCCGACGCTCGGTCGATCCGCACCCAGCGGATGCCCGCCGGCGCGGCGAACGGCACCTTGGGCTGGTCCCTGAAGGCGACCTGGGCCCATTGCTTGAAGATTGGCGCGGCGATCCTTCCGCCCTGGGCATAGCCCCCCATCGGCCGTGGCTGATCGTAGCCGAGGTAGACGCCGGCAACGACATCGGGTGTGCCGCCCACGAACCAGACGTTGGTCGGACCCGAAGTGGTTCCGGTCTTGCCGAATAGCGGCCGGTCGAGATCGCGAAGCACCGTCGCGGTGCCGCGTTCGACCACCCCTTCGAGCATGTGGACCATCTGGAAGGCGGCCATGGCGTCGATCACCTGGCGGGTGCGGCTGGGCGGGCGCGGCATGGGTTGGCCATCCCAGTCGGCCGCGTTGCAATTGCCCATCACGGCGCAGCGGTTGTCGGTCCGGTAAATCACCTTGCCGCCGCGATCCTGGACGTAGTCGATGGTGGTCGGATTGACCGCCCGCCCGTGGTTGGCGAGGATCGCATAGGCATTGACGAGGCGGAGGACGGTCGTATCCCCGGCCCCGAGAGCAATCGACAGATAATTGGGATAATCGCCAACGCCGAGGCGCTTGGCCATGTCGATCACCTTGGGCATTCCAGTTTCCGAGGCGGCGCGGATCGTCATCAGGTTGCGCGACTGCTCAACGCCCCAGCGCATCGTGTGAGGGCCCGCATAACGGCGGTCGAAGTTGACGAAGCATTTGTTGCCGAGACCCGCGCCCTGCCAGACGCAGAAGGGCGCGTCCTGAATGATCGTGGCCGGCGTCATGCCATTGGCCAGCGCAGTCGCGTAAACGATCGGCTTGAATGCCGAACCGGGCTGGCGCAGCGCCTGGGTCGCGCGGTTGTAGCTGGACCCGATCACATCGAAGCCCCCCTGCATGGCGAGCACCCGGCCAGTATGGACTTCCTGCGCGAGCAGCGCGCCGCCGATCTGCGGGACCGAGCGCAGCGCATAATTGTCGCCGCCCGTCTGCTTGACGATGATGACCATCCCAGGTTTGAGCGCGCCGAACGCCTGGCCCCCCACCCCGCGTACCGGCATCGATGCGCCCGACGCGGGAAGGATGCCGCGCGTGCCGTTGGAAAAGCCGATTTCGGCTTCACCGCCCGACTTCGAAAGCACGACCGCCTTACGCCAATCCGGATAGCCCGTGCCGACCGGGGTACGGTCGAGTTCGCCGGCCCAGTCCCCGGAGATGTTGACCGTCAGGTCGAGGTCGGTCCAGCCGCGACCCCCGTCGAACCTAGCCAAGCCGTCGCGAAGCGCCTGGGCGGCCGCGTCCTGCAGCTTTGGATCCATTGAGCTGCGCACCCACAAACCGCCGGCGTAAAGGCTGTTGGGGCCATTGTCGGCGTTCTCGCCGAAGCGCCGGATCAGCTCGCGGCGGACCTCTTCCATGAAATAGCCGCCCTGCTGGCGGAACTTCTCGTTGCTCCCGTAGCGGATCGTGCCGAGAGGGGTCGCCGCAGCCTCGCTTCGAACAGCCTCGGTGATGTACCCGTTGCGAACCATTTCACGCAGCACATAGTTGCGCCGGTCGAGCGCACGCTGCGTCGCGCGAACCGGATCATAATTCGCCGGCGCCTTCGGCAGCACGGCCAGATAGGCGGCTTCCGGCAGGGTCAGATCGGCGACGTCCTTGTCGAAATAGGCGCGCGATGCGGCCTGGACGCCATATGCGTTGCGGCCGAGGAAGATCGAGTTGAGATAGATCTCCAGGATCTGCTGCTTGGAAAGGGTCGATTCGAGGCGGAACGCGAGGATGGCTTCCCGCGCCTTTCGCCCGATGTTGTAGCTCGAATCCTTCAGCAGATATTTGGCGACCTGCTGGGTGATGGTCGAACCGCCGCGAGCGCGGCCGCCACCCGTGACGCTTTTCATGGTGAAATCGAACACCGCGCCTGCCAAGCCCGTCACGTCGATTCCGGGATGTTCGAAGAAGCTCTTGTCCTCCGCCGACAGGAAAGCCTGGATCACCAGCGGCGGATATTCATCATACGCCAGTTCAACGCGGCGTTCCCGCGCGAAGGTCTGCACCGGCATGCCGTCATAGCCGCGAACGTTGCTGGGGAGAGGCGCCTGGTAGGCAAGGAGGCTCTGCGACGAAGGTAGCCCGCTCGCGAAATAAATCCACATGCCCGCGACAAGCGCGAACAGCGCGGCCGCCGCCCAGGTGACACGGCGAACCCAGGACCGCTGCCACCAGGGGTCGACCCAGCGATGCACCCGCGCGTTGAAGGCGACGAGGTCGGGCAGCGGCAAAGTAGGGACGGTCAGGCGCTCGAACTTCATCCGAACCGGGCTCTAGCCCTTCGCGTCCGTGGCGGAAAGCCGGTTAATGCCGGTTTCTGGCGGCAATATCGGCCTCGATCGCCTGGGCAAGCGCAAGCACGATCTTCGATCGCTGCTCCGGCGTTCGCAGCAGCAACTCGTCATCGGCATTGCTGATATAGCCGGCCTCAAACAGGATTGCCGGCGCATTGGCGCGGCGCAGCACATGGAAATCAGCGAAGCGGTGCGCGTCGGGGCGAAGTTCGATCCGGCCTGAAGCCTTCCTCACCAGCCGCGCGGCGAAGTTCGCGGACGCGTCCATTTGCGCGCGCATCGCAAGGTCGGAGAGCAAAGCTGCGACCGATCCCTCGGCGGCCTCAGCGGCCATGCCGCGATTCTGAGACTCGGCAAGCCGCGCCGCCTCGGCATCGGAGGCGACGTCCGACAGCGAATAGACGCTTGCGCCGCGCGCCAGGGGATTGGGCGCGCTGTCGACGTGAATCGAGACGAACATTGCGGCATCGAGGCGGCGCGGCACACCGGTCCGGTCCTCCAGCGTGAGGTAGCGATCATCATCGCGCGTCATCGCGACGCGCACGCGGCCGCGCTTGACCAGCTGGTCGCGCAGTTCCCGTGCCAAGGCCAGGGTCAGGTCCTTCTCGACCACCTGCCCGGAGACGCTGGTCGCCCCGGGATCGCGCCCGCCGTGGCCCGGGTCGATCACCACGATCGGGCGGCCGCGTGCCTCGAGCGCGGCGTAGATGCGATCCGCAGCCGGGGGCGGGACGTTCATCGTCACGCTGACCTGCGAAGCCGCGCCGCTGCCGCTGGAAAAGGCGAAAAGCGTGGCGCCGGCCGCGACCGCCAGGGCCGCCGCACCCACCAAAGCCGCCGTTCGCCGCAACACCCGCCTCATGCCAAGCCCTTGAAATACGACAGCTGTATCATGGCAATATGGTTAATAGGAAATTTAGGGGCGGAGCGCCGCGGCGGCGCGCGCACGCCGCTCGACCTCGTCCAGCCGGTGACCCCGCCGGTAGAGCCAGGTGCCACCGACGCACAGGACGGGTTCGAGCGCCAGCCAGTCGGCGGCATTGTCGGGGCGGATTCCCCCGGTCGGGCAGAAGCGAACCTGACCGAACGGCCCGGCAAGGGCGCTGAGCGCAGCCCGCCCGCCAGCGGCTTCGGCGGGAAAGAATTTGAAGCGGTCGAGGCCGATGTCGAGGCCGCGCATGATGTCGCCGGCCGTGGCAACGCCGGGCAGGAAGGGCGTCCGCGCGGCGATCGCCGCCTTCGCCAACGGTTCGGTCAGGCCTGGCGACACGATGAAGCGGCTGCCGGCATCGAGCGCCGCATCAAGCTGGCGGGGCTCGAGAACGGTCCCGGCGCCGACGATCGCGCCAGGCACGGCCGCCATCTGCCGTATCGCCCCGAGTGCTTCCGGCGTACGCAGCGTGACTTCGAGCACGGGCAGGCCGGCGCGCACGAAGGTTTCGCCAAGCGCAGCCCAGTCCTGCACGCCTTCCAGCACCAGCACCGGGATGACCGGCGCCAGGCGCATGATTTCATCGATGGTCATCGCTGTTCTGCGTCGAGCGCGGCGAGCATCGCCGAGGCGCCGGCTTCCGCGTCGTCGACGTGGAGCCGCATCATGGCGAACAATTCGCGCCCGGTGCCGGCCGGCGGTGGAGGCGAGTTGGCGGCGGGCCGAGCAGCAAGGTCGACGCCGACCGCCTCGAGCTTCCCGGCGATTGCGTCGAGCCGGATCACGTCGCCGTCGCGCACACGCCCCAGCGGCCCATCGCCGAGCGCTTCGGGCGACACGTGGATCGCGGCCGGCACCTTGCCGCTCGCCCCCGACATTCGACCGTCGGTAACCAGCGCGACCTTGAAGCCGCGGTCCTGGAGCACGCCAAGCGCGGGCGTCAGCTTGTGCAGCTCCGGCATGCCATTGGCGCGCGGCCCCTGGAAGCGCACGATGACGACGACGTCGCGGTCGAGGTCGCCGGCCTTGAACGCCTCGAGCACTTCATTCTGGTCGGAGAAGCAGCGCGCGGGGGCCTCAATCGCCCAATGGTCCGGATCGACTGCGCTGGTCTTGATGATCGCTCGGCCGAGGTTGCCGGCGACCAAACGCATGCCCCCATCGGCCTGGAACGGGTCGGCGGCCGGCCGCAGCATGTCGACGTCGGCGCTGTCCGCGACAGGCGTCCAAACTAGCTCCTCCCCCTGCAGCTCCGGATTACGGGTCCATGCGTCCAGCGAATCCGCGCCCGCGGTCATCGTATCGCCGTGCACCAAGCCTTCCCCGGCGAGCGTGCGGATGACGAAAGCCATGCCGCCGGCGCGGTGGAAGTCGTTCACGTCCTTGGCCCCGTTGGGGTAGATTCGCGCGATCAGCGGAACCGCCCCCGATAAATCGGCGAAGTCCTGCCAGTCGATTCGGATGCCGGCGGCGCGGGCGATCGCCGGCAGATGGATCGCGTGATTGGTCGACCCGCCGGTCGCCAGCAACCCGACCATGGCATTCACGATCGCTTTCTCGTGGACCACCTGGGCGAGCGGACGCTCCCCGCTGCGTCCTAGCTCGGCGAGACGGTGGATCGCCGCGCGAGTCAGCGCCTGCCTGAGCGGAGTCCCCGGATTGATGAAAGCGGCGTTGGGGATGTGCAGGCCCATCAGCTCCATCATCATCTGGTTGGAGTTGGCGGTGCCGTAAAAGGTGCAGGTGCCGGGCGAATGATAAGAGGCGCTTTCGGCCTCGAGCAGCTCGTCCCTGCCGACCTTCCCCTCCGCGTAGAGCTGGCGGATGCGCTGCTTTTCCCTGTTCGGCAGCCCCGAGGGCATCGGCCCGCCGGGCACGAGAAGCATCGGCAGGTGGCCGAAGCGCAGCGCGCCGATCAGAAGGCCGGGGACGATCTTGTCGCAAATGCCGAGCAGCGCCGCGGCATCGAACATGCCGTGGCTGAGCGCGACTGCAGTCCCCAATGCGATGACGTCGCGGCTGAACAGCGACAGGTCCATTCCCGGCTGGCCCTGGGTGACGCCGTCGCACATGGCGGGAACGCCGCCGCCCACCTGAGCGGTCGCGCCTGCCTCGCGCGCGAAAATCTTGATCTGCTCCGGGTAGCGCCCGTAGGGCGCATGCGCCGAGAGCATGTCGTTATATGCGGTGACAATGCCGATGTTCGGACCGGCGAGCGTGCTGATCGCGCCCTTGTCCTCGCCCGATGCCGCAAAGCCGTGGGCGAAATTGCCGCAGGAGAGGCGCGGCCGGTTGATGCCCCTTTCCGTCTGCTCGGCCATCAGGTCGAGGTAGCGGCGGCGGGTCGGCTTCGACCGTTCGATGATCCGGTCGGTGACCGCGGCGACGGCGGGGTGGAGGGTCATCGGCCTTCGTTCCAGCTAACGCCGTCGCGCTCGGCCAGTGCGATCGCCGCGGACGGCCCCCACGTTCCGGCCGCGTAAGCTCGCGGAGTCATGCTCTTTTCCGACCAGGCGGCGCGGATTCGGTCGATCCACGCCCATTGCGCCTCGACCTCGTCGCGTCGGACGAACAAGGTCGGGTCGCCCTCGATCAGGTCGAGCAGCAGGCGCTCGTACGCGATACGGCGGCGATATTCGCTGAACGCATTGGCAAGCCCGATGTCGAGCGGGATTTCGCGCAGGCGTACGCCCTGGCGATCGAGTCCGGGGGTCTTGGCCATCAGGAACAGGCTGATCGTCTCCTCGGGCTGCAAGCCGATGATCAGCTTGTTGGGCCTCGTCGCCGCACCGCGCGACGCGAAGATCGAATAAGGCACATCCTTGAACTGGATGAAGATTTCCGTGTCACGGCGCGGCATGCGCTTGCCTGTGCGCAAATAGAAAGGGACGCCTTTCCACCGCCAATTGTCGATGTGGGCCCGAAGCGCGACGAAAGTCTCGGTCGCGCTGTCGCGGCCGAGGTCCTCGACGTACCCGGGCACGGTCTCGCCGTCGATCGCACCGCGTGCATATTGGCCGGTGACGCAGTTCACCTCCACGTCCTGCGAAGTGATCGGGCGGAGCGCGCGCAGCACCTTCACTTTCTCGTCGCGCACGGCGGTCGCGTTGAAATCGCTCGGCGGCTCCATCGCGACCAGCAAGAGAAGCTGGAGCATGTGGTTCTGGACCATGTCTCGAAGCGCGCCGGCGCCGTCGTAATAGTCGCCGCGGCCCTCCACCCCCACCGTCTCGGCGACCTGGATCTGGATGTGGTCGATATGCGCCGCATTCCACAGCGGCTCGAACATCAAATTGGCGAAACGCAGGGCGAGCAGGTTCTGGACAGTTTCCTTGCCGAGGTAATGATCGATCCGGAAAATCCGCTCTTCCGGGAAAGCGGCCGCAACCGCGTCATTGATCTCCCGGCTCGACTCAAGGTCGCTGCCAAGCGGTTTTTCGAGTGCCATGCGCACTGTCGGGCACGCTAGCCCCGCAGCCTGCAACCCCTCGATCACCGGCTTGAACAGGGACGGCGCGGTCGACAGGAAAATTGCTACGCCATCACAGGGGTCGCCGACCCTTTCCGCCAGCCGCTCGAAGGCGCCCGGGTCCTCGATATCGAGCGGCACATATTGGAGCCGGTCGAGAAAGCGATCGGCGATGCTGCGGTCGAAAAACCCCTCGGGCAAATGCTCGTGGAGCGCGTCTGCGGCACGCTCCCGAAAGCCGGTGTCGTCGAGCTCCGTCCGGGCGCTGCCGATGATCCTGAGCTCGTCGGGCAGCAGTCCGTCGGCATCCAAACCGTAGAGCGATGGCAGCAGCATCCGGCGGGCAAGGTCGCCGGTCGCGCCGAACATCAGCAGGGTCGAAGCTTTAGCGGCCACGCTTTGTCGTTAGCCGCTCGGCACGGCGATGGAAAATCCGGGACCAGCTTCTAGACTGCTTCGATGCGCAACCTTGCTGCCTTGCTGGGGCTTGTGACCCTGATGACCGCTTCCGCCCACGCCGCCGAACGCCCGCGCGCTCGCGATGCCGGCATCCGCATCGGCATCCTCGCGCCCGGACCGCTCAACGCCATCACCGACGTCGCCGGAGTCCGCGTCGGTCATGTGACGATGATCGAGGGGCCGGCTATCCGGACGGGTGTGACCGCCATCCTCCCGCACGGCGGCAATCTCTATCAGGACAAGGTCCCGGCCGGCTTCGCCGTCGGCAATGGCTACGGCAAGTTCATGGGCTCGACCCAGGTGAAGGAGCTCGGCGAGATCGAGACCCCGATCCTGCTTACCAACACGCTGAATGTTCCCCAGGGCGCGGCCGGAATCATCGAATGGACGCTGCGGCAGCCGGGCAATGCCGAGGTCCGCTCGGTCAATGCGGTGGTGGGCGAGACAAACGACGGCTTTCTCAACGACATCCGTGCGCGGCGCGTGAGACCCGCCGACGCGGTGGCTGCAATCGCCGCGGCGCGAGAAGGGCCGGTGCAGGAAGGCGCTGTCGGCGCGGGCACGGGAACCATCGCCTTCGGCTGGAAGGGCGGAATCGGCACAAGTTCGCGCAAGCTGCCTGCAGGCCTCGGCGGCTGGACGGTCGGCGTTCTGGTGCAAAGCAATTACGGCGGAATCCTCACCATCGCCGGAGTGCCGGTCGGGCAAGCGCTCGGCCGCCATTTCCTGAAGGACGAGCTTTCAAAAGCGAGTGGCGACGGTTCGGTGATCATCATTCTTGCGACCGACGCGCCGCTTTCCGACCGCAACCTCGAGCGACTCGCCCATCGCGCCTTCCTCGGCATCGGCCGCACCGGCTCGCCAATGACCAACGGCTCAGGCGATTATGCGCTGGCCTTTTCCACCAGCCCTGACGTGCGCCGGACGCCGGAACGACGAGCGCGTGCCAGCGCGATCAGCGATGTTCCTAACGAGCAGATGTCGCCGCTATTCCAGGCGGCGGTCGAGGCGACCGAGGAAGCGGTGATCAATTCGCTCTTCGCGGCAACGGCAATGGACGGCGCGCGCGGCCGTATCGAGGCGCTGCCGGTTGACCAGGTGGTGAAGCTCTATCGCCGCGCGGCGCGCTAGCGGCGGGTCCGGCGAGCGAACCTGCCAATATTGAAAGCTGTTCAGGACTGTTGCGGCGGCGACTCGCCGATGCTAACCGCAACGCCGATCCCCGGTATTCGCGGGGGTTTCCAGGCCCGGCCCGTGCGATGGCCGCGGCTCCACGAGGTTGACGCTCGAATGATGCCACAGAACGCCCTTTGCCCGCTCTCGATCGAGGCGGCGGGCGCGTTCCCCGCGCCTAGCGCCGGGATGGCTCCTCGAGCAGAGGCGCTTTCCATCCAATTTGCGCGCCGCGGCGAAACTAATCCGCCTGCGCGCGCCCGGAGAAATTTCAATGTCCATGCGCATGCTGATCGATGCGCGCCACCCGGAGGAAACCCGGGTCGCGGTCGTCAAAGGGAACCGGATCGAGGAGTTTGACTTCGAGTCCGCCGAGCACAAGCAGCTCAAAGGGAATATCTATCTCGCCAAGGTCACCAGGGTAGAACCGTCGCTCCAGGCGGCGTTCGTCGATTATGGCGGCAACCGCCACGGCTTCCTCGCCTTCAGCGAAATCCACCCGGACTATTATCAGATCCCCAAGGCCGACCGCGAAGCGCTGCTGCGGGAAGAGGCTGAGCATGCAGCCGAGGAAGAGCGGCTGCGCGCGGCCGAACTCGACGAGGAGCCCGATGCCCCAAGCGAGGATGAGGTCAGCGGCGAGGAATATGACAGCGAGGCCGCCGATGGCGACGCGGCCGATGAAGCGGGTACAGGATCGAACCGCTCGCCGGTCGACGAATCCGCTGCCGACGAACTGAGGAAGAAGCGCCAGGCGCTCCGCCGCCGTTACAAGATTCAGGATGTGATCCAGCGCCGTCAGGTGCTGCTGGTCCAGGTGGTCAAGGAGGAGCGCGGCAACAAGGGCGCGGCTCTGACCACCTATCTGAGCCTTGCCGGACGCTATTGCGTGCTGATGCCCAACACCAGCCACGGCGGCGGCATCTCCCGCAAGATTTCCAACGGCGCCGACCGCAAGCGGCTGAAGTCGATCATGTCCGACCTCAAGCTGCCCTCGACCATGGGCCTGATCGTAAGAACGGCCGGCCTGTCGCGCACCAAGGTCGAGATCAAGCGCGACTTCGACTATCTCGCGCGGCTGTGGGACGAGATCCGCGAGCGCACGCTCGGCAGCACGGCGCCCGCCCTGATCTATCGCGACAGCGATCTCATCAAGCGTGCGATCCGCGACCTCTACCATCGCGAGATCGACGAGGTGATCGTCGAGGGAGACGAGGGTTACAAGGCGGCGCGCGGCTTCATGAAGCTGCTGATGCCGAGCCATGTGCGGCGCGTGAAGCTGCACAGCGAGACCACGCCTTTGTTCCAGCGGCACGGAGTCGAGGACCAGCTATCGGCGATGTACCAGCCGGTCGTTCAGCTGAAGTCCGGCGGCTATCTGGTGATCAACCCCACCGAGGCGTTGGTCTCGATCGACATCAACTCGGGCCGCTCGACCCGCGAGCATAATATCGAGCAGACCGCCTACAACACCAACCTCGAGGCAGCGCAGGAAATCGCCCGGCAGCTGCGGCTCCGCGACATGGCGGGCCTGATCGTCATCGACTTCATCGACATGGAGCAGTCGAGCCATGTCCGCAAAGTCGAGAAGGCGATGAAGGAGGCACTGAAGAACGACCGCGCGCGGATCCAGGTCGGGCGCATCTCGAGCTTCGGGCTGATGGAAATGAGCCGGCAGCGACTGCGCACCGGCGTGCTCGAGGCGTCGACCAAGCCGTGCCCGCATTGCGACGGCACCGGCTTGATGCGGACCGCCGCCTCGGCCGGCCTTTCCGCGCTGAGGATGATCGAGGACGAAGCCACGCGCGGCCGCGGCGATCGCATCACCTTGCGGGCCGGCAAGGAAGCCGCGATCTACGTCCTCAACAAGAAGCGCGCCGAGCTCGCCGACATCGAGCAGCGTTATGGCGTCTCGGTCGAGATCGTGATCGATGACAGCTTCGAGGGCGCGCGCATGTCGGTCGACAGCTCCGGCGCACGGCCGGTGGCAGCAC
>Ga0247719_1001022_pt1 | contig 13142 bp, 9 predicted proteins | sample 41E_DmetaG_FD_189046 | JGI IMG/M metagenome (GOLD analysis project Ga0247719, IMG submission 189046) | Soil microbial communities from hillslope of Landscape Evolution Observatory, University of Arizona, Oracle, AZ, United States - 4-1-E_D | ecosystem: Engineered > Artificial ecosystem > Mesocosm...
TCGTTCGCCGCCCGCGTCAAGCGCACCCATTCCGAGCCTCCGTCGGCCCACGGGGCCGCCCCGGGAGGGGCGGGAAGATCGATGCCGACCTTCACCACATCACCTGCCGCGGAACACACTTCGGGCGATGACTACCCGCTGGATCTGATTCGTTCCTTCGTAGATCTGGGTGATCTTCGCATCGCGCATCATCCGCTCGACCGGGTACTCCTTGATGTAGCCGTAGCCGCCGAGCGCCTGCACGCAATCCGTCGTCACGGCCATCGCAACATCGCTCGCGTAGCATTTGGCTATCGCCGCCCAGTACGAGACGAAGGGATCCGGCTTGAGGTCCCAGTGAGAGTTGTCGATTGCGGTTGCCGCCCGGTACACCGCGAGGCGCGCCGTCTCGATCTTCATGGCCATGTCGGCGAACATGAACTGCATGCCCTGGAAGGTGGAGATTGCCTTCCCGAACTGCTCCCGTTCGGTCACGTAGTCGACGGCGAAGTCGAACGCCCCCTGCGCAATTCCGAGCGCCTGGGCCGCAACGCTCGGCCGCGAGAAGTCGAGCGTGCGCATCGCGATCGGAAATCCTTGATTTACCTCGCCGACCACGTTCTCCTTGGGGACCCGGACCCCGTCGAGAATGACCTCTCGGGTGGGCGAGCCGCGGATTCCCATCTTGTCTTCCTTACGCCCCAGCTCGAACCCCTTCATGTCGCTCGAGACAAGGAAGCAGGTGATGTTGCGGCCGTTTTCTGCGTCGGGATCGGTCACTGCGAAATACGTGTAGAGGTCGCTCGGTCCCGCTCCGGTAATGAAGCGCTTGGTCCCGGTAATGATCCAATCGTCTCCGTCCCGCACCGCCCGGCTCTTCATCGCGGCCGCGTCCGAGCCCGAATTCGGCTCGGTGAGGCAGTAGGACATGCGGTGGGTGCCGGTTGCGATCCCCTCGCTTACGAGCTTCTTCTGGTCGGTGGTGCCGGCGAGCAGGATCGGGATGGCACCCAGCTTGTTCACCGCCGACACGAGAGCGATCCCGGCCGACCAGCGGGAGATCTCTTCGATCATCAGGGCGAGCTCGAGGGCCCCGCCGCCGTACCCGCCGTACTCCTCGGGATAGGACACCCCCGTGAAACCGCTCTTCACCATGAGCTCGTCGAGGTCCCACGGATACTCGTCGCTTTCGTCGACCTCGGCGGCCCGCGGCGCGACTTTGTCTTCGACGAACTGCCGGACCGAGCGACGGAATGCCTCTTGTTCCTCAGAAAGTGCGAAATTCAGTCCTTGATCCACCATTCGATCGTACTCGCCTCTCACCCCAAGGGGCCGGGTCGGCTCCCGGCGCCGCTCCATTGGTAAGGTACGCCAAAACTTGACCGTAGAGTCCAGAAGCAGGCAGGAGGGGACATGGCCGGTTCAATCGAGACGATTCGCAGTCTGATCCTCGACGGCGCGCCGGGCGAAGACATCGCCGGCGTCGACCTTCCCGAGGCGGTCGAGGCGGCTTTCGTCCGCCGCGACGAACAGGAGATGTTCGAAGGGATCTCGTTCGAGGAGAGAGATCCGCGCAAATCGCTTCACGTCGAGGAGGTGCCGCTGCCTCCCCTCGGACCGAACGAGTGTCGCATCGCGGTCATGGCGTCGGCGGTGAACTTCAACACGGTGTGGACCTCGATCTTCCAGCCCGTTTCTACGTTCGCGTTCCTCGAACGCTTCGGCCGCGAGGGAGACCTCAGCGCGCGGCACAACCTCGACTATCACGTGGTCGGCTCGGATGCCGCCGGCGTCGTGCTGGACACCGGACCCGGCGTCACGCGCTGGAAGCCGGGCGATCGCGTCACGGTCCATTGCAACTACGTGGACATGGAGGGCCACGAGGGCCACGACGACTCCATGCTCGACACGCGGCAACGTATCTGGGGCTTCGAGAGCAACTTCGGCGGGATGGCGCAGATCGCGATGGTGAAGTCGAACCAGCTCATGCCGAAGCCGAGACACATGACGTGGGAGGAGGCCGCGTGCCTGGGCCTCGTGTCGTCCACGTCATACCGGATGCTCGTTAGTCGTAACGGCGCCGGTATGAAACAGGGAGACATCGTGTTGATCTGGGGCGCCACCGGAGGGCTCGGAGGTTTCGCATGCCAATACGTGTTGAACGGAGGCGGGATCCCGGTCGGCGTCGTGTCATCGCGCGACAAGGTAGAGCTGCTGCACGAGATCGGCGTGGAGCACGTGATCGACCGGAAGGCGGAAGGCTATGCCTTCTGGGACGGCGACCGCCAGGACATGGCCGAATTCCGCCGTTTCGGTAAGCAAATACGCTCGTTCGTCGGTGAGGATCCGGACATTGTGTTCGAGCACCCGGGGCGCCAAACGTTCGGCGCCAGCGTATTCGTCGCGAAGAAGGGTGGCATCGTCGTGACGTGCGCGTCGACGTCCGGCTATCGCCACGAGTACGACAACCGGTACTTGTGGATGAATCTCAAACGCATCATCGGATCCCACTTTGCGAACTACAAGGAAGCGTGGGAGGCGAATCGCCTCGCCTATCTCGGTCACATACACCCGATCCTGTCCAAGACGTACCCGCTTGTGGAATCGGGTGAAGCGGCGTATCAGGTGCACCACAACCTTCACAAAGGAAAGTTGGGAATCCTCTGTCTCGCTCCTGAAGAGGGGTTGGGCGTGGAAGACGAAGACCTACGGGCAAGGCACCTAGACAAGATCAACCTGTTCAAACGCTTCAGCGACTAGGTGGGACCCGATAGATGATGGCGTCGCCCTGACCACCGCCGCCACACAGCGTTGCCCCCCCGACGCCGCCGCCGCGCCTCTTTAGCTCGTTCAGCAGCGTCACCGTGATCCTGGCGCCGCTCGCACCGATCGGGTGCCCGAGCGCGACGGCTCCGCCGTTCACGGTGACTTTCTCCTCGGCCGCAGGGTCGCCGTTGAACAACATGCGCGTCGAGTGCAGTGCGACCGCGGCGAACGCCTCGTTGATCTCAACGAGGTCGAGATCGGCGGCCGATAGCCCCGCCTTTTTGAGCGCCGACTGAACCGCAAGAGCAGGAACCGTGTGTAGATACGGCGGCCTGTCGGCCGACATCCCGGTTGCGACGATCTCCGCGGCGGGCGCGATACCCAGTTCCTCTGCTCTCTCTGCACTCATCACGACGACCGCAGCCGCACCATTCGAAATCTGCGATGCGTTCCCCGCCGTGATCGTGCCGTTGCCCTGGAACACGGGCTTTAGCTTCGCGAGCGAATCGATCGTGGTGTCCGGCCGTATTCCTTCGTCCCGATCAAACACAATCGGATCACCCTTTCGCTGCGGAAGTTCGAGCGGGACGATCTCGTCGGCAAACCATCCTTGTTCGGTGGCGCGCTGCGCGCGCTCGTGCGACCTGGCGGCCCACCGATCCTGATCTTCGCGGCTGATCTGGAACTCGTTGTTGACATCGTCGCTCTGGTCGCCCATGTGCTTGTGACTGAATGCGTCCCAAAGCCCATCGTGAATCATGGAATCCACGATGGCTCCGTCACCCATCCTGTAGCCGCCGCGCGCCTTCGGCAGCAGGTAGGGCGCCTGGTCCATCGATTCCATGCCGCCGGCGACCGCGACCGAGATCTCACCGGCACGAATCAGCTGATCGGCGAGTGCTATCGCGTTGAGGCTCGAGAGACACACTTTGTTGATCGTGATTGCGGGGGTCGTCATCGGTATGCCCGCTTTCACGGCCGCCTGACGCGCCGTGATCTGCCCCGTGCCTGCTTGAAGGACCTGCCCCATGATGACGTAGTCGACTTGCTCGCCTTCGATACCCGCTCGTGCAACCGCACCCTCGATCGCTGCGGCGCCGAGCTCGACCGCCGGGATATGAGAGATTGCCCCCCCGAACTTGCCGATCGCGGTGCGTGCCGTGGAGACGATTACGGAAGAGGTCATGTATTGCCGCTCCTTTCTTCATGCGGACGCCCGTCCATTCTAGGCGCCACCGCCCGCGCGCGGATCGCGTCCTCCGTCTCCGTGACGTAGAGAAAGGCGCCGCAAGAGCGGAAGATTCCGAGCGCCTCTTCGAGCGCCGGGATGGGATCCCCATCGATCCGCCCGCGCACCATCCCGAGATCGACAAGACACCGCGCCCGATTTATGCGCTGTCCCAGCTCGTCGAAGATCTCCGCGGCTCGCTCCAGAATCACGGGATCGTCGTCGAGGAGGCCGGTCGCGTTCAGAGCAAACGCCTCGATGTTCCTCCTGCCCCCGACGAGTCCGTCGAGACGCTTTTCGAACGCTCTGGCCTCTTCGCTTCTCCCCAGATGCACGAGCCGGCGGACTACCTCCAGGAGGAGGATGTGCAGGCCGAACTCCGTGCTGTCACTCGGGATCACGTTGAGCCCTCGTTGCAGCAGCGCGAGCGCGCGTTCCGGATCGGCCCGCGCGGCCGCCACCCGCGCCCCGATGATCTCGATCCACATCTCGAACCGCGGCTCCGGGTTCCGGGCGAAGATCTCCCGTGCCTCTTCGAGCAGCGCCTCGGCAGCGTCGAGGTCGCCGCGCTGCGATCGGACATCGGCAAGGAGCATGAGACGGTCGGCATAGCCGCGCTGGTCCCCGATCTCCCGGCCGGCTTCGAGCCCGCGGCGAAAATATTCTTCTGCCCCATCGAGATTGCCGCGGTCGAGGTCGATTTCACCGAGCGTGGAAAGGAGCCACGCTTCCAGATCCCGCCGTCCGGTTCGGTGTGCGGTCTCCAGCGCGTCGAGGGCCACCTCTGCGGCGCGGTCGTAGTCCGCGCTGTGCTCGATGAGGGCCGCCGCGAAGTTGTTGGCCGAGCGAAGGAATAGGGTCAGGTTTCGAGTTGAACAACCCAACTCCCACGCGAGCTCGGTGGTTCGCTGCCCCTGTTGCCAACGGCCGGTTGCGATCATCACGGCGCCCAAGCTGGTGAGTGCCATACCTCGGGTCACGTCGGCGCCGAGCCGTTCGGCCATGTCGATCGCACGACGAAGATCCTCCTCGGCCGAGAAGTTCCCGAGTCGCCACTCGTACCACCCCCGCCACGCGAGTGCGTCGGCCACGACCTCACTATCCCCGAGCGGCTCGAGGCGCTCCAGCACCCGGTCGATGCGAGGGCGGAAGCCGGCGTCGCTACCCAGGAGAAACGTGGACCACGCCACTTGCACCTCGCAACGCGCTGCGTCGCCGACGCGTCCCGAAAGCTCGAACAACGCGGCGGCCTGCTCAAGAGCCTCCACGCCCGCGCTCAGGTTCTCCAGCCCGAGCACGACAAAGCCGAGCCGCTCCCACAGCTCGGCCTGCTCCTCTTCATCGCAACCGAGTTCGACGGCAAGATCGATTGCCACCCGGTACCAGTCGGCGGCCGCCGAACCCTGCCACAACCGGCGCGCGCGGTCACCCGCCGCGCGTGCCCAACGATAAGCCGACGAAAGAAGGTGGGCGGGGTCGCCCAACTCGCGTGCATAGGCGACGGCTTCCTTGAGGTGGGTTGCGATGAGTTCCGCAACCTCCTCGCGCCGCTCGCCGGCGCGTTCCTCCGCCCAGCTTGCGATCGCCGCGTGCTTGGCCGCGCGCGCGGCCTTGGGTAGTGCGTCGTACGCGACGTCACGAATCAGAACGTGGCGAAACGAATATTCGTGGTCGTCGGAAAAGGCGGAAGGCTCCCGCGGGACCACCAGCTCCTTCACTCGCAACCGGGTCAAGACCGGGCGCGGGTCCGTCGCCGCCAGTGTCTCCACCGCGCCGTCCCAAAAGATTCGACCCACGACCGCCGCATCCTGAAGCACCTCCTTCTCCTCACCCGGCAGAGAATCGAGACGCGCCGCGATCAACGCGTGAATCGACCTCGGGATCTCGATCTCATCGACTTCGCGCGCCACCTCCCATCGGTCGTGTCCCGCACGCAGGATGCCGCGATCCACGAACATGCGAACGATCTCTTCGGTGAACAAAGGATTCCCCTCGGCACGCGCAACGACGACGCGGGTGAGATCGTCCGGCAGCTTCGCCTCCACCAGATCGAACAACATCAGCGCGTTCTCGTCGGGCGACAAGGGGTCGAGGTAGACCGCGGCATAGTTCCGCTTACCGCCTCCCCACGTGGGCCGCAACTCCAGGAGCTCGGGCCGCGCCAGGGTCAAGACAAAGATAGGGCCCCGCGCGAAGTCCGCCAGGTGATCGATGAATGCCAGTAGCCCTTCGTCGGCCCAATGGACGTCCTCGAAGAACAGGACGAGCGGGAAGCGACCGGCCATCCTCTCGAGAAAGCGGCGCCACGCGTCGAACAGCTCCTCGCGCGGATACCGGTGATCGGGTCTGACGCCCGTCAGCACCTCGATGTGCGGGACGAGCGCGTCGTCGTCGAACAGCTCCCGGACTGCAACCCCCACCTTCCGGCTCGCCTCCTGGGGGGAATCGTCTTCCTTGATCCCGCACTGAACCTTGATCGCCTCCGCAAGGGCCGAATAGGAGACGTTGCCGTAGGAGGAGCACCGCCCCTTCCGCCAGTACACCGATTGCGGAAGTCCGTCGACGTAGTTCATGAACTCCCACGCAAGGCGCGATTTGCCCACGCCGGCCGGACCGAGCACCGTCACGAGCGCGGCACGGTCTTCGCTCTCGACCCGTTCGAGAGTGTGCTTCAGCAGGCGAAGTTCCTCATCGCGACCGACGAGGCGCGCCTCGAGACCGAGCGGCGGCCGCTCGCCGTGGCGCCGTGCCATCACTCGCACCGCGCACCACGCCGGCGTCATCCCGCTCTTCCCCTTGAGCGGCAGCGCCGGCAGCTCCCGGTATTCGACGACTTCCTTCGTGGATGCGTAGACCGCAGGTCCGACGACGACCGAGTTCGGCTCGGAGGCCGCCTGCAGCCGCGCCGCGAGGTTCACCGCGTCTCCCGTGATCATGCGGTCGCGGGCGCCGGCGACACGGTCTAAATCGACCAACACCTCGCCCGCCTCGATGCCGGTTCGCAACGCGAGCTCCGGCTTGCCCTCGGCGGCGAAGTCCCGATTCAGCTCGGCCAGTGCCGCCTGCATCTCGAGACCGGCGCGCACCGCCCGGTCGGGATCATCTTCGTGCGCAACCGGCACGCCGAACAGAGCGAAGATCGCGTCTCCTATGAACTTCTCGACCACCCCACCGTAGCGCTCGACCTCGGCGGCGAGACGCTCGAACGTCCGCGACACGACCGCCGCAACGACCTCCGGGTCCTCACGTTCTCCGAGCTCGGTGGAGCCGACGACGTCGGCGAACAACGCCGTTGCGAACTTGCGTTCTTTGCGTCCGACGCGCTCTTCTTCCAGCCGCGTCCCGCACCCCCCGCAAAAGCGGGCTTGTTTGCCGTTCTCAAAGCCGCATTCCGGACAGGTCCGCATAGGAAGATGGTCGCACGTAGGATGCCGCGATGCTTGGGAAAATCGAACACGTCGCCGTTGCCGTGTCCGACCTGGACGCTGCGGTCGAGCACCTTTCCGCAGTCTGGGGCCTCCGGGTCGACCACCGCGAGCTGGTAACGGATCAGGGGGTCGAAGAGGCAATGCTCCGGGTCGGGGACTCCTACCTCCAGCTACTCGGCGCGACCGGACCCGACACCACGGTGGCACGATTCCTCGAACGACGGGGTGAGGGTCTGCACCACATCGCGTACGAAGTCGACGACCTCGAAGCCGCCCTGAGCTCCTTGCGACAACAGGGGGTCCCGCTCATCGACGAGAAGCCGCGGCGAGGCGGCCGCGGGCACATGGTGGCGTTCGTCCACCCGAAGGGCAACCACGGTCTCCTCGTCGAGCTGATCCAGAAGGCGCCCCGCTGACCTCGGAATCCGAAGAGGCGCCCCCTGGTTGGTGACCCCGTGATGCAGTCGCCGGCGCTTCCCCATCCCCTCAAACGTCCGGAGTTCCGCAACCTTCTGGCGATCTCGATCACGGTCGCATTGGGGTTCGGGATGGTCATTCCGGTGTTGCCGCGTTTTGCCAAATCGTTCGGGGTGGGCCTGGCGGTCGTCGGACTGATCCAGTTCGTTTTCGGCCTCACCCGTTTCTCGTTCGGTCTTGTGGGCGGCCTCGTCGTCGACCGCTTCGGCGAGCGTACGTCGACCATTGCCGGGCTGTTGATCGTCGCATTGTCGAGCTATGCGGCGGGATTCTCACAAAACTTCCCGCAACTCGTGGCGGCGCGCGGCTTCGGGGGCGCGGGAAGTGCACTGTTCATCGCGGGGCTCATGAATCGAATCCTGCGGATCATCGAGCCCGAGTCGATGGGACAAGCCACGGGCGCGTTTCGGTCGTCGTTCCTCGTCGGAATCGGGCTCGGGCCGCTGATCGGAGGGTATGCAGCCAAAGCCTTCGGTATCACCGCACCCTTCCACATCTATGCCACCGGGCTCCTCGTGGCCGCGGCGATCGCGTTCGTCGTCATGCGCGGCGCGGGCAACGAACGTGCGGCCGAGCGGAAGTCTCCGCTCGATGCCCTGCGCGCCGCGCGTCCGCTGTTTTCGGACGTGAGGTACACGACGGCTCTGTTCGCGACATTCGTGGGTTGGTGGGCGATTTCAGGGCCCGCTCAAACGGTGGGCCCGGTGTTCGCGGACGAACGACTCGGGCTCAGCGACGACCAGATCGGCTTTGCGGTGTCGATGCTGTCCATCGGCGAGATTCTCATACTCCTCGTCGCCGGACGGGCGGCCGACCGACTCGGGCGCCGCGCCGTTCTCGTCCCTTCGCTCGTGGTGACCGCAGCGGCGACCGCGCTTCTCGGCCAGATAGGACCGGCGTCGACGTGGGCTTACTACCCATTGATGATGGCGATCGGCGCCGGCATTGCGGCCGGCGGAACGGCCGCCGGAGGACTCCTCGCCGATTCCATTCCCGCGGGCGGGTCGGGGGCCGCGGTCGGTGTCAATCAAATGGCGGGCGACCTCGGCTATCTCCTCGCGCCGACCGCCATTGGATTCGTCGCAGAACAGGGCGGGTTCGGCCTTGCCTATCTGGCCGGTGCCGTCCCCGCGGCCGTCGGGGTCGTCGGCGCCGCCCGACTGCCGCGAAAAACGCGGGGCGCGCACGACGACCGTGTCACGGTCGAACCCGGGACGCACATCGGGTGACGTCCGCGGCCGCGCCGCGGCCGTGCGATAGCGTGCTCGCATGACCACGCGGTCCTACGAGCAGGTGGGCGTGCGGGGGCAGGGCGACGCCCTTTCCTCGGTCTCACGGCACCTCGGCCCCACCCTGAAGCTGCCGCGGGGGGCGGAGGTGTTGACGCGTTTCGGCCACTACGCAAGCGTTCTCAAGGTTTCGGACGAGCTCGCGGTTGCGGTGTCGACCGACGGGGTCGGATCCAAAACGATCATCGCTTCGGCCCTGGATCGCTACGAGACGATCGGCTTCGACTGCATGGCGATGAACGTGAACGACGTCATCTGCGTCGGCGCTCGGCCGGTGGCTCTGGTCGACTATCTCGGCGTGAACACCCTCGACGACCGGCGAACCAATGCCATCCTCGGCGGGCTCGCAGCCGCTGCGGTCGAGGCGGGCGTCGCGATTCCCGGCGGCGAAATCGCTCAGCTGCCGGAGGTCATCGGCTCCGACGGCCGAAGTCCCGGCGACCAAACCGCATTCGACCTGGTGGGAACCTGCGTCGGGACCGTGCACCCGGAGCGGCTCGTCCTCGGGCGAGCGGTCGAGCCGGGCGACGCAATAATCGGCATCGCCTCCTCCGGGATCCACTCCAACGGACTGACCCTCGCGCGCCGCGCTCTCTTCGAGGGGGGCGGCTACGCGCTGGGCGATCAGATTCCGGCATTGGGCCGGACGCTGGGGGAGGAACTGCTGGAACCGACCGCCATCTACGTCCGGGCCGTAGTCGGTCTGTGGGAGAACGGGATCGAGACGCGCGGCCTCGTTCACATGACGAGCGACGGATTCGCAAACCTCTGCAGGCTCGACGCCCCGGTCGGCTACGAAATAGAGGAGCTTCCCGATGCGCCGCCCATTTTCACTCTCATCCAACGGGCCGGGGAGATCGAAGACTCCGAGATGTACCGGGTGTTCAACATGGGCATCGGGTTCGTCGTCGTCGTGCCCGAGCCTGCGGGCGAAGACGCGATCGCCGTCCTCGGAGACGGCGGATACCGAGCCATGCGGATCGGTCGGGTGTCGAACCAAGAGGGCCTGGTTCACATTCGCCCGCGCGGCCTCGAAGGGTCGCTCGCGGAGGGAGAAAGCGTGTTCCGGCCGACGCGTTGACGCCCGCAGGCGGGTCGGCTACAGCAGGGAAGAAGCTCCGCCGAGGCCGGAGTCGCGGTCTTCCTTGGGCTCGCCGCCTCCGGCCGAGTCACCTTCGTCGTCGGGACTGGGAGACGGAGACGGGTCGGGATTCGGCTGTGGCGGATTCGGACTGGGATTCGGGTTCGGGTTCGCCTGAGCTTCCTTCTGCTTCTTTGCCTTCTTCTTCGCCTTCTTCTTCGCCTGCTCCGCCGGATTCGGCGCCGGCAGCTCGACCGTGGGCCGCTTCGGCGCGCGGATCGCGGCCACCGTGGCGGTCAGAACCTGGCGCACCTCTGCCGTCAGCTCGGGGGGCAGCTGGAGTTGACGCAGCAGCTGCTCGACATCGGCTCCGTCGCCGGCCCCCGAGGTGATCTTCTCGAGCATCCGAAGCTGAGCGGCGCTGAGCAACACCTCGGTATCGGCGATCCTGACCTTCTTCATCTTGCGCCGAACTCGAGTCGCCACGTCGCCGCTCGCATCGCCGCGTGCGGTTGCGTTCGGACCGGCGCCCGCTGCGGGGGGTGTCTCGAACGAGACTCGATCGCGGCCCGAGAACATTCCGACGACCGCCATCCCGATGGCAGAGGAAGCCATCATGCCCGCCCCGATCACGGCCGTGACGAGGACGCGCGCAAGACGTGCCCGCGTCACCTGGTCTCGCCGCATGGTCCGAGCGATCCGAACCTCGTTCACCTGCTCCATAAGGGCGGCCTCTTCGGCGCGGACGTCCCGCTCGAGCTCGTCGATGAGGCGGTTGGCCGCGTCGACTTCACCCGCCCGCATCAGAACCGCGGAAAACGACAGCTTGTCGTCGACCTCTTCCTTCGTGCGCCGAGAGAAGTCCCGGGCGGAATGGGCCAGCTCGAACGACGCCTGCTCGTCCTCAGGCGTGTCGTTGCGCAGGTCGCCGAGCGCCCGGCGCAGGTTCTGGAGCTCCGTCCACATCCGCATACAGAAGGTTGTTCGCCCCCGAGAGCGGGTCCCCTGCCGGAGAATTGTCCCATTTTCCGCCCCGGCCTCGACCCCGGGCGCCCACGGGCGGCACCTCGGTCGAGGAATAGAATCGCACGATGTCAGACGCCGAGCAATCTCTGGATGGAGCCGGGGAGATCGGTACGGCGGCCGGGGGCGCGATCGAGGATCGCCTCGACGAACTGGATCGGCTCAAGGCGCAGGCCGCCGTTGCCGGCGGCGAAGACGCCATTGCGCGTCAGCACGAACGCGGCAAGCTGACCGCGAGAGAACGGATCGACGTGCTCCTCGATGCCGATTCGTTCGTCGAAACCGATGCCCTCGTCCGCCACCGTAGCCACGGTTTCGGCATCGAGGAGCGGCGTCCGTACTCGGATGCCGTCGTGACCGGGTGGGGCACGATCGACGGACGGAAGGTATTCGTCTTCGCCCAAGACTTCACCGTCTTCGGCGGCTCCCTCGGCGAGGTGATGGCGGAGAAGATCTGCAAGATCATGGATTTGGCGCTCGAGACCGGCGCACCGGTCATCGGCCTCAACGACTCGGGCGGGGCGCGCATCCAGGAGGGGCCCGCGTCGTTGGCCGGCTACGGATACATCTTCGACCGCAACGTCCGCTCGTCCGGCGTGATCCCGCAGATATCGGCCATCATGGGCCCTTGTGCCGGCGGCGCGGTCTACTCGCCGGCAATGACGGATTTCACGTTCATGGTGAGCGAGACCTCACACATGTTCATCACGGGCCCGGACGTCATCAAGGCGGTGACGGGCGAGACCGTGACCCAGGAGGAACTGGGCGGCGCGATGAGCCATGCATCCAAGTCCGGAGTGGCCCATTTCGTAGCCGCAGACGACGAGGACTGCGCCGAGCAGATCAGGTACCTGCTGTCGTTCATTCCGAGCAACAACTTCGAGTCGCCGCCGTACTTTCCACCGACCGACGATCCAATGCGCCCGTGCGACGACCTTGTCGATCTCATGCCGGACTCGCCGAACAAGCCGTACGACATGCACCAGGTCATCGGGAGCGTATTCGACGATGGCGAATTCTTCGAGGTTCATGCGCACTGGGCACAGAACATCCTGTGCGGGTTTGCGCGCCTCGCCGGACACCCCGTAGGCATCGTCGCCAATCAACCGCAGGTGCTGGCCGGAACGCTCGACATAACGTCTTCGACGAAAGGGGCGCGGTTCGTCCGTTTCTGCGACGCGTTCAACATCCCCATCGTTGCATTCGTCGACGTTCCCGGCTTTCTTCCGGGCATCGAGCAGGAGTATTCCGGCATCATTCGCCACGGTGCGAAGCTCCTCTATGCGTTCAGCGAGGCGACGGTTCCGCGCCTGACGGTAATTACCCGTAAGGCGTACGGAGGGGCATATGTAGTCATGAACTCCAAGCACATACGTGCGGATGCTTCGTTTGCGTGGCCGACCGCGGAAATTGCCGTGATGGGGGCATCGGGAGCAGTCAACGTCATCCATCGAAAAGCCATTGGACAGGCCGAGGATTCCGAAGCCAAACGGGCGGAATTAATTGCCGACTACACCGACAAGTTCTCCAACCCCTACGTTGCCGCCGAGCGCGGCTACGTAGACGACGTAATTCACCCCGCCGAGACCCGCCGCCGCCTGGTGAAGACCCTCCACATGCTCCGCAGCAAGCGAGAGACCATCCCGCAGCGCAAGCACGGGAACATCCCGCTGTAGATGCCGCATCGAGAGAGGCGGCCCCGGCGTCTCCGGCTCGTCGCAGTCGACGGCGAGCCGACGGTCGAGGAGCGCTCGGCCGCCGGCGCGGCACTCGAAGAGATGGTCGACGACGAACGTTGGCGCGCATCGCTGTCGATATGGCGTCGGGTGGCACGGGCACAGGGGCGCCGCCTCGGTAACACCGATTATCGC
>Ga0247719_1001024_pt1 | contig 13132 bp, 11 predicted proteins | sample 41E_DmetaG_FD_189046 | JGI IMG/M metagenome (GOLD analysis project Ga0247719, IMG submission 189046) | Soil microbial communities from hillslope of Landscape Evolution Observatory, University of Arizona, Oracle, AZ, United States - 4-1-E_D | ecosystem: Engineered > Artificial ecosystem >...
CGGTCAGCAGCTGCTCGTCCTCCGATCGGTGGCTGGCGAAGGCCGACTCGATCGCGTCGAACGCCTGGCTCAGCGACGGCAGGAGCCGAGCCCCGAGCGGAGTCAGCCGGGCCCGGCCCCGCTCGCGAATGAACAAAGGCGCGCCGAGCCGGTCTTCGAGCGCCTTGACCTGGTAGGAGACTGCCGCCTGGGTGAGGCCGAGCTCGGCCGCGGCGGCGGTGAAGCTCTCGCGCCTTGCTGCGGCCTCGAAGGCCCGGACGGCGGCGAGCGGGGGAAGGCGGCGCATGGACATCTATAAGCACAGCTTATGGACTTCGTCGACCCTTTGATTGGCGCGCATCGTCCTCTCGACATAGATGATTGGCACCGCCGGCGGTCGGCCAGACTCCCCTCGACCCCCTGCCGTCGGCGGCCCCTTGTGCGACGCAAAGGAAACGAGCATGACTTATGGACTAAGCCACCGGCTGTTCATCGAGAACGGCCCCGCCATCCAGGCCGCAAAGGCGATCCAGACCCGATCGAGCCGCAACATTCTGCTCAGCTGGCGCAACCTCGACGCCGGCGACCGTCTGGCGCTGATCGAGCGCGCGCTGAACCCCGGCGGGACCACGGCCTCGTGCCCGGCCATTTGAGTGACGGACGAAACATGGACCACGTCTGCGCGTCCGAATTGCCCGGGAGCGGCGGCTCGCCTATAGCCGCCGCTCCCTCGATTCCGCCGGAGCAGACCGCACGACATGACCCGCCGCCGCCAGATCTACGAAGGCAAGGCGAAAATCCTCTATGAGGGTCCCGAGCCCGGCACCTTGATCCAATATTTCAAGGACGACGCCACCGCGTTCAACGCGCAGAAGCGCGGCACGATCAGCGGCAAGGGCGTGCTCAACAACCGCATTTCCGAACATATCTTCGTCGCTCTTCAGACGATCGGCGTCCCGACCCATTTCATCCGCCGGGTCAACATGCGCGAGCAATTGATCCGCCAGGTCGAAATCATCCCGGTCGAAGTGGTGATCCGCAACGTCGCCGCCGGCTCGTTGTCGAAGCGGCTCGGGATCGAGGAAGGCACCCAGCTGCCGCGCACCATCATCGAATATTATTACAAGGACGACGCGCTCGGCGACCCGATGATCGCCGACGAGCATATCGCCTGCTTCGGCTGGGCCAGCCAGGAGGAGATGAACGACATCGCCGACATGGCGATCCGCGTGAACGATTTCATGTGCGGCATGTTCGCCGCGATCGGCATTCGCCTGATCGACTTCAAGCTCGAGTTCGGCCGGGTCTGGGACGGCGACTATGCCCGGATCATCCTGGCCGACGAGATCAGCCCCGATGGCTGCCGCTTGTGGGACATGAAATCGAACGAGAAGCTCGACAAGGACCGATTCCGCCTCGACCTCGGCAATGTCGCCGAAGCCTATCAGGAGATTGCCCGCCGCCTCGGCCTCCTGCCCGAAGGCGACGACGAAAGTTCGGTGCTCGACTTCGACAGCCACCGAAAGAAGCGCGGGCGGTGACACGCGGACCGCCATCCCGGGCTTGACCCGGGATCCGCCTTTTCTTTTTGCGGGCCATGCACCAGCAAGACAGGCAGGCCCCGGATCAGGTCCGGGGTGACAATCGGAGCTGATTTGCCTCTCCCCCGCGCTCGCATCGTCACCCTCAATGCCGCGCTCGGGCCGCTCGACTATCGCGTGCCCGACGGAATGCAGGTCGGGCCCGGCTCGGTCGTCGTCGCTCCGCTCGGCCCGCGCCAGCTGGTCGGAGTCGCCTGGGAGTCGGAGCGGCTGCAGACCGAAGAGGTCGGCGACAATCGCCTTCGGCCCTTGGTCGCGGCTCTCGACGTTCCGCCGATCCCGGCGGCGCTCCGGCGACTCGCCGAATGGACCGCCGATTATTATCTCTCGCCGCTCGCCGCCGTGCTGCGCATGGTCCTCCCTTCCTCGGCGGCTCTCGATGGCCCTCGCCAGCTGACCGAATACAGGCCGACCGGGATCGTCCCCGACCGCATGACCCCGCAGCGGCTCAAGGCGCTCGCCGCTCTAGAGGGGAGGCAGGGCACCATTCGCGAGCTAGCCGGCCATGCGGGAGTCAGCGACTCGGTCCTTCGCGGATTGGTCAATGTCGGGGCACTGGAGTCCGTCGCCGTCGAGGCCGACCGGCCGCTCCCGGTGCCCGATCCCGCCTTCGCCCCGCCCCTGCTCAACGACGAGCAACGGGTCGCCGCCGCCGACCTTTCCGGCACGATAGGCAGGGGCTTCGACCCGGTGCTGCTCGACGGAGTAACCGGCTCGGGCAAGACCGAAGTCTATTTCGAAGCCATCGCCGAGTGCCTTCGCCAGGGGCGCCAGGCGTTGGTCCTGCTGCCCGAGATCGCTTTGACCGAGCCGTTCCTCAAGCGTTTCGAGGCGCGCTTCGGCTGCCTTCCCGTCGCCTGGCATTCCGACCTTCGCTCGTCGCAGCGGCGACGAGCATGGCGCGGCATCGCCGCTGGCGAGGCGAAGGTGACGGTCGGCGCCCGCTCGGCCTTGTTCCTGCCCTATCCGAACCTCGGCCTGATCGTCGTCGACGAAGCGCATGAGCCGAGCTTCAAGCAGGAGGACGGGGTGCAATATCACGCCCGCGACGTCGCCGTGATGCGGGCGAAGTTCGAGGACATTCCGGTGATCCTCTCCTCGGCGACGCCGGCGATCGAAAGTCGCCACATGGCCGAGATCGGCCGCTACCGTGAGCTCACCCTGCCCCGCCGCTTCGCCGGCGCGAGCCTGCCCGAAATACGCGCGATCGATCTCACCCAGGACCCGCCGCCGCGCGGCCGCTGGCTGGCCCCGTCGCTGGTCGAGGAGCTCGAGACCAACCTCGAGCGCGGCGAGCAGTCCCTGCTGTTCCTCAACCGCCGCGGTTTTGCCCCGCTGACCCTGTGCCGCCATTGCGGCCACCGGTTCCAATGCCCCAATTGCACCGCCTGGATGGTCGAGCACCGGCTGATGCACCGGCTGGCCTGCCACCATTGCGGCCATGTCATGCCGCCGCCCAGGGCCTGTCCGGAATGCGGCGAGGAGGACAGCCTGGTCGCCTGCGGACCCGGGGTCGAGCGGATCGCCGACGAGGTCGCGGCCCTGTTCCCCGAGGCGCGAACCGCCATCGTCACCTCGGACACCATCTGGTCGCCGGCCCGCGCCGCCGAATTCGTCGCCGAGATGGAGGCGGGCGCGATCGACATCGTCGTCGGCACCCAGCTGGTCACCAAGGGCTATCACTTTCCCAACCTGACCCTGGTCGGAGTGGTCGATGCCGATCTCGGCCTTGCCGGCGGCGACCTGCGCGCCGCCGAGCGCAGCTTCCAGCAGATCCAGCAGGTCGCCGGCCGCGCCGGGCGGGGCGACAAGCCCGGCCGGGTGCTGGTCCAGACCCACGACCCCGAAGCGCCGGTGATCGCCGCCTTGGTGTCGGGCGATGCTCCGGGTTTCTACGCGGCCGAGACCGAGGCCCGGCGCGAAGCGGCGATGCCGCCGTTCGGCCGGCTGGCGGCGATCATCGTCTCGGCCGAGGACCAGGCCGAGGCCGAGGCGGTCGCGGCTCGAATCGGCCGCGCCGCGCCCAGCGTCGAGGGAATGGCGGTGTTCGGGCCGGCCCCAGCCCCGCTGGCCATGCTCCGCGGCCGCCACCGCCAGCGACTCCTCGTCCACGCCTCGCGCTCGCTCGACGTCCAGGACGTGATCCGCGACTGGCTCGCCCAGCTCGACTGGCCGGCGAGGGTCAGGGTCGCGGTCGACGTAGACCCCTACAGCTTCCTCTGAGAACGCTTCCTTTACCGATACCAGTCACGTGAAGCGAATGAAGTTCCCTTTCCTGGCCGGCGCTTTCTACGCCGATCGGGTATGGGCGGTCGTCGGACTCGCCAGCGACGGGCCGACGCTGGCGCAAATCGGTAATTGCGACTTGCCCCAGCCCAGCGAGGAAGCGGCGATGGTCTTCGCCAGCTATTACGAAGGCGCAGCCGTTTCCCCGGTGCGTCTCGGCGAGGGCAGGCAGGGTGACACCACCAGCGTCGTCGATGTGCATATCGGGCGAGGGTTCGCTCCACTCTATGTCGTCATCGCGGGTTCCCGCCACAGCATCCTGAACGTTTCGGGCTGGACTCGGCGCGTGGAGAAATTTGTCGTCGCCACGCGACCGGACTTCCCGACCGCCGTCACCGGACTGCCTTCCGACAAGATCATGTTCGTGCACCGCGACAAGTGCGGCGGCACCATTCCGCTCGATGACCTCTACGATCTCGCGCGAACCCGCCAGGACGTCAGTTCTGCTTCGATGGTCGTCCGCCGACCCTTCCCCGAATCGATGCCGGAGGAAGAGCGGCGCAAGCAAAAGACACCGTTCCGGATGCCGGAAGCGATCGGCGGTTCCTATCAGCCGGAATCCCTCACCCTGTCCGCCTCTGGAGTCAGTTTCTCCGAATATCGCTCCCATTCGCACGGATCGGTCCCCGACTGGTTCAAGCGCGCCGAAGCTCCGCTTTTCCACCCGGCTGGACTTGCCGAGGTGAATCTGAGCGCACTGGTCGCACCCGTTGCCGCCCGACCGTACCGAGTCCTGCCCGACCGCGCGGGGCTCGCTCAGCTGGTCCGGGACGGCAAAATCGAACAGCTGGGCAGCGACAGTTTCCGGATCCTCGAGGCCATCGAATTGCCCGAGGGATTGTGCGGCTCGATGAGCGTGACCTTCACCCTCGCTGCCGGAGCGCCCCATCCCGAGGGCGATCTGTGCCACAGCAGGATCCAGTAACGGCTCGACCGGCCCGGCGAGGGTCCGGATCGCAGTCGGCGCCAATCCTTGCACTTTCCCCTAGACGGCCGCAGTCAGCAAGTTAAGCTGTTGATTGCTCGGGCCTTGGGGGGTTCCTGGACAATGCTGGCACGAATTCTGATTGCTGCGGCGATACTGTTAGCTCCGTCGACTGCCCTGGCACAATGGAAGCGGGCCGAAACCCGCCATTTCGTCATCTACAGTGACAGCTCGAACGATCGCATCGAAAAGCTGGCCGAGCGCCTCGAAAGCTATGACAAGCTGATGCGCATGGCGACCGGCATCGCCGAAGACGTCAAGCCGGTGAAGGTCCGTATTTACGAGGTGGCGGGCACCGCCGACATCGATCGGGCGCTCGGCTACAGCAGGAGCGGCATCGCCGGTTTCTACAGCAGCAATCCGCTTGGGCCGTTCCTCGTGACCCCGCGCAGGTTCGATTTTGAAACGCGCGGTGATGTCACTCCGGAGCTCGTGCTTCAGCACGAATATGCACATCATTTCATGCTCCAATATTTTCCCGCCATCTATCCGTCCTGGTACGTGGAGGGCTTTGCCGAGCTGATCGGGTCGAGCAAGATGCTGGGCGACGGTCGCATCGGCTACGGAATGCCGGCGAAGCATCGCGGCGACGAGATCGCCGCTTATTGGGTGCCGCTCCAGGAATTGCTGACCAGGGAGCGGGTTCGCGACCTCGACACTTATGGCCAGGGCTGGGCGCTCGCCCATTTCTTCACCTTCAACACGGAACGCGGGAAGCAATTTCGGGCCTATCTCGCGGCCTTGGGCAACGGGCATTCGTTCGAGCAGGCGGCGCAAGTGTTCGGCAATCTCGGCGAGCTCAATCGCGAGGCGCGCCGTTACGTCACTTCCGGCACCTTCAGCTACACGCCTGTCCGTCCCGAAATCCGGCGCCCGGTGATCGAAAACATTCGCACCCTGCCCGCCGCCGAAGCCGAGCTTGTGCCGATGGTAATCGCGTTCAGCGACATCGATCTTGAGTCGATCCGCAAGGAACATTGGCGCGATCGGCTGCGGCGGGTTCAGGAGAGCAATCTGAAGCAGATCCGCGAAGTCGCCGGCAAATATCCGAACGATCCGTTCGCCCTCTATTTCCTCGCGGAGGCAGAAACCGCATCGGGCAACGTGCAGCCGGCGGAAATCGCGGTCGACCGGCTGCTTGCGATCGAGCCGAACAATGTCCGGGCGATGGCCCGCAAATCGATCCTCCTTTCCCGGCAGGCGCGGGTGCTGCGGGGAGCGGAGCGCGCCGCCGCCACCGCCCGGGCCAGGGAATTGGCGGTCAGGGCGAACCGGGCGGACGTGGACGATCCGATGCCGCTTCTCGCTTACTACCAAAGCTTCCACCTGACCGGCGAAAAGGTTCCCGCCGAGGCGATCGATGGGCTGATGCAGGTGGTCTCGACCGTTCCCGGCGACACCGTTGCGCGCCGGCTGCTGGTCAACCAGCTCGAATCCGATGGCCGCTATGTCGAGGCGATCGGCTGGCTCATCGCGCTTGCCAATAGCCCGCACGACACGCCGCTCCGCGACGCGGCGCGCGAGCAGCTGGAACGACTTCGCGCAAAGCTCGGCATCAAGCAAGCCGCCTGAGCTAAAGAAGCGATCCGCTACCCTCGCTCATTAGCAGCCTGCGCTTGCGCTCCACTCCGCCCGCATAGCCGCCGAGGCTGCCGTCGCTGCGCACGACCCGGTGGCATGGCACGATCACCGCGACCGGATTGGCGCCATTGGCCGACCCCACCGCCCGGACGGCTCCGGGCTGGCCGATCGCCGCTGCTATCTGGGCGTAGCTTCGGGTCTCGCCTGGCGGGATTTTTCGAAGTTCTCGCCACACCGATTCCTGGAAGGCGGTGCCGGCAACATCGATCGGAAGCTCGGGAACCGCCATCGGCTGCTCGATGGCCGCCAGAGCGCCCTGCACGAGCTTCGCCATCGAGCCGTCGTCCGCTATCAGCGTCGCGTTCGGGAACAGCCGGCGAAGCGCTTCCTCGCCCTCGTCGAACGTCAGCCGGCAGATGCCCTTCGCCGTCGCCGCGATCAGCATCGGGCCGAGCGGGCTGTCGACGATCGTCCAGCGGATGGTGACTCCGCGGCCCCCGTCTCGCCAGGCCGACGGGCTCATGCCCATGCGCGCCGCGGCGTCGGCATAAAAACGGCTCGGGCCCGAATAGCCCGAATCGTAGATGGCGTCGGTCACGCTTCCCTTCCCCTCGATCGCGCTTTGCGCCCGCCTGGCGCGAATCGCCCGCGCATAAGCGGCTGGCGACACTCCGACATCGCGGGTGAACAGCCGCTGGAAATGGTGCGGCGCATAGCCGACGGCCGCCGCCAGCTCGGCCAGTGCGATCGGCTCCTCGGCCGCTTCGATCAGCCGTATCGCCGCCGCCACCGCCTCGCGGTCGCGGCCGACCTCGTCGGGCCTGCAGCGAAGGCAGGGACGAAAGCCGGCGGCGCGCGCCTCCTCGCCGCCCCAATAGAAAACGACATTCTCCCGCCCGGGCCGCCGCGCCGGGCAGCTCGGCTTGCAATATATTCGCGTCGTCCTCACCGCGACGACCAGCCTTCCGTCGAACGCGCGGTCGCGCCGCTCGAACGCTTCCCAGGCCTGGCTGCCGTCGATCTTGGTCATGACCCCCTTCTATCGGCTCCGGCCAGTCTCGGCTTCCCGCCGATTGCGGTCAAACCGGAAACCCGCGCCTCGCGCTTCTTGCATCCCCCCGCACCCCCTGCTAGGGGCGCGCCCAACCCATGGGGGCGTGCGGCCGAAGGCTGCGACAACGCCCCGTTTCGCATGGGGTAATTCCAGTTCTGGAGCTTTTCGCGCGTGGAGACATCCGGCGGCATTCGGGCCAGCTTAGCGGGGCGTTACGCAAGCGCCCTGTTCGACCTCGCCCGCGACGAAAGGCAGATCGAATCGGTCGGCCGAAGCCTCGATGCGCTCGATTCGGCACTCGCCGATTCGCGCGATTTCGCTGAGCTTGTGTCGAGCCCGCTGATCGGCAGGGATGACGCCGGCCAGGCCTTCGCCGCGGTCGCCGGCAAGCTCGGCCTCGACCCGATCACCAGCAACTTCCTCGGAGTCCTCGCCCGCAACGGCCGCAAGAGCGAGCTTCGAAGCATCATCCGCGCCTTCCGCCGGCTGGCCGCCGACCATCGCGGCGAGACCACCGCCGAAGTGGTCAGCGCCCACCCGCTCAAGGACGACCAGGTCGCCGCCTTGAAGCAGCAGCTTCGCGCCCGCGCCGGCCGCGACGTGGCGATCGAGGCGCGCGTCGACCCCGAAATCCTCGGCGGAATCACCGTCAAGCTCGGAAGCGAGATGATCGACGCTTCCATCCGCACCAAACTCAACAGGCTCGCTCAGGCGATGAAAGGTTAGACATGGACATCCGCGCCGCTGAAATCTCCCGCGTCATCCGCGACCAGATCGCGAATTTCGACGCCGAGGCGGAGGTCTCGGAAGTCGGTACCGTGCTGTCGGTCGGCGACGGAATCGCCCGTATCCACGGCCTCGACCAGGTCCAGGCCGGCGAGATGGTCGAGTTCGACGGCGGCATCAAGGGCATGGCCCTCAACCTCGAGGCCGACAATGTCGGCGTCGTCATCTTCGGCTCGGATGCCGAGATCAAGGAAGGCTCGACGGTGAAGCGGACCGGCACCATCGTCGACGTTCCGATCGGCAAGGGCCTGCTCGGCCGGGTCGTCGACGCGCTCGGCAACCCGATCGACGGCAAGGGCCCGATCGAATTCACCGAGCGGCGCCGGGTCGAGGTCAAGGCTCCGGGCATCATCCCGCGCAAGTCGGTCCACGAGCCGGTCCAGACCGGTCTGAAGGCGCTCGACGCGCTGGTCCCGATCGGCCGCGGCCAGCGCGAGCTGATCATCGGCGACCGCCAGACCGGCAAGACCGCGGTCGCTCTCGACACCTTCATCAACCAGCGCGAGCTCAACAAGTCCGGCGACGAGAGCGAGAAGCTCTACTGCATCTATGTCGCCGTCGGCCAGAAGCGTTCGACCGTCGCCCAGATCGTCCGCGCGCTCGAGGAGAATGGCGCGATGGACTATTCCATCGTCGTCGCCGCCACCGCCTCGGAACCGGCGCCGCTGCAGTTCCTCGCCCCCTACACCGGCTGCGCCATGGGCGAATATTTCCGCGACAACGGAATGCACGCCGTCATCGTCTATGATGATCTGTCGAAGCAGGCGGTCGCCTACCGCCAGATGTCGCTTCTGCTCCGCCGCCCGCCGGGCCGCGAAGCCTATCCCGGCGACGTCTTCTACCTGCACAGCCGCCTGCTCGAGCGCGCCGCCAAGATGAACGAAGACAATGGCGCCGGCTCGCTGACCGCGCTTCCGGTCATCGAGACCCAGGCCGGCGACGTTTCGGCCTACATTCCGACCAATGTCATCTCGATTACCGACGGCCAGATCTTCCTCGAAACCGACCTGTTCTACCAGGGCATCCGTCCGGCGATTAACGTCGGCCTGTCGGTCAGCCGGGTCGGCTCGGCCGCCCAGACCAAGGCGATGAAGAAGGTCGCCGGCTCGATCAAGCTCGAGCTCGCCCAGTATCGCGAGATGGCCGCCTTCGCCCAGTTCGGCTCGGATCTCGACGCTGCGACCCAGAAATTGCTCGCTCGCGGCGCCCGTCTGACCGAGCTCTTGAAGCAGCCGCAGTTCAATCCGATGCCGGTCGAGGAGCAGGTCGCGTCGATCTTCGCCGGAACCCAGGGTTTCCTCGATCCGGTCGAGACCCGCGACGTCGTCCGCTACGAGTCGGCGATGCTCAGCTACCTGCGCTCGGAGCATGGCGACATCCTCGCCAAGATCCGTGAGACCAAGCAGCTCGACGACGACACCGCCAAGGCGCTTCGCGACGCCCTGGCCGAGTTCGGCAAGCAGTTCGCGTAAAATGGACTGTTCCCCGGCGAAGGCCGGGGTCCAGGACTTTGTTGTTAGACTGGATACCGGCCTCCGCCGGTAAACGAAGGACACGATGGCAAGTCTCAAGGCCCTCAAGATCCGCATCGGCTCGGTCAAGTCGACGCAGAAGATCACCAAGGCGATGAAGATGGTCGCCGCCGCCAAGCTGCGCCGGGCGCAGCAGGGCGCCGAGGCCGGCCGTCCCTATTCGATCCGGATGGCGGACGTCGTATCCTCGCTCGCCGCCAAGGTCGCCCGCTCGCCCGAAAGCCCGAAATTGCTCGCCGGCACCGGCAGGGACGATACCCATCTGATCGTGCTCGCGACCGGCGACCGCGGCCTGGCCGGAGCGTTCAACAGCAACATCGTCCGCGCCGCCAGGCGAAAGGCCGACGAGCTGATCGGCGAGGGCAAGACGGTTCTCTTCTATCTGGTCGGCCGCAAGGGCCGGCCGATGATCCAGCGCTTCTACCCCGGCGGGATCATCGCCCAGTACGACACCAGCGCGATGAAGGCGCCGACCTACGCCGACGCCCAGGCGATCGCCAAGGACGTGATCGACCGTTTCATCACCGACGGGGTCGACGTCGTCCATCTGGCCTACGCCAATTTCCGCTCGACCCTGGTCCAGGAACCGACCGTCGACCAGATCATCCCGGTGCCCGCTCCGGCCAATGATTCCGGCAGCTCCACTGCCTCGCTCGCCGCGGTCGAATATGAGCCGGACGAGGAATCGATCCTCGCCGATCTCCTGCCGCGCAACATCGCCATCCAGGTCTATCGCGCCCTGCTCGAGAACCAGGCCGGTTTCTACGGCAGCCAGATGACGGCGATGGACAATGCCACCCGCAACGCCGGCGACATGATCAACCGGCTGTCGATCCAGTACAACCGCCAGCGCCAGGCGGTCATCACCACCGAATTGATCGAAATCATTTCAGGAGCCGAGGCTCTATAGCTTACCTGTTCCCCGGCGAAGGCCGGGGCCCAGGCGGCGCTTGCAGCGCCGTTCTTTGTTTAGGACTGGACCCCGGCCTCCGCCGGGGAACGTGAAGGGAAGAAGTCACAATGGCCACCGCCGCCGAAACCAAGCCCCGCTCCCGCTCCAGGAAGGCGACCGCCGCCTCGTCGACCGGCTCCGGACCGGCGCAAGCCGCGACGACCAGCAACCTCGTCGGCCGGGTCTCCCAGGTGATCGGCGCCGTCGTCGACGTCGCCTTCGAAGGCGAGCTTCCGCCGATCCTCGGCGCGCTCGAGACCGACAATCAGGGCGGGCGCCTGGTGCTCGAGGTCGCCCAGCATCTCGGCGAGAATGTCGTCCGGACCATCGCCATGGATTCGACCGACGGCCTCACCCGCGGCCAGGAAGTTCGCTCCACCGGATCGCAGATCAGCGTTCCGGTCGGCCCGCAGACGCTCGGCCGGATCATGAACGTCATCGGCGAGCCGATCGACGAGCGCGGCCCGATCGGTGCCGACAGCTTCGCGCCGATCCACGCCGCCGCCCCGGCCTTCGTCGAGCAGTCGACCGAAACCAGCATCCTCGTCACCGGCATCAAGGTCATCGACCTGCTCGCCCCTTACGCCAAGGGCGGCAAGATCGGCCTGTTCGGCGGCGCCGGCGTCGGCAAGACCGTGCTCATCCAGGAGCTGATCAACAACATCGCCAAGGGCCACGGCGGCACCTCGGTGTTCGCCGGCGTCGGCGAGCGCACCCGCGAGGGCAATGACCTCTACCACGAGTTCCTCGACGCCGGGGTCATCGCCAAGGACGCCGACGGCAATCCGACGCCCGAAGGCTCGAAGGTCGCCCTCGTGTTCGGCCAGATGAACGAGCCGCCCGGAGCGCGCGCCCGGGTCGCCTTGTCGGGCCTGACCATCGCCGAATATTTCCGCGACCAGGAAGGCCAGGACGTCCTGTTCTTCGTCGACAACATCTTCCGCTTCACCCAGGCGGGCTCGGAAGTGTCGGCTTTGCTCGGCCGAATTCCCTCGGCCGTGGGCTACCAGCCGACTCTCGCCACCGACATGGGCACGCTTCAGGAGCGGATCACCTCGACCAACAAGGGGTCGATCACCTCGGTGCAGGCGATCTACGTTCCGGCGGACGACCTCACCGACCCGGCCCCCGCCACTTCCTTCGCCCACCTCGACGCCACCACCGTGCTCAGCCGCGCCATCTCGGAGCTCGGCATCTACCCGGCCGTCGACCCGCTCGATTCGACCTCGCGCGTCCTTCAGCCGGCGGTCGTCGGCCAGGAGCATTACGAGGTCGCCCGCGCCGTCCAGGAGACCCTGCAGCGCTACAAGAGCCTTCAGGACATCATCGCCATCCTCGGCATGGACGAGCTCAGCGAAGAGGATAAGCTGGTCGTCGGCCGCGCCCGCAAGATCCAGCGCTTCCTCAGCCAACCGTTCCACGTCGCCGAGGTGTTCACCAACATCCCGGGCAAGTTCGTGCAGATCGAGGACACGGTGCGCTCGTTCAAGGCGGTGGTCGACGGCGAATATGACCATCTGCCCGAAGCCGCTTTCTACATGGTCGGCGGGATCGAGGAAGCGGTCGAAAAGGCCCAGAAGCTCGCCCAGGACGTCTGAGACGATGGCCGATCTCCGCTTCGAGCTCGTCACTCCCGAACGCCTGGTTCGGGCCGAGGACGTCCACATGGTGGTCGTCCCCGGGACCGAAGGCGAATCCGGAATCATGGCCGGCCACGCGCCCTATATGACCACCCTTCGCGACGGCGAGATCGCCGTCTATCGGGCGGCCGGGGCGAGCCCCGAGCGGATCCCCGTCAGCGGCGGTTTCGCCGAAGTGTCGGAGCGCGGCCTGACCATCCTCGCCGAGAGCGCCGGCTAACCATCCGCTGCTGCCCGGGCTAAGGCAGCCCCGCCATGCGCGTCGACCTGTTCGATTTCGACCTTCCGCCCGAGCGGATCGCCCTCCGCCCGGCGCGGCCCCGCGATTCGGCGCGCCTGCTCCTGGTCGAGGGCGGGCGCATCGCCGACCGCCAGATGCTCGACCTGCCCGGCATGCTCGAGCCCGGCGACCTGCTGCTGTTCAACGACACCAAGGTGATCCCCGCCCAGCTCGAGGGCCGCAAGGGCGACGCGGCCATCGGCGCCACCCTGCACAAGCGCGAAGGGCCGCGCGACTGGTTGGCCTTCGTCCGCAACGCCCGCCGGCTTCGCGTCGGCGACTCGATCGATTTCGGCGATGGAGTCGCCGCCTCGGTCGCCGAGCGCGGCGAGGACGGCGCCGTCCTGCTCCATTTCGAGGGAGAGGAGCCGATCGAGCTGCTGCTCGAACGCGCCGGGCGAATGCCGCTGCCGCCGTACATCGCCTCGCGCCGCCCGGCCGACGATGCCGATCGCG
>Ga0247719_1001029_pt1 | contig 13114 bp, 15 predicted proteins | sample 41E_DmetaG_FD_189046 | JGI IMG/M metagenome (GOLD analysis project Ga0247719, IMG submission 189046) | Soil microbial communities from hillslope of Landscape Evolution Observatory, University of Arizona, Oracle, AZ, United States - 4-1-E_D | ecosystem: Engineered > Artificial ecosystem >...
GATGTCGGCCTGGGCGATCCACTTACGGACGGACGTCTCGGTCAGGTCCAGGTCGCGGGCGACTTGGCCTATCGAGCGGTCGCCCGCTCGGCACAGCTCGACGACCTCAGCCTTGAACTCCGGCGTGAAAGATCGTCGCGGACGTTGCTCTCTCTTTTCCATGGTGGACATCCTCTCTGGGGTTGTTCCCCACTTCTCGGATGTCCGTCAAATCGGGACAAGACCAACTGAACGGCGAGAAGCTCGAGTATACAAATGCCTTCATGACGGATGGGGCTCAGGCACATCAGGAACCCATGAGTTCTCAATGTCAGGGGCGAGCGATGCCACAACCTCAGTCAATCTCGCAGCGACGTTCCGCTTAATCGGGTTACCGATCTCCACCCGCAATGCGGAACGTCCCACTGCGGCATGACATATCGCCCCCTCTACCCGATTCCTGTAACAAAACGAGCTTCGCACGCCGGGGATTCCGAAGAAGCGAGTACCTCTCCTAGGGTCGGCTCTCTCAAGCCGCCTAACCTCTCGAAGTTCCTTCAACGCTTCGGCCCGGCTGGGGTGGAGGCTGATGCCTAATTCGCCGTGACCTTCGAAGCGGATCGGCTCCTCCGGTAGGACAACGACTAGGACGCCGATGCTCTTGCCGAAGCTGCGAACCCGCACGCTTGAAACATCTAGCCAGCCCGGCAGCTCAGGCAATTCCTGTTGGACGGCCCTTTCGACTCGCTCTACCGGCGCGAGTGCGGAATCTTGTTCTGGCTCCTCGTCGCAACCCACCATCCCAAGCGATAGTGCAACGAAGCCCACAAGAACATAGCTATTCTTCATCCGCAAGCGATGTTCGGAAAAAGCCCGTCTAGAGGAGTCCCATTCTGATCCTTATCGAATCTGATGGAATCGCCCGAACTATAGTAAAGAGTGTCCGACGGGTCCCCATCGAGGGCGTCCAGGTAATCGCTCCCTAGACCAGTGCCACAGAGCACGTCTTTCTCCGCGGTTGCACTGTCAGAAGCCTCATCCCAAAGCTCGTCATCGTACTCCAGGCCATACAGCTTATCCGGGCCCCAGCCCCCGTAAATCTTGTCGTTACCGTAGCCACCGTACGCGAAGTCCCCTTCGGACTGTAGGCCTATGGTGTCATGTCCTGCACCCCCTCGGGCTTCGTCCTGACCCGGCCACATCCGCATGATGTCAGGACCCTCGTGGCCATGAGCTTCGTCACTACCATCGCCCAGAAAGAAGTCCTCGTCGTGTGCCTGACCGTCGTTACAAATGTCATTCCCCGATGTGCCAGAATGATAGTGAACCCCGCCCGACCAAGAGTATGAGCATCCCGCTAAGGCGACAGGCGTAACCAGCAGCAGAATCACGGCTATCGTCACTGATAACGGCAAGACCCTCTCGGGATTCACTCGGCACCGACTCCTTCCTCAAATTCCACTGCCGTGACGGGCCGACACGTAATTGCCAATCGGTCCGGCTTCGCAGCATTGTCGCCTCGCGATGGAATCAGAGGGATCAAAAGGGATCGCCCTCGTGGCACTCCCTCGACTGGCGGCGCCAACATTTCAGTTCCCGTCCACCGCACAGCCCCGTCCGAACTCTCACCCTCAACAGAGCAGGCAGAAAAGGCCGCGGCAAGGGACTCGCCACCGAAGGATACAGGTACGGCCGCGGCCCATCTTCGGCCTCGAATTCCCGCCTCGTGCGCAGTCGGGTTCCCGGAAGCACGCCACCCAGGATGCTGCCAGTTCAAACACTCTATCTGGGCATCATCGAAGCTCGTTTCCGGCGGGAATGCAAACAGAACACCAGCTGACGCTCGGGTCGATTCTTCTTGAGGTGAACCCATGTCCATCCATTTGCTCTCCCACACGATCGATCCTGAAGACTCAAGGACGCCGCGGCATCTAGTTCCGTAGCCAGGAGAAGGGATGTTGCCAACCCATGTACCGGCAGTTCGGATCTCGTTCCCTACCACCGCCGGGTTCGACATTATCCAATGCGGATCCTGATCAACGATCTCTCTGAGACGAACCTTGAACGAGCTAAGCAGACGAGTCGAGGCCGCGGGAATGTCACCTTGAACCTGTAAGACAGAAAAGCGACCTTCGTCTATTCCAAGTTTAAGGATGAGTTCTCGACCTGTTGGATCACATTTTGATTCAGTACAGGTTGCAATGCCGTGTGTGGTTCGCCACCTCGCGTTACCGACACGAGTAGTCGACGAGTGGCCAACCTGAATCGAACCGCCACCCAGCAACCCTGCATGGTTTAGGGCCCGCATTGCAACTACAGTTGCGTCACCATCCGTTAGATGAGGCTCCCCACCGCGTGACATTGGCGAGAGAGGAAACCACATTACTCCGGCCACTAGGAGGCTGGTGACGAGAACCACCAAGACTCGCCGGATCATGCTCTCCCCTATACGTCTCATTCCTTTCCCCCTAGACTCTTCTTGCCTTTCTTCTCTCCTCCAGAATCCTCTCCTTCCCAAGACTTCTCTATTAACACTCTAGGTTCAACCCGACCCTCCACCAGGCACCGGAGTCGCAGGAGAAATCCGCCGACGCAAGCGGAGGAGCCGGAGCACTAAACAGCCAGTGCCTCCTTCCGCCGAGGTCGCAGCCGACCTTGCCGAGGACTTACCGAGCGCGGGTTAATAGCGCTCCGCCTCCACCTCGATCAACTCCGCAGCGCACGGGTGCAGTTGCGCAGGATCTCGCCGTCCACGTCCCGGTCGTGATGGATCCGATCATCCTCGACGCCTCCCGCCCCGGTGAGCTCGTCCAGTTCGACTGCTTCTACATCGGCCGCCTCAGCGGCATCAACGGCGCCGCATGGCAATACACCGCCATCGATGTCGCCTCGTCGTACACGTGGGCGGAGATCCACGTGATCCCGAAGAACCCGTCGTCCCGCTACACCTCGGCGCTGGCGCGGCGCGTGGCGAAGGATCTCGCCGACCGGGGGTGGCGGCTCGAGGTGAGAAGCCTCACCGACCCGCTCACCGGCCAGGCCACCACCTTCACCTACACCCCCTCGCTGCGGCTCGAGACCATGGTGGTGGCGGGATCGCTCACGCACAGCTACGGCTACGACCCCGAGGGCCGCAGGAGCTCCGAGGTGGTGACCGCCTCGGGCGGAGCCGAGGTCGCCCGCTTCGAGGTGAGCTACGACGCGCGCGACAACGTGACCGCGCGCACGAGGCAGATCGCGGGCGCCCCGTCGGGGAACGGCACCACCACCTACGGCTACGACGACGCGTCTCGTCTCGTAAAGGAAACCCGCCCCTCGGGGGCGGTTACCACCTACGGCTACGACGCCGCCGGCAACCGCACCAAGGTGACCGAGGACGGGACCGAGGTGACGACCTCCTACGACCAACATGAAGTTGCCCCGGCCCTATAGATGTCAAGTCTGGGCGAGGGCGGCGAGATCCTCCCGCAGAGCCTGGTAGGCCTCCCGGGCTATGTATCGCTTGAGGCAGCGAATCACCTCTCGTTTGCCGCGACCTTCCTCGAGTCGCCGAGCAGCGTAGGCGCGTGTGCGTTCGCAGTAGCGCAATCTTTACGACTGCGATCATGTGAAGCGTCGAATTCGCTTCACGATCTCCGCGGGGGTTCAACCGATGGCGAACGTCTTCCGGACGAGGCAGGGGTCGGATCGGCGCCGCAGAGATGAGCAAACGCGGCATCGCCCCGGAGGCGATCGATGTTCTGTCCCGCGGTGACGAGCAGCTGCATCGCATGGCCGACTCCCACGCCGAACAGACTGAGTGTGCGAGGCGCAGTTCGTCGGACGAGCGGCTCCAGCTGCGCGTCGAGGTCGGCGATCTCCTTGTCCAACTCTCCGATACGCCTGGCGATGCTTCGCAGCGCAATCTTCGCGGCTTCCACGGGTTCCTCACGAGCGTGGCGGCTCGCGGGAAGACCGGCTCGCACCGCGCTCACGCGCTCGTCGCGCCGGAGCGATGCAGGCGGGTCAGTACGAGATCAGCGAGAAGAACTCGTAGTCGCCGCCTATGTGCTCTCGCCCGTTCAGGAAAGACAGCTCCATGATCGTTGCGATCCCGGACACGATCCCTCCGCATCGCTCGGTGAGCCTCGCCACCGCCTTTGCCGTCCCCCCGGTTGCAAGCACATCGTCGACGATCAGGATTCGCTCGCCCTCTGCGATCGCATCCTTGTGGATTTCGAGTGAGTCGGTGCCGTACTCGAGTTGGTACTCCTCCGACTCCACTTCCCACGGAAGCTTGCCCTTCTTCCTCACCGGGATCAGGCCCGCCGTAAACCGGTAGGCAAGCGGTGCCGCAATGATGAACCCGCGTGCCTCGATGCCGAGCACCTTGTCGATCTGGTCGCGGTCGAAGTGGTGGGAAATGGCATCGACGGTGTACGCAAAAGCTTTCTTGTCGGCCAGCAGCGGGGTGATGTCCTTGAAGACGATCCCTTCCTTCGGAAAATCGGGGATGTCCCGAATGTGATCCTTCAGCCAATCGTGATCGAAGTGGGTCATCTATCGCCGCTTTCGCCGCTTCGCTTTCTTGGTTCCCGCACGCGCCCGGGACGGCGGCCGCGATACCGCCGCCGCCGGCGTCCTCACACGCTCGTCGGTCCCCGGGGGCACCGTAACGGGAACCGATGCAGCCTCCGCTCGCCGTGCGTCGCGCTCGACCCGCTCTCTGACCGAGCGGAACTTTGGCTCTCTCTCCTTCCACACCGACAGAACCGGGGTCGCCACGAAGATCGACGAGTAGGTTCCGACGAGAATTCCGACGAGCAGTGCCAGTGCAAGGTCCTTGAGCGTTTCCGCGCCGAGAAGCCCCGCGCCGACGAACAACAGCGCGGCAACCGGCAGAAGCGTGGTCAGCGACGTGTTGAGCGACCTCATGAACACCTGATTCATCGCGAGGTTCGCCGAAGCTTGATAGGTCATTCTCCCGGTCGTAGCAAGCGCGGTCGTATTCTCTTCAACCTTGTCGAACACGACGACGGTGTCGTACAGCGAGTAACCCAAAATGGTGAGCAGTGCGACGATGGTCGACGGGGTTACCTCGAACCCCACGAGCGCGTAGACCCCCGCCGTGATGAGAAGGTCGTGAGCCAGCGCAACGATCGACGCGAACGCCATCTTCCACTCGAACCGCCACGAGATAAACGCGAGGATCACGAGCAGGAAGATGATCAATGCCCGTACGGCCTTGCGAGTGATCTCGCCGCCCCACTTGCTTCCGATGCGCTGGCTGTCCGTCTGGTCGATGTCGGCACCGACGGAAGTCGCAACGGTCGTCACCACTTCCTGCTGTTGCTCGGGATCGGCGATCTCCTTGGTCTGAACGAGGACGCTCTTGCCCTCCTCACCCGTGACCACCTGGATCTGCGCCTCGTCTGCGCCGATCGATTCCAGCTCGGAACGAACCTCCTCGATCACCTGGAGGTCGCCGGCAGCGGCCAAATCGGAATCGATCACCGGAGCGCGTGTTTGCACGCCGCCGGCAAATTCGATCCCGTAGTTGAGTCCTCGCGTCCCGAGAATCACGAGGCAAAGGAGAACGAGGATTCCGGAAATCGCGAACCAGATGCGCCGACGACCGATGAAATCGATGTCGGTCTGGCCCTGATACAGCCGGCGGAGCCTGCTCATGTCTGAACTCCCAGAGCTTCTCTGACGCCGATCACGCGGCTCTCCGCGAACAACCGCGAGCGAGAGAGGAGCCCGACGGCCGAGCGGGTGAAGAAGTACGCAATCAGAACGTCGATCAAGGTCGCCAGCCCCAGCGTGAGGGCGAACCCGCGGACCGGACCCACCGCCAGGAAGAACAAAATCACCGCCGCCGACCCGGTAACGAAGTCTGCGATCAGGATTGTCCTGAACGCGCGGGTCATGCCCCTGTCGACCGCCGCCCGCAGCGTCTTGCCCGAGCGCACCTCGTCCTTCAACCGTTCGAACGCAACGATGTAGGAGTCGGTCGTGATTCCGATCGACACGATGATCCCGGCGATGCCGGCAAGCGTGAGTGACAGGCCCGAGCTTTCACCCAAGAACGCGAGCAGGGAATAGATCGTGGCCGTGAAGATCGCGAGTCCCGCCCACACAACCAGCCCCAGCGCCCGGTAGTAAACGAGCACGTACAGCAACACCAGTCCGAGGCCAATCGCTCCTGCGGTCAACCCCGCCTGCAGCGAATCCCGGCCCAAAGTGGGCGACACTTTGTTTACTTCGGATTGGGTGAGCGTGAGAGGAAGCGCGCCGGTCTGGAGCACGAGCGCCAGGTCCTTCGCCTCCTGCTCGGTGCCGACGTCGATCTGTGACTCGCCGCCGGTGATGCCCCGCCCGCACTCCACACCGCCGCCGGCCGCGGCGCCCGCCGGATCACGCATGCCGGTCGCGGTCTCGACCTTCCCGTCGAGCACGATCGCGACCTGGGAGCGAATCGGTTCGCCTTCGTCGCGGAGACACGCGAGTTCGCTCGTCAGATCCGCCCACGCCTTTGCTCCCCTATCGTTCATGTCGATCGTCACGGCCCAGTTGCCCGCCTGATCGACGACCGCCTCCGCCCTCGCGATGATGTCGCCGGTGAGGACGCCCGCGGGGGCGAGGCGATAAAGGATCGTCGGATCGGCCGCGTCGGGATAGACGACCTCCTCGTCGTTCACCTGCGGACCTTTTTCCTCGGTGACCTCGGCCGGCTCTTGGTCTTCCTCGTCGTGGGGCACGTCGTCCTCGTGCTCGCCGTCCTCCGCCGAGGCCTTGCCGTCACCGCCGTCCTTCTTTTTCTTCTTCTTGTCGTCTGTGGCCTGCGTCGCACTTCGCTGCTGGGTATCAGCGTCTTCCGTCGGAGTCACGTCCGGGGTCGCGTCCGATCCCGGGGTGTCGGCCGCCGTCGGGGATGCACCCGGAGTGGGTGTCGCTTCGGCCCCGTCGCGGGGAACGATCTCGAGGACCTGGCGGAACGTGAGTTGCGCGGTGCTGCCGATGATCTCGAGCGCGCGTTCTTCGTCTTTCACGCCCGGAAGTTGAATCAGGATGTTCTCTCCACCGGCCGCGCTCACCTCCGGTTCCGCCACGCCGAGCGCGTCGATCCTCCGGCGGATGATTTCCACCGTCTTCTGAAGCACTTCCTCGTCGACTCCGCCCTCGGCCGATGCGGTCAAGATGACGCTGGTCCCGCCCGAAAGATCGAGCCCGAGGTTCGGACTCGTCCCGGACGCCATCACCGCGGCCAACCCGCCGAATGCGACCACCAGCGCGAGCACCAGATTGAACTTGTATCTCCGAGTGGATTTCACCAGTCCCCCTGTTACAGCAGCTTTGTTCCGTTGATGTCGATCTTGAACTGACAGTCGAGAAATTCACCGGCGCGCCGGCACATCACCATGCGAGACAGGAAGATCTCGAAGTACTCCATGACGCCCGCCAGTTCGGTGTCGATCGTCAGCTCGAGCGTAAGCGTACGGGCTTCGGAGTTGACCCGCAGAAACGAGTGCTCGACGGCGTAGTTCACGCGGTCGTGAATGTCGAACATCTGCGGGTCCTTGACACGGACACGGCTGCGATGGACGTCCGACTTGTCCGCAACGATCAACGCGGCGCCTGCCGGATTCACCGGATGCCCGAACTCCTCTTCGTGATTGCCGATCGCCGCCATCACGATGCCTACCTCGCCGTAAGACATGCGGAGCTCACGCAACAGGTCGTAAGTGATCGCGGCGCCGGTCTGCGAGTGCATCGTCCGGCTCACGAAATTGCCGAGGTCGTGAAGGTAGCCGGCGATCGCCGCCAACTCGACCATCCGGTCATCGAAGCCGAGACGATGCAGGGTGTTGTATGCGATCTTGGCAACCAGCCCCGCGTGACGGAAGCCGTGCTCGGTGTAGCCGAGCTCGCCGAGATAGCGATCGGCCAATGAAATGAACGTCTGGACGCCCTCATGAGCCTGCACGTCGGCGAGCGTGACTCCGCCGCCGGACTCGATCGGTTCGGGCCCGGGAGCCGGTTCGACCGGACGAGCCTCCTTCGGCGTGGGGGGAACGACCGGGGGTCCGGCCTCGGCCCCCGTCGAAGAGGTCACGCCGTCTCCTCCCCGTTTGCTCCCAGTTCCTCCTCCACGTCCTCGGTCACCCGGCGCGCGATCGCCGACTTGACGATCCGGATCGTGGTGCCCTCGGCGATTCGCAGATCGATCTCTTCGTCTCGCAGCGCCTGCACGGTCCCAAAGATCCCGCCTATCGTCACGACCTCGTCACCCAAACCGACGCTCTCGATCAGGGTGCGATGCTGCTCGACCCGCCGCTTCTGCGGCCGGATCAGCATGAAGTAGAAGATCGCGATCAGAAACGCGAGGAAAACGAGGTTTGCAAGTCCTTCCACGGCCGTCACTTCCTTCTGGCGTCGACAGCGGGCTCTGAGCGAGGGGCACGCGAACGGAGCCGCGCGGGCGGCTCCTCCGACGAATCCTACCTCCCGCGCCGGGGGCCGGATAAGCGAGACGTCAGGCGTCGAACAGCCGCTGCCCCCGAGCCCCGTCGGGCGGCACGACACCGAGATGATCGAACGCGGCGGCGGTAGCGACACGTCCCCGTGCCGTGCGCCGGAGGAACCCCAACTGCATGAGGTAGGGCTCGTACACGTCCTCGATCGTGTCGGGCTCCTCCCCGACCGACACCGCGAGCGTCGACAGGCCGACGGGTCCACCACCGAAGCGGCGGACGAGTGCATCGAGCAATCCAAGGTCGACGCGGTCGAGCCCCCGCTCGTCGACCTCGAACACCAACAACCCGGCGCGCGCCACGTCGCCGTCGATGTGGCCGTCGGCGCGCACCTGTGCGTAATCGCGCACCCGGCGCAGAAGCCGGTTCGCGATGCGGGGCGTGCCCCGCGCCCGACGGGCGATCTCGATGGCTCCGTCGGCGTCGAGCCGGACGCCGAGTATCGACGCGGAACGCGTGATTATCGTCTCGAGGTCGTGCGGCGGATACAAATCGAGGCGTTCCGCCAGCTCGAACCGACTGCGCAGCGGACCGGTGATCAGACCCGCCCTCGTCGTAGCTCCGACGAGCGTGAACCGCGGTAGGTCGAGGCGGATCGAGTGCGCGCTCGGTCCCTTCCCGATCACCAGATCTAACTGGAAGTCTTCCATCGCGGGATATAGAACCTCCTCGACCGTACGAGGCAGGCGATGGATCTCGTCGACGAAGAGCACGTCGCCTTCCTCCAGATTCGTGAGGATGGCGGCGAGGTCGCCGGCGCGCTCGAGGGCGGGCCCCGAAGTCGGCCGGATCGATGCGCCCATTTCGGCGGCCACCACGTGCGCGAGGCTCGTCTTACCGAGGCCCGGCGGCCCCGACAGGAGCAGGTGACCCACCGGTTCGTCCCGTTCGCGCGCCGCCTGCAGCACGATGCCGAGGTGTTCCTTGATCGTCTGTTGCCCGACGAACTCCCCGAGCGTCCTCGGACGAAGCGAGCGCTCCTCCTCGCGCTCGACTGCCCCGGCGACCGGCGTGAGGATCGGGTCTTCGTTCACGCCAGCACCTTGAGGGCCGACTTCACCAGGTCTTCGACGCTCGCATCCGGCGCGGGGTCGACCTCGCCCAATGCGGCGCGGATTTCGGGCGCCGAATAGCCGAGGTTTTCGAGGGCCGAGCGCACCTGGGACAGTGTGACGGGCGCGTTCCCCACCACCTGAAGATCCGGCAGCGCCAACTTCTCCTTCAGCTCCAGGACGAGCCGTTGGGCGGTCTTCTTGCCGAGCCCCGGAACCGAGGAGATTGCCGCGACGTCGTCGATTGCGATCGCCCGGCGAAATCCGTCGGGGGTGAACGCGGAGCATATTTGCAACGCCACCTTCGGCCCCACCCCCGAAACTCCCATCGATAGTTCGAACAGCCGCTGCTCGGCTTCCGAGGCGAAACCGAACAACGCGAGAGCGTCCTCGCGGACGTGGGTGTGAGTCCAAATCCGAACGCGATCGCCTTCGCCCGGGAGCCGCGCGAGCGTCGTTGCGGAGCACACGACGCGGTAGCCCACTCCACCCACGTCGATCAAGCACGCGTCCGGGGACTTGCCGGCCACGATGCCGTCGAGGAAGGCAATCATGCGAGCGCCTCCTTGATCCTGCGGCTGAGACCGCTCCGATTGAGGTGGCAGATCGCCAGGGCGCACGCGTCGGCGGCATCCGGCGGATGCGGCGGCGACGTGAGGCCCAACAGCGATGCAACCATCGCTCCCATCTGGCGCTTGCCGGCCCCGCCGTAGCCGCATGCCGACTGCTTCACCTCCGTGGGCGTGTAGTGAGCGACCTCGATCCCGGCGGCGGCAAGGGCCGCAAGAGCGACGCCCGACGCTTGACCGACCGAGATGGCGGTTCGCACGTTCGCATTGAAGAAGACCCTCTCGACTGCGGCCGCGTCGGGACGATGCTGCCGGACCAACGCGACAACCGCGCCGTGCAGTGCCGCCAGCCGCCGCTCGAGCGGGTCGCCCGGGCCGGTGCGAAAGACGCCGTGCTCGACCGAGACGAAGCGTCCACCGCCCCGTTCGACGATGCCGTAGCCCATCCTCGTGAGGCCGGGATCGATACCGATGACTCGTAGACCCGAACGCATGTTCGTCAGGCTACCGGATGATCGGCCGGTCCGGCGGTTTTTTCGGCCCGGGCGCTTACAGCACCGTCACGGGAAGGCCCGGGACGTCTCGGCGGGCTTTTTCGGTTGCGCCCGGAAGCTCGTCGACCGCCCGATACAGCACGCCGTCCGGGTCGAGGGCCAGCGCCGCGGCATCGGCGTCGTCGAGCCGCTCGACGAGACTCTTCGACGCAAGGACCTGACCGTCCTCGGCAGACTCCTGGATGCGCGCACACTCGTTGACGCGGTCTCCCAGCGCCGTCACCTCGAGGCGGCCCCCGGTCACGAGCTGGCCCATGTAGAGATGGCCGCCCCAGTGGACGCCGACGTTGATGAGGCACTCCCCACCCTCGATCAGTCCCGTGTCCTCCGCGATTCCCTTGGCGGCGTCGTGAACCGCCACCGCGATGTCACGGGCAGCTTCGATCGCCGCGCGTGCGGCTCTTGAAGACGAGCCCAAGTCGTCCGCAAGGAAAAACGACGTGATGCCGTCCCCCGCGTGTTTCCCCACGATGCCGCGATGCCGGATGACGACGTCGTCTATGGCCGAGGTGATCGCCCGCACCAGCCGGAAATAGACGGCGCTTGGAAGTCGGCGCGACAACGTCGTCGACAGCTGCAGATCGGCAAAGAGGATCGCCGCTCGATGCCGCCCGGGTTCGAACAGACGGGCCATCCTTTCGAACATGCCCTCGTCGCCTCTTGCCACCAGCGCAAGAACATGACCAGGGAGCGCCGCGTCGTAAGCGATGAGCGTCCCGATGGTTGCGCCGTCGGGGTCGTGAAGTCGAAATGCGGTGGAGCGAATCGGCATCGGCGGAAGATCACCCTGGAGCCAGTCGATCGTGTGGCTCCACATCGGCGGTTGCCGACGCGGTTCGACGGCCCCGAAGATCATCTCGGCCGCCCGCCTCGCGCCCGCCCGCTGATCCGGATCGTCGGGGTCCCCGGCCGCCAACCGCAGCAGACCGTCGACTTTTCCGTCGATGATCTGCGCCAGACGTTCGATGCCGCCCGGCGTGTCGTGTGCCATGTACGGCAACTCCTTCATAAAGCTCTCGAGGACGTTGCCCTCGGCCGCGATGCGTCTGCACCATGCCTCGGTCAGATAACACTCGAGAAGATGGTTGCCCACGCCCAGGGTTTGCGCATTCGCCTCCATCGCCCACTCGAACTCGGACGACGTCCACACAAGAGTCCACTGGGGATCCAGCAGGATCGCCGCGCCGCGCGCCTCCTCGACTGCTTCGGCGACCGAACGAAGCGTGCCCGGAAGCACCGAGGTTTCCACGGGCCCGGCGCCTACGCCACCGTTGCCATGATCTCGTCCGAGATGTCGAAGTTCGCGAAGACCTCCGACACATCGTCGAGCTCGTCCAGGGCGTCGATCAGCCCGAGGACCTTCTTGGCGTCGGATTCCTCGAGCGCGACCGTCGTCTTTGGGATCATCGTGAGGTCGCTCGACTCCACCGAAATCCCTGCTGCAGAGAGCGCGTCGCGCACCGGCTTCAGCTCGTTCGTCGGCGTCACGACCTCGATCGATTCGTCCGAGCCACGCACGTCGTCGGCGCCCGCCTCCGCCGCCACCAGAAAGACGTCTTCCTCGCTGGCGGATGCTGCCGCGACGATGACCACGCCCTTCGGCTCGAACATCCACGCCACCGCTCCGGGCTCTGCCAGCTTGCCCCCTGCCGAGTTGAACGCGCTCCGAACGTCCTGCGAAGAACGATTCCGGTTATTCGTCAAACAGCGCACGTAGATCGCGACGCCTCCCGGTCCGTAGCCTTCGTACGCCACCTCTTCGTACGCTTCGCCCTGCAGCGCACCGGTTCCACGCTTCAGCGCCCGGTCGATGTTTTCGTTCGGCACCGAAGCCTGCTTCGCCTTCTGGATGGCGGTGGCGAGAGTGGGGTTGGCGTCGGGGTCCCCGCCACCTTCACGCGCGGCTACCTCGACGAAGCGAAGCAGCTTGCCCCATACCTTGGCGCGCGCGGCGTCGTTCGCCGCCTTCTTGCGCTTGATCGTCGACCATTTGGAGTGACCCGACATTCGGCTCCCCCTAACCCCGAACCATCGTGATGAACAACTCGTGCACGCGTGGATCGTCCGTCATCTCGGGGTGGAATGCCGCCCCGAGCAACGCCCCGCTTCTAACCAGCACCGGGGAACCCGAGATCGCTGCAAGCACCTCGACCCCCTCGCCCACCTGCTCGATCTCGGGTGAGCGGATGAAGACGGCGCGGAAGGGGCGGTCGAGCCCGGCGATTTCCAATTCGGTCTCGAACGAAGCGACCTGGCGCCCGTATGCGTTGCGCCTGACCGACACATCGAGGCAGCCCAGCCGATCCGGCGCGTCCTCCGGCCCCACCACCTCGCGCGACATAAGAATGAGCCCTGCACACGTCCCGAAAAGGGGCATGCCTTCCTCGACCCGGCCCCGCACCCGCTCGAGCAGTCCGAAGCGATCGAGCAGCTTCCCGATCGTTGTC
>Ga0247719_1001030_pt1 | contig 13066 bp, 14 predicted proteins | sample 41E_DmetaG_FD_189046 | JGI IMG/M metagenome (GOLD analysis project Ga0247719, IMG submission 189046) | Soil microbial communities from hillslope of Landscape Evolution Observatory, University of Arizona, Oracle, AZ, United States - 4-1-E_D | ecosystem: Engineered > Artificial ecosystem >...
CCGGCAATCGCAAGGACCAGCGCCGCTGCCATCAGCACGATCTCGCCGCCGGGAAGGTCCAGCACCGTGTCGGCTTGGCTCCGCGTGTCAGCGGTCCCGGCGCGGCCGGCGACGATGATGAGCACCGTCTTGTAGGCAAGATACAAATAGATGCCGCCGATGAACCCGGCGGCTGCGCGCTTGCCCAGCACCTTGCGGTCCGTGCCAGGATGTTCGGTGCCGAGCGCCGCGTCGCTCAGCCGCCACAGCCCGTACGCAGCAAGGCCGGCGGCAATCGCTGCAAGCAGCAGGGTTCCGCCGCCCCGGCCGACATATTCCAGCGCGCCGGTCAGATCCTCCGTCTGGCCGGTTCGGAAGACGAGCAGACCGATCAGGACGTAGAGAATGCCCCGCGCAGCGAAACCGACCCGCGTCAGCCATTGGAACTTGCTTTCGTGAGCGACTTGGCCGGCAAGCGCGGTACGGACGTCGGTCTGCATCCGGCCCAAACGCAATAAGACGCTCCCCGGCTCCGCTTTGCTGCTCTCGAGCATGCAGGGCAGGAACAAACAACCGGATCTTAATCGCTGTCTGCGAGACAGCGCGCGATGCGCCCGAGCGAACCGTCGACCGATAGTGAGTGGCAGCGACCCGGCCGGGTCCTGATCGCTTTGCTCCTCCTTGCGGTCTTCGCGCGCGCCATTTGCTGGCCGCAACGCCCCCCTGACATGGGCCTATTCCTCGAGCCTTGGTTCGCCCACATCGTGCACCACGGTCCGATTCAGGCGTTTGCTCACCCTTTCAGCAATTACGCGCCGGCCTACCTCTATCTCCTCGCCTTGGGGTCGCTCGCGCATGAACTGTTCACGCCGATGGCCATCATCAAAGCACTGTCGGTCGGCGGGTCACTTTTCCTCGCCTTTGCGCTCTCGCGTTTGCTCAAGGCTGTCGGGACAGACGGGCGCAAGGCATTGCTCGTGCTCATTCTTCCGAGCGTGATCATCAACGATGCCCTGCTCGGCCAATGCGACGCGCTTTGGGCTGGATCGTGCATCCTGGCCCTTGCGGAAATGATCCGCGGCCGAACCATCGCTGCGATGGTCTGGTGCGGTGTGGCAATCGCGTTCAAGGCCCAAGCCGCATTCATCGCGCCAGTGATCATCGGCGCGATGATCGGCCGCCGAGCGCCCCTGTGGCAGTGGGCAGTTCCAGCCGGCGTATTTCTGGCCACGCTCGTGCCGCCGTGGCTGCTGGGATGGCCGGCGTGGAAGTTGCTTACGGTTTATTTCGATCAAGCGGCCTATGTCGAAATTGCAGGCAGGTTATCGAACCCCTGGATGTTCGGGACCGTCTTCGCACCCGTCGCGGTGCGCGACTGGTTCGTGCTCGGCTATGCCGCATCTGGCGCGGCGGCCATTGTGATCGCAGCTCTGGCAGCGCGAAACTGGCACGATGGCCGGGTATTGATCGTGCTTGCGGCGCTCGCCGCCACTGCTCTCCCGTTCCTTCTGCCGAAAATGCTCGAACGCTATTATTTCCTTGGCGATGTGATGACGCTCGCGCTGGCGCTCTGCCTTCAACGCCGGCTGGCGATTGTGGCATTTGCCGCGGTGCAGGCCGCGTCGCTCCTCGCGCACGTCACGTACATCTATTTCTACCACGAACCTTATCCGGCGCTGGCGGGCGCCATCATTGCGGCGACAGGCATCGCGGCGCTAATCCGCTTGGGTTTACCGCAGCTGCAGCAATTCTGGGGAGAATTGGGCCCGCGCCGTTGGCCTCAAGTCCGCCGGCTCACTGAGCGCGCCGTCGGCTAGGGCTCAATTCTGCGGCGGAACGTTGTCCTCGGCCTGCTGGCGGCGCTGCTCGCGCGCCTGCCGGATCACTTGCGTCAGGCAGCCGGTGTGACCGCCCGGGCCTACCGGTGAGCAACTGAAAGTGCCGGTATCGCCGACCGTCTCAATCACCCGCGCCTTGCTCGCCCATGATTGCGATTCCTGGCGCGGGCCGCCGGGGCGGTATTGCTCCGGGATGCGGTAGCGTTCCGCTTCCGGGCGGCGGGCGCAGATCACGACCTGGCTATCGGTCGAACGCGGGCAGGGATCGTTGCCGAACACCACGATCTCAGCAATCGAGCCCTGTTGGGCAACCGCCAATGAGGGGGCGAGGGCCACGCCGGCTGTTGCGGCCGCACTCGCCGCAAGGATGATCGTCAGCCTGGTCACACTACACGTCCTTTCCACGCTCATCAGCGGGCGAGCCCGCTTGAAAGTTCCTCATATCCGCTTCGACAAGGCAATAGCCACCCTGCAGCCAGCACGGATCGCCGCGGTTAGCAGCGGATAGCCGATCGCCTCGGCAGCTCCTGCCTCGCGGGCCGTATCGCGGTGTTCGAGCTCCTCCGCGCGGAATTCGGCAATGTCGGCTGCAAGCTCGGGATCGCTGTCGCCGAGCTCCCGCAATTGCTCGCCGTAATGGCGGTCGATCTCCGTCTCCACCGCATCGGTGCAGGCAAGCGCCGCTTTTTCCGACATGAGCGCCGTCGCCGCGCCAAGCGCGAACCCGGCGACATTCCACAAGGGCTGGAGTGCCGTGGGGCGCACCCCGCGTCTGGCGATGAGATCGTCGAAGCGCTTCAGATGGCGCTGCTCCTGGGAGGCCATGCGCGCGATCAGCTTGGCTTCGGGACAGTTGGGACGAAGCACCGCAAGCTGTCCCGCATAGATCCGCGTTGCTCCATATTCACCGGCCTGATTCACCCGCAGCATGGAAGCCGGATCGGGACGGCGATCGCCGGGGCGCCAGCCGCCGCTCATGCCCGCCTCGACCGGAGCAGAAGCGCGGCGATGACGGCCGCGCCGCCAAGCGACAGCAGCGCGTTCCAGCCCGCCATGGAGATGCCGAGGAAGCTGAACTGGACCTGGTCGCAGCGGACCAGCGGCGCCTGCGTGATCTGGCGAAGCAACTCCGCCGTGCTCGCGCCTTGCGCGAAGCTGGTGCATTGGGTGAAGCCCTCGAAAATCCCCGCTTCGACGCCCGCGTGATAGACCCCGATCGCTCCCGAGACGGCAATCGAGGCGGCGGCGAGGCCCGTGAGCGTCATCGCCGTGCGGGATAGGGCGGGGCGAGTGAAGGCGGCGGCCGCGAGAAGGATTGCGGCGCCGTGCGGCCAGCGCTGCCAGTAGCACATCTCGCACGGGTGCAGTCCGCCGAGATATTGCGAGCCCAACGCGCCGCCGAGCAGGGCCAGGGGCAGAAGCAGGGCGAGCAGGCGGGCGAGCGCGGCAGCAGCAGCCCCGCTCGGCGCTTCCATCCGACGTGCCGCCGCTTGGGTCATGCGTTTCCGCTCAGCGCGACTTCTTGGCCGGCTCGGCAGAAGCGGTGGTGACCGGTCCCGCAAGCCGCTTCAGCGTGGTCAGAGCATAATGAAGCTGGAAATCCTTGATTCCCTTCTTTTCGAGCTCTTCCGCTGTCGCCGCGAAACGCGGGTCGGGCGCGCTGTCATTCTCCAGCAGTTTGTCCTCGACCTTGGCCTGCGCGATCAGGTGCCGGCGCAGGTCCGCTTCCCGAACCAGGCGGCGGTCCTTGTAATCGGGATCGCTGATCTGCGGCACGATGATGTCCGGATCGATGCCGCCAGCCTGCACCGACCGTCCCGAGGGCGTGTAGTAGAGCGCCGTCGTCAGGCGAAGGGCGCTGTTCGACCCGGTTTGTACCACCGTCTGCACCGAGCCCTTGCCGAAGCTCTTCACCCCCATGACGATCGCGCGGCGGTGATCCTGGAGCGCGCCGGCGACGATCTCCGAGGCCGAGGCCGTGCCGGCGTCCGTCAGAACGATGACCGGGAGTCCGTGCGCCATGTCGCCGGGACGGGCGTAATAACGCTCGATGTCGCTCTTGGTGCGCCCGCGCTGGGAGACGATCTCTCCGCTTTCAAGAAAGGCGTCGGCGATCTCGACCGCCTGGTCGAGCAAGCCCCCCGGGTTCGAGCGAAGGTCGACGACATAGCCGATCGGCTTGCCGCCGGTTGCCTTGTCGATCGACAGCAGTGCCGACTTCACCTGGTCGCCGACATTGCCCGAGAAAGTGTTGATGTTCAGGTAGCCGATGCCGTCCTTGATCTCCCACTTGACCGGCCGCAACTGGATGCGTTCCCGGACCAGACCGACGTCGAAAGGCTTGTCGCGGCCAGGGCGGACGATCGTCACCTTGATCGGCGTCCCCGGCGTGCCGCGCATCTTGCCGACGGCCTGGTCGAGGTTGAGACCGTACACGAGTTCGCCGTTGATATGGGTGATGAAGTCGCCGGCCTTGATGCCCGCGCGCCAAGCTGGCGTATCCTCGGTCGGTGCGATCACCTTCACCGCGCCGTCCTCGATCGACACCGTGAGGCCAAGGCCGCCGTAATTGCCGTCTGTAGTGGTCCTCAACTGATCGAAGTCGCTGCCCTCGACATAAGAGGAATGCGGGTCGAGCGCCGAGAGCATGCCGTCGATCGCGCCCTTGATCAGGGTCTTGTCCTCAACCCGGTCGACGTAGTTCGCCTTGACGCGCTCATACACGCTCATGAACTTTTCGAGTTCTTGATAATTGGTCGTGTCCGCGGCCGCGAAAGAGCTGGCCGTCACCGGCACCAATGCGAGCGCCCCGACGAGCGCGATCGGCGGAAGAAGCTTGGCAATGGGTCTCATTATTCGCGTCCCGGGTTTGGCCTTCGCCATGGCAAGTCCTGGCACTTAGCCGCCACTGCGGCTCATTGACAGACTTTGAGATGAACGTGCGATGAGAGCAGGGGAAATTCGACGGCCGTGATGCGACAATTCGACCTGGAGCGGGCCAAGCGCCCGGCCGAGGGCGTCACCAATCCGTACCTTGCTTCCAGGCTGGAGGGGCGAAGAAACGTTGACGAGAAGGCTGGTCCAGCCCCGCCCGTGGTCGATGATGACGACGCTGTCATAGTTTCGAAACGGACCGGAGAACTCTACCGTGCCGCTCGCCGGCGCGAACACCGCGGCGCCGCGCGGAGTCGCGAGCAGGATTCCGCGCGCGCGCACGCCGCTGTCGCTGACCTCTCCCAGACCCTGTTCGACAGGGGCCGCCGCCGGTAGCTCGTAATCAAGCGCGGGGCGCGCGGTCTTGCCTTCAGCGGGGAGCGGCCGCGCCGGTGGCGGCGGGGCGGACGCCAGCAGCCGTGCCTCGGCCGCTGCCAAGTGGCTGCTCGAGCGGTCGCCGCGAAGCCGCTCGAGATCTTCGCTGGCCGCAAGTGCCGCATCGCCCGCGCTAAGCGCACGGCCGCTCGACAGAAGCGCTTGCTCCATCGCCTGTTGTTCGAGGATCGCGAAGCGCTCTCGCCGCGCCAGAAGCTCGTCCCGGCCGCGCGAAAGTTCAGCGCGCGCGGCGAGCGCCCGCTGCTGGAGCCGCTGTCCTTCGGCCAGGCCGGCAGCCAGATGCCCCGTGCGGGCGCGAACGGCCGGCAAGGTGGAATCGAGCAGGATGCGAACCTTGACCAGCTCGTCGGTCTCGCCGCGGTCGGCCAGTGCAAGCAAGGGAGGCCGCTGTGCCATCAGCGCAAGGCCAGAGAGCAGCGAGGAAACGGGGCGCATCTCCGCCTCCAGCCGACGGCGCTGCGCGGCAAGCGAGACGGCCGCGAGGCGCAGCTGGGCGTCGGCAGCAGTGATCCTGGCCTCCGCGGCATCGATCGCCCTGGCCGCGGCAGCCTGCTCCGCTCGCAGCCGATCAGCGTCATCGCGAGCCTCCGCCGCGGCGGCTGTCAGACGCGCGCTTTCCCGTTCCGCGGCTCGCTGCTCAGCCTGTGCGCGGGCCAGCTGCGCCTCGATCGGCTCCCCGGCGTCCTGAGCGAGCGCGCTCGCCGCCAGCAACGGGCAGAGCAACAAAGCGAACACAAGGCTACGCACGATCATCCGCCGCGATGGTAGGGATGGTTGGCAAGGATCGACGTCGCCCTGAACAATTGTTCGGCAAGCATCGCACGAACGAGGAGGTGAGGCCAGGTCGCCGGTCCGAGCGACAACAGGAGATCCGCGCGGCCCCGCTCGCCTTCATCATGGCCGTCGGCCGCACCGATCAGGAAGCGGGCTTCGCGCTTGCCGGCGTCGCGCCACGATTCCAGCCTGGCCGCAAGGTCCGGGGAGGAAAGCGCGGCACCGCGCTCGTCGAGCACGACCGTGACCGAGCTCGCCGGCAATGGCGGGGACTTCCCGCCGGTGTCGGGCAGCTCGGTGATCCGTGTCGGCCAGGCAATGCGCTTCATGTAGCGTTCGACCAGTTCCGCCTCGGGCGACCGGCCGATCTTCCCGCGCGCGACGATGTGCAGCAGCATCAGCGCGTCGTTGACACCCTCATTGAGCGTTGAGAGCGGGCGCGCCAAACGGCCAGGCGAGAACGGCCTTGAATCCGTCGTACACTGCCCTTGCGGTCTGAGCGATCGTCCGCGGGCGGTCGCTGCCGCCGCGAGTGAAGATAGCGATCGCGACACGGCGACCGTCAGGCAGACTGATGTAGCCGACATCGCTCGCATAACCGTTGAGTGTTCCGGTCTTGTGCTCGACCGTTCCCGCCGGCAGCAGGGCCTTCATCCTGTTCTTGCCGGTCTGGCACTGGGCCATGACGTCGAGCAGGTAGTTGCGGCTCTGCGGCGAAATAAGCTCCGCCTTGTAGATGCGCTTCAGCAGCTCGGTCATCGCGACCGGCGTGCTTGAATCACGGCGATCCCAAAGGTCGCGCTTGTCGGCGAGCAGCTGGGCGATGGTGCGATCGACCCTAAGACCTTCAAGCCCATTATCCTTGAGCCAGGTATCGACGCGCCGAGGCCCGCCGAGATCCCGGATCAGAATATCGGTTGCACGATTGTCGCTGTAGACCAGCATTCGGTACATCAGCGACCGGGCCGACGTGCCGCCGATAACGTCGTCGAGCGAGCGACGGCCGTGATCGACCTGGGCGAGATAGAGCGCGGCGACCGCGACCTTGACCGTACTGGCCATCGGGAAGGGCGTGTTCCCTTTGACGCTGATCGTCTCGCCTGTGCTCAGGTCGAGTGCGGCAATGCCGACGTCGGTCGGGCTGTTTGCGACCAGCGACCTAAGCTGTTGCTCGAGAGCCGAGAGGGCGGGCGAGCTGGCCGCGGCTGCAGGCTGCGCCGCCAGCGCCGATAGAGACAGAAGGAATGCAACGAACCACCGCATAAGCCCCTCACCTGCGTGCAGTTGCGCTCACCGCAGAATCATCGCCAAAGGCCCACATTCGCTCCAAATTGTAAAAATTCCTGACCTCGGGACGGAAAATGTGGACGATCACATCGTCCGCGTCGATGAGCACCCAGTCCGCAGCCGGAAGCCCTTCGATACGGACGTTCCTTCCAAATCGCTCTTTTATCTTGTCTGCAAGCTTAACGGCCATCGATGCGACCTGCCGCGTCGAGCGCCCTGAAGCGACAACCATATGGTCGGCAATGTTGGACTTGCCCGTCAGCGGAATGGAAACGACTTCCTGCGCCTGGTCATCGTCAAGCGATTTGAGCACGAGGGAATGGAGATCTTCGACATCGACGGGTGCACGCGCAGCCTTGTCGCCAGCGGCTTCAGCGGGATGTTCGGTCAAGGGGTCTCCTACGCCACATTGAGGAACCGAAACGAGCTGAACGCGCGAGACGCCCGTTCGTTCGACGGTGCCAGTTGGGGTCAAGCGCGCGAATGGCGGTTGCGGAGGTCGAATCGGGCGGCAGGCGAAGGAACAGGATCGCCGGTGCACTCCACTCCGTCCACTGTCTTGCCTGGCCTGAGGGATGGACGAACCGCCTCAGCCAACCCATCGCGCGCGCCGCGTGGGCAGCCGAATCATAACCGGGCCGGCGAATCACCGCAATCGGGAGTTCACGCGCTAAGCCCCTCCAATCGCGCCATTTGTGAAAATTTGGCATGGTGTCACTGCCCAGCAACCAGATGAAGCGGTGGGCGGGATAAAGGCGCTTGAGGCGCCGAACGGTATCGATTGTGTAGCGCGTCCCCTCGCGCGCTTCGAAGTCGCTGGGGCGGATCGGCGCATTGCGCGACATTCGGACCGCGGACGCCAGCCGCGCTTCGAACGGTGCCATGTCTTTCGAATCCGCTTTGAGCGGATTGCCCGGCGACACCAGCCACCAGATCTCATCGAGGTCCAGCGCGCGCAGCGCTTCGCGACTGATGCGGCGGTGGCCGCTGTGCGCGGGGTTGAACGAACCGCCGAGAAGCCCGATGCGCGCCATGCGGCGCAGCTAGCATGAGCTGTTGCGCCCGCCTAATGTGTACGCATGGGGGAAATGGAAGCGATCGGCGATACGGTCACCGGCGGCGTGCTTGCCCGCGCGGTGGAACGCGAGGCCGGCGAAGGCGATGGGCACACAAACGAGGCCAATTGCCTCAACTGCGGCGCCGAGCTGGGCGGTCCGTTCTGCCATGGATGCGGGCAGCGCGCCCATGTGCATCGAACCTTGTCGGCATTTTTCCACGACCTGCTGCACGGCGTCCTGCACTTCGAAGGCAAGATCTGGCGCACCTTGCCATTGCTTGCGTGGCGTCCTGGCGACCTTACGCGCCGCTACATCGACGGCCAGCGTGCTCGCTTCATCTCGCCGATCGCCTTGTTCCTGTTCTGCGTCTTCCTGACATTTGCCAGCATGGCTCTGACGGGGGGCATGATCGGATCGAAGAGTACGGTCGAGGCGCGCAAGGAAATCGCTTCGGAGCTTCAGAAGCAGCAGCGGAAAGTCGAGCTGCTCGAACAGCAGAGAGCCGGCGCCACCGGGCCCGAGGCGAGGGCGATCGACGAGCGGATCGATGAGCTGAAGACTGAGATGGCGATGCTCGAGACGATCCGGGACCAGAAGGTCATCTCGCCCGTCGCGCTCAATTGGTCGGGAGCTCCGGGCTGGCTCGGACCTGCGGTGCAGGACGCGGCCAAGAACCCCGAGCTGCTGTTCTACAAGCTGAAGACCAACGCCTATAAGTTCAGCTGGGCCCTGATTCCGATTTCTGTGCCGTTCGTCTGGCTGCTGTTCCCCTTCAGCCGCCGGTTCGGAATGTACGACCATACGGTCTTCGTGACCTACTCGCTGTCTTTCATGATGCTGCTTCTCGTGACGGCATCGCTGGTCGGCCTGGTGTCACCGTCGGTTGCCAGCATCGCCTGGTTCATCCCGCCGCTGCACATGTACCGGCAGCTGCGCGGCACTTATGCACTAGGCAAATGGGGCGCAGCCTGGCGCGCCTTCGCACTGACCATCTTCGCCTTCATCGCAGTGTCCTTGTTCCTCACCCTGCTCGTGGGGTTAGGAGCGATGGACTAGCAGGGAAAGCGGCGCGCCATATAGCTGCGCAGCGCGTCCCGGGTGTCGGTCGACGGCCGGCTAGAGGCGGGCACCGCCTGCATCGCGTCCATGATGTCCTTGTTGGTCATCTTGACCCCGCCTTCCGGCGGACAGAAAGCCGCGGGGCGCTGCGCCGCTTTGGCGGCCAGCCGCTCGGCCCGGAGCTGCGCGAAATCCTGCTTCACCACGTTCATGAGCAACTTCAGGTCCGAGGAGAAGACGGCCATCGCTCCCTTCTTCTGAAGCGTATCGGCCTTTGCCAGGAACGCGGAGACGGGCATCGCCGCCGCGGGCGTCGCCGCACCCAGCAGGGCAACGCCGACAATCATTCCAATGCGCATCACAATCCTCCCGCCCGCAAGCGGGACGACCAACGCAAGTTCAACTTAACGGCAATTGAACGATCAAGCGCCGGCCGCGGCAGGGCCGCCGATCGCCGAGGGACGCTTGGCCTTCGGGATCGATGAGCCAGCGGCGGGAATGGCCGGACCCTTGGTGCCGCCGCGATCGATCGGCTCGCCGGCCAGGACCTTCTTGATCTCATCGCCAGAAAGCGTCTCATATTCGAGCAGCGCCTGGGCGAGCGTCTCGAGCTCGTCCTTGTGCTCGCTCAGCATCGCCTGGGCGCGCTTGTAGCCGTCCTCGACCACCTTGCGGATTTCCTTGTCGATCGCCTGGGCGGTCTCATTCGACATCTGGCGCTGGCGATTGACCGAATAGCCTAGGAAGACCTCTTCCTCGGGCTCGGCATATTGCAGCGGGCCGAGCGCGTCCGACATGCCCCAGCGGGTGACCATGTCGCGCGCGAGCTGGGTTGCGTACTGGATGTCGGAAGAGGCGCCGGAAGAGACCTTGTCATAGCCGAAGATCATCTCCTCGGCGACGCGGCCGCCCATCGCCACAGCGAGGTTCGCGTACATCTTGTCGCGGTGATAAGAATAGCTGTCGCGCTCCGGCAGACGCATCACCATGCCGAGAGCGCGGCCACGCGGGATGATCGTCGCCTTGTGGATCGGGTCGGACGCGGGCTCGTGCAGAGCGACGATCGCGTGACCCGCTTCGTGATAGGCGGTCATGCGCTTCTCGTCCTCGGTCATCACCATCGACTTACGCTCGGTGCCCATCAGCACCTTGTCCTTGGCCTCCTCGAACTCCTGCATCGCGACCAGCCGCTTGCCCTTGCGCGCGGCGAGAAGCGCGGCCTCGTTGACAAGGTTGGCAAGGTCGGCGCCGGAGAAGCCCGGCGTGCCGCGGGCGATCACACGCGCGTCGACGTCGGGCGCCAGCGGCACCTTCTTCATGTGGACACCAAGGATCTGCTCGCGGCCGTCGATGTCGGGCCGCGGCACGACGACCTGGCGGTCGAAGCGGCCCGGGCGCAGAAGCGCAGGGTCGAGCACGTCGGGCCGGTTGGTGGCGGCGATGATGATGATGCCCTCGTTCGCCTCGAAGCCGTCCATCTCGACCAGTAGCTGGTTCAATGTCTGCTCGCGCTCGTCATTGCCGTTGCCGAGGCCGGCGCCGCGATGGCGGCCGACGGCGTCGATCTCGTCGATGAAGACGATGCACGGCGCGCTCTTCTTGGCCTGGTCGAACATGTCGCGGACGCGGCTCGCGCCGACGCCGACGAACATCTCGACAAAGTCGGAGCCGGAGATGGTGAAGAAGGGGACGCCCGCCTCGCCGGCGATGGCGCGGGCGAGCAGCGTCTTGCCGGTGCCCGGAGGACCGACCAGCAGCGCACCCTTGGGGATCTTGCCGCCGAGCCTGGCGAACTTGCCCGGGTCCTTGAGGTACTCGACGATCTCCTGCAGCTCCTCGCGGGCTTCGTCGATGCCAGCGACGTCGGCGAAGGTCACCCGGCCATGCTTCTCGGTCAGCATTCGCGCGCGGCTCTTGCCGAAGCCCATGGCGCCCGAACCGGCATTCTTCTGCATCTGCCGCATCACGAAGAAACTGATGCCGAGGATCAGCAGGAAGGGCAGCGAATTGTAGAGCATGTACAGCCAAATGCTCGAGGATTCCTCGGCCTTGACCTGAACCGCGACGCCCTTGGCGATCAGCTTGTCGGAAACATTGGCGTCGCCCGGCGCGACCGTCCGGAACTCCTCACCGCTCGCGAGCTTGCCGGCGATGGTGCTGTTGCCGCTGGCGCCGGTGGAGATGGTGACGGTGCGGACATTGCCCTCGTTCACCTGGCGAACGAAATCGGAATAAGGGATGGGCTGGCCAGCCGATGCGCGCGAACCGCCGTCGATCATCTGTACGAACAGCACCAGCGCGAACAGGATGCCGGCCCAGATGAGCAGGCTCTTGGTCCAGGGATTCGGCTTCTTCTCTTTGTCGTCCATCGCTCGTCTTTCAGCGCCAGAAACGCGCCGCTCTTAAGATAGGCGCATGGCAGCCAATAACAATGTGGCGCTTTAGGCCCGGTGAACCGCCTTTGCACGACGGGACTGCGCCCTCGCGAAACGCCAGTTGTCGCCGCCGCTACAACGCAAACCCCTCAGCGTGGCCGTACCGCCGCCGGTCAAAGTCGCGAGCAAGCCGTCGAGCTCGCGCCCGCGCAGTTCATCCGGGCCCTCGGTGCCCAGGCGTTCGATGATCCGCGCGACAATCCGACGACGGATCTCGGGCGGCGCATCCCACGGCCGATAGACGGCCCCCTCGGGAGAGTGCGTGACGTTTCGAGCCCATTCCAAATCCGCCGCCCAATCGAGCGCGGCATCCGCCTCGGCAAGGTGGGCGGCGCTGCGCGCCACGGCCGCGGCATTTAACCACTCGCCGTCCATCAGGGCACGCCGGACGCGGATCCGTTCGAACCGGTCATCGGCGTTGCTCGGGTCATGCGCTGGATCGAGGCCGGCGGCCGTGCAAATCTCTTCCAGCTCGCGCCGGCGCCAGCCAAGCAGCGGACGCACCAGGGGAATGTCTGAACCTGGCATCGGGCCGATGCAGCGCATTGCGGCAAGACCCCGGACGCCGGCGCCGCGCGACAGGCGCATCAGCAGTGTCTCGGCCTGGTCGTCGGCATGGTGCGCCGTGAGCAATGCGCCGAGACCTTCAGCCTCGGCCCAGCGGCCAAGCAGCCGGTAGCGTTCCGCGCGGGCCCGTTCCTGGATCGCCGAGGCCGGTTTCGCGCTCCATTCTGCGGTGAGGATGCAGTGGGGAACGCCGAGGCGGCGGCAAAGGGCCGCAACCATCTCCGCCTCGCCCCGGCTCTCCTCGCGCAGCGCATGGTCCACCGTCGCGGCGCCGATCAGGCCGGGCCGCGCGGCGGACGCCAGAAGGAGCAGCGCAAGACTGTCGGGGCCGCCGGAGACGGAAATACCGAGCCGCTGCGCGCCCGGAACGAGCCGATCAAGATCGCTGCGGAATCGCTCGACTTGCTGAGGTTCGGGGATCACCCGAACCTTCTAGCACATCAACCGCACTGACCCTGAGCCTTGGCCTCGTCGACCAGCCTGCGCAGGTCCGCGCGAACCTTTGAACCGTAGACGGCGTCGAGCTCGGCGTACGATTTGCATGCCTGGCTCTGCTGGCCCAGCCTCGTCAGCGCCTGGCCGAGATAATAGAGGCTGTCCGCCGCACGCTCGCCCGCGGGATTGCTGCGGTAATTGGCAAGCAGCGCCTCGGCTGCGGCACGCGGCTGGCCCTTGTCGAGCAGCGCGCGCCCGATGAGGTTGTTGGCAAAGCTCGTTCGCCGGTGCCTCGGGTAGGCAG
>Ga0247719_1001031_pt1 | contig 13064 bp, 12 predicted proteins | sample 41E_DmetaG_FD_189046 | JGI IMG/M metagenome (GOLD analysis project Ga0247719, IMG submission 189046) | Soil microbial communities from hillslope of Landscape Evolution Observatory, University of Arizona, Oracle, AZ, United States - 4-1-E_D | ecosystem: Engineered > Artificial ecosystem >...
GCACCTGGACCGTCCTGGCGCCGGCGCCGGTCGCGCCGCGGCTCGGGCACCGCGCCGTTGCCACCGGCGACCACATGCTCGTGTGGAGCGGGTCGTCGGAAGCCGACGAGGGGGGCCGCTACTTCGCCGACGGCGCCGTCTACACGGTGGCCACCAACTCGTGGGCGGCGATGGCGCCGCCCCCGGCGCGACTAGCGGCGCGCGACACCGCCGCCGGGACGTGGACGGGCGAGGCACTGGTCGTCTGGGGCGGCTTCGGCCGCAGCGCGGAGTGCACGCCGTGCCTGCACGCCGACGGCGCGGCCTACGACGTCGCCACCGACACGTGGTCGCCGATCGCCGGGTCGCCCCTGAGCGGCAGGGGCGGCCACCGGGCCGTGTGGACCGGCCGCGACATGATCGTGTGGGGCGGGTTCGACACCGAGATGCGGGCCGACGGCGCCCGCTACCGCCCCTCGGCCGACACCTGGGCCACCGTCATCTCCGGCCCCCTCGCCGCCCGCCAGCACCACGCCATGGTCTGGACCGGTCGCCAGGTGCTGGTATGGGGCGGCGAGGGGGCCAGCGGCAAGCTGGCCGACGGCGCCGCGCTCAAGCTCTCATAGCGTCCGTACAGAGGCCTGTCAGAACTTGAGGCGGACCTGCCCCTCGCCCTCCACGACCTCGCCGACGTCGACCGAGTCGTGGCCAGCGTCGCGCAGCAGGTCGTGGGCCCGGTAGACGTCGCGAGGAGCGACGACGGCGATCATGCCGATGCCCAGGTTGAAGACCTTCGTCATCTCCTCGGCCCGAATGTCTCCGGCGACCTGGATCTGGTTGAAGATCTCGGGGACGTCCCACTTGCTGCAGATGACCACTGCGTCGCAATCGCCGGGGAGGACGCGGCGAAGGTTGCCGGGGATGCCACCGCCGGTGATGTGGGCCAAGCCCTTCACGTCCACCGAGTGGCACAGCTTGACCAGCGCCGGGGCGTAGATCACCGACGGCCGGAGCAGCTCCTCGGCGAGGGAGTGGTGGGCCTTGGGCCAGGCCGGCCCGTCGAGCGGTCGGCCGGCGAGGTCCAGCAGCACCCGCCGGGCCAGGGAGTACCCGTTGCAGCGCAGGCCGGGTGACGGTAGCCCGATGAGCCGGTCGCCGGGTGCGATGCCCGACCCGGTGATGAGCCGGTCACGCTCGACCACGCCCACCGCGAAGCCCACCAGGTCGAAGTGGCCGGGCTCGAGCATGCCGGGCAGCTCGGCCATCTCGCCGCCGATGAGGGCGCAGCCCGCCTCCCGGCAGCCGGACGCCACGCCGGCGACCAGCTGCTCCATCTGCTCGGGGTCGAGGCGGCCGGCGCTGATGCAGTCGAGGAAGAAGAGCGGCTCGGCGCCCTGAGCGGCGATGTCGTCGACCGACATGGCGACCAGGTCGATGCCGATGGTGTCGTAGCGGTCGGCCAGCCGGGCGACCATCGCCTTGGTGCCGACCCCGTCGGTGCCGGCAACCAGGACGGGGTGGACGTAGCGCGTCGGGTCGAAGGCGAACAGGCCGCCGAAGCCGCCGACGTCGCCGATCACCTCGGGCCGGAACGTCGACCGGACCATGGCCTTGATCCGCTCGACCGCCTCCTCGCCCGCCCCTATGTCGACGCCGGCGCCGGCGTAGGTCTCACCCAAGGTGCCTTCTAACCACTGGGGTGGACCAGGTCGACCTCCGGCAGCTCGTCGCTGACCCGAGGCTCGGGGACCGGTAAGGGGTAGTCGCCGGTGAGGCAGGCGTCGCAGAAGCCGCGGCTGGCCACACCGGTGGAGGTGACCAGGCGGTCGAGATCGAGGTACGCCAGGCTGTCACAGCCCAGGTAGTCGCGGACCTCCGAGACCGTGAGGTTGGCGGCGATCAGCTCGCCGCGTGTGCCGGTGTCCATGCCGAAGTAGCACGGCCAGCGGTACGGCGGCGAGGAGATGCGCAGGTGGATCTCCGCGGCGCCGGCCTCCTTGAGCATGGCGATCACGGCTCTGGTGCTCGTGCCCCGCACGATCGAGTCGTCGATCACGACCAGGCGCTTGCCGGCGATGTTCTCCCGGATGGGGTTGAACTTCATGCGCACCCCCTGGCTGCGCTGGTCCTGGCCGGGCGAGATGAACGTGCGCCCGATGTAGCGGTTGCGCACCAACCCGTGGCCGAAGGGGATGCCGCTGCGCCGGGCGTAGCCCTCGGCCGCCGGGATGCCCGACTCCGGTACGGGCATCACCATGCAGTCTCTGGCCGGGACGGTGGCGTCGGCCGGGAGCGGGGCCTGCTCGGCCAGGGCCTCGCCCATGCGTTGCCGGGCGGTGTGCACCGTCTGGCCGTAGAGGCGGCTGTCGGGCCGGGCGAAGTAGACGAACTCGAACAGGCACAGCTTGGGATGGATGCGCTGAGGCGCGAAGGGGTGCATCGAGCGGGTGCCCGTGGCGTCGATGACCACCATCTCGCCGGGGTCGAGCTCGCGGACGAAGTGGGCGCCGACGATGTCGAGGCCGGTGGTCTCCGACGAGAGGATCCACCCGTTGTCGAGCCGGCCCAGGCACAGCGGGCGGAACCCGTTGGGGTCACGGACACCGACCACGTGCGAGTCGTCCATGACGACCAGCGAGAAGGCGCCCTCCAGCTGGGGCAGGACGTCGGCGAGGGCACGCTCCAGATCGCGGCCGTCGCTGCGGGCGCCGGGCCCCGCGGCCTGCATGGCGTGCTGGATGAGCTCGGCCACCACGTCGCTGTCGCTGTTGACGGTGCCGGGCAGGATGCCCGCCTGCCGGGTGAGCTCGGTGGTGTTGGTGAGGTTGCCGTTGTGCCCCAGGACGAACCCCGCGTCACCGGTCTCGCGATAGATGGGCTGGGCGTTTCCCCAGTTGCTGGCCCCGGTGGTGGAGTAGCGCACGTGGCCGACGGCCACGTGGCCCTGCAGCGGCGCGAGCGTCCGTCCGTCGAAGACGTTGGAGACCAGCCCCATGTCCTTGACGACGGTGATGGTGTCGCCGTCGCTCACGGCCATGCCCGCCGACTCCTGGCCACGGTGCTGGAGGGCGAAGAGGCCGAGGTACGTCAGGTGGGCGACAGGGTGGCCCGGTGCATAGACCCCGAAGACCCCGCACGCCTCCTTTGGGGTGTCGTCGTCGCTGCCTGCGCCGGCGGCCTCCACCTCCACTGGCCCATCTTCCCACAGGGGCCTGTCCATCACGGAGATGCCGCGACCTCCAACCTGTCCGGCAGCGCGCCTGTCCATGACGCCACCGCGTCGGCCAGCGCGAGCTCGACCAGCCCGCGAACGACGAGCCGGTCGCCGCCGGCGGTACCGAGCGGGGTGACGGCCACGCCGGCGGTCGCCGCCCGCCCGGTGACCTCGTCGACCAGCGCCGGCGTCACGCAGGCGACGACCCGGGACGGGGCCTCGGAGAACAGCCCGGCGTGGCCGCCTGTCACCTCGACGTCGAAGCCCGTGCCCGATCGCACCGCCATCTCGGCGAGGGCCGAGGCGAGGCCACCGTCACTCACGTCGTGCACGCCTTCGACGAGCTCGTCGTCGACCAGGTCGCGCACCAGCTGGCACAGCGCGCCGTGGGTCGCAGTGTCGACCACGGGCAGCTGGCCGCCGAGGTGGCCGTGGGCCGTCTCGGCCCAGCGCGAGCCGGCCAGGGTGGGGGATCCGGCGCCGAGCTGGAGCAGCTGGCTGCCGGCCCGAAGGCCGGCGCCAGGCGGTCGGCGGACCAGCTCGTCGATGACGCCGAGGACACCGACGACCGGCGTGGGGTCGATGTCGACGCCGTCGGAGGAGTTGTAGAGGCTGACGTTGCCGCCGACGACAGGAATCCCCATGGTCCTGCAGGTGTCGGCCAGCCCGTCGATCGCCTCGGAGAGCTGCCACATCACCTCGGGGTGCTCAGGGTTGCCGAAGTTGAGGCAGTTGACCACGGCCAGCGGCCGAGCCCCGGCGCAGGCCACGTTGAGGACGGCTTCGGCGACGAGCAGGGCGGTGCCCTTCCGTGGGTCGAGCGCGCACCACCGGCTGTTGCTGTCGGTGGTGAGGGCCAGCGCCCGGCGCGACGCCGGCAGGCCCGGGGCCTTCACCCGCAGGACGGCGGCGTCGCCGCCGGGGCCTTCGACGGTGTTCAGGAACAGTTGGTGGTCGTACTGCGACCACACCCACGACGTGTCGGCCAGCATGTCGAGGAGGGCGGGCCCGCAGTCGTCGGGCGCCGGCAGGCGGGCCGGGTCGTCGTCCCACCGGTCGTGGGTGTCGGCGGGCATGCGCAGCGGTCGCCGGTAGCGGGGGGCGTCGTCGTGGAGCGTGGCCGCAGGGACGTCGGCCAGCACCTCGCCGCCGGGGCCGTCGAGGATGCGCAGGCGGCCGCCGGTGGTCACGGTGCCGACCACCGTGGCGCGGACCTCCCACCGCCGGCACACGTCGAGGACGGCGTCGAGGTCGTCGGGCTCGACGATGGCCAGCATGCGCTCCTGGGACTCGCTCGTCATGATCTCCGCCGGCACCATGCCCGCCTCGCGGAGCGGGACGGTGCGGACGTCGACGTCCATGCCGAGGCCGCCGTTCGACGCGATCTCGCTCGTGGCACAGCAGAGGCCGGCGCCGCCGAGGTCCTGGATCCCGACGACGAGGTCGTCGTCGAACAGGGCCAGGCAGGCCTCGATGAGCCGCTTCTCCTCGAACGGGTCGCCCACCTGCACGCTCGGACGCTTGGCTTCGTCGTCGTCGGAGAACTCCGCCGACGCCAGGACGCTCACCCCGCCGATGCCATCGCGCCCCGTGGAGGAGCCCAGGAGCACGGCCAGGTTGCCGACCCCCTCGGCCCGGGCCAGGACGAGGCGCTCGTGGCGCATGACCCCGACGCAGGCCACGTTCACCAGGGGGTTGCCGGAGAAGCACTCCCTGATCGACAGCTCGCCGCCGACCGTGGGGACACCGACGGAGTTGCCGTAGCCCGAGACGCCGCTGACCACGCCCTCCATGACCCACCGGTTCCGGGGGCTGTCGAGGGGGCCGAAGTGCAGCGAGTCGAGGAGGGCGATGGGGCGGGCGCCCATGGTGAAGATGTCACGGATGATGCCACCGACGCCGGTGGCCGCCCCCTGGTAGGGCTCGATGGCGGAGGGGTGGTTGTGGCTTTCGATGCGCAGGGCGACGGCGATGCCGTCGCCGACGTCGACCACGCCGGCGTTCTCGCCGAATCCGGCAAGGACCCACGGGGCCTCGAACGGCAGGCGGCCGAGGTGGACGCGTGACGACTTGTAGGAGCAGTGCTCGGACCACATGACCGCGTACATGGCCAGCTCGAGGTCGTTGGCCGGCCGGCCGAGAAGGCCGGTGATGGCCTCCGCTTCGTCGTCGGTGAGGCCCAGCTCACGGTGCAAGGCGGACAGCATGAGCCCAACCTACCGGATACGGGCTGTGCTTGAAGTCAAAGAAGGATGGGTAGATAATCATCAAATGCCTGCAACGAAGAAGAGATCTCGTTCACCCATGTCGGACACCCACAAGGCGGCTTTAGCAGAAGGCCGCGACCAGGGACGAGCAGTGCGGCGGTATCTGGAGGCATTGGAGGCCCACAAGCCCAAGCGTGGCCGCAAACGGACTCCCGAGTCGGTACAGAAGCGGCTGGCGGCGATCGAACAGAAGCTGGCTGATGCTGAGTCGCTCACCCGGCTGCATCTGGTGCAGGAGAAAATGAACCTGAAGGCGGAGTTGTCTGCTGCTGACAATACGGTGGACATGCAGGCGCTGGAGGACGAGTTCGTGGCTGCCGCCGGGCCCTACGGTGCTCGCAAGGGGATCACCTACGCGGCGTGGCGCCAGCTGGGCGTCGATGCTGCCGTCCTGCGCCGGGCCAACGTCAAGCGGGGCGCCGACAGCTAAGCGGCAGCGGTCCGCTGACCGGCGGCCACGAGCAGCGATCCGAGGAGGCGCCGGCCATCCTCGGAGCCGAGGAGCGGATCGCAGGCCCGCTCGGGGTGCGGCATGAGCCCCACCACGTTGCGCCCGGCCGAGCACACGCCGGCGATGTCGTCCATGGAGCCGTTGGGGTTGGTCACATAGCGGAGAACGACGCGGTCCTCGGCTCGCAATTCGGCCAGCGTCTCGGCTGAGCACGTGTAGTTGCCCTCGAAGTGGTTGATGGGCAGACGCAGCACCTCTCCGACTTCGGTGGCACAGGTGAGGGCAGATTCTCTACTGGCGACGACCAGTTCGGTGGGCGCACAGACGAATTTGGAGCCCCGGTTCTTCTGCAGGGCCCCAGGAAGGAGCCCGGCCTCGGTGAGCACCTGGAAGCCGTTGCAGATGCCGACGACGGGCCCACCGGCGGCGGCAAATTCGGTGATCGCCCCCATCACGACGCTGAAACGGGCGAGAGCTCCAGGGCGGAGATAGTCGCCGTGGGCGAAGCCTCCCGGCAGGACCACGGCATCGACGTCGCCCAGCTCCTGGGCACCGTGCCACAGGAGCACGGCCTCGGCGCCCAGGCCCTGCAGCGCCTCCACGACGTCGTGCTCACAGTTGGAGCCCGGGAAGACGACGACTCCGACTTTGGCGCTCATCGCACCTCGGCTGATTCGCCGAAGAACACCGCCGTGTCCTCGATGACCGGGTTGGCCAGCATCCGCTCGCAGAGCTCGTCGACCTGCTTGCGGGCCGCCTCCTCGTCGGCCGCCTCGACGTTGAAGCGGATGGCCTTACCCACCCGCACGTCGGCGACGCCCTCGAAGCCGAGGGCGGGGAGGGCCCGCTGGATGGTGGCGCCCTGCGGATCGGCGATGCCCGGCCGCAGCCGCACCTCGACCAACACGGGAAATCGCATGGTGGTCACCTTGCCACGCCGGCCGAGCGGTCGAAGGGCTTTCCGGTGAGCCGTTCGTAGGCCGAGACGTACCGAGCCGACGTCGCCTCGACCACCTCGGGCGGCAGCGCCGGCGCCGGCGCCCGCTTGTCCCAGTCCTGGGTCTCCAACCAGTCGCGCACCGGCTGCTTGTCGAACGAGGGCGGCGTGGTGCCGGGCTGCCAGGTGGAGGCCTCCCAGAAGCGCGACGAGTCGGGCGTGAGGACCTCGTCGCAGAGGGCCAGGCGGCCGTCGATCCAGCCCAGCTCGAACTTGGTGTCGGCGATGATGATGCCGGCGGCCGCGGCACGGGACGCGGCCCGGAAGTAGACGTTGAGGGAGATGGCCGCCGCCTCGGCGGCGACGTCCTTGCCGACGAGCTCCGCGGCCTGGTCGAAGGAGATGTTCTCGTCGTGGTCGCCGACCGCGGCCTTGGTGGACGGCGTGAAGATGGGGTCGGGGAGCTGCTCGGACTGGCGCAGCCCCGGCGGCAGAGGCATGCCGTGGACCGTGCCCTTCGTCGAGTACTCCTTCCAGGCCGAGCCCGAGAGGTAGCCGCGAACGATGCACTCGATGGGCAGCATCTCGGCCTTCCGGACCAACATGGACGCCCCGTCGACAGAGATGAGGTGGTTGGGGACGATGTCGGCCACCTGGTCGAGCCAGTAGGCGGTCAGGGCGGTGAGCACCCGGCCCTTGTGGGGGATGGGCTGGTCGAGGACGACGTCGAAGGCGGAGATCCGGTCCGACGTCACCATCAGCAGCCGGTCGTCGCCGGCGTCGTAGATGTCGCGGACCTTGCCGGAGTAGAGGAGGTTCACCGCGGAAACCTAGCAATCACAGGATGGGGTCCGGCCGGTAGGCGGCGGCCTCGGGATGGGCGGCGGCGAGCCGCCCGGCCCGGCGGACGAACGCCGCCACCTGGTCGCCGGCCGCACCGGTGAAGGTGATCGGGTCGGCGACCGTGGCTTCGAGGTCCTCACGCGAGAGGTGGAGGCGCTCGTCGGCCGCCAGCCGCTCCAGCAGGTCGCCGCCGCCGGCCTTCTCCCGCCGGGCGAGGGCGGCGGCGACGGCGTGCTCCTTGACGATCTCGTGGGCCTTTTCGCGGCCGACGCCGGCCCTGACCGCGGCCATGAGCACCGTGGTCGTGGCCAGGAAGGGCAGGTCGCGGGCCAGCTCCCGCTCGATCACCGCGGGAAACGGGGCCAGCTCGTCGAGGACGGTCAGGAAGCCCTGGTAGAGGCCGTCGGTGGCGAAGAAGGCGCCGGGGAGGGCCACCCGGCGCACGACCGAGTCCGACACGTCGCCCTCGTTCCACTGATGCCCGCTGACGCCGGAGACCATGGCGAGGTGACCGGAGACGACGACGGCCAACCCGTTGATCCGCTCACAGGTCCGGGCGTTCATCTTGTGAGGCATGGCGGAGGAGCCGACCTGGCCGGCGGCGAAGCCCTCGGTGACCAGCTCGTGGCCCGCCATCAGCCTGATGGTGGTGGCCAGCGACGAGGGGCCGGCGGCGGCCTGCAGGAGAGCGGACACGACGTCGAGGTCGAGGGAGCGCGGATAGATCTGGCCGGTCGAGCCCAGCGTGCGGTCGAAGCCCAGGTGGGCGGCCACCGACGCCTGGAGCGCGGCCAGCTTGGCCGGGTCGCCTCCCAGGACGTCGAGCATGTCCTGAGCCGTGCCCATGGGGCCGGTGACGCCTCGCAGCGGGTAGCGGGCCAGCAGGTCCTCGACGCGGGCGAGGGCGACCAGCAGCTCCTCGCCGGCGCTGGCGAAGCGCTTGCCCAGCGTCGTGGCCTGGGCGGCGACGTTGTGGGAGCGGCCGACCATGACGAGGCTGGCGTGCTCGGCGGCCAGGCGGGCGAGCCTCGTCATCGATGCGACCATCCGATCGCGCACGAGGGCGAGCGAGCGACGGATCTGCAGCTGTTCGACGTTCTCGGTGAGGTCCCGCGACGTCATGCCCTTGTGGACGTGCTCGTGGCCGGCGAGGGCGCAGAACTCCTCGATGCGGGCCTTGACGTCGTGGCGGGTGACGCGCTCCCTGGCCTCGATCGACGTCAGGTCGACCTGGTCGACGACGGCCTCGTAGGCCTCGATGACGCCGGCGGGCACGTCCACGCCGAGCTCCTGCTGGGCCCGGAGGACCGCCAGCCACAACCGGCGCTCCAGGACGACCTTGGTGGCCGGCGACCACAGCTCGACCATCTCGGCCGAGGCGTAGCGCGAGGCCAGGACGTCGGGGATCAAGAAGCGGTGCGGCGCTCGTCGAGCTTCTGGGCCAGGGCGGCGTCGGTGATGGCCAGCATCTGGACCACCAGGAGGGCCGCGTTCATGGACCCGTCGATGGCGACGGTGGCCACGGGGATTCCCTTCGGCATCTGCACGGTGGCGTAGAGGGCGTCGAGCCCGTTGAGCGCCCCGCCGGACATCGGCACGCCGACGACGGGCAGGGTGGTGTTGGCGGCAACCGCGCCGGCCAGGTGGGCGGCCATGCCGGCGCCGCAGATGATCGCCGCGTAGCCGTTGGCCCGGGCGGTGCGGGCGAACTCGGCCACGACCGCCGGCGTCCGGTGTGCCGACATTACCCGCTCGTCGACGTCGATCCCGAACTCCGCGAGGGTGGTGACCGCCGGCTCCATCCTCGCCTGGTCGCTGGCCGACCCCATCAACACTGCGACCTTCACACGAATCAGCTCCTTGATTGCACGGATGCGGCGGCGCCCGCGATGTCGGTCCGGTATCGCATGCCCGGCCACCAGATGCGCGAGACAGCGTCGTAGGCGGTGGCCCGCGCCGCGGCCAGGTCGTCGCCCATCCCGGTGACGGCCAGCACCCGGCCGCCGGCGGTCACCCAATGGCCGTCGGCATCCCGGTCGACCGCGGCCCGGAACACCAGCACGTCGTGGAGGCCGTCGGCCTCGTCGAGGCCCTCGATCACCTCGCCGGTACGGGGGTTCACCGGGTAGCCGTCGCTGGCCAGGACGACGGTGACCGCGGCCCGGTCGTCGAAGGTCGGCTCGGTCTCCAAGCGGCCGGAGGCCGCTTCTTCCAGCAGCTCGGCCAGGTTGCCGGAATAACGGGGAAGGACGACCTGGGCCTCGGGGTCCCCGAAGCGGACGTTGTACTCGAGCATCTTCGGGCCGTCGGAGGTGAGCATGAGCCCGGCGTAGAGCACGCCCCTGTAGTCGACGTCGTGGCCCCTGAGGGCGGCCAGCGTCGGAAGTACCGCCCGCTCCATGACCTCATCGACCACGTCCTTGCCGGCGATCGGCACCGGCGAGTAGGCACCCATACCTCCGGTGTTGGGGCCGGCGTCGCCGTCGGCCAGGCGCTTGAAATCCTGGGCGGGGGCGAGTGCGACCGCACGGGTGCCGTCGCACACGCACAGCAGCGACAGCTCCGGGCCGTCGAGCCACTCCTCGATCACCACGCGCCGGCCGGCGTCGCCGAAGCCGTGGCCCGAGAGCTTGGCGGCCACGTCGGCGGCGGCCTCGTCGAAGGACTCGCTGACCAGCACGCCCTTGCCTGCGGCGAGGCCGTCGGTCTTGACCACCCACGGGCCGGGCAGCGTGCGCAGGAAGGCGATGGCGGGCTCGACGTCGGCGAAGGCGCCGTAGCGCGCCGTGGGCACGCCGGCCTCGTTCAGCACCTGCTTCATCCACGCCTTCGACCCCTCGAGGTGCGCACCGTCGGCTCCGGGCCCGAACACCAGCCGGCCGGTGGCGCGGAGGTCGTCGGCGAGGCCGTCGACCAGCGGCGTCTCGGGGCCGATCACGTACAGGTCGGCGGCGATGGCCTCCGGTGCTTCGGGGGTGGAGCCGGGGATGCCCGGGTTACCCGGGGTGACGACGACGTCGGCGTGACGCCTCAGCGTGACGGCGAGCGCGTGCTCACGGGCGCCGGCGCCGACGACGCAGACTTTCAAATGACCAGGATGCCCGGGCCGACGACGCCGCTGTCGTCCGGATCCCAGTTGTCGCCGTCCTCGGCGTAGGCCTCCGAGGGGTCGGTGAACTGCACGAACTGCTCGCGGCCGGGGCCCACGCCCACCATTCCGACCGGTACGCCACAGGCGTCGGCGAGGAACTGGAGGTAGTTCTTGGCGGCCTCGGGGAGGTCGTCGAGCGACGTGGCGCCGGTGAGGTCGGTGTTCCACCCCGGCAGCTCCTCGTACACCGGCTCGACCTTGTGCAGGACCGACTGGTGGTACGGCGGGTGCATGTACTTCTTGCCCTCGGCCTCGTACGCCACGCAGACCTTGAGGGTGTCGAAGGCGTCGAGGACGTCGAGCTTGGTGACGGCCAGCTCGGTGAGGGAGTTCAAGCGGACGGCCTGGCGGAGCATGACCGCATCGAACCAGCCGGGCCGGCGGCGGCGCCCGGTGTTGGTGCCGAACTCGGCTCCCCGGTCGACCAGCGCCTCGCCGTTCTCGTCGAACAGCTCGGTGGGGAACGGGCCGGCGCCGACCCGGGTGACGTAGGCCTTGGCCACGCCGATCACCCGCTGGATGTGCATCGGTCCTACGCCGGCGCCCACCAGGGCCCCACCGGCCACCGGGTTGGACGAGGTGACGAACGGATAGGTGCCGTGGTCGAGGTCGAGGAAGGTGGCCTGTGCGCCCTCGAACAGCACGTTGGCCCCTTCGTCGAGCGCGTCGTGCACCAGGCCGACCGAGTCGGCGATCATGGGCTCGATCCTCGTCCGCAGGTCGCCCAGGTAGAGATCGGCGATGTCGTCGGCAGACAGGGGCAGGCGGTTGTGGATCTTGGCCAGGATGAGGTTCTTCTCTTTGAGGACGACCTCGAGCTTCTGCCGGAAGATCTTGGGGTCGAGCAGGTCCTGGACCCGCAGGCCGACCCGGGCCGCCTTGTCGGCGTACGCCGGGCCGATGCCCCGCCTGGTGGTGCCCAGGCTGTTCTTGCCCAGCTTGCGCTCGGTGAGCCGGTCGAGCTCGGAGTGGTACGGCATGATCAGATGCGCGTTGCCGCTCACCTTCAGGCGCGAGCAGTCGACCCCTCGGGCCTCGAGGCCGTCGATCTCGTCGACCAGCACGACGGGGTCGACCACCACCCCGTTGCCGATCACCGGGGTGACCCACGGGTAGAGGATGCCACTCGGGACGAGCTGCAGGGCGAAGGACTCCTCGCCGACGACGATGGTGTGGCCGGCGTTGTGGCCACCCTGGTAGCGGACCACGACCTGCATCTGCTTGGTGAGCAGATCGGTCAACTTGCCCTTGCCCTCGTCGCCCCATTGGGTGCCGACGATCACGGTACCGGGCACGCGCCTCTCCTCGAATAAGTACTACGGCGGTCCGAGCAGTGTACCGCCCCGCCTCAGGCGCTTCACTCGGGTTTCGGGCTCAAGGTTCCGGGGCTGGTGTCGATACATGGAGTGCGGCACCCCGCCAAGCCGCAACAGGGAGATGGTGGGGCCGGCCAATCTGGGTTCCGCCCCGCCAGGGACTCACTCGGCCCCACCATCCCCTACCTTCACTGGCGTGCCCCGCATCCTGCTGATCCGCCACGGCCAGTCCACCTGGAACGCCAACGGCCGGTGGCAGGGCCAGGCCGACCCGCCGTTGTCGCCGCTCGGCGAGGAGCAGGCGCGAGATGCGGCCCGGCGACTCCGGGCGGGTGAGTTCTCGCGCGTCGTGGCGTCGGACCTGCAGCGGGCCCGCCGGACGGCGGAGCTTCTCGCCGAGGCGCTCGGGCTGGCGGTTGAAATCGATCCCGACCTCCGAGAGATCGACGTCGGGGATTGGACCGGTCTCACCCGAGCCGAGATCGACGAACGGGCGCCCGGCGCGCTGGCCGACTGGTCCGAGGGCCGGAGCGAATCGACGCCGGGCGGCGAGCTGCGCACCGACCTGACCGACCGGGCTCGTGCGGTGCTGCTGCGGGTGGCGGGCCAGGCCGGCGCCGGGGACCGGGCGTTGCTGGTGACCCACGGCGCGCTCATCCGCAACCTCGATCGAGCCCTGGGGGTGGCGCCTCATGCCATGCCCAACCTTGGCGGCCGCTGGTACGAGGTCGCCGGTGACGGGTTCATCACGCCGGCAGAAGAGGTGTCCCTCGCCGATCCCGAGGACCGCACGCTGTCGCCGTCGCCCTGACCTGCGCGGTCAGCGTGAGAAGAACGCCGTGACGTCGGCCCGTTCGCGGGTGCGGCGCATGGGCGGGAGGGCGCCGAGGATGGCGGGGCGTGGTG
>Ga0247719_1001037_pt1 | contig 12999 bp, 11 predicted proteins | sample 41E_DmetaG_FD_189046 | JGI IMG/M metagenome (GOLD analysis project Ga0247719, IMG submission 189046) | Soil microbial communities from hillslope of Landscape Evolution Observatory, University of Arizona, Oracle, AZ, United States - 4-1-E_D | ecosystem: Engineered > Artificial ecosystem >...
GAGCATCGGAGATGGCGTGGGCCCGCGCCTTCCTCGACGCCCTGCAGCCGCAGGGGGCCGGCGTCTACGTGAACTTCCTCGACTCCGACGACGACACGAGTCGCATCCGTGAGGCCTACGGCGACGAGACCTACCGGCGGCTCGCCGAGGTGAAGGCCAAGTACGACCCCGACAACGTGTTCCGCAACAACAAGAACATCCGGCCCAGCCCGCCGGCGCAGTGATCGCTCACCGCATCGACGCACAGCCTGTGCCGCGCGCCTTCGCGGGGGGCCGGCAGCGCCCGGCTCCTGGCCGTCAACCGCTGCCGTGGCGCGGCCGTTCCTCGAGAACATCGATGCCGACGCCGTGCTCCTGTTCAGGTCGTGGGCCGGTCGGTACCTGGGCCAGCCGGGCCGAGCGCCCAACGACGTCGACGTGCTCGTGATCCGTGCACCGGATCGTGATGCGGTCGACGACGCCGCCGAGCGCGTGGAGCGAGTGATCGGCATGCCGGTCCAGGCGAGCCGGCTGCGGCCGCGCCGGAACGCCACCGAGTAGCCCGACCCGGACTCGCCTACCGTGACGGCCGAGGAAGCCGAGCGCGCGCTGGAAACGGCCCGCGCAACAGTCGACGCCGCCAAGCGCCTCATCGAGAGCGACCGGCTGGAGCCGTCCGAGTAGCCAGCCGTGACGCAAGAGCAGGCGCCGCTCATCCTGGTCGTCGAGACGGACGAAGGGACGTTCGTTCGACAGGTCGCCGATGCTTTGCCCCTCGCCGCCGGCGTCGAGCGAGGCCCGGCGGCCGAGGAGGCGACGCGGTCTGCGGTGGCGCGGTGGGGCCTTCCCGACTTCGTGTTCCGGCCCGTCCTTCGGCGCGTCGGGTCCGGCGTCCGAGAACTTGGTGACGTCGTGCTCCTCCACGGCCGCGGTGTGGTCGTGCAGGTCAAGAGGCGCACGTCGGCGACCGTCGGACGAGGGTCGAGAACGCGCTTGGTTGAAGAAGGCCATCGCCACGGCAGCTCGGCAGGCTTCGGGCACCGTGCGCTCGATGACGTCGGCGGAGGCTGTTCTTGAGAACCTTCGCGGCAGGCAGATCACGGTGGACGGCGAGCTCCTTCAGTGGGTCGCGGTTGTCGTGGTAGACCATCCGAGCCCGCCCAGGCGCTACACACCAGAACTCTCGAACTCGAAGCTTCCGGTCGTGGTCCTGCTGCGCCGGGATTGGGAGCTCCTGTTCGAGCACCTGCCCTCGACACACGCTGTAGTGGGATACATCGAGCGCGTTGTCGCCGAGGAAGCCGTGCCTCTCAGCGAAGAGCCCGCCCGCCTCTCGGCGTCTCGCTTGCGCTTGAAGGTCTTGCGCCGTGACCGGCCCTGCGGGTCGCGATAGCGCGCCTTCCACGTGCCGGCCGGCGTGCGCTCGATCGAGCCCACGGCCCCTCCTCAGGTTCGAGGTGGTGTGGCGGCACAAGGCCGCGAGGCCGGCTCAGCCGGCGGTTCAGGCTGCCGGCGTGCGGCTGCGAGCGAGCGCCCGCTGCACCGCGTCCGGCGTCACGGGCAGCAGGTCGAGGGTGACGATCGGGTCGTCGTCGCTGACCTCGAAGTCCCACGGACGACCTTGGCCAGGTAGGTCCCGACTCGGCTGCCCATGACCACGACCGAGCCTGGGGTGACGTCGGCGACGTTGCGGGGGTAGTGAAGTCGGGTCCAGTTGTAGCCGTCCTCGTCCTCACGGTGCGGGTCGCCGACGATGTCGACGCCTACTTCCACTGCTCTTGGATGCGGCGTGATGGCGGCGGTGAGCCGCTCGACGATCGCGCCGTCGACCTCTCGCACGTACCAGGGGTTCACTCGCCGATCAGCCATGACAGCCTCCAGCGTACGCCGGGTTCTGTTGCGCTTCACCGCACACCGCCACGAGCCGCTCGGCCGCGGCGCGCAGCTCAGCGAGGGGAGGAAGCTGATCGTTCGGGTCGCGGTCGCCGAGGAGCAACACGCCGAAGTAGATCCGGGTTTGCTCCGGTGGGCAGCAGCTCGAAGCCCGCTGCTCGCACCTCAGCGGCGGTGACCTCGAGGTAGTAGGCCGAGGACGCAAGGCGCCCGAGGACTTCGACCGGGGACATCCCGTGCGGCCGGGCGAAGACCGACACGGCATAGAGTCGCGTCGTCGGGCGGTCCGCCGGGCCGAAGCATGCGGACCTTGCGGCGCTGCGGGCTCGGAGGAGGCGTCACGCTTCAACACCGCCTCCCTGGCGGTCACCGCGGTCCATGCCCGACGAGGCTACGAACTCTCTCCCCGGCATCGAGGGACCGGTCACCGCCGCCGCTCGACACCCCGGCGACGCGCCCGCCAACGCCGCATCGCAGCCGGGACCATCGCCGGCCCCGAGGTCGAGGCGCCTGGCGGCAAGCGCTGCGCCACCGGCGACCGCATCGTCACCCTCGCCCCGTCCGGCGACGGCCGCTACGTCACCAGCGAACGAGGCACGGTCCCCGGCCTCGCCGCCGACACGATCACCGTCCGCTTCGACAACGGCCACATCGGGGCCCTCGCCGGAGACGAGCTGGCCGCTGACCGCCTCGACCACGCCTACGCCGTCACCGTGCATCGCACCCAGGGCGCCACCGTCAACCGCGCCCACCCTTTCGCCGACGGCGGCGGACGCGAACTCGCCTACGTCGCCATGAGCCGCGCCCGCGACACCGCCCACGTGTAACTCGCCGCCGACGAAGTGGACCCAGGCCGTCGAGGACGTCACCGCCGAATGGAGGGTCGACCGTCCCCAACGGTGGACGCTCGACACCGACCAACCCACAGAACCCGGCCAGCGAGTCCGACCAGACCTCGCCCGACGACCCGCCCACGTCATCCGGATGGCCCAGCTGCGGGCCGAACGCGACGCCATCGCCGCCGTCGCCCCGGACGCGACCCGTCGACTGGAAGCCCTCGACCTCACCCGCCTCGACGCCCCTCGAGACAGCGCCAAGGCCTCCCTCCCGGGGACTCGGCCTCGCCTGAGCAGCCGACGTTCGGGACGCGCATTCGGTGGCAATCCCGGCGCTGGTTGACAGCGCGATAACCGTCGATCTGCGTGCACCGGACCCGCCAAACGCCAGGGAAGGGCAGCGCTCGAGAATTTCCATTCTGTGCCTGTCGGCGGCCACCGTGATCGCGCCGGGTCCGGTGCCGACCGAGGTCGAGCGATACCGGCTGGATCCGAAAGCGAGGGGCGCCTCGCGAACCCGTCCGGCATCGGCACGTTGATTGAAGAGCTTATCGGCGACCGTCAGGGTCAGGTCGAGTGCCGAGCTCGGTGTCGTTCAAGTAGAGAAAGCCGCCGATCGTTGCGGTGTGGCGCCGAGCTTCGGGGTGGAGCGCGCCGAGTGTCCACATTCTGCTGATGGCGCGTGCGAACCGGGTCAGGGTGTGCCCGACGTGCTCGGCGACCCGCCGGTGGACCTCCCCCGAACCCGTTGGGGAGGCGAGCAACTCTGCCCAGCCGTCGGTGGCGCGGAGTGCGTCGCTCTCAATTTCTCTCCACTCTTGGTCAGGATCATCCTTAGAATCCAAGTTCGGCCTCCCAAGGAACGCCTCGAAGCGGTAATAGCGACTCCAGACGCCAAATGTTGTGAGAAGACGCAGGTATCGGCGCAGATCAATGTCGGTCCGCATGAAGTGCAGATCCTCTTGTACGACAGGCCTCGCGGTGTAGTCGGCCTCGATACTCACAAGTTCCAGAAGGTCCTCACATAGCTTGGCGAGGTCGTGTCCGTAGGTCTTTCGGAAGGTACGGGCGTCAGGGAGGTATCCCTCTCGCTTCAGAAATGCCAGGGCATATGTGAGCTTGAGGAAGCGCTCGAATCCTTGGGCAAGAAGCTGCATCGGAACTTGAACGACGTCATTGCTGCCGTCGATCTTCCAGAGCTCGTCGATCCCGCGGCGGGAGAGTTCTACGACAGCGCGAGTTTCCTCACAGAGCGCGAGCACTTGTTGCGTCGTGAGGGGGGCCTTCTCGATCATGCGTTCGCTGCCTTGTCAAGGGGAGGATTTCAGGACTCGACGGCCGGCCAATGGCGCGACGGCCTTGCCTAGCGGACGAGCCTACCGCCCGAAGGAGAGATTCAGCCGGGCAATTCGAAGCGGCGCTGCGAGAGCAGTGTCCCGTGCCGGAAGCGAGGCATTTGGGCAGGCGCCGACCGGAACCGCCATGTCGGACGCCGGGGATCTGTACCGTTTACCATCGAACTTGCCCGAGGGATGCATCATGCCGGATACGAATGTCGACACGACCGGCCCGACCGTCCCGTATCGCTCAGCGATCCGATCCGACCGTGGAGGCCCATCGCACGGTCGGCGTGGCGGGTTGATCGCTAACCGTCGTTATCGCGCTCCGACGGGGGGGGGGTTGGCCGTCGGATCGGAACCCGCGAGCGCTCGGAATGACCAGTTCGGGCGCGACACCCACCCGGCGATAAGGTCTACCTGGAGCTGGTCGCCGTAGGCAACTTTATGGATAACGGTTCGGATCCAGCTTCGAAGCAAAAAGCTTGAGGCTCAGACTGAGCTCGACCGGCCCGATCCGTTCGGCCGCCCGTTCAATCGTCTCCTTGGCTTCCATCAATTCGCTCGTGTCCACGGCGTACGACAGGACGGCCTCAAACATTCGTGAGTCAATCCGTTCCACTGCCTCTATTGCGACTTCTGGTTCCATGAGGGTGAGGATCTCGATCGCGGCCGCAGCGGAGGGGCCTGTTACCCGGACATAACCGTCTTCACCAATGAAGGCGCCCTCGATTAGGCCCTCCCGGTACGCCTGAGTCCATGGACCCTCAGTAGCCGCAGCCTTGAATCCCTCTTCAAGGACATTGACAGTCCGTCGAGAAGACCGTCGTCCGACTGCGACGCCCAACCGTCGCTGGTCCTCTTGAGGAAGCCCTGGGAGGTCGGCTGCAAGTAGTCGGCGGCGAAGGTCACCCCGTCGAAAGGTGCCTTCGCGCAGATCTTGAAGAAGATCGATGGCCCTTCCTTCAACGATTACGTCGAGTCGTCGAAGAGCCCAGCGACACCAGAGTACGGCTGCATCCAGGGCAAGCTCGGCGTGTTCTGCGGTGGCGTCTGGTCGAACTACGCGACCGTGGCCCGTACCATGCGTGCTCCGCAAGCGGCCAACTTCGATCGCGATCCGCTTGGTGGCAGTGGTGAGGTCTCGAACTGGTGGATCAGCGGCCAATCCCTCGCCGGGTTGACGGTCGAGCAACCGGTGAGCCATGGTCAAGATGCTGTCATAGCTTACGGACCTCGGAATGACTTCGCCTCGTGCTTCTACCACCTGCTTTGCTACCGCCTCGCATAGCTCCTTGGCAGAGCCGATCACTAACGACCAGTCGCGGTCGCTGTGAGCCCGGAGAATCCGGTCGACGAGTTGTAGCACGGCTGACCACTCGGCGTCACCTAGCGATACCGGACGCGAGAGTTCAAGGTAAGACACTTCTTCACGCTGCCATAACCTGGGCCGGCCCTGGCTGCTCCGCATCGCGGTCCTCAACCGGGTCCAAGTGGTCGATCCTCAGTTCGTCGCTACGTGTGCCGTGTCGGGGCCGGGCACGCGTGTGACGGCAGCCCCAGAAGGTCCGGCGCGTGCTTGCCAACTCCTGCGTGGCAGTTCCGGCGGTATGGGACGTGGTCACCCGCGCGTAGCCGTGGGGCGATCCCCTCGGCCGGGTCGCATGCAGCCAGAAGAGATGAATGCGCGCGGCACCGAGGATCGCTATGCAATAAGAGCCAAAGGGGTTCGGCCAAGCAGCTGACGTGCTGCCTCGATACCGTTTCTTCCGATGCCTCCGCTCACGCAGAAGTGGCGATTCGTAGCGTTCGCTCTCAATGTAGCGACTTTCTACCTCGTTCATGTAGCCGCAACCGACCGTTGGCAAATCGTGGGGGGCGAGTCGGTGTGGATCATCGCCGCTATCGGCGGGTGGACCCTCGGGCTCCTGACAGCGCCATGGTTTCGCCCGCCTCGGGATGCGCTGTCCGCCGGCGTTGGGTCAGTACTCATCGTGGCGACGATGGAGCTGCCTGACAGCGTGCCCGCCGCGGTCGAGCTAGCTCGGAACGTCACGCTCACCTACGGGGTGATAGTGGTTCTGCTTGCCTTGATCGCCGGGCTCGCGTCTCGCCCTGGTGCAAGGACCCGACTGCAAGATGCTGCGATGTTCCTCTCGGGGGAGATGGCAGCGGGAGGAGTTCTGTTCGCCGGGCCGGCTCTTATCAGCATCTTCGCGTTCTACGGGTCCGTCCCGACTCAGCTGGGGCTGGTCGCCCTGTGGTTCGGATTCATTATCGTGCGACCATACGAGCTTTTAATTCGTCTGGCCCTGCGTCTCGCTGACCGAGCAGCGGGAGCCGGTGCCGAGGTAGTTGGGTCGATTCAACGAGTAGACGACCCCAATATTCTCCGAGTGAGTCTTTCGCGGCAAGATACATGGTCTAGCCAACAGCTCCACATCGCAAATCTCGCTGGTCGCGGCTACCAGTTCGTTGTTCCTCTATACCTCCAGACACAGGACGTTGACGTCTTAGGCACTGGACTTTGCCTAGGCGACGCCACGGACGATGGACATTTGCGTCCTGTGGACTCTGGGCTCATCCGCCATCACGACCAACCCGATACTTTAAGAGCCCTAATGACCAAGGTTGCCGGCGGTGACGAGAGCCAGCTCGTCGGCTTCATCATCGAAGGCTCTAGCATAAGTGCGGTGAACGTGGAACTCGTCCGGGAGGGCATGGTAGAGGAGGGAACAGTCGTCTTCTGCCGCGTCGGCGAATCGTCTGTCTATTACCAGGTCCTAGACGCAAAGACGACGGAAGAAAGCTTTGTGCGCAATCCGAGAGGAACCCACATCGCCACCGCTCTCCAGCTCGGCACGTATGAAAACTCGGCGTTTGCAAAGTTCCCGTGGCTTCCGTCGATGAATGCACCTGTGTTCATACCCGCTACATCATTTGGAACGGGACAGCATCCTGCAGAGGACCATCTGCTGGTAGGAGAGGTGCCCGGAACCGAGCTACCCGTGACTGTCAGCATGAACGAACTCATGGAGTTCCATGCAGCGATTCTCGGAGTCACAGGCACCGGTAAGACTGAACTAGCGCTCGACCTAATCCGAAAAGCGCTTCAGCATGGTGCCAAGGCATTGTGTGTAGATCTTACGGGGGAGTATCGGGAGCGGTTATCCGATTGTGCGCCGGTGCCCCTGGGATTGACTCAGGAGGAGGGTGCCTCGCTGGATGAGAAGCTCTTCGATGCGGAAACCGGCTCGTACGGTGCAGGTGCCGAAAAGAAGGTGCTAAAGGGCTTCTTGGGAGAGATTCAGCAGGCAGTCGAGGAACGAGTCGATGCCTTTCTATCCAACGATGAGGAGCGGTTGGCCGTTTTCGAGTTGGCTGAGGTGACCAATACGAAAGCTAGCCTCCGGACGACAGAACTGTTCTTGACTGAGGTCATGATGTGGGCTCGCAGGAATCGTCGCGCAAGGCAGATCTTGATTGTGCTGGAGGAGGCGCACACGACCGTTCCAGAGACCGGCGGGGCTGGGTTCGATTATGATACTCAGTGGGTCGTGAGCCGAATAGGTCAGATTGCACTTCAGGGACGAAAATATGGAGTCGGGCTGCTACTTGTCTCGCAGAGGACGGCGCTCGTCTCGAAGACCGTGCTGTCACAATGCAATACCTACTTTATATTTAGCCTCGTAGACCAGACGAGTCTGAGCTACCTGTCGAATGTCCTAAGCCCAGATTATGTTCGGGCCGTTCCAAACCTCCGATTCCTGGACTGCATCGTGAGTGGCAAAGCGTTGAACTCGGACCGCCCCATCCTTGTGCGACGCAGATTCGACGACACGAAAGAAGCCGCCAGCGCAGCGCTTGATGCGGAACGATGAACGGGTAGGCCCTTGTGCGCTACCGAGTATCCTGCGGGACGCTCCTCTGCCTGTCCCGAGGGTGCCGGCAGGGGCGCACGGGTTACGCGAGGCGTTCCAGAACATCCAGTCCGGGGAGACGGTGCGTTGTACGCCGGCACTCGATCGCCAGCGCATACTCGGCGATCCCGGTCACGCCGGCGTCATCCTGACGGCCGTACCGAACGACGGCCAGGCCTGCGACCGAATCGCATGCTGGGGCTGGGAGCATTTCGGTCGCGTTGGTCCGGCACGCCGCCCCGTCGATCGGTATCGCTCGCGGGAAGAGTCGGGGAGCACCCCCGTGTTGAGCCAAGCCGGCGGGTGGGGAAATGAGCACGCGCAACCCAGTGGGCGTCGACGACATTTCGTCGACCTGGCCCACTCGACCGTGCGCGTCCCTCGCCGCACCCCCGACGCAGTGGACGTCTGCCGGGCGCGTCAGCCCGCGCACTCGTGCGGCTTCGCGGTCCGGCTCGCTCAACCGACCAGGTCGTAAAGTTGGTCCTCGGAGGAGGTGCCCATGCCCGAGTTCGAACTCCAGCCGATTGGCAACGAAGACGCGGCATTCAAGGTGTGGGTCAGCACTCCTTCGCAGAACCCGACCCACCTGGGCCGTCGGGGCGCACGCCTCAAGCTCGGGAAGAGGGTCTGCAAGACGGCCGTCTTGTCGCTGTTTGGTGACCAAGGCACTGGCGAAGTGAAGCGGCGCGAGCTCCGGCTCTGCGCGTACGAGCGTCAACCCGACGGCATTTTCGCCTTCGACACACCCGACGTGAACTGGTACATCGTCGACGAGGAGATCGAGCAGCTGCGTGCGTTCCTCAACTCAGAGGTCGACCAGCCCGGGCGGTACCGGGTCATCGACGCCGGTTCCCCCGCCGGCACCCTCCTTGAGATCCTCGACGGGTGCCAGGACGACGACACCCACAAGGTTCTCACCGCTCTGTCGGGCGGCACAGACCCACGGTTGCTGGCCGACGCCCTTGCCCAAAGCGCCTCGGGTCTCACCGGTGCCGAGATGGCCGTCATCGCCGGACGACGAGCCCTTCTGGAGCGGGCTGGCGACCTCGCCGCCGATCCGTCCACGACGGAGACCGACATGCAGCGCCTCATCGGCGACGCGTGGTGGATCTTCGGCGGCCGCTATGTCGGTGTCCTCAAGCGGCGAGACCTGCTAAGTCTCGACCAGCACGACATCCCGCTGATAAGCGCCGACGGATCGCTCCACATCGTCGAGCTCAAGGGCCCGAATATCCCGGCTGTCGTGAAGAAGCACCGCAACCACTGGATCGTCGGAAGCGACGTTCACGAGGCGACCATGCAGGCCGCCAACTACCTCCGCACGGCCGACGAGGAGGCGCTCGCGCTGCAAACGCTGGTGGCTGACGAACTCGGCATCGACATCCGGCTCCGCCGGGCGTTCGCCACGGTTGTCGTCGGCCACAAGGACCACGTCCGCGCCGACGACATGCCCGACGGACAGCTCGAGCTCGCTCTTCGCACCTACAACGCCCAGCTCTCGCGCGTCCAGGTCGTCACCTACGACCAACTGATAGGCACTGCCCTTCGGTCCCTCAACTTCGACGTCGTCTGATCGCTTTGACGTTGACGGTATTCGTGGCCGGCGCTGGCCGGCGCTGTTGGAACGTTGCAGCCCCGGCGATGAGCGATCGGTCGCGCCACATCGGCGCACGGCACCGTCGTTCGGTACGGCCTGTTCGCTCGTATCCCAGGCATAGGGCTAGGGGCTCAGGCGATCGAAGCATCGAGGTTTGACAGCTTGCGCGCGACGCCGTCGACGATCACCGTGTTGTGGCCCAGGCTTGGGATGCGAGCTAGGAGATGATCCGTCGTAGGCGTATCGCCCCGGTCGATTGCGTCTCGCAGTTCAATGACGTGCTCTACGATCACTCGCCACGGAGTCCCGCCGTACGCGGCTGCATAGCTGCGCCACGCTTCGTCGCTGTTCAGCGCCTGGAGGTTCTCGAGCGTGACGCGGAAGCGTGCCGCGAATACTTCGGCACTCGCGTAGGCCGTCTTGCTCACACTTGCTCGCCGACGCAGCTCTTGAAGTTCACGCCAAGCCGCATCGCGATTGGTCGGAAGGGCGACCAAGAACCTCCACTGATCAGCGCCGACGATGCCGCTGTTGACAAGGTGTCGAACGTTGCGAGCCTCGTGGTAGACGAGCGCGAGATAGTCTGCGAGTCGAGCAACCGGGTCCTCCGCGGAGCCGCTCATCGCAGCAATCGTACGGTCGATGTGTCTGACGGGCGCGCTCATGGAACGAAGAGCCCTTCCACAGCCCCGTTCTGGCGCACTCACCTCGACACCTACCCGTCGTTCGGATCGCAACCCGCAGTGTCAAAATCCACGCTCGGCCTCTCGTTCGAGGGCCTCGCGCCTTTGGCGCTGCAAGCCCTCGATCATCCTCGCCGCCCAGTTCCGCACCCCTACGGGCAGGGTTCTGTCTTGACGCCAACCCTGCAGTTGGCTGATCTGCATCTCCAGCCGACTCGACCACGGGCCAACCCAACTGCCGCTCTGAAACTCGCCAGCCAACGACCCCGCGATCTCGTCGTTGCCCGGGTAGCGGTCAAGCAGGAGAACGGCTAGCTCCGACGGCCGATCGCCGCCAGCCGGGGCGATGCTTGCCACGAGTTCGGCTCTCTTCTCTGAATCGCCGACCCAGTCGAGGATCGTTTCGGCGGGGACCGCTTCGGCAAACCATCCACGAAGGGTCATGGCCGCTCGCCAGTCACCTTGCTCGATTCGGCCAGCGACGAGACCCCACGTGCCCTTCGGTGAGACGGCTGCTGCTGCTCTGAGCACCGCCGCCTCGTGATCCGAGTCCAGGAGGGTTAATCCACCTCGCGAGACGAGATCGAGAACGTCCCGCGCGAGCTCGTTGGGAAAGTCACGCGCCAATCCACCAGCAAGCTGGCACCAGTCGTAGCGCTGGTGACCGATGTTCGGATAGTCGAGCCTTAGATGAAGCAGCTCAAGCGTTAGTGAGTTCAGCTCCTTCGGCAGCCCGCCCCTTCGGTAAGCAAGCATCCGTACCCAGTCGACGACTGCGGAGTAGTCGCGGTCTGAGTCGATTCGGGTCATCCAGTCCTGAAGAAGCGGAGCTGCCACTTCGGCCGCCAAGTCCTCTTGCCAGTAAATGGTCCGGCCGGCCGCCTCGGTGACCGACACCGCACTGGAAAGGTCCAGCACGCGCGACGTCGCGGCCTCGCTCCTCGGTCCGGCTGCGGTTAAGAACAGCCGCTTGGATTCCGACAGCGAGCGCCCTTCCTCGACGTCGATGAATCGGTCGAAGGTGCCTGGCTCCTGTTCCTCGACAGCCGCCAGATATCCCGCGAGCGCTGGGGCGTTGGCATCGGCGGCCATGACGACCAGCGTGCGCAGTGATCCATGATCGCTTCTCGCACCGATGGCATTCCCAAGTCGCCACGCGCTCGGAAGTTCCTCCCCTCGCAGCCACTCGCCCACGGTCGCGATCGAGCCATCCCCCACTGCCGCGTCAATCAACGTGGCGAGTTCATGGAGTCTCGTCTCGTCGCGCCAGTCCCAGGGGTTGGACCGCACAAGGTCGTGCAGGCGTTCGAGTGGTTCGAGAGCTGGAAGCCGGGACAGCAGGCCTTGGACGGCACGCGCCACCGGATCGTCCTCGTCGTCCCGCAACTCGAGGATCCCCTCGAGGCTGTGCCGCGCCCGGCGCGCTGCGTCGCCGCTGAACGAGGCGACGATGTCGGCAAGCCTCGCTCCGACCCGTTGGACATCAACGAACGGGTGGAGCGCGCCGATCAGGCCCTCGACTGCCGCATGAGCGACATCGGCATCTTCGTCGTTGCGGAGACCGTCGAGGACGTTCAGTAATGAGATCCAGTAGTCGAGGGCCTCGTCAACCGAGCGCGCACTCCCTCGCGGTTCGACGATGGTTCCTTCCTGAAGCTCGCCTGACACCATGGCCGACTCGTACGGGTGGAGTGCGGCAGTCATCGCCTTCACCACAAGCCCGCGCACTTCCGGCGACGTGGACGACGCCCGACCACTGAGGTACTCGATTCGCTGGCTCGGTGATGCGGCGGTAGTTGGCAACCGAGCGGCGAAGAGCCCGGACCACAGCCCAGTGGCATTGTTCGCCCAAGTCTCGTTCTCGGCCAGAGCCAGCCGAAGCAGGCAGTCCGCAGCGCGAGAGAACAAGGTCGAATGCCAAACCAACTTCTCAAGCGCCCGGACGAGGGCGCGTCTGGATTCTCGCTGGCTTCTAAGGCTGTCGAGCGGTTCTGACTCGATGAGCTCCGACAGATGCGTCATGGTCTCGTCTGGGAGAACGATTGCTAGTTGAACGAGAAACTCGGCATTTGAGGCTTCGATGCGCTCAAGCGATCCGTATGGGCCATCTTTCGAGAGCAGCCGTTGAAGTACGTTCCGAACCGGAGGGAATCGGCCGAGCTCAGCCGCTCTGTGGAAGAGAGCGGTAAGCATCTCGGTGTCGCACATCGGAGCCAGCTCGTCCAAGATCCGGTCGCCGAAGTGCTCCCATGCCGAGGCCGCGAGGACGACAGCGAGCGGTTGTGGGACGAGGGATCGGTAACGACCCTGGCGCGTGAACAGGTCGGCGGTCTCCAGGTGGCGAGCCGTGGCGTCTGCGAGGTCGATTCCGAGACCGGCGAACTCGCAGAGAAGCTCCAGCTGGTGTCGGCGGTCGCGGTCCCAGCCGACTCGCTCAAGGAGGGCCAGAACCGCGCAAGGAAAAAAACCGGCATGCTCAGGAAGAAGTGTGATGATCAAATGGCGAAAATCGTTCTCTTGAAGTAGGGCCGTGACGTTCTGTTCGCCGCTTTCAACCAAGCGCGCAGCGAGCAGCAACGCTGTCCGGATGTTCCCGAAGCAATTCTCGTGAACGACCCTGCCCGCCTCGGGCCAGAGCCCTGGGACATTCTCTTGAAGGATCGCGTCGATCTCGCCGGGTTCGGCTGCCGGCAACTGGTGAAGCGGTGTTCGAACAAGCCTCTCTTCGGCGTCGATGCCGATGGTCAAGAG
>Ga0247719_1001038_pt1 | contig 12981 bp, 9 predicted proteins | sample 41E_DmetaG_FD_189046 | JGI IMG/M metagenome (GOLD analysis project Ga0247719, IMG submission 189046) | Soil microbial communities from hillslope of Landscape Evolution Observatory, University of Arizona, Oracle, AZ, United States - 4-1-E_D | ecosystem: Engineered > Artificial ecosystem > Mesocosm...
CGCCTCGCGCGTCGGCGCCCAGGTGACCAGCTTGGCGATCATCGGGTCGTAGAACAAGCTGACCTCGCCGCCTTCGAAGACGCCGTCGTCGACGCGCACGCGAACGGGCGCCCCAGCATCCGTTCGTCCTGAGCTTGTCGAAGGACTGCTCTTCTTCTTGACCTCAGAAGGTAAGGACAGCCCCTCGACAGGCTCGGGGCGAACGGAGGAGGTTTGCTCCGGCGGCCGGTACCGCACCAGCCGCCCCGTGCTCGGCAGGAAATGGCGGTACGGGTCCTCGGCATAGACCCGCGTCTCGACCGCCCAGCCGTCGAGCTTCACGTCCTCCTGGGTGAAGGCCAGCCGCTCGCCCGCCGCGACGCGGATCATCTGCTCGACCAGGTCGAGCCCGGTCACCTCCTCGGTCACCGGATGCTCGACCTGCAGCCGGGTGTTCATTTCGAGGAAGTAGAAGCTTTTTCCCGTCGGGTCGGCGCCCGAGACGATCAGCTCGACGGTGCCGGCGCTGTAGTAGCCGACCGCCCGCGCCAGCGCGACCGCCTGCTCGCCCATCGCCCGGCGCATCTCGGGCGTGACGAAGGGCGACGGCGCTTCCTCGACCACCTTCTGGTGGCGGCGCTGGATCGAGCATTCGCGCTCGCCGAGATAGACGATGTTGCCGTGCTGGTCGCCGATCAGCTGGATCTCGATGTGGCGCGGCTGCTCGATGAACTTCTCGATGAAGACGCGGTCGTCGCCGAAGCTCGACAGCCCCTCGCGCTTGGTCGCCTCGAAGCCGTCGCGCACATCCTGCTCGCTGTAGGCGAGCCGCATCCCCTTGCCGCCGCCGCCGGCCGAGGCCTTCATCATCACCGGATAGCCGATGTCCTTCGCGATCTTCACCGCCTCGTCGGTCGTGGCGATGTCGCCGAGGAAGCCGGGGACGACATTGACCCCGGCCTTCTGCGCCAGCTTCTTCGATTCGATCTTGTCGCCCATCGTCGCGATCGCCTTGGGCGGCGGCCCGATGAAGGTGATTCCGGCCTTGGCCAGCGCCTTGGCGAAGCTCTCGCGCTCGGAGAGGAAGCCGTAGCCCGGGTGCACGGCCTCGGCGCCGGTCGCCTTGCACGCGTCGATGATCAGCTCGGCCTTCAGGTAGCTCTCCGACGCTGGCGGCGGGCCGAGCCGAACGCTTTCGTCGGCCATGCGCACATGCGGCGCGCGCGCGTCGGCGTCGGAATAAACCGCGACGGTCTTGATGCCCATGCGGCGGCACGTGCGGATCACCCGGCACGCGATCTCGCCCCTGTTCGCGATGAGTATCTTCGAAAACATCCGGGACGCCCTCAACCGTCATCCCGGGCTTGACCCGGGATCCGACTGCCTTTGCGACGGTGGATGAAGAACAAGGCGGATGCCGGATCAAGTCCGGCATGACGAAGGTGCGCAATCTCTCCGCGATTGGCGATGAGGATTTTGGAGAACATGCGCGGACCTCACAAATACCGTTCGGGCTGAGCCTGTCGAAGCCCTGTCTTTGTTCTTGAACGCACTAGGAAAAGGACAGCCCTTCGACAAGCTCAGGGCGAACGGATGTCCGGGGGACATCCGGGAGAATGAGCTCAGGGCGAACGGTTGAGAGTCACTCCGCCGCCTCGTCCAGCGGCGGGCGGTTGTGGCCGAGAAGGCGAAGCACCTCGTCGGCGGCGTCGGCGAGGTTGGTGCCGGGACCGAAGATCGCCTGCACTCCGGCGGCGCGGAGCGCGGCATAATCCTGCGGCGGGATGACCCCGCCGGCGACCACCTTGATGTCGGCGCGGCCCATCTCCTTCAGCGCCTCGATCATTTCGGGGATGAGCGTCTTGTGCCCTCCGGCGAGCGAGCTCGCGCCGACCACGTCGACGTCGTTCGCGGCGGCCGTTTCGGCTGCCTCGCGCGGCGTCTGGAACAGCTCGCCGGCGACCACGTCGAAGCCGAGGTCGGTGAACGCCGAGCTGACCAGGTTGGCGCCGCGGTCGTGGCCGTCCTGGCCCATCTTGGCGACATAGATGCGCGGGCGCCGGCCGAGCCGGTCGGCGACCGCGCGAGCGCCCTCCTCCGCCGCCTTCCAGCGCCCGTCGCGACGGGCCTGGCCGTAAATCCCGCGCACCGGCTCGGGCCTGGTGTGATAGCGGCCGAACGCGCGCTCGAGCGCGTCGGAAATCTCGCCCAGGGTGGCGCGCGCCCGCGCCGCCTCGACGGACAGTGCCAACAGGTTGTTCTCCAAATTCCGTTCGCCCTGAGCTTGCCGAAGGGCTGCTTTTCCGTCTCCGTCAGAAGAGAAGGACTGTGCTTCGACAGGCTCAGCACGAACGGGTTGTTTGGCTGCTTCGGTCAATTTGTCGAGGGCAGCTCTGACACGCTCCGCGTCGCGCTCCGCCTTGACCTTCTCGATGCGCGCGATCTGCTGCGCTCGCACCCGCGCATTGTCGACCTCGAGGATGTCGACATGCTCCTCTTCCGGCAGCCGGTAGCGGTTGACGCCGACGATTACCGTCTCTCCCGTGTCAACTTTCGCCGCCTTCTCGGCCGCGGCTTCCTCGATGCGGTGCTTGGGCAGCCCCTCGGCGACCGCTTTGGTCATCCCGCCGTGCGCCTCGACTTCCTCGATCAGCGCCCAGGCCTTGTCCTCGAGCTCGCGGGTCAGCGCCTCGACATACCAGCTGCCGCCGAGCGGGTCGGCGACCGCCGTCACCCCGCTTTCCTCGGCCAGGATCAATTGCGTGTTGCGGGCGATCCGCGCCGAGAAATCGGTCGGCAAAGCGATCGCTTCGTCGAAGCTGTTGGTGTGCAGCGACTGGGTGCCGCCGAGCACCGCCGCCAGCGCCTCGATGGTGGTGCGGACGATATTGTTGTACGGGTCCTGCTCGGTCAGGCTGACGCCGCTGGTCTGGCAGTGGGTGCGAAGCAGCTTCGACTTCTCCGACTTGGCGCCAAGGTCGGTCATGATCCGCGCCCAAAGCGTGCGCGCCGCGCGCAGCTTGGCCACCTCCATGAACAGGTTCATGCCGATGCCGAAAAAGAAGCTGAGGCGCGGCGCGAAGGCGTCGATCTCCAGCCCGCGCTTCATCGCCGCGCGGACATAGTCCATACCGTCGGCGAGCGTGTAGGCGAGCTCCTGGACCGCCGTCGCCCCGGCCTCGTGCATGTGGTAGCCGCTGATCGAGATCGAGTTGAACCTCGGCATCTCGCCCGCGCAATAAGCGATGATGTCGCTGACGATCCGCATGCTCGGCTCGGGCGGGTAGATGTAGGTGTTGCGGACCGCGAACTCTTTCAGAATGTCGTTCTGGATGGTGCCGGTCAGCTGCTTGCGCTCGACGCCCTGCTCCTCGCCGGCGACGATGAAGAAGGCCATGATGGGCAGCACGGCGCCGTTCATGGTCATGCTGACCGACATCTCGCCAAGCGGGATTCCGTCGAACAGCAATTTCATGTCCTCGACGCTGTCGATCGCCACGCCCGCCTTGCCGACGTCGCCGGCGACGCGCGGATGGTCGCTGTCGTAGCCGCGGTGGGTGGCGAGGTCGAAGGCGACGCTCAGTCCCTTTTGCCCGGCGGCGAGGTTGCGGCGGTAGAACGCGTTGGATTCCTCGGCGGTCGAGAAGCCGGCGTACTGGCGGATGGTCCACGGCCGTCCGGCGTACATGGTCGCATAGGGCCCGCGGGTGTAGGGCGGCAGGCCCGGCCAGCCGGGCTCGATGCCCGCCGCGTCGTCGGGGCCGTACACCGTCTTCAGCCTTATATGCTCGGCCGTCTCGCGCGACAGGTCCTTGCCGCCGCTCTCCTTCGCGGCGAGCTTCTCCCAGTCGGACTTGGTCGGCTTGTCAGACGGCATAAAACTCCGTTCGGGCTGAGCCTGTCGAAGCCCTGTCTTTCTTCTTGAACGCACTAGGTAAAGGACAGCCCTTCGACAAGCTCAGGGCGAACGGAGGGGCGCATCAATGCTTCGGCGTCTCCATGATCTCGGTGAGCACGCCGCCCATGTCCCTGGGGTGGACGAAGAACACCAAGGTCCCGTGCGCGCCGATGCGAGGCTCGCCCAGTACCCGCGCGCCCTTCGCTTCGAGCTCTGCCCTGGCGGCGTGGATGTCCGGCACCTCGAAGCAGACATGGTGCTGTCCGCCCGCCGGGTTCTTCTCGAGGAATTTCACGATCGGTGAGTTCTCGCCCAAAGGCTCGATCAGCTCGATTTGCGAATTGGGCGCGTCGACGAAGCAGACGCGCACCCCCTGCGCTGGAAGGTCGAAGGGCTCGCCGTGCGGCTCGGCGCCGAACATCGTCCGGTAAAGCGCCAGGCTCTTTTCGATCGACGGGGTCGCGACCCCGACATGATTGAGGCGTCCCAGGGTCATGGCGAATTCCCGAAACCGAGGCCGAAGAGCAGGTCCGCGGCGATGAAGGCCATCAGTGCAAAGAGGGCGATGTGGATGACGAGCAGGGTGGTGAATTTCACGTGGTCCTCGTCACGATGGAGATAGGTGCGGTAGATCGGCAGGCTACCGGTCTGAAGCCCGCGCCAGATGCGCAACGCCAGCAGCGGCAGGACGGCAAGCACCACGAGCCCGACGAGCAGCTCCTCGCCGCCCGCGATCATGCCTCGACCCTCACCTCGGTCGTCACGCTGTTGGCGATGAAGCAGGCTTCGTGCGCCTTGTGGTGGAGGTCGGCGAGCGCATCCGCGTCCGGCGGGTCGCCGGCCCATTCGACCCGCGGCCGGAGCGTCACCCGGGTCATCGCCATTCGGCCGTCGTCGAGCTTGCCGAGCACGCCTTCCGCTTCGTCGACGTAGCCGTCGATGACGAAGCCCGCGCGCCGCGCGAAGTCGAGGAAGAAAAGCATGTGGCACGACGACAGCGAGGCGACGAACGCCTCCTCGGGATCGACTGCCGCCTCGTCTGACCAAGGCGCCGGAACGATGTGCGGGTTCGCGCTCGCCGGCACCGATGCGCCGCCATCGAACGCCCACTCATGCGCGCGGCTGTACTGGCCCCTGGCGAAGTCGCCGTCGCCCTTGCGGCTCCAGCGGATTGTGGCGGTGTAGCTGCTCATCTATGACGCCTTACAGTGGAATATTGTCGTGCTTCTTCCACGGGTTCTCGAGCTGCTTGTTGCGCAGCTTGCGCAGGCCGAGCGCCACCCGCCGGCGGGTCGAGTGCGGCATGATCACCTCGTCGATATAGCCGCGGCTCGCGGCGACGAACGGGTTGGCGAAGCGCTCCTCATATTCGGCCGTGCGCCCGGCGATCTCCTCCTTGGTCTTTCCGCGGAAGATAATCTCGACCGCGCCCTTGGCGCCCATCACGGCGATCTCGGCGGTCGGCCAGGCGTAATTCAAGTCGCCGCGCAGATGCTTGGACGCCATCACGTCATAGGCGCCGCCATAGGCTTTGCGGGTGATGACGGTGATCTTGGGCACCGTCGCCTCGGCATAAGCGAACAGCAATTTGGCGCCGTTCTTGATGATGCCGCCATGCTCCTGCGCGACCCCGGGCAGGAAGCCGGGCACGTCGACGAAGGTCAGGATCGGGATTTCGAATGCGTCGCAGAAGCGGACGAAGCGCGCACCCTTCTTCGACGAGGCGATGTCGAGCACTCCGGCGAGCACCATCGGCTGGTTGGCGACGACTCCGACGGTGCGGCCCTCGATCCGGCAGAAGCCGGTGATGATGTTGGCGGCATGATTCGGCTGGAGCTCGAAGAACTCGCCGTCGTCGGCGACCTTGCAGATCAATTCGTGCATGTCGTAGGGCGTCGCCGCGCTCGGTGGGATCAAGGTGTCGAGGCTGTCCTCCTGCCGGTCCCAGGGGTCGTCGCACGGCCGGTGGGGCAGCTCGTGCCGGTTCGACAAAGGCAGGAAGTCGAAGAATTCGCGGGTCGCCAGAAGCGCGTCGATGTCGTTCTCGAAGGCGACGTCGGCGACTCCCGACTTGGTCGTATGGGTGACGGCGCCGCCGAGCTCGTCCTGGCTCACCACCTCGTTGGTCACCGTCTTCACCACGTCGGGGCCGGTGACGAACATGTAGCTTGAATCCTTCACCATGAAGATGAAGTCGGTCATCGCCGGCGAATAGACCGCGCCGCCTGCGCACGGCCCCATGATCAGCGAAATCTGCGGGATCACGCCGCTGGCGAGCACGTTGCGCTGGAACACCTCGGCATAGCCGGCGAGGCTGGCGACGCCTTCCTGGATTCGCGCGCCGCCTGAATCGTTGAGGCCAATGACGGGCGCCCCGACCTTCATCGCCATGTCCATGACCTTGCAGATCTTCTGCGCGTGCCGCTCGGACAGCGAGCCCCCGAACACGGTGAAGTCCTGGGCGAAGACATAGACCAGCCGGCCGTTGATCGTCCCCGAGCCGGTGACGACTCCGTCGCCCGGGACCTTCTGCGCCTCCATCCCGAAGTCCGAGCAATTATGCTCGACGAACATGTCATATTCCTCGAAGCTGCCGGGATCGAGCAGCACGGCCAGCCGCTCGCGAGCGGTCAGCCGGCCCTTCGCATGCTGCGCCGCGATGCGCTTCTCGCCGCCGCCGAGCTTCGCCAGCTCGCGCCGTCTCTCCAGCTCTTCAATCGTCGTCGCCAAGCTTCCTCTCCCTTGGATGCTGCTCCTTCCACCAACGTCCCGGCGGGTCAACCGCACGGCCTGCCGATTGCTGCACCGCAACAGCCGTCGAAAGTGATTAACCTCGATCAGTGTTACGGAACCGCAACCGCCTTCGCGCCGTTCTCCTGAGTGGGTTTCCACAACAAGGGATTAGCATCGAAATGATCACGCGCGTCGGGGTGCCAGTAGAGTCTCAAGCCGAGCCCTCGGCGCCAGACCCAAGCCGTCCAACCTTGCTGTGCTTTTCGCACCTGCGGTGGAACTTCGTGTTCCAGCGGCCGCAGCATCTGATGAGCCGCTTCGCCCGGGAAATGACGGTCGTCTTCTGGGAAGAGCCGATCGAAGTCGGCCGCACGGAAATCCCTTATTTGCAGGTGCGCGAGGCCGACAATGCGCCTGGCGTCCGAATCGTCGTCCCGCATCTACCCGAGGGCATGAGCGAGGAACGGCGCGAGGCGGCGCTGAAGCGGCTGCTCGACGCTTACTCCGCCGGCCTCACCCGGCCGCTCGTCGCCTGGTATTACACGCCGATGATGCTGCCCTTCTCGCGCGATCTCGGCGCGACGGCGGTCGTCTACGACTGCATGGACGAACTGTCGAAGTTCCGCTTCGCCCCGGAGCGGCTGCTCGATCTCGAGCAGGAGCTGATCGATTCCGCCGACGTCGTGTTCACCGGCGGGTCGAGCCTCTACGAGGCGAAGAAGGACCGCCACGACAACGTCCACTGCTTCCCCTCGTCGGTCGACCGCGCCCATTTCACGCGCGCCCGCGGCGAACAGCCGGACCCCGAGGACCAGGCGCAGCTGAACCGGCCGCGGCTCGGCTTTTACGGAGTGATCGACGAGAGGTTCGACATCGACCTGCTTCGCCAGATTGCCGACATGCGTCCCGACTGGTCGTTCGTCATGGTCGGACCGGTGGTCAAGATCTCGGAGGACGAGCTGCCGCGCGCTGCCAACATCCATTATCTCGGGCCGAAGACCTATCAGCAGCTTCCCGCCTATCTTGCCGGCTGGGACGTCGCCCTGATGCCGTTCGCGATGAACGAATCGACCCAGTTCATCTCGCCGACCAAGACCCCGGAATATCTCGCCGGCGGCCGGCCGGTCGTCTCGACGCCGGTGCGCGATGTGGTGCGTCACTACGGCCACCTTCAGGGCGTGAAGATCGCCTGCGACGCGGAAGGTTTCGTGCGTTGCTGCGATCAGGCGCTCGAGCTCGCTCGCATCGCGGAGAGTGACTGGCTGGCCGAGGCCGACCTGATGTTGTCCGCGTCGAACTGGGACACGACCCAGGCGCGCATGTCGGGGCTCGTTCGCCAGGCCCTTGGCGAAGAGACGGAGGCGAGCCGCTCGGCCATGCTGGTGGCCGCCGAATGAGCGGCCAGCCTCGCGCCAGGAAGCGCTACGACTGTCTGGTCGTCGGCGCCGGTTTCGCCGGCTCGGTGATTTCCGAGCGGCTGGCGAGCCAGCAGGGCGCTAGCGTCCTGCTGATCGATCGCCGCAACCATGTCGGCGGCAATGCCTATGACGAGCCGAACGAGGCCGGGATCCTCTACCACAAATACGGCCCGCACATCTTCCACACCAACAGCGAGCAGGTCATCGACTATCTGTCGCAGTTCACCGAGTGGCGGCCGTACGAGCACCGCGTGCTCGCCAACGTCCGCGACCAGCTCGTGCCGATCCCGATCAACCGGACGACGCTCAACCAATTGTTCGGAATCGACCTCAAGACCGACGAGGAGGCGGCACAATATCTTGCGAGCCGCGCCGAACCGGTCGAGGACATCCGGACGTCCGAGGACGTCGTTATCAACGCCGTCGGCCGCGAGCTCTACGAATTGTTCTTCCGCGGCTACACGCGCAAGCAATGGGGGCTCGATCCGTCCGAGCTCGACAAGCAGGTGACGTCGCGGATCCCGACCCGGACCAATACCGACGACCGCTATTTCTCGGACAGCTTCCAGGCGATGCCGCGCGACGGCTACACGGCGATGTTCGAGCGGATGCTCGACCACCCGCTGATCGACCGGGAGCTTGGCGTCGATTTCCGCGACATCCGCGACGAGGTCGAGGCCGACCACATCGTCTACTCGGGGCCGATCGACGAATATTTCGACTTCCGCTTCGGCAGGCTGCCGTACCGGTCGCTGAAGTTCGAGCACAAGACTCTCGACCAGGAGCAGTTCCAGCCGGTCGCGGTCGTGAACTATCCGGCGCCGGACGTCCCCTACACGCGGATTAGCGAGTATAAGCACCTGACGGGGCAGCAGCACCCGCGCACGACCATCACCTACGAATATCCGTCGGCAGAGGGCGATCCCTATTATCCGATCCCGCGCGAGGAAAATCAGGCGCTGTTCAAGAAATATGAGGCGCTTGCGGATTCCACGCCGGGTGTCACCTTCGTCGGCCGTCTGGCGACCTACCGCTACTACAATATGGACCAGATCGTCGGCCAGGCGCTGGCGACCTTCCGGCGCATGGGCGACCAGCGCAAGCGAGAGAGGCCGCAGCCAACCGCGGTTGCAGCGGAATGAGCGCGGTCCAGGCCCGAACCCGGGGTCTGGACCGCCGCTCCGCTCCGCCGCTGGAGCTGTGGGGCGGGGTCGAGTGCACCGTCGTTCGCATCGGCGACGAGTTCCGCAACCAGCTCGTCGACACCGGTCATTGGTCACGGATGGACGACCTCGCCGCCATGGCCGAGCTCGGCGTCAAGGCGGTGCGCTACCCGATCGTATGGGAAACGGTCGCTCCGCAGGTCCCGACCGAGCTCGACTTCTCGTGGCATGACAAAAGGCTCGAGCGGCTTCGCGATCTCGGCATCCGGGTCGTCGGCGGGCTCGTCCACCATGGCTCCGGTCCTCGCTACACCAGCCTGCTCGACGCCAAATTCCCGAAGCTGCTGGCGGAATATGCGGCCAAGGTCGCGAAGCGCTATCCGTGGATCGACACCTGGACCCCGGTCAACGAGCCGCTGACCACGGCCCGCTTCTCCTGCCTCTATGGCCATTGGTACCCGCATGCCCGCGACATCGAGTCCATGTTCCTCGCGCTCGCCAACGAATGTCACGCCACGGCGCTGGCAATGGAGGCGATCCGCAGGAAAATTCCGGGCGCGAAGCTCATGGTCACCGAAGACCTCGGCAAGACCTTCTCGACCGACAAGCTCGCCTACCAGGCCCGGCATGAAAACGACCGCCGCTGGCTGAGCCTCGACCTGCTGGACGGCCGGGTCGGTCCCGGCCACCCTTTTTACAATTGGCTGCTGAAAAGCGGCGTCAGCGAGGATGCCCTCGCGACTCTCGCCTCGGGATCAGGCAGGCCGGACCTCATCGGCATCAACCATTATCTGACCAGCGAGCGATTCCTCGACCATCGCATCCACCGCTATCCGGACGTCGAGCCCGGCTCGAACGGGATCGATGTCTATGCCGATTTGGAAGCGGTTCGGGTCGACAAGCTCAAGCGCCAGGTCGGACCGGCGAAACGGCTTCGCGAAGCGTGGGAGCGCTACGAAATCCCGCTGGTCTTTTCCGAGGTCCATCACGGCTGCTCGCGCGACGAGCAGGTGCGCTGGCTGGTCGACGTCTGGAACGCGGTCGAAAAGGAGCGGGCGAAAGGCGCCGACATCCGCGCCGTCACCTTGTGGTCGATGTTCGGGGCGGTCGACTGGCGCTCGCTGCTGACCCGCAAGGAAGGGTTCTACGACGTCGGCGCGTTCGACACCCGCTCGGACAAACCACGGCCGACGCTGGTCGCCAAGGCAGCCGCCAAGCTCGGCCGCGGCGAGAAATTCGACCATCCGCTGCTCGATCTTCCGGGCTGGTGGAAACGTCCGGGCCGCTGTCATGCCAGGCGCCGGTTCGACATGCTGCCCCGGGATTGCAGCAGGGCGCGACCGATCCTCATCACCGGCGCCACCGGGACGCTCGGCCGCGCCTTCTCCAAGATCTGCGCGCACCGCGGGCTTGCCCATGTCCTGACCAGCCGCGGCGAGCTCGACATTTGCGACGAGGCTTCGATCGCCGCCGCGCTGGAGCGCCACAAGCCATGGGCGGTGATCAACACCGCCGGCTTCGTCCGAACCTGGGAAGCCGAGGCGAGAAAGGACGAGTGCTTCCGGGCCAACGTCACCGGTCCCGAGCTGCTGGCCAAGGCATGCAAGGTCCATGGCATACCCTTCGTAACCTTCTCCTCGGATCTGGTGTTCGATGGCCAGCTCGGCCGCTCGTACGTCGAGCCCGACAGGCCGGCACCGGCCTGCGCTTACGGCCGGAGCAAGGCCGAGGCCGAGGCCCGCCTCCTGGCAAGCGATGCCGACGCCCTGATCATCCGCACCAGCGCCTTTTTCGGTCCTTGGGACCGCCATAATTTCCTGTTCAACACCATCGAACGGCTGAAGCGCGGCGAGGACGTCGTCGCCAGCGACCGGACGATCGTCTCGCCGACCTACGTCCCCGACCTGGTCCAGGCGACCCTCGACCTGCTGCTCGATGAGGAGCGCGGCCTCTGGCATCTCACCAACCAGGGCGCGGTCAGCTGGCACGAGCTGGCGTGCGAAGTCGCCGACAGGGCGAAGCTCGGCCGTAACAGGATCCGCGCCGCGGAAGACGATGAAAAGACCGATACCAGCCTGACCAGCAGTCGCGGCCTTCTTCTGCGTCCGCTCGACCAGGCGATTGGCGAGTTCGCCGACCGACTCCACACGATCGGCGGCGCCGACTGACTCCGACGGCTGCCGCTTCACTCAGGAACAGGATAGAGCCGCTCTGCTTTTTGGCAGCGAAGGGGACGCGAATGCGCCAGAACTGGCCGGAGCGGCTGTGGCTCGTGCGGCACGGACAAAGCCAGGGCAATGTCGCCCGCGAGGCCGCCGACGAGGCCGGCCTGCCGATGATCGACATCGACGTCCGCGACGTCGACGTGCCTTTGTCGGAGCTCGGCCATCGCCAGGCCGAGGCGGCCGGTCGCTGGTTCGCGTCGCTCGCCGAAAACGAGCGGCCCGAAGTGATCCTGTCGTCGTCCTATGTTCGCGCCCGGCAGACGGCGCAGGCGATCTGCGCGGCGCTGGCGGCGGTCGGAGGACCGGAACGGCTGGTGATCGACGAGCGGCTTCGCGAGCGCGAGTTCGGCGTGTTCGACCGGCTGACGACGCTCGGCATTCGCGAGAAATATCCCGAGGAGGCCGAGCACCGCGCCCGCCTCGGCAAATTCTACCACCGTCCGCCGGGCGGCGAGAGCTGGGCCGATGTCATTCTCCGGCTGCGCTCGATGCTCAACACCGTCAATCTTCATTATTGCGACCGGCGCGTGCTGATCGTCTGTCACCAGGTGGTGGTGCTGTGCATGCGCTACATTCTCGAAGGGCTGGAGGAAGCCGAGATTCTCGGGGTCGATCGCGAAGCCGACATCCTCAACTGCGGCATCTGCGCTTATGATTTCGAGCCCGATGCCCAGGGCGTCTGCGTGCCGGCGCTGGCGATGTGGAACCAGGGCGCGCCGCTCGATGCCGAGGGCGCGCCGAAGACCGCCGAGCCGGACATGACGACGGGGACTCGATGAAGGCTGGAAAGCCGCTCACCCGCTCGGCGCTGAAGCGCTTCCCGCTGCCGGCGCTCGCCGATGGCGACAAGGAGACCAAGGGCCGCGTGCTGATCGTCGCCGGCAGCCGACGCACTCCGGGCGCGGCCTTGCTTGCGGCGACCTCGGCAATGCGCGTCGGCGCCGGCAAGCTGCGGATTGTCAGCGTCGAGAGCATCGCCACCGAGCTTGGCATCGCCATGCCGGAATCGATGGTGATCGGCCTCGCCGAAGCCCGCGACGGCGGCTTTGCCCGCTCGGCCGTCGGCGACATCAAGGCGAGAGCGGCGGAAGTCTCGGCAGTGGTCGCCGGTCCCGGCATGGCCCGCGCCCAGACCTGCACGGCGATCGCGACCGCCCTGTGCGACAGCGGCTCCCAGCTGGTGCTCGACGCCGCCCTGCTGCGCGGCCTCAAGCCGCCGAAGCGGCCTCGCCGGGGGCCGCTGCCGATCCTCCTTCCGCATGCCGGCGAGCTCGCCGACCTCCTCGAGCTGGCCAAAGAAGCGGTCGAGGCGGATCCGGTCGGCTGCGGCCGCCGCGCGGCCGAGCTCTATCAGGCGCATGTCCTGGTCAAAGGCGTCGTCAGCCACGTCGTCGCTGCCGACGGCTCGGCCTGGACATTCCGCGGCGGCGCTCCCGGCCTCGGCGTGTCGGGCAGCGGCGATACGCTGGCCGGGATCGTCGGCGGCCTGCTGGCGCGCGGCGCCGAGCCGCTCACCGCTTTGCTGTGGGGCGTCCTGCTTCACGGCGAAGCGGGCGAGATGCTGG